>CAAGKR010450820.1_pt1 | contig 13592 bp, 12 predicted proteins | sample 2556971 | NCBI WGS metagenome assembly CAAGKR01 (sample SAMEA5207829, study PRJEB30636) | soil metagenome | biome: forest; feature: boreal; material: soil | place: USA | collected 2011-09 | depth 1 m | reverse complement strand
GACCAGATCCTGGTCGCACCGGACGATCAACTGCTGATGATCACGTCCGCGAATCAAGTGATCCGCATCAAAGTCGCGGAGATTCGTAAAGCTGGACGATCGACCAAGGGCGTGCGGCTGCAGCGGCTGGGCGAAGGCGACGAGGTCATCGCGATCACGAATCTAGGCAAGCAGGCGGCGCAATTAACGGAGATCACCGGCGAACCACAACAAACGGAGCTATGAAGTTGCATCCTGAGGTATCGAAGGACCCTGAGCGAAGTCGAAGGGCGGCCGAAGGCCGCAACCCAAAAGGCACAAATCATAGTTAGTACTTCCGGAGGATTGAATCACCAGTGAGCGCTTTAGCCAACGTTACGCAAACCGATTTTCAACAGGAAGTTTTGGGCGCGGGTCAGCCCGTGCTCGTGGACTTCTGGGCGCCCTGGTGCGGGCCGTGCAAGATGCTTGCCCCGATTGTTGAGAAAGTGGCCGCCGCTCACGCAGGGCGAGCAAAGTTCGTGAAACTTAATACGGACGAAAGCCCGGGCATTGCAGGCGATTATCACGTCTCGGGTATTCCTTGTCTAGTCCTGTTTGACAAGAGTGGCAAAGAAGTCGATCGCATCGTAGGGTACGTTTCGGAACAGACGGTCACGTCGATGCTCAGCAAACATTTGAATTGAGGGATCTGCCGGCCGTAAACCGGTTTCTGGACGAACCGCGGATCGCGGCATTCGCCGCACTCGTCGGCAGGGAAAGCGTTAAGCAAAGCATCGCCAAGACGCTCGACGACGCGCGGCGAGGTCCGGCCAACGGCGGCTATTCATTTGAATCGCTCGCCGCCTGCGTTATCGAGCGCCTGCAGAGCGCGCAATTCGATTCGCTCCTGCCGGTGATAAACGGCACCGGGATTCTGCTGCACACGAATCTGGGACGCGCTCCGCTTTCAGTTGCCTCACTGGCGGCGATGCAGCTGATCGGCGCCGGATACTCCAACCTCGAGTACGACATCGAGCGCGGCGAGCGTGGTTCGCGTTACGTGCGCGCGGCTTCATTGGTTCGTGCCGTAACCGGTGCGCAGGATGCGCTGATCGTTAACAATTGCGCGGCAGCTGTCTTGCTGATCCTCGACACGTTCGCCAAAGGCCGCGACGTGATCGTTTCGCGCAGCCAGTTGATCGAGATCGGCGGCGGTTTCCGGCTGCCCGAGGTGCTCGAACGCAGCGGCGCGCGCCTCGTCGAGGCCGGCGCAACGAATAAAGTGTACCTGCAAGATTATGAGCGCGCGCTATCGCCGCACGTCGCGCTGCTGATGCGCGCGCATCCTTCGAATTACGCCATCTCCGGCTTCACGCACGAAGTCGAGCCGAAAGAATTGGTCTCCCTCGGGCATCGCGCGGGCATTCCGGTCGTTGAAGATCTGGGGAGCGGAGCGCTCTGCGATCTCGTCGAGTATAGTTTGCCTCACGAACGCACGGTGCAGGAAGCCATCGCGGACGGGATCGATCTCGTGACGTTTTCGGGTGACAAACTCTTGGGCGGGCCGCAGGCCGGCATCATCGCGGGCTCTTCGGTGCTCGTTGCAAGGTTGCGCACCAATCCGCTGCTGCGTGCGCTGCGCGTCGACAAATTGATCTTGGCTGCGTTGATCGAGACGTTGCGAATCTGGGCTGCACGCGATCGTCGTAGTGAAATTCCATTTTACGCAATGCTCGGCGCGACGCTGGAAGAATTGCGCGCCCGCGCGGCCACCTATGCGAAAGCGGTTGTTGGCTCCATGATTGTCGACAGTACCGCGTTTGCGGGGGGCGGCTCACTGCCGCAAGCTGCGCTGCCGTCGGTTGCGATCGCTTTCGAACCGGGCGGCGGAGCGAGTGCCGCGGCCGCGAAGCTGCGCCGGAACGATCGCCCTCTTATCGCGCGTATCGAAGACGGCCGGCTGCTGCTCGATCTGCGCACGATTCAGCCTTCAGAGGATTCGATCGCGATAGCTGCGCTCCAAGCGCTGTAATTCATGCACATCGTCGGAACAGCCGGCCACGTCGATCACGGCAAATCTTCGCTGGTCAACGCGCTGACCGGAACGAACCCCGATCGCTGGCTGGAAGAACAGTTGCGCGGCATGACGCTCGATCTCGGCTTCGCGCATCTGCAGCTCGGCGATGGCGTGGAAGCCGGCATCGTGGACGTGCCCGGCCACGAGCGTTTTCTGCACAACATGCTCGCCGGCGCGGCCGGCATGGAGCTGCTGCTGCTGGTGGTTGCGGCCGACGAAGGCGTGCGGCCGCAAACGGTCGAGCACTTGCAGATTTTGCGTTATTTGAACGTGCGCGAAACGATCGTTGCCGTCACAAAGGCCGATCTCGTTTCTGCCGAAGATCTTGCGCGCAGTTGCGAGACGATCCGCCAAGCGTTGAAAGACACGATCGCGCAAGACGCGCCGATCGTGCCCGTTTCGAGCGTGACGCATTTCGGATTGGAAAAATTGCGCGCACGCATGCAGGCCGCGCTGGCCGAGTTTCCACCGCGCAACCCGCAGGCTCCGGCTTATCTCCCGATCGATCGGGTCTTTGTGCTGCCCGGTCACGGCACGATCGTTACCGGAACACTGATGCAAGGAAGGCTCGCGATTGGCGATCGCGTGAAGCTCGAGCCGAGCGGCAAAGTCGTGCGCATACGCAGCTTGCAGAGCTTCGGCCGTCAGCAGCAAGCTGTCGAGGGCGGCGCTCGCGTCGCCGCAAATCTGCCCGGTGTCGAAGTTTCAGAGATAGCGCGCGGCGAGATGCTGGTAGCTCCGGAATTTGCTGCGGCCGAATCGTTTACCGTAAGTTTCGAAGCGTTGCGCGAGGCGATGCCGATCTTGCGGCGCCGCAACGCGGTGCGCGCGTATATCGGCTCCGCGGAGATTCTCGGCACTCTGCTGCTGGACGAAGCGCCCAACCCCGACGTGTCGATTCGCGGCCGGTTGTTCTTGCGCCGCGCTACTGTGGCTTATCCCGGCACAGCATTTGTCGTGCGCCGGCTTTCGCCCAAAGACTTGCTCGGCGGAGGCCGCATAGAGAGCGCGTCAGCTCACGATCGGCCCGCCGAAAACGTCACATCTGGCGCGGAGGCCGTGCTGGGCGTGCTCAGGCGCGAACTGGTTGCGCTTTCCGCAACCGAGATCTCACGCGAAGCCAATCTCCGCGAAGCGCACGTCGAGAGCGCGCTCGAAACGCTCGCAGCTCGCGGCGACGTGCTGCGTCTTGCGCGGCCTACGGCCTACGTCGAAGCTGCTGCCGCGGATGCGTTGCTCGAAAGAACGCTGCATCATTTAAACGATGTGCAACAGCGCGCACCGTGGGCGATGGGCGCGACGTCGCTTGCGCTCGCCCGCGCGCTCGACGTTCCCGAATCGCTGCTCGCGCGCATGCTGAACGCTCTTGCCGACGAGGGCCGGATCGCCCGGCGTGCCGGGTACTATGCGACCACCGACCACGTTCCGCGGCTTACTCCGGAACAGCAAGCATTTTTCGAAGAGCTCGTGCCGCTGGACGCGGCCAATCCCTTACTACCTGCGGAACTGGCCGCTGCGGTCGCGCGCGTCCGGCAATCGCAGATCAACGGCGTGGGCAAGGCTTTCGATATGCTCCTTGCCAAAGGTGCGTTTGTGAAGGTGAACGAGGAGCTCTATCGGGGCACGCAAATCGCGCAGATCCGCGCCCGGCTCGAGGCGTTCTTGCGCGAGCGCGGACGCATGACGATGGCAGAGTTTCGCGACGTCATCGGCACGTCGCGCAAATATGCCGTTCCGCTCTTGGAATGGTTTGACGCGCGCGGAGTAACGGTGCGCAGCGGCGATTATCGAATGTTGCGAACCCCTTCGACTCACTCGGGATCATGATCGACGTTCGCGCGCTGCCCAAGGCCGAGTTGCACGTACATATCGAAGGAACGTTCGAGCCGTCGCAAATTTTCGAATTCGCGAAGCGTAACAACATGACGCTGGATTATCCCAACGTGGCAGCACTCGTGGACGCGTACAAGTTTACGGATCTGCAATCGTTCTTGAACGTCTACTACGCTGCCATGGCCGTGCTGCACACCCAACGCGACTTCGAAGAATTGACGACCGCATATCTGTGGCGGGCGCAGGCGCAAGGCGTCAAACATGCCGAGATATTTTTCGATCCGCAAGCACATTTGGAACGCGGCCTAACGTTCGAAACGATTTTGAACGGATTGTGGTCTGCGCTGCAGCGCAGCGAGGCGGATTTTGGGATCACGACGGCACTGATCATGTGCTTCCTGCGCGACCAGACCGAAGAATCCGCGATGGCGACGCTGGAGCTTGCGCTGCCGCATCGCGATCGGATCATCGGCGTCGGTTTGGACTCCGCCGAACTTGGCAACCCGCCTTCGAAGTTTCAGGCTGTGTTCGACCGCGCACGAGCCAACGGATTCCTCACGGTCGCGCACGCTGGCGAAGAGGGACCGCCCGAATACGTCTGGGAAGCGCTCGATGTGCTGAAGGTCTCGCGCGTCGATCACGGCGTGCGCAGCATGGAAGATCCGAAGCTGGTCGATCATTTGGCCAAGACGCAGATTCCGCTGACGGTGTGTCCGCTTTCAAACGTACGCTTGCGCGTCGTCCATCGCATGCAGGATCATCCGTTGAAACGCATGTTGGAGGCCGGGTTGCGCGTTACGGTAAACTCTGACGATCCGGCCTATTTTGGCGGTTACGTCGCCGACAATTATCGCGCCGTCTTCGACGCTCTCAAGCTCACGGACGAAGATCTGGTGCAGCTGGCGCGCAATTCATTCGAATCGTCCTTCATCGACGATGCAAGCAAACAGCGCTACATCGGTGAGATCGACGGGCTGGTGGCGGCGGTGCCATGAACGCAGACCGCATGACGGAACGCGTGCAGGACGCGCTCAATTCGGCTTACACCAAGGCCCTGGGCGAGCACAACTCGCAGACCGCGCCGGAGCACCTGCTGGCTGCGCTGCTCGACCAAGACGGCGGTATCGCGCCGGAGGTTGTGCGCGAAGCCGGTGTGGATCCCAAAGTTTTAGAGCAGCGCGCGGCCGAGGCGATCGGCCGCCTTCCGCGCTTGACCGGAGCCGGAGCCGAATCCGCGAGCGTCACGGTTTCGCCCGAACTCACGCGGCTGTTTTCGCAAGCCGACAATGAGGCCAAGCAGCTTCAGGACGACTACGTTTCCGTCGAACATCTGTTGCTCGCGCTGGCGCAGAGCAGCGGCGCGGTCGGGAAGCTACTGCGCGATGCCGGACTTTCGCGCGACAAACTGCTGCAAGCGCTGCGCGGGGTGCGCGGCAACCAGCGCGTGACGACGCAGAATCCCGAAGGCACGTACAAGAGTCTCGAACGCTATGGGCGCGATCTCACGCAAGAAGCGGAGAAAGGCAAGCTCGATCCGGTCATCGGGCGCGACGAGGAGATTCGGCGCGTCATTCAAGTGCTCTCGCGGCGCACGAAAAACAATCCGGTTCTCATCGGCGATCCCGGCGTCGGCAAGACTGCTATCGTTGAAGGGCTTGCGCAACGGATCGTGCGCGGTGACGTGCCCGAAGGGTTAAAGGACAGACGCATCGTCTCGCTCGACATGGGCGCGCTGATCGCGGGCGCAAAATATCGCGGAGAGTTCGAGGAGCGCCTCAAAGCGGTTCTCAAAGACGTTCAGAACTCAGCGGGCCAGATTCTGCTGTTCGTCGACGAGCTGCACACGGTTGTGGGCGCCGGCAAAGCCGAAGGAGCGATGGATGCGGGCAATCTGCTCAAGCCGATGCTCGCGCGCGGCGAACTGCATATGATCGGCGCCACGACGCTCGACGAATACCGTAAGTACATCGAAAAGGATGCTGCGCTCGAGCGGCGTTTCCAGCCAATCCTTGTCGATCAGCCGAGCGTCGAGGATACGATCTCGATCTTGCGCGGCCTAAAAGAAAAATATGAAGCCCACCACGGCGTGCGAATCAAGGACTCGGCCCTGGTGGCCGCGGCCGTGCTGTCCAACCGGTACATCAGCGATCGCTTTCTGCCCGACAAGGCGATCGATCTGATCGACGAGGCGGCGGCGAAGTTGCGCACCGAGATCGATTCGATGCCGCAGGAACTGGACGAACTGACGCGCCGCGTCATGCAATTGGAGATCGAACGCGAAGCGCTTCGCAAAGAGCGCGACCGCGCGAGCAAGGACCGCCTCGAACAGCTCGAGCGCGAACTGGCTAGCTTAAAGGAAGAACAGTTGGCCCTGCAAGCTCGCTGGCAGGCTGAGAAGAACGCCGTTCAAAAAGCGCGCGCGCTGCGCGAACAGATCGAGCAGACGAAAGTGCAGATCGAGCAGGCCGAGCGCCAGTACGATCTCAACCGCGTCGCCGAACTGCGGTACGGCCGTTTGGCCGACCTCGAAAAGCAGCTGCAGCAAGAGGAACAAAATCTTGCCAAGCGCGACGGTCAGGCGCGCCTTTCAAAGGAAGAGGTCGACGAAGAAGACATCGCCGAGGTGATCAGCCGCTGGACCGGCGTTCCGGTGACCAAGCTGCTCGAAGGCGAGGTGCAGAAATTGCTGCATCTCGACGAAGAGCTGCACAAGCGCGTGATCGGCCAAGACGAAGCCGTCGATGCGGTTGCCGAAGCGGTCGTCCGATCGCGTTCGGGGCTCGCGGATCCAAATCGCCCCATCGGCTCGTTCATTTTTCTCGGACCGACCGGCGTGGGCAAGACCGAGTTGGCTCGCGCGCTTGCCGAGTACATGTTCGACGACGAACGGGCCATGATCCGGATCGACATGTCGGAGTACCAAGAAAAGCATACCGTTGCGCGGCTGCTCGGGGCACCGCCGGGATACGTCGGCTTCGAGGAAGGCGGTCAGCTGACCGAAGCGGTCCGGCGCCGCCCATACAGCGTCATCCTTTTCGACGAGGTCGAAAAGGCTCACCCGGACGTTTTCAACGTCTTCCTGCAGATTCTCGACGACGGACGGCTGACCGACGGGCAAGGCCGCACGGTCGACTTCCGTAACACGATCGTGATCATGACCTCAAACGTCGGCAGCCATCGCATTCTGGATTACAAGGGCGGTTTCTCTGGCGCCGGCTATGCGGTCATGCGCGCGACGGTGCTCGATGAATTGCGCCAGCATTTCCGTCCGGAGTTTCTCAACCGCGTTGACGAAGTGATCGTGTTTCACGCGCTCACCGAAGAACAGCTCGAAAAAATCGTCGAGATTCAGCTCGGACGCGTGCGCCGGCGCTTGACCGAACGCCGCATCGAACTGGATCTTTCTACCGCCGCGAAGCGCCATCTCGTGAAGACCGGTTACGATCCCGTTTACGGCGCGCGGCCGATCAAACGCGCGATTCAGAAAGAAGTAGAGACGCCCCTCGGGCGCAAGATTCTGGCGGGTGACATTCGCGACGGCCAGCATGTCGCGGTTGACTATGACGAGAAGCGCGGCGAATTGACGTTCAACGCGCAGCCAGTAACGGCATAGGAAATGGAATTTGCGTTTGGCGAGCAGATGCACTTTCTGCTCTCGTCGATCAAGGATATTCAAGGCACGATTCGCGCAGTCGACACGAAGGTCAGCATCCTGCTGGCGGCGTTGGCCATTCCATTGCCGCAGATCGCGATGTTCTTCGTCTATTGGCATGCGCGCGGTTTTTCCGTGTCACCGGCGCACATCGTCATGGCCGCGGCCGTCGCGCTCTATGTCCTTGCGGTTTATGTTGCCGTCAAGACCCTGGTCGGCATCGGCGACGCGACCGGGCATATCCGCGGAGTCCGGCTCCAGAATACCTTTTATGCGGGCGGTATGTTTCGTCTGGATTGGCGCGACGCGCTGCTCGATCGCGCCAGCGTCACCTCGTCCAAGACAGTGGATGAATACATCGAATCGCTGCCGGCGACGCGCCAAGCGATGGTGGAAGAGCTGGCCATCGAAATGATGGCGTTAGCCTACATTCGCGACATCAAGCTCTATCGTCAGCGCTTGGCGTTTACGGCGGCCGTTGCGACCGGCGCCGCTGCGGTGATCGGCCTTATCGTGTAACGGTGATGGTGAACGTCATCGTGCGCGCGGCTTTCACGCCTTTTTGCCACGGACGTGCGTACGAGAATGTGACTTGTCCCGTACCGGTTTTGTTGGCGTTGCACACGAAAATCTGTTGACCCCCGGCGCCCATCAGCGGTTTCGGCACGCTTGTCGGACCTTGATAGGCCGAGCCCCAAACGGTTACGATGCCGTTTCCGCTTTTTGCGGTCCAGGAGTATCCGGTAGTGGGGTTGCTCGGCAGTGCGATGAGAAACTCTTGTCCTACCTTGACCGTGACCGGTGAGGACGCAAATACCGTCCCGTTGTACGTGTCGGCTAACGCCGGCGCGGCCACGAACAGCGCGCAGACAATGACAAAGAGCGTGCTTTTGAAACTCATACGTTGACTTTCTCCCTTTTTCGCCGGCGCAGACGCGCGGCTTCATTGAGGATGCGTTTCCGCAGGCGAATGGACTTCGGCGTCACTTCGACCAGTTCATCGTCTTCGATGAACTCGATCGCTCGCTCCAGCGAGAGTTCTTCGGGCGTCGCGAGATTGACGTTTTCGTCGGAACCGGCCGCGCGCATATTGGTAAGTTTCTTCTGGCGCACGACATTGAGCGCGACGTCGAGGTCGTCGTTGGCGTGCCCCACGATCATCCCTTCGTAGACTTCGACGCCCGGACCGAGTAAGAAGCGCCCGCGCTGCTGTACGCCCATCAGGGCGTAACCGGTCGTTCTGCCCGTGTCGCTTGCAACCAGCGCGCCCACAGTGCGTCCCGGTAATTCCCCGAGCCAAGGCTCGTGATCGTAATACGTGTGCGACATGACCGCCGTTCCGCGCGTCAGCGTCAGCAGCTCGCCGCGTAGACCGAAGATTGCGCGCGTGGGCATCGTGTACTCGAGCCTGCGTGATCCGGCGATCGAGATCATGTTCGACATCAACGCTTTGCGCTGCCCGAGCGCTTCGATCACCGGCCCCGCATAAGCATCCGGGACGTCGACGACGACGTACTCGACCGGTTCGTGTTTTTGGCCGTTGCGTTCCGTGATGATGACCTGCGGTTTTGAAACTTGCAGTTCGTAGCCTTCGCGCCGCATCGTTTCGATCAGAATCGAAAGATGAAGTTCTCCTCGGCCGCGCACCTCGAACGTATCGGCCGAGTCGGTGTCCTCTACGCGCAACGCGACGTTCGATTCGAGTTCGCGCGTCAGCCGGTCGCGGATCTGGCGCGATGTCAAATATTTCCCCTCGCGTCCGGCGAACGGCGAGTTGTTCACGCTGAAGAACATCGAAACGGTCGGTTCGTCCACGGCGACCGCGTGCACGCCCTCGGGTGCCTCTATGTCCGCGATCGTGTCACCGATGTTCAAGCCTTCGATACCCGAAACGCAGATGATGTCGCCTGCCATTGCCTCTTCGACCTCAAGGCGTTCCAGTCCAAAGAACGTTAACAGTTTGGTGAGCCGCAGACCCGTCTCGACGGTGCCGTCGCGCGCGACCTTGACGATCGGCGCGTTCACGCGGGCGGTGCCGCGAAAGACTCGGCCGATGCCGACGCGTCCGACGTATTGGTTGTGATCGATCGCCGAGACCAGAAGCTGCAGCGGTCCTTCTTGAGCGGGCGCCTCCGGGACGCGCGAGGCAATCGTTTCGAAAAGCGGTTCGAGGTTTTCGCTCCGATCGTCGAGCGAACGTTTTGCGATGCCGAGCTTCGCATTGGTGTAGACGACCGGAAACTCCGACTGTTCGTCGTTGGCGCCCAGCTCGACGAAGAGGTCGAAGACGTCGTTGACGATTTCGCTCGGACGAGCATCCTTGCGATCGATCTTGTTGATGACGACGATTGTTTTCAGATCGAGCTCGAGCGCCTTGCGAAGTACAAAGCGCGTCTGGGGCATGACGCCTTCAGCTGCATCGACGAGCAGCAGCACGCCTTGCACCATCTGCAGCACTCGTTCGACTTCTCCGCCGAAATCCGCGTGGCCGGGCGTGTCCACGATATTGAATTTCATCTCGCCGTGACGGATCGCGGTGTTCTTGGCGAGGATCGTGATGCCGCGCTCGCGTTCGAGCGGATTGGAGTCGAGGACGCGCGCTGCAACCTGCTGTCCCTCGCGAAAGATTCCGCTTTGTTTGAGCATCGCATCGACGAGCGTCGTTTTGCCGTGATCGACGTGCGCGATGATTGCGACGTTGCGGATGTCGGGGCGCGTCAGGATCATGCGGTGTGGTTCGCCCTCCGCCGAGGCGCCGCCCCTACGGGAGAGGGAGGCAGTTGCAGCGTAAGCTCGCATGGTGGCCGTGAAAAAGCTGGAGCGCATCGGCGAGCATCTGTTTGTGAACGCGGACTGCGTGCGCGGCGCGATCGAGCATCTGTCGGACGACAGTGTAGACCTGATCGTTACGGATCCGCCCTACGGAATCGAGGGCGATCGCCTTCATCGCCACTACAATCGCGACGAGCGCTTCGTCGTCGACGGATATGTCGAGGTCGATGCGCGAAAATATAAAGCGTTCAGCCGTGCTTGGATCGCGCAGGCCGAACGGGTGCTCCGGCCCGGCGGTCAACTCTACGTCGTCTCGGGCTACACGAACCTCTACGACGTGCTCGGTGCGTTGCGTAAAACGCGCCTGCGCGAGATCAATCATATCATTTGGAAATACAATTTCGGCGTCTACACGTCGTCGAAGTTCGTTTCATCGCACTATCACATACTCTATTATGCGAAGCACGGCGGACGGCGGACGTTCAACCTGCAGTCGCGCCTCGCTTTAGACGAAACCGCGGGTGGCCGCTCCCTGAACTACCGCGATCGCGAAGACGTGTGGGTCATCAATCGCGAGTACAAGCCCGGGCGCCGTAAGAATAAGAACGAGCTTCCAAAAACGCTGCTGCAGAAGATCGTCGCATACAGCAGCAAGGAAGGCGATCTCGTCTGCGATTTCTTTTTGGGCGGCGGCTCAACGGCAGCGGTGGCGATCGGTATGAATCGACGCTTTATCGGCTTTGAGATATCGGAGCGGACTTTCCGCAATCGCGTGCCCGAGTTGCGCAAAATCTCGCCTGGTTCAATGCTCCAGCCGCCGCCCGTGCCTCATGTCGTACGCAACCGCGGGAAATCGTGGAGTGCTGCCGAGGTTGAACGCCTTCAGGTTCGATACCACGATCTGCTTGCCTCGGGCGCGACACAAACTACAATCGTCGCAACGTTGAGCGCGGAGTTCGAGCGCGGCGCCTGGGCGATCCGCAAGCGCTTACGCGCTACAAATGAAAGCGGTATGTATAACTGAAGTCTTCATCCTCGCCGTATCCGCTGGACGAACGGACGAAGCGAAAGTGCTTCAGGGTGTAGCCCGACGGGCAGCTGTCGTCGGCTGCACCACGCCAGGCGTCGGCAAGTGAAAACGAATTGTTTATATCCACGCAATAATAGTCATCCGAGCTCGACGAACCACTCCAATTCGTTCCGTCTGCCGCTTGGGCATAGACATTGAAGCCGACGCCATCGGTAGGGTAGCTGCCGACGTTCGTGCAATCGCCGCCCAGAATTTTCCACTTGAGTCGAGTCATCGGCTCGACTCGTCCAATTGTCAGACGAGATTGGAATTCGGCGTTCTCAATACCGGCACACGAGCGGCGCCTTCAGCGACCCTGCAATTGCTGATGCCCGTTTCATTCGATGCGAACGCAATGTTCGGCCTCGCCTTTCCAAATTGGTTCAGGACGCCGGACGTTGAGGGATATATGCGCTGGGAGACCGACATCGGCCGATTCTTCTTCGTCGGCGTACCCATCACGCGAGCTGCCTACGCGGCCTTCAATCACCCGTGTGAAGTCGTGGATCCAATTGGTGCAATAAAATGGCGAATTGCCTTCGGGGATGGCGTAGTTCCCGGAAAAGATCGGTGGGATCGGGCTTTTGAGAGGTTTGAAACTCGAACGCAAGAAGCAATCCGAATGATGAAGCGCATTTCGCTCACCGCTATTGCGGCGGTCGCTCTTGTCGTTTTGTGCTCGCGCGCCATGGTGTGCGCAGCGCCCGTTGGGTCGGGTGAATCCGGCATTAGCAGCGGCGCCGTCAGCGCGGCGAATGCCGGGGCGCCGATCTATCCTGGCGGAAAACCGATCAACGGCGGGCTTCTCAAGATTACGCTCTACTCAAAGGTTACCGGCACCGGTGTGACGTTCTCGACGCCGGACTCGTTCGAAAAGGTCTAGAACTTCTATAGACACGCGCTTCCCGCGAAAACCGAGATGTCGGAGACCGACGACGACCCCGTGAATCGGATCGGCACGTTTAAGTACACAAAGGGCAATGGATCGCAGATCGACATAGAGATCAGATCGTATCCCGGTCACACCAACTATACGATCACGGACACGTACAAGAAGTGAGCGTTGACGTATTGCGAACATCGTTGGCACCACGCGGCGGTTGAGCATCCGTCCGAGAATGGGCGCTCGCCATGGTTTCACTTCTCGGCCTCGGTATGCAGATGCGCGCACTTCCAGCCCACGCGCCCGACACCGCACGACGACACCTTGGTAGGCTTTATACGCGCTTTGAGGTCAAGAATAGAATCCAACTCATAGTAAATCTGAACAATGCTTAGCGTTAGCGGTACTCTTACGGGAGCAATCCCTTCGCAGCGGTTCGACAAGGTCTTGTCGCCGCGGCACAGGCTGATTTTTGACAATCGGGTAGGTTGCGTCAAAAGCCGATGAAATCAGGGCTTTCCGGGATTATGGGAGAGTACGGGTCTGGTGGCCCGCACGGTCTTCAAATGCGGCAATGTCCGTGTTAAAGGCTGCTGTGTGCTCCCGGAAGCTCTTATTTTGTGCCTGTTCCGACCATTCCCAATCCCGGCTCGTGCCGAGCTCTGCTAGGCAAGCCCGCCTCGTCCGTTAGACGAATGTTAGACGGCGAGGGAAAGCTGAGGGAAAGCTAAGGTAGATTAAATTCACTCCCCTAGGTCAGTGAATTGAATGAATTAATTGTGGCTTTGGCTGGAGCCCTGGTCGGCGGCCTAATTGGCTTCAGATCAAGCTGGGGGCTTAAGAAGGTTGAGGATGCTTCCGTTGCCGCGGCACTTCGCGAACAGGTGACATAGCTGATGCAAATGCTCGAAGAGTGGCGACGCGGTGCAGCGTCGCCACTTGAGACCCGCGCCCTAGTAACAGGTTTGTAAGGAATAACCCGCTGTCCATAGGTTTCGCTCGACGTTCCCAGCACGAGTTGGATAGAGTGTGGTTGGCGACCCAGGAGCAGCCGTTGAAACAAGCTTCAGAGCCTTCTCCCGTTTCGAGTTAGGGGCGACAGTTACGAGCTTCTTTGTAGACACTTGGTGAGAACGCCCATCCCCTCCGCTACGAACGGGATTCAGGGGAGGCCACTGCTGGAAGAGGAGCTTAAGACTGTGAACTCAGAGAAACGGCCTGATGCCACAACGTCGCGGAATTGCCACTTACACGATTAAACTAAGCAAGCTTGACGGCACCCCGGTTGAGATGTAGGTTTGGGGCATGAAGAGGCTTTTGCTTGTCGTCGCCGGCGCGGCGCTAT
>CAAGKR010540409.1_pt1 | contig 13599 bp, 15 predicted proteins | sample 2556971 | NCBI WGS metagenome assembly CAAGKR01 (sample SAMEA5207829, study PRJEB30636) | soil metagenome | biome: forest; feature: boreal; material: soil | place: USA | collected 2011-09 | depth 1 m | reverse complement strand
CGCCGCCACTTCGGCGGGTGACGGGGAGGCCGGTGCGGCCTCCAGCAAGCCGCGTCCGGCCCACAAGCGCGCCGCCGCGGCCGCTAAAAAAGCCAAGGGCAAGAAGCACCGTTAGAGAAGTCGGTCGACGGCGGCCACCACGGCGCGGGCGACGTCCTCGATGCCGCCTCGCGCGTCTATGACGGTCGCGCCCGGATCGCCCGCGACGAGCTCCCGATACCGGGAAGCCACGCGGGCCTGAATCGGATCGGCGTCATACCGTTCTTCGGTACGTCCGGCGGCGCGTCGTCGCGCGGCGGCCGTCGCGATCGGAAGATCGAGAAGCAGTGTCAGATCGGGCTCCCGCAGATCTCGGGCTAGGCTCGCCACCCAGCTCCGGTCGGCTTCTTGCGCTTGGTAGGCGAGCGAAGAAAGCAGATAGCGATCGGAGACGACATCGGCTCCGTTGGCCAAGGCGGGCTCGATCTCGCGGCGCAGATGGTCGCGCCGATCGGCGGCGAAGAGCAGCGCCATGGCCAGCCCGTCAACCGGCGCCCCGTCGGAATGCCGGTGCCTCCCGCGCAGGATCTCGCGCAGCAGGCGGCCCACGGGTCCCTGGCTCGGCTCGCGCGTGGGGTGTACCCGCCGACCCCGGCCTTCGAGGTGCCGCTCGAGCAGTCCGAGCTGCGTGGTCGTCCCGGATCCATCTATGCCTTCGAGGACAATGAACAGCGGGTGGGAGTTGGACATTGGCGGCTCTTGAGTAAAACGCTTCCCCGATCTACACGGTGTGCGCGGTGCCGAAAAGACCAAACAGATACGGCCGAGGCGCCGGGACCGTCATTCTTTCGGCTGGCGCGCTGGCGGCCGTCGCGCTGGCGGCGCTCGCGCCGTCCGGTTGCCGCCGGTCGCGCGGCCGATCGTCCGCGCCGAACACCAACGCGACGGTCCTCGACGCACGCTACGTCCGCTGCGTCGAGCGTCCCGAGGGGTGCGTCTGGTGCGAAGGACGCGGGCCCATGCCGCCGCTCGTCGATCCCGACGCCATCCCGCCGTCGCTCTGCGATCCAAAGGATCCCGGGGACTGCGTAGATTTTTGCTCCCGACTCACTCCAGAGTGCGCGGTCCCTTGGCGGTCGGTGCCGAGCTGCTTGCTCCCATCGGAACAGGAGTTTCGGCGCGAGATTTTTCGACGCGACACGGCCGACCGCCCGGAGGTGGTGATTCAGGGGCGTGTCACCGACGAAGCCGGCCGCCGGGTAGAAGGGGCGAAGCTGCGCGTTTGGTTCCAAGGGACGGCGATCCTCGACGAGGTTTCTGGCAAGGACGGCAGCTACCGGCTGAGGCTGCGTGCGGGCCCCTGGACGTATTCGGTGCGGGTGAGCCACTCGGGCCTCGCCACCGAGATCGCAGACCTGCGCATCGATCGCCCGGGAGCGACCACGCGCAACTTCCGTTTGGCGCAGGAGACCTTCATCCGCGGGCGGGTCGTCGGGGGCAAGAACGAGCCGATCGCGGGTGTTGAGATTCACGCCGTGCGCAGTCCGGACGATCTCGTCGATGCCGGCTTCGCGCAGAGTGGCGACGACGGTTCGTTCGTGATCTCGGGGATCGACAATAGGCGTTACTTCCTTCGTGCTTCGAAATTCGGCTGGTTGCCCGAGATGCTCAAATGGGGCGTGACGGCACCCGCGACCCGCATCGGCTTCAAGTTGGTGCGCACGGGTGTCTTGGAAGGCCGGGTGGTGGATGCGGACGGCGAAGGGCAAGGAAGCGCCACGGTGGTCGCGCTCCCCTCGGCCGGCCTCGGAAGCCCCGGATCGCCCATCATCTGGACCGTCGATGCAGACGGGAAATTCGCTCAAGACCGATTCGAGCGCGGGACCTACTACCTGTGGGCCCGCCACGGGGAGATGTTGGTGTTTCCACCAGAGAAGATCGAAATCAGCGACACCAACCTCGATGCGCAGGTCGAGCTACACCTCGGGCACCGAGGCGCGCGCACCCGTGGCCGTATCGTGACGAAGGGCGGACTGGAGTTCGATCCCGAGACACGAGCGGTCCTTTTCGGCATGTCGCCGCTGGCCCTCCCCCGGAAAGCGGTGGGAGAGATTGATCATGATGGCTCGTTCACGGTCGGCGCGCTCCTACCGGGGCGCTACGAGATTTCCGTGCGGGTCGGCTCTAGGATTCTTCCGATCCTGAGCGGACCCCGCGAGGTGGAGATCCCCATCGAGCCGGGCGCCACCGTGGATCTTTCCGAAACGATCGTCGTCCGTCCTCGCGCCGAGGAGTAGGCGGCTTCAATGTAGCTTCAATGTAATACGCGCATTCGGCTGAGGCAGTCGGCCAGGACGTGGTGACCCTCGCTCTCGAAGGAGGTGAAGCGCACGGCCATCCCGGAGACGGCGCGACTGGTCCCGCCCTGAGTGAAATTGATGAAGTAATGGTTTTTGACCTCGCCGGTGGCGACGACTTCGCCCGAGCCGTCCGGAACCAGGAAGCAGACTCGGACGCTAGCCCCGAGCGGAAGCGGGTCTGGCAGCTCGAGGAAGATCCCGCCGGCGGACACGTTACGTGCGATGCAGTAGCACTCGCCGAAGAGCGGTGACTCCATCCGAACGGTAAACATCTTGTCAAAACGCAGGTGGACCCGCTGGTCGGGCAGGGACGGCGCCGCCGTCGGGATTGCGTTCCCGTTTTCGTCGGTGAGGGCATCGAAGGGCATCGGCATAGGGTTAGCTTATTGATGTCGCCTAATGAAGTCAAAAAACATACATGTAGGATATTTAACGCCTTGTGTCGCGGGTAATCTCCGACTACAGTCGGCGGCGTGCGCGGTCACGGGTTTGGTGTCGGGGCCCGATGGATGAAAATACGTCGCTCCTCTATCATGCAAACGGGCCCTGAATAGATGCTCCCGGACGAGCGGACTACCAACAAACACGAGCTCCTATTGCCGAGCGGGGCCGATGGGTTGATCGTCGCACCGGGGAGGGTGGTTGCGCGGCCGTTGGTCGGTTTTCTGCGTGGGCAGGGACTGACCGTCCGAACGGCCGATGACGCCGATGGCGCCGTCGAGGAGACGCTGCTCCACCCGCCGGACATCGTGCTCATCGACGATCGCACTCCGCCGGCCGGCGGGGTTGATCTGTGCCGGCGCTTGAAAGACAACGTCCGCACGCACTTCGTACCCGTCATCGTTTGCGGCTCGAACGATCGGGGGAGCTTCCGCATGCGCGCGCTCGACGTGGGAGCCGACGCCGTATTCGTGCCATCGACGGACGCAGAGGAGCGACGGGCGCGCCTCTGGGCGCTGTTGCGCACTAGGGCGCTCTACAAGCGCGTCGATCGCCGCCAGCGGACGCAGAAGAACGAGATCGTCGAACGGCGCCATTGGCTGTCGCACTTCCTGCACGATCTGACCGGGCAGCTGGCAGCGCTGGCGGCAAACGTAGATTTTCTGTCCAAGTTCCCGCCGCCCGCGGCGGACGAGCGGCGGCGCGATTTCGACGAAAGCGTTTCGGACGCGCGAAGTGTGTTCGAACATCTGCGGGCCACCGTGCACACCGTGCTCGACTACGACCGTTTCGAGACCGCTCAGCTGGTGCCCCGCCGAGTTCGCTTTCTCTTGACGGAGGCGGCGGTCGAGGTCGCGGAGGAGCTGCGCCGTCACGCGGTGGTGGCCGACAAGACGCTCTCGCTCACTCGCCCGCCGACCGAGCGGGCGATCACCGGCGACCGCGAGCTGCTCTCGGCCACGATGTTAAACCTGGGGATGGCTGCGATCAAGCGGATTCCGCCCCACGGCGCGCTGGCCATCGAGATCAGCGAGACCGACACCGGGATGCGGTTTCGAATTGTCGCCCCCGGGCCCCCGCTGCTGATCAACGAGCGGATCCACGCCTTCGAGCCTTACAGTCGCAGCGCCGCCGGAGCGGCGACCACCGGCTTGGGGCTGGCGTTGGCCCAGGCAGTGATCGGCCTGCACGACGGGAAGATATGGGCGGAGGAGATTGAGGGCGGAAAAGGGTGCGCGTTCGTATTCGAGCTGGGCTGGCTGCCGGGCGCCCTGCGCACGAAGCGCGTCTTGGACGACGGGCAGGGAGGCACGCCGGTGAGGCGGCAGTGAAGCGCGCTCCGCCGGCCATCGCGCCGGTCGTTTTCGGCCGCGTCACGGCTCGCCTGCGCTTTGCCGGCCAGGCGTTTGCGCTGGTCATGCTCTTGTTCGGGCGCGCAAAGGCGAGCTTGGGCGTGAAGGTCGAAGACCTGTGCCGGGCCGTCGTCGAGGATCCCAACTATAAAGTGAGGGTGCAGGCCGCGCTGGTGCTTGGAAAACTGGGGGATTCCACCGCCGTGCCGTCGCTCATCAAGGCGCTCGCCGATCAGAACAGTACGGTGCGCGGTATTGCCGCGGCCGCCCTCGGGCAGCTGGGTGACGGGTCGGCGAGCGATCCGCTGCGGGATCTCATCCAGCGAGAGAGCGAAGGGTTCGTCCGTTCCCAGGCCACCAAGGCGCTCGCGGTGCTCTCGGGCGGCGGGCTCGCGAACAAGCGGGCGAAGATCTACTTGAGCTTCGGTCCTTTCACGGGCGGCGTGAAGTCGGCGGGACCGGATTCGGCGAAGATCATCCAAGATGCTCTGGCGCGCGAGCTCGGCAAGTTGCCGGTCGTGACGCTGACGCTGAGCTTGGCCGACCAACACAACTTCCCGAAAACCGGCTTGCAGGGCTTCTACATCGACGGCAACATCACCCGGCTCGATGACGTGCTGGCCGCGGGCGGATCGGAGACCTCGTGCGACGTGAAGGTCATGGTGGCGCGCTGGCCCAGCAAGAGCATCATCCTGTGGACCAACGCGGGCGCCAGTCTTCAGTCTGGCGCCCGCCCACGCGACAAGGACGGCGCCCGGCGCGATTGTCTCGAAGCTTCGGCCGGGCAACTGGCCGAAGATCTGGGGCGTTTCTTCAAGGCGCAAGGTGGATAGGCGGATAGATGGCAACGTGGCAACGAATATTGGATAGGGTGGCGCGGTGGGTGGATAGAATGCGTGGGCTCAAGAGGATTGGGAGGGTTTCAAATGACCATTGGCGAAGCGACAGCAGGGCGACCGGCGTACAAGCGCAAGGTCAGGAACTATCTGCTCGACGCGGGCCTACAGCTTCGCTACACGGCCACGATCGTGGTGGTCGCGATCTTCTTGACCGCCGGACTCGGCTTCAAGATGTACCAGGCGACCCGGGAGATTTCGAAAATCATCCTCTACACGGGCCTCGCCGATCCCACCACCGCCCAGGAGCTTCAGACCCAGTTCGCGAACAGCGACCGGGTCGTGCTGTGGGGGATAGTCGGATTCGGGCTGGTGCTGGTGTTGTCAATCAGCGCGGTCGGCATCCTGATCACGCACAAAGTGGTCGGGCCCCTTTACAAGATCTCGAGCCTGTTTGGGCGCGTGCGGGACAATCACCTGGGCGCGGCGCCGGCCGGGCTGCGCAAGGGTGACGAGCTGCAAGAGTTCTATTCATCGTTCCGCGAGATGCACCAGGCGATTCGCGACCGTACCGTTGACGACGTGCGGGTTCTGGGGAGCATCGTCTCGGTCATGGAGACCAGCGTCGAGGCGCGCGCGCCGTCCGTCCAGCGCGCCCTAGACGAGATCCGCCAGCTCCGCAAGCGTAAGGAAGAAAGCTTGGAAGCCCCTCCAGAGACCTTGCCGGCTGGTTAGCGCCCGTCAGCCGCGCCGGGTCTGCGCCGCACTGACCAGACAAAGCCCGTGTAGAAACAGCCCCGGCAGGAAGCAGCACGCGTAGCCCATCAGCGTCGTCGCCATCCAGGCGACGCCGGCGCCCGCGCGCCCCGAGTAGATGTGGCCGGCGCCTGGGATCAACATCGACAACATGACCGCGGTCACCGGGTTCGCCCGCGGGCGCAGCGTCATGAAGAACGAATCGCCGCTGGAGATCGGCGGTGGCCCGAGTGACGTGTCGCCGCCGACCCGCGTCGCGATCGGCTTTCTTCCAGGGTAGATGTACTCGATCACGCCGGCGGCGCTCGTGCGAACGTTCAGCGTGCCATGCTCGACCATGCGCGCGAGATGCTTTTCCGCGGTTCGTATCGAGGTCCGCCCGAGGTAGGCGACGTGCGCCGCGGTCACCGGGACATCGGTTTCGAACAGCACCTTGAGAACCAGCTGTTCGAACTCGTCGAAGTCCATCGCGCTAAGACTCTAGGGTAGCACACAGGAAAACACGGGCACGCAGCTGTTTTGAGCAAAATCCTCGTCAGGGTGCGCGTTGACCTCCTCGAAACTTTTGCCGACATCTGAGGCGCTCATCTCACAGCGTCGATTCGTGTCGATGAGAGGGCCCCGGGTGGCGTTGGTATCGCCTAGGGCATGAACGGACCATCAACCCGAAGACAAAAGACCATCGGTCACACGAGGGAACGTCCAAGATCGTCTATATCGGAATTCCGATCGAAGCCGTCCACGGGGCTCCCTCACTAACGAATCCCCCGGCAGAGAGCCGGGGGGTTTTATGGTGTGAGCCCCTCAAAAAGGGGCTGGGCGCTTCGCGCAGACACCGCTGGTCGTCAGGTGTGGCGTTTTGGCGAGTTCCGGGCCTCCGTCAGGCGGTCTTTTGCGCCGGGAGCGTTTAGTTGACGGAATATTTCTTATCGGACATTCGGGGTGTAGGTAGAATGGAGGGGATAGGTGGCGGAATGACGCGCCGAGCCTGTCGAGCGGCGGCCGTGGTCGTAATGTTCCGGTTCGTCACGTAGAGGAACTGATGGTAGTTTTCACTTCCGGTCCGTGCGTAAGGGCAGAACTGTGTTGGCTTTACCCGAGGGTGAAACACCACCGGCGGTCGCCGTGGTGCAAGAGGTGAGCTTGGCCAAGGGCGCAACCGCGCCGTGTGGTTTTCGGAGCGGGATGCTTCTTGCCGTCGCCCTCTCGTGTGCGCTCGGCTGTGGATCGCGCGGCTCGGGAAGCGCCGGCTCTGACGCGAATACCTCGTCGGGGATTTCGGGAAATGCTGGAGGCACGGCGAGCGGCGGCGCGGCCGGCGGGAGCAATGGGTGCTCGGCGGCGGCCACCTCGCCGTGCGGATCCGGCCTGGTTTGCGAACGGTACGGTGGGCCGGTGTGCGCCGACCCGGTTTGGGCCGAGTGGCCGATGCCCAATGCCCAGATCGAGGTGACGGCCGGCGCCCCGAACCTGCAGAGCTACACCGATAACGGAGACGGCACGGTGACCGACAACGTGACCAAGCTCATGTGGCAGCAGCTGACGCCGTCCGGGAACTACACTCAGCCGGCGGCTTCGGCGTATTGCGCCGCGCTCCGTTTGGGGGGCTACGCAGATTGGCGCCTTCCGGCGGTCATCGAGCTCGTCTCGATCGTCGACACGGACACCTACAACCCGAGCATCGATTCAACGATGTTCCCGGGCACGCCCGCGGTGGGATTCTACTGGTCGTCGACGCCATTCCTTGGTCTTCCGAACAACATGTGGGGCGTATATTTCAACAACGGTTACATGTCCTATATCGACGCGTCGACGGCGTACTCGACTCGCTGCGTGCGCTGAGGCAAGGCAAGGGAAAACATCCCATGAAGTGTCTTCGTCCCGGTCTCATCGCTGTTCCGGTCTTGGCGATCGGGCTCGTGATTGCGGTCGTCGGTCGCGCGTCCGCGCCGGCCGGTCGCTACGTGATCAGCAATGGCGCGGTCTACGACAGCAAGACGAATCTGACCTGGCAGCAGGTCATTTCCTCCTCGCTGTACTCGCAACCCGATGCGATCGCTTACTGCGCGACCCTCGAGCTCGGGGGTGCGACGTGGCGCCTTCCAACCATGAGGGAGATCCTGACGATCGTGGACCTCTCGGTGGCCCCACCCGGTCCAACGATCGACACCGCGGCGTTCCCGGGCACGCCCGGTGATTTTTTTTGGTCATCCACGCCGTATAGCGGCCTTCCCGGCAGCGCGTGGTCCGCGCACTTCTACTACGGTTTTGCCTACGGAAACACGATGACCGACATGAGCTATGCCCGTTGCGTGTATTCAGGACCGCCCGTGGGGCTCGGACACTAAGCGGTCGTCGCCTATTGGGCGATGATCGAGTCGATGTGGAAGACCAGATTGGCCGGACCCGGGGCTCCGCCCGACCCGTCGGTAACCGAATCGATGTGGAAGACCGGGCTGACCGGCACATAAGCGCTGCCGCCATCCGGAGGAGTCCCGGTGGCGAACTGGACGCTGACCTGAGAAGCGGGAAGGCTCACCTCCGAGGAGAGTTTCGCAGACCTGGCTCCGTTCGTGTCAAACATTCGCGTCGTCGCGATTCCGGCGAACAGCGACGCGCCGAACGCAGATACCGGCTTCTCGACCGCCGCCGTCATGGACACGGGCGCGCACACCACCCAAAACGATGACGATCGCGACCAGAGGGAGGAAAAGAAGGAGGGTCACCTGACAGAGCAGTTCCCCGAGGCGCGTCCGATGGCTCAGCGAATCGCACGTTGGCCATGCATTGGCATGCCCTGCAGTATCTATTCGGGGCCATGGACGGGTGGCGCGATTCGGCGCGGGATCCGGGCGCGAAGCAACCAGACCAAGGTCACGGCCTCCCAAAAAATGCCGCCGGACATTTTCGATTGGCCCACGCGGCGATCGACGAACTTGATTGGGACCTCGACGACGCGGAAGTCGGCGCGGAGCGCGCGGTAGCTCATCTCTATCTGGAATCCGTACCCGCGGGCTGAGACGGCGGCGAGATCGATTCCGCGCAGAGTGTCTGCGCGCCAGGCCTTGAAGCCCGCCGTGAGATCGTTGATCCCGACGCCGAGCGCCAGGCGGGCGTAGAAGCCGCCACCCCGGCTGATGGCGCGCCGGCCGAGACCCCAGTTCTCCGTTCCGCCGCCCTTGGTGTATCGCGAGCCGATAGCGAGATCGGCCCCTTCATCGAGCGCTTGAAGAAGTCGTGGTACGTCCAAGGGATCGTGCGAGAAATCAGCGTCCATCTGGACGATCCGTTGCCAACCCCGGGGCGAGGCCAGCGCGTGCCCGAACGCGCTCAGGTAGGCGGCGCCAAGTCCCTGCTTGCCCGGACGATGCAGGACCTCGATATGTGGATCGGCAGCCGCCATCTGGTCCGCCTGCGCGCCCGTGCCGTCGGGCGAGTTGTCGTCCACGACCAGGATAGTCGCAGCCGGTACTGCCGCGCGCACGGCCGGTACGATCTCCGGCAAGCTCTCGCGCTCGTTGTAAGTGGGAATGACGATCAGGGTCGCGCCGCCGCTCATTGACTTTGACCACTAATACATGAAACTGACGCCTTCATGAAACGCCCCGGCACGTTGGCGCGATGAGCGGCGGTGACGAGCTGCGCGGCGTGATTCTGGCGGGCGGCACCGGTTCGCGCCTCTATCCGCTGACCAAGGTGACCAACAAGCACCTCTTGCCCGTCGGGCGGGAGCCAATGATCTTTCACCCGGTCGGGAAGCTGGTCGAGGCGGGCATTCGCGAAATCTTGATCGTGACCGGGACCGAGCACATGGGCGCGGTCGTCGGCCTTCTCGGGAGCGGGAAAGAATTCGGTTGTGAGTTCACCTACCGGGTGCAGGACCAGGCGGGCGGAATCGCGCAGGCGCTCGGGCTGGCGAGGCTTTTCGGGCGCGGGGGGCGGCTGGTGGTGATTCTCGGTGACAACATTTTCGAAGGATCCATCGCTAACTTCGCGGCGGCGTATCGGAAGCAGCCGAGCGGCGCGAAGATTCTGGTGCAGGAGGTGAACGATCCGGGTCGTTACGGCGTGGCGGTCACCGCAGGGAACAGGGTGGTCCGGATCGTCGAGAAGCCCACGGATCCGCCCAGCCGCCTGGCGGTGACCGGCATTTACTTTTACGACGAGAGCGTCTACGAGATCATCGGCGGTCTCGCGCCATCTGGGCGCGGCGAGCTGGAGATCACCGACGTCAACAACGCGTACATTGCGCGCGGGGATCTGACGTTCGATGTGCTTCCCGGCTGGTGGACAGATGCCGGGACCTTCGAGTCGCTCAAGCACGCCAGCGACCTCGTCGAAGCGACCGGCGGGCGTTGAGCGCCGGGCCCCTGGGCGCCAGGGCCAGTCGCCATTTGTGCGCCGGGCGCCCTACCCTGGCGGCGTCTCGTCGGCGATAAAAGCACGGAGAGCGTCCTGCCAGGTCGGCAGGGTGTCGAGGCCGCGTGACCGGAGGGCGCGGTTGTCGAGAATCGCGCGGCGTGGTCTCGGGGCCTTCATCGGTAGCTCGGAGGTCGGCACACCCACGACGCGGTCGGCGGGCAGGACCAGCGTCGCGGCCGCGAGTCGCGCGAAGTCAGCCCAGGTTGTTTCGCCCGCAGCCGTGCAGTGGTAAAGACCGTGGAAGGTGGTCTCGGTCAGCGCGGCCGACACCCGCGCCACGTCGCGCACCCAAGTCGGCGAGCCGAGGCGGTCGCGGTCGGCGCGGATCGTCTCCCCAGCGCGGAGGCGGCGGACAATCGTCGACGGAAAGTTGCGGCCTCCGCGTCCATAGAGGCATCCGATGCGGAGGATGAAGTGGCGCGGCGTCGCGGCGGCGACCCGATTGTCGCCTTCAACCTTCGAGCGCGCATAGCTTCCCTGCGGTGACGGCGGATCGCGTTCGTCGTACGGACGAGTGAGCTCGCCGTCGAACACGAAGTCGGTCGAATAGTGGACGATCACCGCGCCGGCAGCGGCCGCCGCGCGCGCCACGTTCTCGGCTCCTTGCGCGTTCACGGCATGAGCGACTTCGGGCTCCGTTTCGGCGCGATCGACGTCGGTGTACGCCGCGGCGTTGAACACCGCCGTCGGCCGCAGGCGATCGACGAGCGCGCGCAGTGCGGCTTCGTCGCGGATGTCGCATTGAGCATGGGCCACGGGCGCGGCGAGGCGCCACCCCGCGCGAGGCAGCTCCTCGCAGAGCGCCGCGCCGAGCGTCCCGCGCGCCCCGAGAACGATCGCGACCGGCGGTGGCGTCGCCATCGCTCAGACGCTGGGCGCCCGACCCGCAAGGGACAGCCGCACATCCTCCTCGTCGGCCCGGACCATCATCTCGATGAGCTCGCGGAAGCCGACCTTGGGCTCCCATCCGAGGAGCCGCCGCGCCTTGCCGGGGTCGCCGTGCAGGTGGTCGACCTCGGTCGGTCGGAAGTAACGCTGGTCGATCTCGACGTGCTTCTTCCAGTCGAGCTCCAGCGCGCCGAATGCGACGTCGAGGAGCTCGCGGACGGAGTGCGACTCGCCGGTCGCCACCACGAAGTCGTCGGGCTCGTCCTGCTGGAGCATCAGCCACATCGCCTCCACATAGTCCCCGGCGAACCCCCAGTCGCGTTTCGCGTCGAGGTTGCCGAGATAGAGCTTCCTGTCGAGGCCGTGGCGGATGCGCGCGGCCGCGCGGGTGATCTTGCGGGTTACGAACGGAATCCCGCGCCGCGGCGACTCGTGGTTGAAGAGGATGCCGCAGGCGATGAACATCCCGTAGGCCTCGCGGTAGTTCTGGCAGAGTTGGTGGGCAAACACCTTGGCGCAGGCATACGGGCTGCGCGGCTGGAACGGGATCAATTCGTTCTGGGGTGGCGCGGCTCCTCCGAACATCTCGCTCGACGACGCCTGATAGAAGCGAACCGACTTGTCGAGGCCGGATTCGCGTATCGCTTCCAGCAGGCGCAGTGTCCCGAGGCCGACCGTCGAAGCGGTGTATTCGGGGACGTCGAAGCTGACGCGGACGTGGCTCTGCGCGCCGAGGTTGTAGATCTCGTCGGGCTTGATCGAGCGGATGGCGCGGTTGAGGGAGCTCGCGTCATCGAGATCTCCGTAGACCAGGCGTAACCGGTAGTCGGGGACGTGCGGATCCTGGTAGATGCGATCGAGCCGCTCCGTGTTGAACGAGCTCGATCGCCGAACCAAGCCACAGACCTCATACCCCTTGGCCAGCAAGAGCTCCGCCAGATACGACCCGTCCTGCCCGGTCACGCCGGTGATTAGCGCACGCCTCATCGATTGTCGATCTCCCTTCGGTTTTGTTCGTAATACGCGACCGTGGCCGCTAGCCCCTTGTCGAAGGGTGTCTTGGCCTCGAACCCGAAACGCTCGCGGGCCCGCGACACGTCCAGGCGTCGCCGTGGCTGTCCGTTCGGCTTGCTCGAGTCCCAGACGAAACGCCCTTCGTAGCGCGCGACCCGCGCGGTGGTCGTGGCCAGATCGCGAATCGTGATCTCTTCCCCGCTGCCAAGATTCACCGGATCGCTTGCGTCATAGCGCTCGGCGGCGAGCAAGATCCCCTCGGCTGCGTCCTCGACATACAGGAACTCGCGGGTCGGTGTTCCATCGCCCCACAGTGTGACCTCCGGCTCGCGCCGCTCGCGGGCGCCGACGAACTTGCGGACCATCGCCGGGATGACGTGTGACGAATTCAGATCGAAGTTGTCGCGCGGCCCGTAGAGGTTAACCGGGAAAAGCACGACGCTGTTCATCCCGTATTGCTCGCGGTAGGCCTGCGATTGCACTAGCATCATCTTCTTGGCGATGCCGTAGGGCGCGTTGGTCTCCTCGGGGTACCCGTTCCACAGATCGTCTTCCTTGAAGGGAATCGGCGCGAACTTCGGATACGCGCAGATCGTACCGAGCGCGACCAGCTTGGGCACCCGCGCCAGGCGGCACTCTTCGAAGAGGCAGAGACCCATCATCGCGTTGTCGAACAGATACCGGCCGGGGTTCTCTCGGTTTGCGCCGATGCCGCCCACCCGCGCTGCGAGATGGATGACCAGGTCTGGCTTGGCGTCGGTGAGGAGGCGCCGACAGGCGACGCGATCGACGAGATCGTATTCGGCCGAACGCGGAACGAATACCCGGGCGTGGTCGGCTTCTAACCGCTCGACCACGAAGCTGCCGAGAAATCCGGCACCTCCGGTCACGACGACACGCCGGCCGTTCCAAAATGAGCTCATCGGGCCGCGGAAATCTATCCGCAATGGGCGCCCGCCGCTACTGCGATAGGGCCGCGCGCGCGGAGACCTTCCGAGCGGCCACCTGCGCGGCCAATGCGGTCAGCTCCGGAAGCACGGCGCCCGCGTCGCCCGGGGGAAGCCGCACGCCGCCCGGCTTGATCGTCGCACCATAGGTGGTGATGACGAAGATGCGAAACACCTCGCCGCGCTCGGCAGGCAGGGCGCGGGCGTAGGCCTCGACGAGATCCACGATGTCGCGCGGCGCGTGCCCTTCCAGAACCGCCCGTCCCCAGGCGGAGAGCAACTTCGCCTGGAAATTGCGGAAGGGACCCAGCACCGCGGCCGGGCTGATCCCGAGCGGGATCCGATCGGCGACGAACGGCGCGTAAATCTCCGGCGGCGCAACCTTGCGACCGACCGACCTGGACTGGGCCAGGCGATACAGCACCGTGGCGGCCAAGCCCGGATCCGCGAGGAGCTCGGCTGGCGGGCGCGGCGCCCCGTTGGAACCGACCGCGTAGCGATTCTCGCGCACCGCCGCGAACAGGTCGCGTTGCTCGCGCGTGCCAGACGCCGGCGCGGTTGCGCCCCCCGCCCCCCCCCCCCCCCCCCCCCCCCCCCCGCGCCT
>CAAGKR010488121.1_pt1 | contig 13599 bp, 12 predicted proteins | sample 2556971 | NCBI WGS metagenome assembly CAAGKR01 (sample SAMEA5207829, study PRJEB30636) | soil metagenome | biome: forest; feature: boreal; material: soil | place: USA | collected 2011-09 | depth 1 m | reverse complement strand
CCGCGCAGCCAGTGGCTACGCGCGACGACCAGAGAATTTATTCCTTCCTGGTGAAGTCGAGTTTTGGACGGTCGCCACCCCTCTACGGTATCTCCTGAATTATTCCTTGACGGTTTTGTAACAATTCCGAATGGGATCCGGCATATCGTTTCACTATCTTTCATTTTCTAAAGGTGTGCGAGTGGCGCGAATTGTCCCGATAGACACGAATAAGCAGAATCCACAGAGCGGGACGGATGCGCCGGCATTCCCAGATCCGGGCTGTTGAACTTTCAGCGATGTTCTTAGAGGTGAGGTTCGATTCATGAAGCGATGGACCAGAGGTGTATTTGCTGGCGTTCTTCTGGTGATGACGATGGCGATGGCTGGACGGGCCGCGGCGCAAAAAGCGCTGACATGGGACGAAGTGCGGCTACGCTTTGAGGCCAACAACCCGGCCCTACAGGCGGGGAAGCTCTCCATCGATGAATCGCGCGCGAATGAGACGACGGCGTACCTGAGACCGAATCCTAATTTTACCGCGCTACTGGATCAGATTGATCCATTCAGCACCAACCCATCGCAACCATTGGCAGCGGCGTTGCCGTCTGGAACGTTGACGTATTTACACGAGAGGCAGCATAAGCGGGAATTGCGTAAGGAAAGCGCGGAGAAAGCTACGGATCTGGCGATCAATGCGCAGGCAGACCTGGAACGCAATTTAATTTTTAGTTTGCGGCTGGCATTTGTTCAAGCGTTGCAAAGCAAATCGCTCCTAGCGTTAGCTCACGACAACCTGGAGAGTTACGACAAGCAATTGGGAGTGCATCGCGAGCGCTACAAAGTAGGCGACATGGCGCAAGTGGATTTAAATCGGCTGGAACTGCAGAAATTGCAATTCCTGAGCGACGTGCAAACCGCTGAAGTGGCTTTGCGGAATGCCAAGATTCAACTGCTCGCGTTGCTGAACGACCAGACTGCCGTTGACCAGTTTGACGTGGACGGCCGATTCGATTTTTCAGCGACGCTCGGACCGTTGGACGATTACCGGCATTTCGCACTGGAGACCCGTCCCGATTTGAAAGCGGCAATGCGCGCGATCGATAAGTCTGAGACGGACCACAAACTGGCGATTGCCAATGGTTCAACGGATCCCACATTTGGCGCCGACGTCGGGAAAAATCCGCCGCTCGATCATTACATTGGTTTCAGCGTCAGCGTGCCGTTGCGGATTTTCGACCGCAACCAGGGAGAAAAGTTGCGGACGCAAATCGATATTGAGCGGCAGCAGCGGCTGGCGGATGCGGCGCGAGCACAGGTGTTCAGCGATGTGGATTCGGCGTATACGGCGCTGACCAGCACGGTGTCGCTACTCCAGCCCTATAAAGATACTTACCTGAATATGGCGGTGCAGGTGCGCGACACCATGTCGTTTTCATATGAGCATGGCGGCGCATCACTGCTGGATTATCTGGACGCAGAAAGGGATTACCGGATGACGGAATTAAATTATCTGACGCTGGTCGGAACTTATCTGATGGCGGTTAACCAGTTGAACCTGGCAGTCGGTCGAGAGGTGATTCAATGAGGCGGTTGGTGATTTTCCCAGCGAGCTTGGCGCTGGTTCTTGTCGCAATGCTAACCGGGTGCGGCGACAAGAAGGAAACCGGCGATGGCGGAGCGCCGCCGGCCGTGAACGTACAGAAGGAAGGCGATGTAGGGCTGTTGCAAGTGGATCATCCGGAGCAATTTCCGTTGGTAAAGGCGACGGAATACATGGCTGTGCCGTCGCTGAAGGTGACCGGCGTGGTGGGTCCGGATGTTAGCCGAACGGTTCCGGTGATTTCGCTGGCCTCCGGCCGGGTGGTGGAAATTCGCGCAAGGTTGGGCGATACAGTGAAGAAAGGCCAGGTGCTGTTACGAGTGCAGAGTCCGGATATTTCCGGGGCATTTTCGGATTACCGGAAAGCGATGGCGGATGAAGCTTTAAGTGAAAAACAATTTGAACGAGCGAAGATTTTATATGACAAAGGGGCCATCTCTTTGAATGATTTTCAAGTGGCTGAAGACGCGGAAGCGAAGGCCAAGGTGGACGTGGAAACTTCGCTCGAACATCTGAAGGTGCTGGGCCTGGACAAGGACCATCCAGGCGGAGTGGTGGAGATCGTGGCACCGATCTCCGGCGTGATTACGGACCAGCAGGTGACCAATGCTTCGGGAGTGCAAGGGCTTTCGGCTAGCAATCCATTCACCATATCGGATTTGAGCAAGGTGTGGATTCTCTGCGATGTTTTTGAGAATGATCTGTCGAGCGTGCATATCGGCGAGACAGCAGATATTCGTTTGAATGCGTATCCGGATAAGGTGCTGACGGGAAAGATCAGCAATATCGGCCCGATTCTCGATCCGAATGTGCGAACCGCGAAGGTGCGTGTGGAAGTAGACAATCCGGGCAACCTTATGCGTCTGGGAATGTTTGTGACCGCTGCGTTTCTGGGACAGAAAAAAGAACGCGGCGCGGCGGTGCCGGCCACGGCGATTCTGCATCTGCACGACCGCGACTGGGTTTATGTGCCAGCGGGGGATAAGAGATTTAAGCGCGTGGAGGTGAAGGCGGGGGCAAGCCTGCCGGATAAGATGCAGGAGATCGTGTCTGGAATCAAGCCCGGAGACCAAGTGGTGAGCAACGGGCTGACCATGGAAAACACGCTCGACCAATAGAGAACATCATGAAACCCAAGCCGAGGACTATCGATGATCGCAAGGCTGGTTGATTCAGCGCTGACCAATAAGTTCATGGTGCTGGCGCTGACGATATTGCTGCTGGCGTGGGGCGCGATTTCCTTTCGCAACCTGCCGGTCGAAGCGTACCCGGACGTAGCGAACAATTATGTTCAGGTGATCACGCAATGGCCCGGCCGGGCAGCCGAGGAAGTAGAGCAGCAAGTTACCATCCCCATCGAGACGCAGTTGAACGGTCTTCCGCATATGGAGCACATGCGGTCGGCGTCGCTTTTCGGCATTTCCAGCGTGACGATGATTTTTGATGATGACTCGTCGAATGACTGGAACCGGCAGAAAGTTCTGGAGCGGCTATCGCAAGTAACGCTGCCTAACAATCTGCAGCCATCAATTGGGCCGGATTACAGTCCGGTCGGGCAGATTTATTGGTACACGCTCAGAAGCACCAATCCGAAATACGATTTGATGGAGTTGAAGTCGCTCGAAGACTGGACGCTAGAGAAGCAGTTTAAATCCGTACCGAATGTCGTCGACGTGGTGAGCTTTGGAGGGACCACGCGGGAGTATCAGGTGCGCGTCGATCCAGGAAAGTTGATCGCGTACGGATTGACAATTGGGCAAGTCGAGCAGCAACTGGCGAATAACAACGTCAATGCGGGCGGAAGCTTTATCGAATCCGGACTGCAGCAGATCAACGTGCGCGCACTGGGACTGATTTCCACGGTCGAAGATATTGAAAACACGGTGATCAAGACGCAGAACGGGACTTCGCTGCATGTGAAGGATATTGCCACGGTCGCGGAAGGGCCGAAGATCCGGTTGGGGCAAATTGGAAAATCCTATCGCGGTAAAGACGGAAATATCATTGATAACGATGACGTCGTAGAAGGTGTGCTGTTACTGCGCAAGGGAGCGAACGCGGACTCAACGATCGATGCAATTCACGCGAAGGTAAAGGAACTGAACGAACACATTTTGCCGCCAGGCGTCGAGATTGTACCATTTCTGGATCGCAGCGACCTGGTGCACTACACGACGCATACGGTTATGCACAATCTGCTCGAGGGCGTGCTGCTGGTGTCCGTGATTCTGTTCTTCTTTTTAGGAAACGTGCGCGGCGCGTTCATTGTAGCGCTGACAATTCCGTTTTCGCTGCTGTTTGCCTCAATTTGTCTGGACCTAAACAAAATTCCCGCCAACTTACTTTCGCTGGGCGCGCTGGATTTTGGAATGGTGGTGGACGGCTCGGTAGTCGTGATTGAAAACATTGTGCGCCACTTCAACCTGCCGTCGAACGCAGGAAAAACTCCGTTTGAACGTATACGCGGCGCGGTCTTTGAGGTGCTGAGGCCGGTGTTTTTCGCTCGGGCGATTATCATCACCGCTTATCTACCGATATTCACGTTGCAGAGCGTCGAAGGTCGCCTCTTCAAACCGATGGCCTGGACCGTTTCGTTCGCGTTGCTGGGAGCGCTGGTTTTCTCGGTGATCATCGCGCCGGTGTTCGCGGAATTTGGTTTTCAGAAGGGCGTGAAGGAATGGCGCAACCCGGTAATGGAGTTTTTGCGGGCGCATTACCGAACGACGGTGCGCTGGGCGCTAGAGCACCGGACAATTACGCTGGCCGCGGCTGGATGTGTGCTGGCGGCGACGTTCATTATTCTGTTCAGCGGAATTGTGGGCTCGGAGTTTTTGCCGCACCTGGATGAGGGCGCAATTTGGGTGCGCGGCACGCTGGCGCCGAGCATGGGCCCAACCGAAGGCACGCGGATCATGAATCAGGCGCGATTGATCCTGGCGTCATTCCCTGAAGTGAAGCAGGTGGTTTCGCAGGTGGGCCGGCCGGACGACGGCACCGACACCACGGGATTTTTTAACACGGAATATTTTGTGGATTTGAAACTGAAGGACGAGTGGCGACCGGTGTTCAAAGAGGATAAGGAAGCGTTGATTGCCGCCATGGATAAAGAGCTGAATAAAATTCCAGGCGTGCTATGGAATTTCTCGCAGCCCATTTCGGACAACATGGAGGAAGCGGTCAGCGGTGTAAAGGGTGAACTGGCCGTCAAAATGTACGGCGATGATCTGAAACTGCTGGAGCAAATGGGCGATGAAGTTGTAAACGTGATGCGGACGGTGGCAGGGATTGAGGATTTGGGATTGTTCCGCGTGCTGGGGCAACCAAATTTGAACTTAAGCATTGACCGTAAGAAAGCGGCGCGTTACGGGCTGAATGTGGCAGATGTGCAGGACGCGGTGGAAACGGCAATCGGCGGAAAAGCGGTGACGCAGGTGCTGGACGGGGAGAAGCGTTACGACCTGACAGTGCGTTATCTAGAGCCGTTCCGGGACACCAAAGAAGCAATCGACAATATTCGGATTGTCGCCCCTTCCGGTGAACGCGTTTCTCTTGACCAACTGACAAATCAGAGCACGCAAGATGGCGCTTCAGAAATTTACCGGGAGTCCAATTCGCGCTACATCGCGATTAAATACAGCGTTCGCGGGCGCGACCTGGGCAGCGCCGTGGAAGAAGCGATGTCTAAAGTGCAAAAGCAAGTGAAACTGCCGGTTGGCTATCACTTAAATTGGGCTGGAGAGTATGAAAGCCAGAAACGATCGCAGAAGCGACTGCTGATCGTTCTCCCGATCACGATTTTAATTATTTTTATTATTCTTTTCACGATGTTCAACTCCGCGAAGTGGGCAGCCCTGACTCTGGCGAACGTGTCGATGGCGCCGATCGGCGGAATGGTGGCGCTACTGATTACCGGGACGCACTTCAGCGTCTCGAGTGGAGTGGGATTTCTGGCGCTCTTCGGGGTATCCGTACAGGTAGGCGTGATCATGATCGAATACATCAATCATTTGCGAGCGCAGGGCTACTCGATCGAAGATGCAGCGGTGGAAGGAGCAATTCTGCGGCTGCGGCCGATCATGATGACGATGCTGGTGGCCATGCTTGGTTTGCTGCCTGCGGCGACATCCCGCGGGATTGGCAGCGATTCACAGCGGCCGTTTGCGATTGTAATTGTGGGCGGATTGTTTGCGGCGCTGTTCATCAGCATTTATTTGTTACCAACGATGTACGCTTGGATCGCCCGAGACACGGATCGATTGCCGATGGCGGATGTCGAAGTCGAATAAAGTTGGCGCGGACGACCAGCAAAATTACGACTTAGGTTGCGTGAAGATTTCGTTGGCGATGTGAAATGCGGTGTTGGCAGCTGGTACGCCGCAGTAAATTGCGGAGTGTATGAGAACTTCCTGAATTTCTTCTCGAGTAACGCCGTTGTTTGATGCGGCGCGAAGATGGAGGCGAAGTTCTTCAGCGCGGTTCAGGGCCACGAGCATGGCTATAGTGATGAGGCTGCGCTGTCTCTTGTCCAGGCCGGGGCGCGACCACACTTCTCCCCAGGCATAGCGCGTGATGAGATCTTGAAACGCGGCGTTGAATTCATTTTCCTGCGACTTGGCGCGATCCACGTAGGCCTTGCCGAGCACGTCGCGGCGCATTTTCATCCCCAGGTCATAACGCTTGCGGTCGTCCATCGAGTGGCTCCCTTAAGTGCGAAGGAACTGCAGAACTTCGCGGTTGAAATCGTTTTGCGCTTCAATATTGGAAAGGTGGGCGGCGGAAAGTTCGGTGAAGCGAGCGCCAGGAATGTTGTCGGCCAGGAAACGTCCTTCGGCAGGCGGGGTGACGAGATCATGGGTCCCCGAGACGACGAGGGTCGGAACTTTTACCTGTTTCAGGTTTTGAGTTTCATCCGCGTCGCGGACCGCGGCGCAATTGGCTACATAGCCTTGTGGATTTGCTCTTTCCAACTCGGCGACGAACGTCGCAGTTTCCGTCGCGTGGGCGGCGCGATACGCGAATGTGAACCATCTTTCAATGATCGAAGATGCGACGGCCTTCATGCTGGCTTCGTTAACGGTCTTGATACGAGTGTTCCACATTTCCGGTGTACCAAGCTTCGCCGCGGTATTGCAGAGTACGATTTTGTGAAAGCGCGCGGGCGCATGGGCACCGAGGTGCATTCCGGTTACTCCGCCCATCGAGAGGCCGCAGAAGTAAACCTGCTGTAGTTTGAGCGCGTCGAGGAGATGCAGGACATCGCTGCTCAATTGCTCGATGGTATAAGGGCCGGGCGAGGTAGAAGACTGACCGTGGCCGCGGGTGTCGTAGCGGAGAACGCGAAAATGTTTGGTAAAGTCCACGAGCTGCGGTTCCCACATTTGAAGCGTGATGCCGAGAGAATTGGAAAAGAGCACCACGGGAGCATGCTCGGGACCAGTCCATTCGTAATGGAATTGGGCGTCCGGCAATTGTGCGAATGGCATTTGTAGTTCGCCTTCTCGTTAGCGCAGTGTAGAGAGTTCGCGGGCTCCGGTGAGAACCCGGTCCACGAAGATGTCGGCGCTGCCCAAATAGTTTTGCGGATCGAACAGCCGATCGATGTCCGCCGTCGTCAGGTGCCGGCGGAGCGCGACCTCCTGCAGGAGAATATCCTTCAAATCGCGCTTCTCGGCGACTGCTTTTTTGCAGGCGGTCTCTACCAACCCATGCGCGGACGATTTGCCGATTCTATCCGCGAGCGCCACGCTGATGGCTTCGGCGAAAATCAAGCCGTTGGTGCTTTGCAGGTTCTCCTGCATGCGCCCGGTATGGACTTGCAGGCGGCCCAGCGTAGTCGTCAAGTGATGGAGCGCACTGGCAGTCAGGCGGATTATTTCCGGTAGAGTTTCCCACTCCGCCTGCCAGCCTCCGAGGCCGCGCTGTTCTTCCTGGGGCATGGAACTCAACATGATGCTGACAAGCGGTGGAACACGGTGCGCCGCGGCGAGAACGACGGCGCAAGTCACCGGATTGCGCTTGTGCGGCATAGAGGAAGAGCCACCGCGTCCGTCAGAAGATGGCTCGGAGAGCTCTGCAATTTCAGTTTGCGAATGCAGAGAGACGTCCCGCGCGATTTTGCCGAGCGATCCGCAGCAGATGCCGAAGGTGGTGGCCACTTCGGCGAAGCGATCTCTGTGGGTGTGCCAGGGAGCGGCAGGCAAGTTGAGGAGCAGGTCTTTGGCGAGGGCTTCCGCTACGGCTGGACCCTTCGTGCCGAGAGCAGCGAGAGTGCCGACAGCGCCGCCAAATTGCAGGGTAAGGACACGCGGGCAAATTTCCAAGAAGCGTCTGCGATCCCGCAGAATGGCATCGAGCCAGCCTGCAACGATGAATCCAAACGTTGTCGGAAGCGCCTGCTGCATCCAGGTTCGGGCCACGATGAGCGAGTGCCGATGCGATTCGATTAAAGCGGAGAGAGTTTCCGTGAGCCGCAGAAGATCATGATCGAACAATTCGAACGCGCGGCGGAGTTGCAGTACGGTGGCGGTATCGATCATGTCCTGGCTGGTGGCGCCCCAGTGAACGAAGCCGGCAGATTGCGGATCATCTTTTGCTACAAGTGCGGTGAGTTGCTTGATAACGGGAATGGCCAAATTGCCGGAGCGAGCTGCACCCTGGGCGATTGCTTTCAGGTCGAAAAGTTCAGCCTGGCATTTGGTGGCAATGGCTCGGGCGGCGGCCTCGGGAATAATGTTGGCTTCGGCTTCCGCTCGCGCGAGCGCGGCTGCAAAATGCAACAGGCTTCGCAGATGCTCCGCGTCTGAGAAAATCTGCTCCATCGCTTCGCTGCGGAACAATTCGTCGAGAAGATTCATGGCGTCGGGCTCAGTTTCCGGTGCTTACACGCGTTCCAAGATTAGCGCGATGCCCTGCCCAACTCCGATGCACATGGTGCAGAGAGCGTAGCGGCCTTTGGTACGTTGCAACTGGTAGAGGGCGGCGGTAACCAGGCGCGCTCCCGTGGAACCGAGCGGATGGCCAATCGCGATTGCACCGCCATTCGGATTTACATGAGCGGCGTCGTCGGGAATGCCCAGTTCGCGCAGAACCGCCAAGCTCTGCGAAGCGAACGCCTCGTTCAACTCGATGACATCCATTTGCGCGAAGGTGAGCTTGGCCTTTTCCAAGACCTTTTTCGTCGCTGGGACGGGGCCCATGCCCATGATTCTTGGCGCTACTCCCGCGGTGGCTGATGCTACGATACGCGCCCGAGGAGTTAAGCCATGCCGGCGAACCGCTTCTCCGGATGCCAAGAGTAATGCGCCGGAACCGTCATTGATGCCGGAAGCGTTTCCCGCAGTGACCGTACCATCGAGCTTCACCACACCTTTTAATTTTGCAAGACCTTCGAGAGTGGTCTCGGGGCGAGGATGTTCGTCAACCGCGACCAGGGTTGGTTCGCCCGTTTTCTGTGGAACGGAAACAGGAATAATTTCTTCGGCCATGCGACCGGATTTGATGGCAGCCGCGGCGCGGTGCTGGCTGCGAAGCGCGAACGCATCTTGATCAGCGCGCGAAATGTGAAATTCTTCCGCCACGATTTCGCCGGTCTCCGGCATGGAATCGGTGCCATATTTCGCTTTGAACGCAGGATTGATGAAACGCCAACCCATGGTGGTGTCTTCAAGTTTCATGGAGCGCGAAAATGCAGAATCCGCTTTGCCCATGACAAAAGGCGCGCGGGACATGCTTTCGACTCCGCCAGCGATCAGGAAATCGAGTTCGCCGCTTTTGATGGCTCGCGCGGCGATGGCCACCGCATCCATGCTGGAACCGCAGAGGCGATTTACTGTAGAGCCGGAGACTTCTTTGGGCAGACCGGCGAGCAGCAGAGACATGCGCGCAACGTTGCGGTTGTCTTCGCCGGCCTGATTGGCGCAGCCGAGCAGAACATCGTCGAGCCCGATCCAGTCTGCAGACGGGTTGCGATCAACAAGTGCTTTGATGGAGATGGCGGCAAGATCATCGGCTCGGACCGAGGCGAGTGCGCCGCCGTAGCGGCCGATGGGCGTGCGAATAGCGTCACAGATGAAAGCGTCGGGCATGATGGGGAGTCTTTCCTCACCCTAGTCTACCGTAAACGAACAGTGTAAACCCAAATCCGATGGGGAATCGCTTGGCGTGCGGTAGACTCTGGCAGAGCCACGGTGATGGCTACAATAGGGTGGACGAACTGAGAATCAATGCTGACCAATCGAAAAGAAATTCAAATTGAATGGGGAGACTGCGATCCGTTCGGGATCGTATTTTTTCCGCGGTACTTCGAATATTTTGACGCGTGCACGAACGCGCTATTCCACCGGGCCGTGGGCGTTTCCAAAGCGGAAATGCTGCGGCACTATAAAATTGCGGGCATCCCGTTGGTGCAGGCAAGCTGCAATTTTCTGGTGCCTTCGTCGTTTGGAGATATGGTGACCGTGGAATCCCGAGTAACGCAGTGGGGAACCAGTAGCTTTTCGGTAGAGCACAAACTTTTCCGCGGAGAAACTCTGGCGGTGGAGGGACTGGAAAAGCGCGTGTGGACAGTACGGATTGACGGAGAGCGTAGTAAAGCCAAGAGTCAGCAGATTCCGAAGGAAGTAATCGACAAGTTTCTGTGAGGGAAGTCGGGTCTGCCAAACGGCACCCGGCGGCACCTCGACACGGCTATCCGGTCCGCCGGCTTCACCTCACCGTGCCGCAGGCTTGGGCGGATGTTCCGCGCGCTCTTTTCGCTTTTCATCGATCTCTTTTTTTGAAGGCGGGTAGCTCTCGAATCCTTTGGAAATTTCTTTCAGCACTTTCGGCCAAATGCTGTCATCATCGACGATTTTCTGTTCGAGGTAGACGCGCCACGCCAGATCTTTTCGCTTTAAGTCGATCAGATCAATGACTAAAGACGCGTCCAAGCTACTTTCGGCGGTCATCATGTCGAAGGTGTAGGCCCAGTAGTCACTCACATACTGGCCGAATTGTCCCCAATCTCCGACGCCTGCAGAGACAATCGAGGATTGGCTATTGGCCCAATACCGGATGACGAGGTCGGGTTGCTCATCCATTTTCACTTCTTTCAGGCCGCGCTCGTTCAACACCTGCGAGACACCTGCGTGGACCCGATCGCTAATGAAGTTAGGATTCAATTGCCGAAACTCCAGCATGTTCACGCCTCCGGAGTACGCAAACGTCTTGAATTTTGAAAAATCCAGATTGGGATCAAAATCAACGGCCATCTTCGCCTTCGCCAGTGGCGCGAGGATGAGAGTCAATAGGATCAGCGAGACCGTTGCTCCGGCCTTATTCAGCAGCATATTTTTACAGGCTTTGTGCGTTTGCCTCATTATTTACTCCCTTAGAAATCAGTTAGCCATCTGGCTATAGGCATGCGAGCGCTCTACACTACTCGAGAAAGTCCGCGCCCGATATAAGTCTCTTCGAGGCAACCGGATCGCTTCTTGGGATACGGGAAAGAGCGCGGCATCAAGCAAACGAGATTAGAGAAGAGATTATGGCGGAGAGGGTGGGATTTGAACCCACGGTACGGTTTCCCGTACGCTCGCTTTCGAGGCGAGTGCTTTCAACCGCTCAGCCACCTCTCCGCGGTCGTTGTGGTGTTATTTTACCAGAGAGCAGGCCACGCGGATACTTTGTCCGGTAGGGGTTGCAGTACGTTTACCCCTGAGCCTCGAAGGGGCTGCAACTCAACTTGCCAACGCGACGTTTCGGGCAAATCTGATCCAGCAATGCTGGACCCCTACGTTTTCCTTTCGTGTTGAGTTACCGTCTCGTAGCGAAGAAGGCTTGCAGCAATGCAGCCGACTCATCGGCACGAACGCCGGGTTTGACTTCCACATGATGATTAAGTTTGGAATTGTTGAGGATCGCGAAGCAGGATCGGAACGCGCCGCCCTTTGGATCATCCGCAGCATAGACTACGCGCGGGACACGAGCCTGGATGATGGCCCCGGCACACATGGCGCAGGGTTCCAGGGTGACGTAGAGCACGGTGTCGGCGAGACGGTAGTTGTGAAAAAGGCGGGAGGCTTCCCGCAGAACGAGGATTTCGGCGTGGGCCGTGGGATCGCAATCGCGGATAGTGCGATTGCCAAATCGCGCTACGACTGCTCCATCATGGACCAGTACCGCGCCCACCGGAACTTCTCCGCCGTCCGCAGAAGCGCGAGCCTCGTCGAGCGCGAATTGCATGAAGTCGAAATCGCCGGGCATAAGCACGGAGAGAATAGCATGCTCTCCTTGACAATGAGGAGATGTCGAAACACACTGAGGCAAGATAAAAAGAAACTATGGAAATTCGACGAGATCCAATCACACAAAGCTGGGTAGTTTGCGGACAACGCGAGCCGGCCGATGAGAAAGAGCCGCCTTGTCCGTTTGACCCGGGAACCGTGGAAAACGCCAAAACACTGCTGACATGGCCTGCAGAGGGTGCCTGGCAAGTGCGCGTGATACCCCATCCGGATCCTCTGTACCGCGTAGAAAACGATCCGGGCCGAGTGGCGGAAGGCATCTACGACAAGATGGGACCGCTAGGCGCGCACGAAGTCATTATCGAGACGCCGCAGCATGACAAGAAGCTTTGGCAATTGAGTGATGAAGAGATCGAACGCGTGATGTGGGCCTGGGGCTCGCGCATCGCGGACCTGAAGAAAGACCCCCGGTTTAAGTATGTGAGCGTCTTCAAGAACCAGGGTTCGTTGGCCGGTGAAGAATGGGCCCACGCGCACTCGGAGGTAACCGGGACAATCTTCGTTCCGCGGCGTATCAAGTACGAATTGAGCGCGGCCCACGAGTGGTTCAAGGACCGTGAGCGCTGTGTTTTTTGCGACATTGTGCGACAGGAAGAAAAGCAGGGGAAACGAATCGTCGACGTACAGGGAGATTATTACGCGCTATGCCCGTACGCCTCACGCGTGCCGTTTGAGATCTGGCTGTTGCATCGCAGACACAACCATCTGTTCGAACAGCCGCGCCCGGGAGCAAACCGCCGTCAACTGGCGGCCTTGCTGAGCCGCGTTCTACGCAGGCTTGAAAAAATAGCTCCCGCGTTCCACCTGGTGGTGCACACCGCGCCGAATACGCGAAACAGAAAGGGCGAACTGGCCGGTTACTGGAAGACGCTGGCAGACGATTATCACTGGCACATCGAAATCATGCCGATCCTCGAGAAGCGCAGCAAGTCTTACAGCATCAAAGAAGTTTATTTCAACGCGGCTTTGCCGGAACAAGCGGCCGAACAGCTCCGCGCCATCGATCCGAATACATGAATGGAAAAATGAATCAACAAAACCAGCAGGGAGGCATCGTCTCGACCCTGGTAGGGTTGCTGTTTCTGGTGGCTTTTTGTCTGGCGCTATATTTCGCCCGTCATCCCATTATGCGTTTTGCAGCGGAATCCTGGGTCGTAAACGAGCCAGCGGCCAGTGCCGACGCGATCGTGGTTATGAGCGACGACAATTTCTACGCCGATCGAGCCACGCACGCGGCAGAATTATTCCGGCACGGAGCCGCGCCCGTCGTGGTGGCAAGCGGACGCCGGCTGCGGCCCGGCGCGGGAATCAGCGAGCTGATGGAACATGATTTGATTGAACGCGGGGTACCAAAAGAGAAAATTGTAGGCTTTCCGAATGATGCAGACGGCACCATCGAAGCAGCGAACGCAATTGTGCAATTTGCCGGTGAGCACGGCTGGAAACGGTTGATTGTGGTGACGTCCAATTACCATACCCGGAGGGCCAGATATATCTTTCGGAAGGTTGCGCCGGCGGGGATGGAAATCAGTGTCGCCAGCGCGCCAGATGGTGATTTTGACCCTGAGCGTTGGTGGGAGAACCCAAAATCGACCAAGGCGTTCCTTGGCGAGCTGATAGGGATGCCCGAGGCGATGTGGGAACTTCATGGCGAGAGGCTAAGAAGCTGGCAAACTGCTCCCCGCCCGCAGTCTTAGGGCGCGGCGAGTGCAATCGACCTGAAGCCTCGAGGGT
>CAAGKR010107870.1_pt1 | contig 13600 bp, 13 predicted proteins | sample 2556971 | NCBI WGS metagenome assembly CAAGKR01 (sample SAMEA5207829, study PRJEB30636) | soil metagenome | biome: forest; feature: boreal; material: soil | place: USA | collected 2011-09 | depth 1 m | reverse complement strand
GGTTGCACCTCGAGCTGGATCGGCGTGTCGTACTTGTACACCTGGAACACGAAGTCGGGGCAGATCTGCGCGCACGCGCGACACCCGGTACAACCGGCGAGCAACAGTGGGTACCGGTAGCCGCGGCTGTTCATGACGTGCTCCGTCATCACGAGCACGCGCGGTGGGCACGCGTCGATGCAGAGATCGCAGCCCTTGCACGCTTCGACGTCGATCACGACCGTCCCGCGGGTGAGCACCGTACCGGCGGTCATGCCGCCACGACTTCCCACGCACTCACCCGGGTCGCGGGTGCCGCGTCGTAGCCGGCGCGCAGCGCGTCCTGGTTGAGCGCTGCGTGCTTGGCGCGGTAAGCGGGCAGCGCGGCGGTGACCGCGTCGACGAGCGCATCGATGCCGGCGAGCCCGGTCACTGCGGAGTACGCGCCGACCATCACCATGGACGCGGTCATGATGTTGCCGAGCTCGACCGCGAGGTCGGTGGCAGGGATGTCGATCACCACGTACGGGTCGCGGTCGAAGGAACGCTCGAACACCGAAGAGTTCAGCATCAGCACGCTGCCCGGCTGCAGGCGCGCGAACGTGTGCTTGGAGTAGTCGTGGTGCATCACGATCGCCGACCATGCCGATCCGACCGTGGGCGGGGACTCGACGGGACCGTCGGCGACGACGAGCGTCGCTTCGGTGTTGCCGCCCCGCATCATCCCGCCGTAGCTCCCGAAGAGCTGGACCTCGCGGCCTTCGGCGAGGGCGGCGCGGGCGATCACGAGCGCCGCGAGCTGGATCCCCTGCCCGCCGATCCCCGTGACCAGCAACTCGCGTTCCACCCCACGAGAGTAGCGAAAAACGCCGTTTTTGTCAGAGTCGGGATCCTCCGACGAGCTAGCTGAGCCGGTCGACGAGAAGGCGGCGCTGGACCTGCTGGGTGGCGGCGGTCCTGGGGATGGCGTCGATCACCTCGAGCCGCCGCGGCTGCTTGAACCGGGCGAGGCGGCTTTCGCAGAAGGCACGCAGCTGTTCGAGGCTGGGCACCGGAAGGCCTGCTTCGGGCACAATCACCGCGCAGACCACCTCGCCCCACTGCTGGTCGGGCAGCCCGATCACCGCGACGTCGGCAACGCCGGGGCACTGCCCGAGCACCGCCTCCACCTCCGGCGGCGCGACGGTCTCGCCGCCGGTGCGGATCACGTCGCGCGCGCGGCCCACGATCGAGATGTAACCCTCGTCGTCGACGTCGACCACGTCGCCGGTGTGGTACCAGCCGTCGTCGAGCGCGGCGGCTGTGGCCTCGGGGTCGTCGAGGTAGCCGTCGAACAAGAGCGGACCGCGCACGCAGAGCTCGCCGCTCGGGTCGACGCGGACCTCGGCGAGGATCCCAGGCACGCCCACGCTCCCGGGCTTGCGGTACATGTCCTCGGGCGGAAGCCACGAGACCAGCCCGGCTTCGGTCGACCCGTAGAAGACCCGCACGCTCGCGTTCGGCAGCGCACGGTCGATCGCGGTGAGCAGCTCGATCGGCGTCGCCGAGGTCGCGGCATCCGCGAGCACGACGCACGAGAGATCGCGGGCGCGACCCTCCGGCGTGTCGAGGTGCTCGAGGACGCGTCGCCAGATCCCCGGCAGACAGTGCACGCGCTTCGCCTGGTGGCGCTCGATGGCGTCGCAGATGGCTACGGGGTCGGTTGTCGCAAAGACCATCGCTTCCCGCGCTTGCCACTGCTGGACCGCCATGGTCCACGCACCCATGTGGAAGAGCGGGAACGGCGCGACCTTCGTGCCCTTCGGTTCCAGGAGCGCACCGGGATGCGTGCGCAGAATGTTCACGCGATTCGAGATCACCGCACCCTTCGGACGCCCGGTGCTCCCACTCGTGAAGAAGACAACGTGCGCATCCGATTCACGCAGCCTGGGCTCATAGACGTCGGCGTCGTCCTCGTTGGCTCCCAACGCTGCGAGCTCGACGAACGGAACACCCACGCGCGCGGCGACTGCGGCACCATTGGCGGCGCGTTCGGCGTCGGCGGCGATCGCCTTCGGCCTCGCCGCTGCGATCATCACCTCGGCCTCTTCGAGTGCGAGCAACGAGCTGATCGGAGCGAACACGGCACCGAGCTTCGCCAGCGCGACGAACAGCGGGAGCACCTCGAGCGTGGTGTCGTTCCACGCCACGATCCGGTCGGTATGACCCACACCGAGCGCGGCGAGCGCGCGCGCCACTTGGTTGCCGCGCCGATCGAGCTCGGCGAACGTGATCGACTCGTCGCCGCGCCAGGCGGCGATACGCCCAGGTGCGGCGCGGGCCGCGCTCCGGAAGATGTTCCCGATCAGGAGGTCGTCAGCCATGGCGAGGGTACGGTAATCCAGTGAGCGCCGGGGCGGCTGAGGACGCCGGACGCATCGTCGAGGCCACGTACCGCGTGATCGAGCGCACCGGCACGATCGATCCGCGCGTCCGCGACATCCTCGACGAGGCCGGGCTGTCGAGTCCCGCCTTCTACCGGCATTTCCCGTCGAAAGACGAGCTCATGCTCGTGATCTTCGACGACGGCCTCCGCCGCCAGGCCGAGTACCTCACCCACCGCATGGACGCGACCGGCGACGGGCGGGCCCGCGTGCGCGCGTGGATCGAGGGCGTGCTCGCGCAGGCGGTCGACCCGGAGGCGGCGTCGCGTACGCGGCCGTTCGTCGCGAGCATCGGCCGCCTCGCCGACCAGTTTCCTGCCGAGAAGGCAAGGGCGGAGGCGGTGCTCCGACAGCTCCTCGAAGACGCGCTCGTCACCGCGGTCGCAGCCGGTGAGCTCGACCTGCGCGATCCGCACCGCGACGCGCGCGCCGTCTACGACCTCACGTACGGGTTCATGGAGGAGTGCGTGCTGGCGCGCACGACACCGAGCCGCGCGGACATCGACCATCTCGTCGCGTTCTGCGAACGCGCGCTCGGTCTCTCGTCAGTCTGACGGCTCCGACGACAGCGGCTGCGCGACCGCCGGGGTGGTCTCGAGCGCGCCCGTCGCGAGCAGCTTGTCGACTTCGGCGTCGTCGAGCCCGAGCAGGTTCGTGCTGATCGCGCGGGTGTGCTCGCCGATCGCGGGCGCGCCTCGTACGTCAGGGCCCACCATGAGGTCGCCGTGGAACGCGGCGCCGTCGAGGACCATCTCCCCGAGCACCTGCTGGTCGATCCGGATCGCGAACCCACGCGCCACGTAGTGCGGGTGAGTCCCCATGTCGGTACCGGTGAGCATCGGCGCCGCGGGCACGCCGTGACGCTGACACCGTTCGGCGATCGCGTCCTTCGTGTCGCCGCGCGTCCACTCGCCGACCCTCTCGTTGAGTACCGCCGCATTCGCGAGCCGGGCGCCGGCGTCGTCGAACGCGGGGGCGGCGGCCCAGTCGGGCTCGCCCATCGCGGCGCGGAGCGCGCGCCATTCGGCATTGTCACGGCAGGTGATCGCGACCCACTGCTCCTCGCCCGCGCACGGGTACAGGCCCCACGGCGCCCCCTGTTCGCTGGCGTTGCCCGACGGGACGACCGAGCCGGGCGCGACACCCTCCGCCGCGAGGAGGTCGGCGAGGGAGCCAGCCACCGCTTCCACCTGCGCGACCTCCACATGTGTCCCCGCGTTGGTTCCGCGAGCGCGGCCGACAAGCGCGGCGAGCGCCCCCACCGCGCCGAGGCAACCGGCGTAGTGGTCGGGATAGATCGACGCCGAGCCGGCGGGATCGTCGCGATTGGCGTAGTTCCAGAGGTGCAGCAGCCCGCCGGGCCCCTGACCGGTCGGCCCGTACCCGCGCCAGTCCGCCCACATTCCGTGCGAGCCCATGAGCTGGCTCGACACCATCACGATGTTCGGGTTCACCGCGACGAGATCGTCGAAACCGAGTCCGAGGTCGTCCATCGTGCCGGTGGAGTTGTTCTCGACGACAACGTCGGAGTATTCGGCCAGCTTCAGGAGCACGTCGTGTCCCTCGGGCGTCTGCGCGTTCGCGCCGAAGCCGAGTTTCGAACGGCTCGACGATACGAACGAGGGCGAGAACTCGCCGCCGAGCACGGTGCGCATAAAGTCGGGATACGCGCGCGACTCGATCTTGATCACCTCGGCGCCATACTCGGCGAGACGCCGTCCGACCTCCACACCAACTGCACCGATTCCGAAGTCCATGACGCGCACACCCGTGAGCGGCGGCGCCGGTTCCGGCGCGGACGCGGGTGCGACACGGGCGTCGCCCAAGTTGGCGAAGACCTGCTCGGTGTGCTCACCCACCGCGGGTGGCGGCGTATGCGGACCGGCCCGCTCGCCGTCGAGCTCGTAGAACCCCGTGAACACCGGTGCGGTGACGCCGTTGCCCACGTCGAGCGGCGCGAACGTGTTGCGCGAGCGCAAGTGCTCGTTCTCGAGCACGCGCGCCGGCGGCAGTGCGGGCGTGCACACGATCCCGCGTCGCTGAGCCTCGGTCGCCGCCTCGTCCATGCCGAACTGGGCAAAGTGCTCCTCGAGCAACGGGTTGATGACCGTCGCCGCAATCATGAGCCGCGCCACGAAACTCTCCAGCTCGGGGTCCTGCAGGTACTCAGGTTCCCCAAGCCATTCGCGCAGCGCGCGCCATTGCCGGGGGCTCAGCACGACGAGACGCACGTAGCCGTCGTTGCACTTGAACACGGGGTAGATGGCTCCCGATCCGTTGCGGACCTCCGCCGGCGGCTCGCCGGCGAGCACGCGCGCACTCACGTTGGGGAGCGCCCAGTCGGCGGCGATTGCGACGGCCTCGTTCGCGGACAGTTCAACGAACTGCCCGGCGCCGGTCCGCTCGCGCTGGTACAGCGCGCACAGGGCGGCAAACGCGGCCGTGACCGAGGCGAGATCGTCGACGAGGTGCCCGGGCGGGAACAACGGCGTGTCGGTGGGAACACCGGCCTTGAACGCGATCCCACCGGTTGCCGACAGCACCGCGTCGGTGGCGAGGTACTCGGAGAACGGGCCGTCGAGACCGAACGCGGTGATGGCGAGGGCGACGAGATGCGGATGACGGGCGGCGAGCTCACGCGTGTCGAGGCCGCCGGCGAAGATGGCATCGGACGTGAGGAGCACATCGGCGTGGTCGAGCAACGTGTGGAACCGCTCGCGGTCGGCATCGGCCTCGAGGTCGAGCGCCACGCCGAGCTTCCCCGCGTTGCGCACCGCCCAGGCGAGGGAGACCCCCGACCGGACCGGAGCCATTTTCCGCGCCCGCGATCCGCCGGGCGGCTCGACCTTGACGACTTCGGCTCCGAGGTCGGCGAGGTAGCGGCCGCACAGCTCGCCGCGTTCGATCGTGCAGTCGACGACGCGGAGCCCAGCGAGGGGAAGCAATCGGTCAGCCATGGCCGCACAGCTTCCCAGCACGGTGGCGCGCCCGTCGAGCCTGCGGCCTTTCCTTGCCGTGCCCGGAACATCCCGAGTACCGTTCGGAAAACCTTTCCGCTCCACATGATCTCGGGGGTATCCCATGGGCAAAACACGGTGGGTCGAGGACGCTGCACCGCCAGCGCGAACCGGGGCGCACGCCGGCCCCGCCATCCCGAACCTCGAGGTGACGTACCTCACCGATCCCGACGTCGTCGCCGAGGTGCTCCCGATGCCGCTCGAAGCGCCGCCCGAGCCGCACGTGCACGTCCGCATCTGCGATATCAACATCGTCCACGGTGACTTCGTGCACCGGGAGCGCGTGGGCTGGTTCGGCGTCGACGCGATGTGGAACGGGAGGATGGGCGAGTACCCGCTCCTCATCCCGATCGACCTCGAGCCGGCGCTCGCCATCAGCCGCGAGAAGTTCGGCGAGCCCAAGAAGCTGGCCGAGATCGAGCTCATCCGCGAGGGCGACCACGTGCGCGGCAGCATCACGCGGCAGGGCGTTACGTTCATCGAGATCATCGGCGACGTCGCCGAGAAGCTGCCGACGCCGGAGCCGCAGGAGAACACGCAGTTCTGGTTCAAGTTCCTGCCCGCGGCGGTGGGTACCGGGCTCGACGCCGGTCCCTTCCTCGTGACCCTCGACCAGGTGCGCACCCACGAGTCGCGTGAACGCGTCGACGGCAAGCTCGAGCTGCGCGACCTGCCGGGCTGCCCGGTGATCGATCTCCCGATCCTCGAGACGGTCGCGATCTACTGGAGCGTGCGCTCGGCCGTGAACACCTACAGCTTCCACGGCCAAGTCGGCGATCCCGACGACTTCGCGCGTCGCGTCGCCATTCAGTACAAGTAACGGGGGTCTTCAATGAGCGAGCAGTACCTGGTCATCTCTTCGGACTGTCACGCGGGTCTCCCCGCCGAGCAGTACCGCGAGTACGTCGATCCGAAGTTCCGCGACACCTACGACGAGTTCGTCGCCGCGGCAGAGAACATGCGCAACGCGCGCATGGGGCCGTCGGAATCCCGAGACACCTGGGTCGCCGAATGGCGCGACGAGATCGAGGACCACGGCGGCATGCGCGGCTCGTGGGACGCCAACATCCGCGACAAGGAGCTCGACGGCGACGGAGTCGCGTGCGAGGTGATCTTCCCCGACGCGGACGCCGCCGGTGTCGGTGGCGTGTCCGGCACGCCGTTCGGCGCGGGGCTCGGCTCGTCGGGCGACAGCGATCCCGTGCTCGTGATGGAAGGCGCCAAGGCGCACAACCGTTGGCTCGCCGAGCTCTGCGCCGCGAGCCCTGAACGTCGCGTGGGCGTCGCACTCGTGCCGATCCTGCACAACCACGAGGCTGCGATCGAGGAGATCGCGTGGGCCGCCAACCACGGGCTCCGTGGGGTGATGATCCCCACCCGGTGGATGAGTCAGCCCTCGTACAACGACCCCGTCTACGACCCGATCTGGGCCGCGTGCGTCGACCACAACATGGTGTTGCACACGCACTCGGGCGCCGGCCCCACCGACATCAGCTTCGGCCCCGCCACGATGTCCATCTACGCGAGCGAAGCGGGATGGTGGGCGGCTCGCCCGATGCACGTGCTGATCCTCGGCGGGGTGTTCGAGCGCTTCCCCACGTTGCACTACTGCCTCGCCGAGAACGGCGCGTGGTGGGTACCCGACCTGCGCGAGCGGATGGACGCGAAGTGGATCGGTGACCACAACACGCGCAAGTTCGGCAGCGAGGTGTTCCGCGGCGGACTGTCGATGAAGCCCGGTGACTACCTCGACCGCAACTGCTGGCTCGGGGCGTCGACGATGCACCAGACGGAGATCGACCGCCGGTACGGCATCGGGATCGACAACCTCATGTGGGGGAACGACTTCCCGCATCCCGAGGGAACGTGGCCGCACACGCGCGAGTGGTTGCGCATGCGCTTCCACGACGTGCCCGTCGACGAGACCCGCAAGATCCTCGGGCTCAACGCGGTCGACTGCTACGGCTTCGACCCGGTGGCGCTCCAGCCGCTCGTCGAGCGGATCGGCCCGACCGTCGACGACATCCATGGCGGCGAGCTCGAGACGACCGTCGAAACGGTCTGACCCGCCTCGTCCAATCAATCCGCTCAGCCAATTCGCCCAGCCAATTCGAAGGAGGCACGGCCTGTGCCGAGCACAATCACCGACTTCACGGACAAGGTCGCGGTCGTCACCGGTGGCGCCTCCGGGATCGGCAAGGGAATCTGCGAGGAGCTGCTGAAGGACGGCGCGAAGGTCGTCATCGCCGACGTCGAAAAGAGCGCGATCGACAAGGCGGTCGAGGAGCTGTCGCCCCTCGGCGAGGTGTCGGGTGTCCAGACCGACGTGTCGAAGGCCGACTCGGTCGAGGCACTCGCCGAGGCCGTCTACGAGAAGCACGGCGTGTGTCACGTGCTGTTCAACAACGCAGCCATCGGCGCGCCCGGGGCGAACGTCTGGGAGACCACACCCAACGACTGGACATGGACGTTCACGGTGAACGTGTTCGGCGTCGCGTACGGGATCCAGTCCTTCGTCCCGCGGATGCTCGCGGGCGGCGAGCCCGGATACATCATCAACACGTCGTCAGGCGACGGCGCGATCGGGCCGATGCCGATGGCGTCGATCTACGCGGCGAGCAAATCGTCGGTCGCGATCATGACCGAGTGTCTCGCCGCGCAGCTCGAGGCGCAGGAGACCAACCTGCAGGCGTCGCTGTTCCTGCCGGGCGGGCGCGGGATGCTCGCGACCGGGCTGTGGTCGTCAGAGCGGAACCGGCCACCGGAGCTGGCACGAGAGAAGCCGCGCCCCACGAAGGCGCAGACCATCGAGGGGTTGATGGAGCAGGCGAAGGCCGCCGGGCGTGAGATCCCCCTCCAAGACCTCAACGAGCTCGGGCGCGACGTGCTCGAGCAGATCAAGACGGGCGTCTACTGCATCCAGATGAACGGCAACGCCGCGAGCGCCGAGCGCCTCCACGAGCGCGCCGACCGCTTCGGCCAAGGCCTCAACCCCACCGTCCCGCACTAGCCCACTCTCCAACGAACCTGCGTCAACAGACGGCGTAGAGAACCCGCAGCTGACGCAAGTTCGTGGGTGGTGTGTTAGAGGGCCTCGAGGATGAGCGCGGAGCCCATGCCGCCGCCCGCGCACATCGACACGCAGCCGAACGTCTTGCCGCTCCGGTGCAGCTCGTTGACCATCGTGACCACCATGCGCGCGCCGGTGCACGCGATCGGGTGCCCGAGGCTGGCGCCGCTGCCGTTCACGTTCAGGATCTCCTGGGGGATCCCGAGCTTGCGCGACGCCGCGACCGGGACCGAGCAGAACGCCTCGTTGATCTCCCACAGGTCGATGTCTTCGATCGACATCCCGATGCGGTCGAGCGCCTTCGGGATCGCGAGCGTGGGCCCGAGACCCGTACGCGCGGGCTCGATGCCGACGGATGCCCACGACAACACCCGCGCCATCGGGCTCAGGCCGTGCGTGCTCGCGAAGTCGCTCGACGTGACCACCACCGCGGCCGCCCCGTCGTTGAGCCCGGCCGCGTTCCCCGCGGTGACGGTGAAACCCTCGATCTCGGGGTGGAGCACCGGGAGCGCGCCGAGCGACTCCATCGACGATCCGCGACGCGGGTGCTCGTCGACCGAGAACATGCGCTGCTCGCCGTCGGGACCGGTGACCTGCACCGGCACGATCTCGTCAGCGAACGCACCTTCGTCGATCGACCGGAGCGCGTTCTCGGTGCTGTAGAGCGCCCACTCGTCGACGTCCTGGCGGGTGAGACCCAACTCGCGGGCGGTGTTCTCGCCGACCGTGATCGACATGTCCCACGTAGGCGCGTCGGGCGTCTCGGGATGGCTCGGCGACATCCAGTGGACCGGCTCGCCGCCCCGCTCCGCCGGCTTGCTCGTCTGCGGCGAGGTGCTCAGGCTCTCCGTGCCGCCGGCGACGACGACGTGGTCCATGCCCGCGCGGATACCGGCCGACGCGATCTGCACCGCACTGAGGCCCGCCGCGCAGTGACGGTTGTCGGCAAGACCCGGGACCGAGGTGAGCCCGAGACGCACCGCGACGTTCCGGGCGATCACACCGCCGCCCTGGAGTGACTCGGCGACCACGATGTCATCGATGTCGCTCGTCGCGATACCCGAGCGCTCGACCACGGCACCCACCGCGATCTGCGCGAGCTCGAACGCGTCGACCTCCACGAGTGATCCTTTGCGTGCACGCCCGATCGGCGTACGGGCGGCGGCGACGATGACGGCATCGGTCACGGGTGTGCTCCTGGTCGGGACTGAGAAAAACGATGTTAGGTTTTGCGGCGCAAGGACCGCAACGAAGCCGTCACGCTAGAGGACCATCCCCCAGATGCGCTTCTCTCTCTCGCTCCCGGTCGACTACCCACCCCACGGTGGCGAGTTCCACACGCAGGCGATCACCGAGATCGCCCAGGCCGTCGAGACCAACGGGTACGACGCGTGCTTCGTCACCGACCATCCCTTCCCGCCCGATCAGTGGGCGAAGGAGGGAGGCCACCACGCACTCGATCCGCTCGTCGCGCTCGGGTTCGCCGGCGCGGTGACCACGACGCTGCTGCTGCACACCAACGTCTTCATCGCGCAGTACCGCAACCCGCTGGTCGCGGCGAAGGGTGTCGCCACCCTCGACGCGCTCTCCAACGGCCGCGTCATCCTCGGTCTGGCCGCGGGGTACCTCGAGCCGGAATTCGCCGCGCTCGGCGTGCCGTTCCGTCGTCGCGGCCGCCTGCTCGACGAGTCGATCCGCATCATGAAGCTCGCGTGGACCGGTGAGCCGGTCGATGTCGAAGGAACCGGATTCTCCGCGACGGGCCACTCGGCGATCCCCACCCCGAGGCAGAAGCCGCATCCCCCACTCTGGATCGGCGGCAACTCCAAGGTCGCGATGAAGCGCGCGGTCGAGCAGGGCGACGGCTGGACCCCGTTCCCGGCGCGGCCACGCATGGCCGCGGCCGTCGGCACGCGTCCGCTTTCCGATCGCGACGACCTCGCGCGCTACATCGAGGACACGCGCCGGATGTCGGAGGAAGTGGGCCGGGAGAAGCCGCTCGACATCGTGTTCACTCCGTTCTCGCACCCGCACGGCAAGGAGAACTTCAACCCCGAGGCATTCGTCGAGAAAGCGACCGCGCTCGAGGCGATCGGCGTCACGTGGCTCGACTTCCACCTTCCGGCGCCGAGCAAGGCGGGCTTCCTCGAGAACATCGAGCGGTTTGCGAACGAGGCGATCGCCCCACTCCGCGCGTGACGCGGCTACGCCGCGATGGAGGGACCGCGAGTCACGCGTCCGGAGAGTTCAACGGCGGAAACACGGGTCGGCGACGATCGCGTTACACCTGCGCAAGCGTCTCGTTGTCGAGATCGAGCTGCACGCCACCCGCCATCTGGATCTCCACGTGGCGAATGCCGTCGTGCGAACCGCCATCGGGAACGTCGAGCCCGAGCCGTCGGTAGAAGTCGATCGACGCGTCCATGTCGGACACCACGAGGTTGAGCTGGTCGAGCACCGGTTTCGCATCGTCGGTCATGCCGAGTGCGGCTCCCAGCAGGCAATGAGCTCGTCGGTCGTCGTGATCGTCGCGACCAACGAGAGGGAATTGTCGATGATCGTGGCGGTGTAGTCCGGCGGCACACCCGCGATCGCGTCCCGGGGCACCACCACTTCGTACGCGAGGTTCACCGCATCGAAGACCGCGTTCGGTATGGCGACGTTCGACGACACCCCCATGATGACAACCGTCGTCGAACCGAGGTTGCGGAGGATCGAGTCGACGTCGGTGCCGGCGATCGGACCGAGCCCGTGCAGCCGGGTGGAGATGATGTCGGAGGGCGCCACGCTGATCGGATCGGCGATGTCCACCATCTCGCTGCCGACGAGCTGCGGGCCGCCCTGGCGCGCCATGGCGCGGAACAGTCGCGCGTTGTGGTTCGCCCCTCTCATGTCGGACCGATGCATCGCCACGTGATGAATGATCTCCACCCCGGCGCGCCGCCCGGCGTCGACGAGACGGGCGACGTTGTCGATCATCCCGGACGCACGTGCCGACTCCGCGAGCTGTGGCAGCGCGCTCTCCGCGCCGATCACGCCGCGCTGGCACTCCTGCGTGAGGATCGCGGTGTGTCCCGGCGCGACGAGTTCGCTGAGGTCGGGCATCAGCGTCCCAAGAGCGCGCGGCCGGCCTGGGCGATCGTCGAATCGTCGACGACGACGTGTTGGGTGGCCGCGTGGATGTCACGGAAGTAGCGACCGATCACACTTGGGTTGCGGAGTCCGTCGCTTCCCGAAGCCAGATAGGCGAAACGAACTGCCTCAGCGGCGACGTCGGTAGCCCAAGTGGTGGCCTGCCGCAGCGGGATGAGATCGATCATGTCGAAGTCGTCGCCGGCGTCGAGCTTGTCCTGGGCGCTCCCGAACGCGTCGAACACCAGCGCACGGGCGGCGCGCATCGCCGCGTCGTTCCGACCGAGCTCGTACTGAAATCGCTCCTGGTCGGCGAGCACGGAACTTTGGCCGAGGCGCTGCTTGCCTTGGGCGAGCACGGCGATCTCGTCGAGCGCTCGCCGGCCGACGCCGAGCGCGAACCCCGCGTGTCCGATCGCCGCGAGTCCGAGCACCCCGATGCGGTACATGGGGCCACCGCGTTGCGGTTGGTCGTTCATCATGTCGAACGTGAACCCGGCGTCGACGAGCTGCTCCGCCACGACGTAGTCGAAGCTCCCGGTGCCGACGAGCCCCATGACGTCCCAGTTCCCCGCGAACTCAACGTGGTCACGCGGTACGAAGAAGACGCGGATCGCCGGTCGCTCCGGAGTGACCATGCGCGGCGCGCCGTCGACGAGCTCGAGCGTGCCGCCACCGATCCAGTCGGCGTGCGCGCTCCCGCTGCCGAAGCTGTAGCTACCGGACACCCGATACGCGTCGCCGGATACGGGTATCGCAGAACCACGGGGCGCGAACTGGCCGGCGTGGGTCGGGATGCCGTCGGCGAACATCGCGGCGACGGCGTCGTCGCCGGTGTACGTGGTGGCGAACGCCGACGTCGACGCGTTCGCGAGCAGCGACCAGCCGGTCGACGCGTCGGCCCGGCACACGATCTCGTAAACCCCGAGCGTCGTCTCGATATCCGCCTCGAAACCGCCGAGCGACCGGGGGATCTGGAGCGCGAACAACCCCGAATCTCGGAACGCTTGCACGACCGGCTCGGGCATCGTGGCGAGGTGCTCCGACGTGCTCGCCTCCTGTTCGACGAGCGGGACGAGGTCACGCGCGATCTGCAGCGGGTCGGTCATCGGCGCGGAGCGTATACGGTACGAACCGGCATGTCCCTCGAGCTCTTCGACCTGACCGGCCGCGTCGCGATCATCACCGGCGGCGGAACCGGTATCGGCGCCGCGACCGCTCGCCTCTTTGCCGAGCACGGAGCCGACACGGTGATCGCGAGCCGCACCCACGAGGACCTGGAGCGCGTCGCGGCCGAGGTCGAGTCCGCCAGCGGACGCCGGTGTGTGCCGGTTCGCACCGACGTCAAGGAGGAGGAGCAGGTCGTGCGTCTGGTCGAGCGCACGATGGAGGAGTTCGCCAAGATCGACATCCTGATCAACAACGCCGGCGGTACCCGGCTCGGTCCGCTCGCTGATCTCCCGACCAAAGGATTCGACAGCGCAATCGAGCTCAACCTGCGCGGCCCCTACCTCTGCACGCGTGAAGCGGGCCGCCACATGATCGAGCAACAGTCGGGCGCGATCGTCAATGTGTCGTCGGCCGCGGGTGTGGGTGGCGTGAGGGGTGGCGCGCACTACGCGTCGGCGAAAGCGGGCCTCCAGATGTTCACCCGCGTCACCGCAGCGGAGTGGGGGCGCTACGGCATCCGTGCGAACTGCGTCGCCGTCGGCTTGGTCGCGTCCGAGCGTGCAGTCGAGGCGTGGAAGGTCGCACACCTCGACCGGGACGCGCTGGTGCAAGGAATACCGCTCGGGCGCGTCGGCCAGCCGGCCGAGGTCGCGTCTGCGATGCTGTTCCTCGTGAGCGACGCCGCGTCGTACGTGAGCGGGCAGACGTTCAGCGTCGACGGTGGTCCGTCGATGAGCGGAATCCCCGACTGATGGACGAGGCCACGCAGATCGAGATTCTCGTCCCGACGCCACCCGATGCGGGCGATG
>CAAGKR010132597.1_pt1 | contig 13605 bp, 12 predicted proteins | sample 2556971 | NCBI WGS metagenome assembly CAAGKR01 (sample SAMEA5207829, study PRJEB30636) | soil metagenome | biome: forest; feature: boreal; material: soil | place: USA | collected 2011-09 | depth 1 m | reverse complement strand
GCCGTGCAGCCCCGGATCAACGACACGATGATGCGCCTCGATCTTCCGTCTCCGCTCAAGCCTGGCGGCGGAAAAACAACGATCTCGATCAGGTATTCCTTCAGAGTACCGGAGCACGGATCGGATCGCATGGGACGCGACAGCGCACTCTACGAGATCGCACAGTGGTACCCGCGCATGGCGGTTTATGACGACGTCCGTGGCTGGAACACCGACCCGTATCTCGGCCAGGGCGAGTTCTATCTCGAGTACGGAGACTTCGACTATTCAGTGACGCTGCCCGCTGGATACACTGTCGCCGGCAGTGGCGTGCTGCAGAATCCCCAGGAGGTCCTGAGCGCGGAGCAACGCCGCCGTCTCGCGGCGGCGTCACGCAGCAGCGAAGTAGTTCAAATCATCACCCAGCCCGAAGCGGCGGCGGCAAAGACGCGATCCGTCGCGGGAACGAAAACCTGGCATTTCCGCGCGCAACACGTCCATGATGTCGCGTGGGCCGGCGCTCCTGATTTCCGATGGGATGCGACGAGCTGGAACGGCGTGCTGGCGCAGGCGTACTACGAATTCCCCAAAGCCGGCAAAGCCTGGGAGCATGCGGCCGAGCAGACACAATGGACAATCCGCCAGTACTCGCAGCTGTTCTTTCCGTATCCCTATCCGCAGGCGACGAGTGTCGCGGGTCCAGTTGGCGGAATGGAATATCCGATGTTCGTGATGGTCCACTACGGCAATGATGATCCCGCGTCGATCTTCACCACGATCAATCACGAGCATGGCCACGAATGGTTTCCGATGATTGTCGGCTCCAACGAACGGCGGTACGCGTGGATGGATGAAGGCTTCAACACTTTTCTCAACGCGTTCGCCAACGAGGCACGTTATTCCGGACAGAATGCATACCCAGGCTATCTGAGAAACTGGGGTGATGCGGTAACGCAGGGGACGCAATCGCCGCTGATGACCGCGCCGGACAACATCGATGCTTCCGCGCTGGGCGCGATCGGTTATCGGAAGCCAGCGGTCGTACTGCTTACGCTGCGGAACCACGTAGTCGGACCGGATCTGTTCGATGCCGCTTTCCGCGAGTACATCAGGAGCTGGGCGTTCAAGCATCCAACTCCCGGTGATTTCTTCCGCAGCATCGAGAATTCGACTGGCGAAGATCTCTCCTGGTTCTGGCGCAGCTTCTTCTACAGCACGGACGTCCTCGACATCGGCATCGACAGCGTCTCCACACGCACGTCGGAAGGTCACACGTTCGTGATGATCGCGCTTCGCCGAAATACCTCGATTCCGTTCCCTGTCAGGTTGCGCGTGGCGTATGCGGACGGCACAACCCAGGATTTCTCGATACCGGTCAATGTCTGGGCTCGCGGCAACCGCTTCGACGCGGTGCTCCCGGCGCGCGGTGCCGTAACCGGCGTCCGCCTCTGGCCCGATCCTTCGGTTCCTGACTGGAATCCCTCAAACGACACGTGGGGGAACCCACCAGCGGCGAACCCCGCCGGCCCGGTTACGCGCAAGTAACGTGGTCGTTTGGTTTATGAGGGCCTAAGCAACGTGGTCGGTTGGTTTAGCGATGGCCCTCCGATAGATTGCAGATGCACCTGATACTCAGATCACTGGAGTAAGTAATGCCGGACTTTGGAAGCTGGGCAACGGCTTGGTGGAAGCCGATTTTGTTCTTGGTAGTCGCCGGACACCTCACCAATGTGTCGGTTACGCTTTTTCTGCACCGTGCTCAGACCCATCGTGGGGTGAAGCTCCACTACCTCGCGGAGCTGCCAATGCGGCTCTGGCTGTGGCTCTCGACAGCGATCGTCACGAAGGAATGGGTGGCATGTCACCGAAAGCACCACGCGTTCGCGGACCGCGAAGGAGATCCGCACAGCCCGCTCATGGAAGGATTGCGGAACATCGTGCTCAAGGGCGCCTTCTACTATAGAAAGGCGGTTCGCCAGCCAGGAGTGCTCGACAAATATGGAAAGGGGACTCCGAACGACTGGCTCGAGAGGCACCTCCTCTCGCCCCTCAACTGGGTGGGCATCCTGGTGATGCTCGCGGTCGACATCTACCTGTTCGGCTTTTTTGTCGGGCCGCTCGTCTGGGGCATTCAGATGATCTGGATCCCGTTCTGGGCCGCCGGGATCATAAATGGAGTTGGTCACGCGGTCGGCTACCGGAACTTCAACGTCAAGGACGAGAGCCGGAACATCTCTCCGATCGCGATCTGGCTTGGAGGGGAAGAGCTGCACAACAACCATCACGCCGATCCTCACTCCGCGAAATTCAAGGCAAGGTGGTACGAGCTCGACATCGGCTGGGTCTATCTGCGGCTGCTGTCCATCTTCGGTCTGGCTGAAATCTCCTACGCGCGCAGGTAGATCCGCGCGTGCCTGAGACAGTAACCTGCGCGCGCTGTGGCCAGACGCGCGCAGGATTCGTGAAGCCGCCCTTTCCCGGACCCGTCGGCGCCCGCGTCGTCGAGGATATCTGCGCTCAGTGCTGGGCGGACTGGCTCAAGCAGCAGACAATGCTGATCAATCATTATGGTCTCAACGTGATGGACCCGCAGGCGCGGGCCTTTCTGACGAATAACATGACCGCGTTTTTCTTCAAGACCGGCGCTTCGTCCGACATCGACACGAGTAAGAAAGGCACGATCACGCACTGATGATGCGGAACACGAAGGCGCTTTTCGCTTTGGCCGTCCTCCTCGCCACGGTGAGCTGCAAGACCGCCAGCGGCAATTCAGCCGAAACCGGCCAGGCTGGGGCACCAACTTCATCTCGCTGGACCGACTCCGTTCTCGCTTCGCTCACCCTGCGCGAGAAGGCCGCTCAAATCGTGTGGCCGTTCGTGTTGGGGGACTACGTCTCGGGCGACTCGCCACAGTGGCGGCGGCTGACCCAGTATGTCCAGCAGGAGAAGGTCGGAGGCTTCATCATTTCGGTAGGCTCGCCGACCGAAGTAGCCGCGAAGCTGAACGCGCTGCAAGGGATGAGCAAGGCTCCACTTCTCTTCGGAGCCGATCTCGAAGCAGGCGCCGGATTTCGCGCGCGTGGCGGATACTTCGTGCCGAACGCAATCGATCTCGGTGGCGCGATTGTCTTCCCGCCCGAGATGGCCATCGGCGCAACTCGTGATACCACGCTCGCTTACGAGCAGGGACGTCTCACGGCCATCGAGGGTCGTGCGCTCGGAATTCACATTGCGTACGCGCCGGTGCTCGACGTCAACAACAATCCGGACAACCCGGTCATAAACACTCGCTCGTACGGAGAGGATCCAGCCCTGGTGGCGCGAATGGGTGTTGCCTTCATCCATGGCTTGCAGGATCACGGGATGATTGCGACGGGAAAGCATTTTCCTGGGCATGGCGACACCGGAACGAATTCGCACCTTGCACTGCCGGTCGTTACGGCGAGCAGGAGCCGGCTGGATACGCTCGAGCTCGTCCCCTTCCGTGCGGCGATCAATAGTGGGGTGGGAGCGATAATGTCGTTTCACGGGGTGATGCCCGCGCTCGATTCCTCCAACGTCCCAGGCACGCTTTCATCCAAGGTCCTGATGGGTCTCCTTCGTGGGGAGATGGGCTTCAAGGGGATTATCGTTTCGGATGCGATGGACATGCAGGGGGTCCTGGACCAGTTCGGCGCTGCCGAGGCGACCAAGCGCGCCATTTCAGCGGGCATAGATGTCCTGATTCAGCCGCTCGACGTATCCCAAACCATTGATGCGGTCGTCGCTGGAGTAAGAGAAGGCCGGTACACTGAAGCACGACTCGATTCGTCGGTACGGAGAGTTCTGGAAACGAAGCGTAAACTGGGGCTCGTACGAAACAAGCTCGTTGACCTCAACGCATTACGCTTTCTTGTCGGGGACAGCTCGAACGTACAGGTCGCGCGAACCGTGGCGGAGAAGTCGATCACTCTGGTGAAGGATTCGCTGGGGCAGATCCCGCTCACAAAGCCCGGCGCTCGAGTACTGTCAATCACCTTGGCACGTCGGACTGATCTTTCCGCCGGCAACGCGTTCAACGCGGAGCTGCGGAGCCGGCTGCCAAATCTGCGCCCCGAGTTTGTCGCGACCGAAGACGCCGCGCTCAACTATCCACGGCTGATCGCGGCAGCCGATTCCTCTGATGTGACGATCGTCAGCTCTTACATGGGGCAAGGCTGGGATGTGGTGACGCTGAGCGCACCGCAGGCTTTCACCAACTTTGTGCAGAGCCTCTTTCAGCGGGGGAGGAAGCCGATCGTTGTCGCATTTGGAAATCCGTATCTGCTCCAGCAATTGCCGTGGGTCGGGACCTATCTCGTTGCGTGGGGTGGTTTCCCGGTTTCTCAAACAGCGGCAGCACGAGCGCTGCTCGGCACAGCGGCGATCTCTGGTCATTTACCGATCACCATACCGCCATACGCGAGTCGCGGAACGGGAATTGAGAGAGCGTCCGTAGCAAAGTAAGCGTACGCCTGTTTGGAGTCGGATTGAATGACGCGATAGTGAAATCGATCCGGATTGTTTTCTGTTGACGCGCTGACGATCGAATCGTATATCAAGGTCATCCTCCCCCAAGACGTTTCGCAAATAATTGCGACGTCATCCCGTAAAAAAATATTGACGTGGTCTTGACTTTAGTCGCAAAAAGTGACTAATTCGCTGCATCATGCGTGAACGATCCTCCAGGACCAGCCCGTACAGTGTCGATATTGTCCTGGTGACCGCGATGGGAAATGAGCTCGCGATTCTGCTGACTCGCGGCTCGACCGAACGCGAGCGATGGTCTCTTCCGTGGCGAACGCCTCAAGCGGGCGAGACCCTCGAAAACGGAGCGATCCGGGCTGCTCAGGACGCGTTGGGCGATCCTCCGATCTGGATGGAGCAGATCGGCGCATTTGGCGATTCCAAACGGCACCCGAGCGACTCCGAAATATCGGTCGCATCCGTTGGACTCGTCCCGCACGAAACTGCCTCTCCCGCCACGGGTTACACCTGGTTTCCGATGCGGGATTTGCCGCCGCTTTCTCCCCGACAGCGGGCCATCGTCGAAGCAGCGATGCGAACCATGCAGGGACGCCTCGATCAGGCCCCGATTGCGTTCAGGCTTTTGCCGCCGACGTTCACCCTCAGCGACCTTCAGCAGATGTATGAGCTGCTGCTCGGTAAACGCCTGCACAAAGCCAGTTTTCGGCGTGCCCTTCAAGCGGCCTGGCTCGTCGAACCTACAGACGAATGGCGCAGTGAAGGGAGAGGCCGACCCGCCCAGCTTTTTCGGTATGCACCGAAGAAAAGGCGTAGATCTCACCGGGGTGTGAGGTTCGATTTTCTCTATCCCTGAGACCAGTTAGGGCGGGTATAAACCCCGTAAGTCTCCGGAACCTCTTGCGTTGGCGGTGTATTAGTTGCAATGTGTACCTAAGGCTCGACACTCTGAAAGGGGAGCCCGGTAGCTATGCTGGCGTATCTGGATAGTTTGTGCGCAGCTCTGCTCGCACGAGACAGCACAGAGATACAACGACTTCTTGCACTGCCCGCGGCGCGTGATCTTCCACGTCGAGTGCGCGAGGAAGCTGTTGCCATTTCCCGCGCCGGCAATCGGAGCTTCATGGCGCCGATTCATTCACTCCACTTTTATTACAAGCTCACTCACATGGTCGACGAGTCGAGCGATCCGATCTTCGGAGATTCTGCCAAACACGGTGAGACCGAGAGCGGACAGATCGAGCTGCCACTCCGCAAAGTAGGGAACGGCGGCCGCTAGCCCGCTTTAGACGAGCGCCCGAAGCGAATTCTTCTTCCTCATCGCTTCGTTCCAGATATCCCCAATCTTCTCAAAGCGCTCGGCCGCGTTACCCAAATGGTAATCGCGCGGATCGAGATCATCCGCGAGCTCGGTCCACTTCAGTGGAGTCGAAACCGTCGCTCCGGGCTTCGCACGAACGGAATAGGCACCGGCGACGGTCTTGCCCTGGATGTTCTGCAAGTAGTCGACGTAAACCATTGCGGCTCCACGCGCTTTGACGAAGCGCTCGATCGTCGCCTCTTTGGGATGCCCGTCCGCTACTTTCGTCGCTATCATCTGCGCGAGGAGCGTCGCCGCCTCGTTAGGTGTTTTGAGCGGGAGCGGAAGATAGATATGTAACCCCGTCGATCCGGAGGTCTTGATCGCGGCGTGGAGCCCGAAGCCGTCGAGGACCTCCTTGGCCCAGCGCGCGACCTGAACGACGCGGGCGAAGTTGGCGCGCGGCCCCGGATCCAGATCGATGATCGTGTAGTCAGCGTACTCCAGCGACTGAACGCGCGAATGCCACGGGTCGACGGAGATGGCGCCGAGCTGGATCGTGTAGAGAAGGGTAAGAAGGTCGCCGCCGATGATCCGGGGCTGTTTCTCACCGCCGTCTGTTGTTATCACCTCGACCCGAACCCCGGACGGCGTGGTCTCCGACGCTTTCTGCTGGTAGAAGCTCTCCCCGTTGATTCCGTTGGGGTACCGCTTCAGAACGAGCGGGCGGTCCTGGATCATCGGCAGGATGAAGTCCGCGATCCGCGTGTAGTAGCGCATCACGTCGCCCTTCGTGTACTTCTCCTTCGAAAAAAAGACCTTGTCGAGGTTCGAGACCTTGAGCGTTCTCCCAGGTTCGAAGTCGAGAGAGCCATCTCCGCCTTTTTCTTCGATCGCTGTCAGCTGCTCCAGCAGCGCCGCTGTGTCGACCTTCTCTCGGGCCGTGGCAGACTTTGATGCGCGACGCGTCACACGTGTTTGTGGACTCTTCGCCGCCGCTTTCGCCCGGGCCGCGACACTCAGACGCGCCTGCCGCTTCGCAATCGTGCCGCCTTTGGTCGACTTCTTCTGAACACTCGTTGGCTCGAGAGTCACCTCTCTCGGATCCTTGTCATCGCGAACGCCGAGGAAAATCGGCTGGCGCAAGCGTCGATCCGCGGTCCACTCACTGAATTTGACTTCAACCACGACCTCCGGGGTGACCCAGTGAGCTTTCTCGTTGGTCTTCGGCGTCTCTTCGAACGGTGAAGTTTTTCCTTCGAGGGGCTTGAGCTGGCGATACATCTCTTCCAGGCCCTTCTGTGTAAAGCCGCCGCCCGTATGCCCGACGTAAATGAAACGATCCTTGTCGAAGTAACCGAGTAGAAGCGCGCCGATATGCTCACGACTGTTGCGCGGCTCGGTGTAACCGCCGACAACGAATTCCTGTCGGAACTCGATTTTCAGCTTCAACCAATTACGTGAGCGCGTTCCCGGCTCGTAGCGGGCATCGATACGCTTCGCGATGATGCCTTCCCAGCCCTGGCGGCGGGCCTTTTCGAGCATCTTCTTCCCGTTGCCCTCGATAGACTCGGTCACCCTCGCCTGCGGCGACGTTCGCTTCCCAACGCGTTTCAGCAGCCGAGCCCGCCGCTCGGTCCATGGCTCCCGGATGAGAATGTCATCGCCGTCCACGAGAATGTCGAAAAGAATGAGCGCGGCGGGCGTCGAGGCCGAATGTCGCTGAATCAGCTGCTCTTCCTTGACGTGGATCCGGCTCTGCAATTCCTGGAACCGCGCCGGCTTTCCATTGACGAGTGCGACGATCTCGCCGTCGAGGACGAGCGCGCGCTTTGTCTGCGACGCGAGCTTCTTGAGCGAAGAAACAATCTCCGGGAACTGCGCCGCTTTGTCCTTGCCGTTGCGGGTAATGAGTTTTACATCGGACGGCGTCGCATAGGCGAGCACGCGGATGCCATCATACTTGGGCTCGAAAGTCCAACCTTTGCCCGGGATCTCAGTACCGACGCTGGCGAACATCGGCTCGAGCGATGGTAGTGACACTTTGGTGGGAGCGGAGGGAGCCGACGCCGCGCTTTTTCTGAGGACGCCTTTCTTCGGCTTCCGGTTACTTCTCCAGACTTTGCTCTTTCCCGAGGCGATCTCGTCCATTGTATGGCCGGATTTGACTGATGTCATATTTTCGGCGACCACATCGTCATTGGTTGCGAACTCATCGCGATGCTTGATGAGGAGCCACTGCGGCTTGGATGCGGAGCCATCGCGCGCGAATTTCGTGCGAACGAGCGCGAAGGAGCCGCGCAGCCTCTCGCCGTGAAAGGTGATCTTGAGGTCGCCGCGCATCAGGCCTCCACGGATGACGTCCTCTTCTTCTTCAGGCGAGGTCGCGGCGTCAGATGAGTATGTCCCGCGATCCCAGAGCATGACGCTGCCGCCGCCGTACTCTCCTTTCGGGATCGTTCCCTCGAAGGTGTTGTAGTCGATCGGGTGATCCTCGACCTGCATGGCGAGCCGTTTTACCGAAGGGTCGAGACTGGGGCCTTTTGGAACCGCCCAGCTCTTCATGACGCCATCGAGCTCGAGTCGGAGGTCAAAGTGCAGGTGACTCGCGGCGTGCTTTTGAATCACGAAACGGAGCCTGCCTGTGCGCGTCGGTGAAGGGGATACTCCGCCGGCCGGTTCCAGAGTCTTGGTGAAATCGCGCTTTCGCCGGTACTCGGTAAGCTCGGCGCGAGCGCCGCGCCTGGAACTCCTGCTCGTCGCTACAGCCATGAACGCGCCTTACGCCGTCTGTCTCTTTTTAGACTTCGCGGATTTGCGACTGGCGGCCACCGACTTTCTCTTTGCGCGGACTGCTCCTTTTTTTCCATTGCCTTCCTCGAGACTGGCGCGCAGACGCGACATCAGGTCGAGAACGCCGCTGTCTGGGGTCTCGCCCTCGGGCTCCTCCAGTCTCGGTTTCTTCCCCTTCATCTTGGCCTTGATGACCCTCATCAGGTTCGCGCGATAGTCGTCGGCGTAGCGGGCGGGGTCGAACGGCTCCGCCAGATTTGCAACCAGCTGCTCCGCCATCTGCAGCTCCTGCGGCCTCACTGCGTCGCGCCGGGGGAAGTTGAACTCTTTCGCGTCGACGAGCTCATTTGCGAATCGCATTATCTCGAGCACGAGCACATCCCCAATGACTTTCACGCCGGCGAGATGCTGGGTCTGCCGGATTATGATCTTCCCGACGCCGACAGATCCAGTGCTTCGGATTGCCTCGCGGAGCAGTGCGTACGGTTTCTCGCCGCCTTTCGTGGGGACGAGGTAATACGGTGTCTCGAAATACCGCGGGTCGATCTCGTCCTGCTTCACAAAATCCAGGATGTCGATCGTCTTCGACTGCTCGAGGGCAGCGGTCTTGAAGTCTTCGTCGGTGAGCACGACGAACTTTCCCTTTTCGTACTCGTAGCCCTTGACGATCTCGTTCCACGGAACTGGCTCGCCATCGGCCTGGCAGATGCGCTCGTACTTGACGGGAGAAAGGTCCTCTTCGTGGAGGAGCCGGAAGCTGATATGGTCGGCGCGCACCGCTGTCTTCAGCTCCACTGGAATATTCACGAGCCCGAATGTCAGCGAGCCTTTCCAGATTGCAGCCATGCGTGCACCCCCGAGTGAGCGATCAGTAGTGCGGAACGAAGCAACTCACATGCCGCCCGTGGGAAACCAATTTTGTGACACCCACAGACTAAAAAAGCCCCGTTCAACGGGGCTTTTCATGATTGAGGCTGTCAGGTGACTTTCGTTACGTCCGCGGCCTGTGGTCCCTTCTGGCCCTGCACAACTTCGAACTCGACCTTATCGCCCTCGGCGAGGGACTTGAATCCGGACCCGCCAATTGCGCTGAAATGCACAAATACGTCCGGGCCCCCCTCACGTGAAATGAAGCCAAATCCCTTGGCGTCGTTGAACCATTTGACCGTCCCCGTGATCCGTGCCATTGAACTAGTCCTCTCCCCGCAGAGCGATCTCTAGAGCATCTACCATAGGCTAGCGAGCGTGGAGATACGCTTCGCTTCGCCGGATATTTCGTCCCGTGTGACGCAGTATCCATCCGGCAAGTGCCACAGGAGGGCAAGTTTTGTGCAAGAGACCAGGGTTTCTACGCCGCTCCAGCCACGTAGTGTGCTGATCGCCCGCAGCTCTTGCAGCGCAGGGTCACGTGGGTATAGGGCGGGGGTGGGATCTGGCCGGGATCACGCTCGATCGAGCCTGAGCAGGAAGGACAACTCAGGGGAGATCCGTGCCGATCATTACTGATGAGAAAGAGTGCCTGGGCAGGATTGTACGCATTCGGACGTGGCTTGCGCATGTGCTCTCCAATTACCTCGACGCAGCGGCGCAAGGCGCGCGCTGCACTGGTGAACTTTGATGGCCATCCCTTGATAAGAAGAGCCATCCTGAGTCGTAAGCGGATGTATACGGGGCTGCTGCTCTGGCTGCTGACAGCTTGCGGTCCCCATGCCCACATCCCGCTCCGACCGGTCAATCTGCCCGACGCCCTGGCTCCCACTGACAGCGGGGCCCTCCTGGCACGGCGCCTGGCACCGGTCTTATACCTACAACGGGATGAAACGTTCCCGCTCGAACGCGTGGTGGCTGTCCTGCACCCCACGAGGCCGGTTATCGCCTACCATTTGCTGTGGCGAGACGACATTCACGGAGCGTGGATACCGTTCACGGTGCCGACCGATGAAGAGGTGCTGTGGGTAGGCTACGATTCGACGCACGCGCCGACTGACGTCTGGACCTACTGGCATGGCCGGATCCTGCATACGCCGTGGCCGAAGTCCCAGGTTCGGATCGACGTCCAGTGGGGCAAGCATGGCAGCATGCCGCGGAACGTGGTGCAGAGCGACCTTCCCAAGCCGCGTACGCTCAACTTTTTCTACGCCATGACCATCTTTGGCGAGCCGGACATTCTGGTGGGCGATATCTCGCGCAAAGGGCCGCTGTGTTTTTGCCACGGCTACCGACGCTACCTCGAGTTCACCCGGCCCATTGCGCTGGCGGACAAAGTTGACGCCGTCGTGCGAACGGAGGATCCAGGTCCGGTTCTGCACGAGGTGTTCGGGAGCAAATACTCCAACAAGCATCGCTGGCCCTGACACGATCCGCTATGGGAAGAGCACAAAAAAACTCCGGCGGGATAGGAAATCCCGCCGGAGTTTTTGCGTTAGAGCCGGTTATTGGCGCGCGGATGCGGTGGCCTGCTCCCGCTGCGCGATCGCGAACAGATCCTGCTGCGTCTGACTCTGTTTGAGAACGCCAATCGCGCGCACCAGCTGGTTGTCTTCGGGAACGCCGCGGCGCTTCGCGGTGGAATCACCAAAGGCGAGACGCGCGACGGTATTGCCGAGGAGGCGATCGATTTCGGGACCGGCGGCCTCGTATTGCGCGTGATCGACCGCCACACCCTTGGCCTGAAGCCGGCGGTAGAACTCTTCCCGCCATGCGGGCACGACCATGAAGTTCGGGCCGACGGTTTTCTTGAGCTCGATCGAATAGTCAATGAGAGTAGCTCTGACGTCCGCGGTCTTTGGGGCGAAGACGTTGAAGACCTTCTGCTCGGCGCTCGTCAGCGTGTCAGGTCTCACTATGATGTCCGGTGTGATCGCGCCTCCGCCGTATACGATACGGCCGGCATCCGATCTGAAGGTCGGACGCGAGCGGCGCACTGAATCGGTCTCCAGCGAATCCGGCATCACCTCGACGAAGTCTCCACTCGGAAGAAGCTTGCGCTCCTTCTGGATGGAGCGGCCGCTCGGCGTGTACCACTTTGCCGTGGTCATCTTGAGGGCGTAACCGCCGTCTAGAGGGAACACCGACTGCACCAGGCCTTTTCCGAACGAAGTCGTTCCGACGATGAGCGCCCGATCGTGATCCTGCAGCGCGCCGGCGACGATCTCCGAAGCGGATGCGCTTCTGCCATCGGTGAGAAGCACGAGCGGAATTGACGGCGCAATCGGATCATCGCTCGCGACGAATGTCTGGTTCTCCCCGTTGCGGGCGCGGATGCTCGAGATCTGCAGTCCCTTCTTGAGGAAGAGATTGCTCACGCTCAGCGACTGATCCAAAATCCCGCCAGGATTTCCGCGCAGATCGATGATGATTCCCTTGGCTCCGCTGCGTGACAGCCTGGTGACGGCAGTCGCGAGCTCGTCTCTCGCACCCTCGTTGAACTGCAGGAGCGGGATGTAGCCGATTTTCCCATCAAGCATCATTGCGTATGGAACTGCGGGAATGTTGATGACCGCGCGCGTGAACGTAATTGGAATCAGCTCGGATACGCCGGGGCGCGAGAACTTGACCAGCACCTTGCTGCCCGGATTTCCCTTGAGGGCGTCGGAAGTCTGCGAGACCGTCCAGCCTCGGGTGTTCGTGGTGTCGATGAAGTTGATCCGATCGCCTTCCTGGACGCCTGCCTGCTCGGCCGGTGTATGCGGAAACACCCGCTGGACGGAGATGAAGCCCTGCGTCTCGGCGATCTCCATACCGATGCCGGCGTAGCGACCGTTGGTTTGCGCGTTGAAGGAGGACAGCTCCTTCGGCGAGAGCAGGACGCTGTAGGGGTCGTTCAGCTCGTGAACGAGACCGCGCGCGGCCTTTTCGTAGAGAGTCGCCGCATCGACGGTGTCGACGAAGCGGCTGGAGACGATGTTGAGCACCTGATCGAGGAGTCGAGCACCCTGCTGGGTCTCGCGCTGCTGGAATGCGAAGCCCCCGGCCATCACTGGAATCAGGAGGAGGCCGAAGAGCATGCTTTTTCTGGATCGCGACATACGGTCTATTTAGGAGAGGAGGGCGTTAACCTAATAAATACGCCCGCGAGGAGGCAGTTGTTCCCAAGAATGACGCACAAAAGGCACCAGCGGAACATCCAACTGATCAGGCCGCTCTCGAGGCCAGTACGTAGTCCACGAGCCAGTCGCGGTTAAGCTGCCGAAACGTCGCATCGCGCAGCAGCCCGGCAGCGAGGAGCATCTCATGAGCCGGCTGGAGCACTCGTTGCAAGTGGGACGGATACCGTTGAGTCAGCGGCAGCTGCTCGGCGAGCGACGCGAGGGGCACTCTCCAGGTTACCATTCCTTCCTCGCGTGCGACCTCGAGCAGCCTGTAGAGTCTACGCGCGACAGGATTGGTGAGCGAGAGATAGTGAATCGCGGAGAGAGTGACGGTGTGGCCGGCAGCAATGTTCGAGCGGATGAGCGGTCCGATCGTGACGCGCGCATCACCGGGTTCCGATGCAGTCAGGACGGGGAAAAGAGTGAACTGTTCGCGCTCCGCCAACCTGCGGCGCGCAATGGAGACTGATGAAAGTATGGTAAAGCGCACTTCTAGCGGCTGTCCTTCGGTCGCTGCAACGTACACCCCGCTGGATTCGAGAATGGTTCTCTCGAGCCTGGTGAGGGCGGATCGAAGCTGTTCGTATGTTCTGCCGTCAACGCGCCGGCCGATCGAGCGCAGGAAGGCGTGGAGGGTGAAGGTGACCACCCCATCGTCGGGGGATCCAGCTTCGTGGTAGCGGTGCAGGATCTCGATGTAGACATCCTGATCGAAAGTGCCGGGCAAGCGATCACCCGGACTGGGCAGAACGCGCCACCGCCCGCCGCTCTCAGGGGAGAAGGAGATTGCCGAGTCCTCGGCGGAGTCGCTCAGTCGAAAGATGGGGAGCGATTCGAGCGACCGATCGAGGACGATAGCACGCGTCGCGATTCGCCGACGGGCCACGTAGGTCATGCAGAGAGAATATGTCACTGATCAAGTACATCGCAATCACCGCG
>CAAGKR010087676.1_pt1 | contig 13607 bp, 11 predicted proteins | sample 2556971 | NCBI WGS metagenome assembly CAAGKR01 (sample SAMEA5207829, study PRJEB30636) | soil metagenome | biome: forest; feature: boreal; material: soil | place: USA | collected 2011-09 | depth 1 m | reverse complement strand
CAGCTTGCGGGCCCAATGGTGCGCTCCGCCGCAACTCTCCATCCCGATCTCGCAGCCTGGCTCATTCGGGCGGTCGAGGAATGCTTGCCGAGAAGCCTGAGGCAGCGGTGCCTGGCGCACAAGCTGCGCAACCTCGAATCGAAGGTGCCGGCAGAACTCTGGCGCGAAGTGAAGGGCCAAGCGCTGGCGGCCTATCACGCCTCCAGCCCGAAGATCGCCGAGATGGCGACCGAGGACTTCCGTACGGCGTATGCCATGGGCATGCCCAGCGCGGTCAAATACTTCGACGATGGCTTCGCGGTGTGTGTGCCTACTTGAAGCTGCCGGTGGCGCATCGGCGGGCCACGCGGACCACCAATCTCGTGGAAAGACTGTTTCTCGAGGAGCGTCGTCGCACGAAGACGATTCCGCACACCTTCGGCGAAAAGGCGGTGTTGAAGCTGATGTACGCGGCGCTCGATCGCGCCAGCCGTACTTGGCAGCGCGTGGCCATCACCGACTTCGAAAGAAAGCAGCTCGATACATTGCGCGAACAAATTAATCGCGAGTTCGATGAAAAATATCGACACGTCAAACCCGCATCCCGCTCAAACTTTTACAGCAAAAAAGGGACTTGACCACCAAAAAGATGCCGCATAACTGGTGCAGAGTTCGCTTCCCCTTTCTTTTTTTGCAATTCAGAATGAAAAGGTTTACATTTGGCCGCATAGCTCGTCACAAAGTAGTGGCGAAGCGCCTGGGAGGGGTATGGCAGCGACCATAATAGACATTGCACGTGTGGCCAAAGTTTCGGTGGCGACGGTATCTCGCGCACTGAACGGCCACACCAACGTCACACCCGCAACACGCGATGCGATCCTGAAGGTGGCGGCCCAGTTGCGCTACGTGCCTTCCAGTGCGGCGCGCACCCTGATTACGCGGCGCACCCACACCATCGGTATCGTACTGCCTGATCTGCACGGTGAATTCTTTTCTGAACTTATACGGGGTATAGATCTAGCGGCGCGCAGTCACGGCTTGCATCTTCTGGTGTCGAGCTCGCATGGTGACATTGCCGAAGCTGCAGCAGCCATAAAGGCCATGTGCGGACGGGTGGACGGACTGCTGGTCATGTCGCCGCATGTGAACGCCGAATTTCTCGCTGACAATCTGCCGTATGATCTCCCTACCGTGTTGATGAATACCAGAATCGATGGCGGCGCTCACCCCTCCTTCACGGTGGATAACTACGGTGGGGCTTTCGGCATGGTGCGCCACCTAATCGGTCGCGGTCATACGCGAATAGCCCTGATCGCAGGACCGGAGAACAACTTCGAGGCCCAGGAACGGCTATCCGGATATCGCAGCGCGCTAAAGGAACTGCTGCCCGAAAGCCAGGAGCAGATCCTGCAGGGCAACTTCACCGAGGAATCAGGTTGGCGGGCGGGTAATCAGATCCTGGCTCTGGCAGAGCGTCCGACCGCGATTTTCGCGGCAAACGACATGATGGCAATTGGCTGTCTGTTTGCGCTTAATGAAGCTGGACTTAAAGTTCCAAGAGACATCGCGCTGGCCGGCTATGACGATATCCCCATGGCACGCTTTGTCACACCTCCGCTAACAACTGTGCGGGTAAGAATCGCCGAGCTTGGTTCGCTTGCACTCGAACGTCTGGCACTTGCGATAGATAACCCGGATCGTGTTTCGGCTACTTCGCAGACCCTGAGGTCAGAACTGGTTGTTAGAAATTCGTGTAGTCGTCAACAGCCCGCAATCATCGCCGTCAGTCCATCAAGAGTACGTTAATTAAAGCAATAAATAGAGGAGATATCCATGAAGAACGAACGCAAAAGCCGTCGACACGTCAAGACACTTCTCGCGTGTCTGTTAGCCAGTGGGCTGATCATGCCGGATTCATCCTACGCCCAACTGGCATCGGCCACCATTCGGGGCGCGGTGAGTGCCGATGCCAAAGGGCAAAGTGGCGCGCAGATTACAGCCACAAATACCGCGAGCGGATATGTCACTCGTACAATAAGCCAGGAGAATGGCGTTTACGTGCTAAGTGGCTTGGCGCCGGGAGAATACAAGATCCAGGTTAGCGGTGCGGGGTTCAGTCCGAGCACGAGAGTCGTAACAATCCAGGTCGGCCAGGCGATCTCGCTTGATCTCGCGCTGTCGAAAGAAGCGCAGAGGCTTGATACGATCTCGGTCACGGCAATCGCCTTGGTCGAAACCAAAACCTCGGAGGTGGGCACCAACGTCAGCACCAAGCAGATCGAGCGTCTGCCGCAGGGTCAGCGCAACTTCCTGAGCTTCGCGGATCTCGCCCCCGGTGTAGCTTTCACCGTAGGCGGCGATGGCAGCACCAAGTTTCAGGGGGGTGCCCAGGACGCTACCAAGGTCAACGTTTTCATTGACGGCGTGAGCCAGAAGGGATACGTGCTCCAAGGCGGCATCACCGGTCAGGACTCGAGCCGCGGCAATCCCTTTCCCCAGTCTGCGATTGCCGAGTACAAGGTCATCACGCAAAACTATAAGGCGGAATTTGACCAGGTCAGCAGCGCTGCGATCACCGCTGTCACCAAGTCCGGTGGCAACGAGCTCCACGGTGATGTGTTCTGGGATCGCACCTCCTCCAACTGGCGCAAACCGACCCCCGCTGAAATACGCGATGGGGGGAAAAAGACGGATACCTCTCAGAATCAATTTGGTGCATCGATCGGCGGGCCGATCATAAAGGACGAAATGCATTTCTTCCTTTCGTATGAAGGAAAGGAGAACAAGGATCCCCAAACGGTGACGCTTGGAGGTGGCGCGACCCTGGCCTCGCTACCGTCGCAATACCAGTCGCTGGTGGGGGGCGTGACCGTTCCGTTCAAGGAAGATCTTTTTTTCGGCAAGATCGATTGGTCGCCGAACGCCATGCAACTGTTTGAATTGACTGCCAAGGTACGTAGCGAAAAAGAAACCACGAACCTCAGCGGGCAGGACACCGAGCCATATTCTTCTCAGAAAAAGAACGACGAGACCCGTCTGGATTTTCGCGCACAGATCACGGCCGACAATTGGGTCAATGATGCTCACATTACTTACGAAGACGCTTACTGGAATCCGCGCCCCACTACCATCGGGCCTGGTATTCGTCTCGAAAATTCTGGCGGTCAAAGCATTCTCAACGTCGGTGGCGGTCCATCCTTTCAGAACAAAGGCCAGAAGGGTTTCTCGCTCCAGGACGATCTGACATTTACCAACTTCCAATGGAACGGCTCGCACGTCGTGAAGACCGGTGCCAAGATGAAATGGGTAACGCTCGATGCGCAGGACCTACAGCCGTATAACCCCCAGTACTCCTATGATGTGGGCTACAGCACGACGATACCGTATCAAGTACGTTTCGGCTCAGGTCTCACCGGTGTTGGCGACGGCACGGCGAATTCCAAAAATACCCAGTTCGGGATTTATCTCCAGGACGACTGGGAGGTGAACAGGAATCTCACCCTGAATCTGGGCGCGCGTTGGGACTACGAAAACAGCGCCTCGTTTAACAACTTCGTGACACCTGCAGATGTGGTGGCCGCTTTGCGCGGATGGAGCAACATCAACAAAGCCAATTCCGGCATCGACATCAACGACTACATCAGCAACGGCTCCAATCGCAGCGCTTACAAGGGCGAGTTCCAGCCGCGCCTCGGGTTCTCCTACGACCTCGGGGGCGATCAGCGAAATGTGCTGTTCGGTGGCTTCGGACGCTCTTATGATCGCAATATTTTCGACTTTCTCCAGCTTGAGAAAACCAAAGGGACGTTCCCTTCGTACACCGTTAACTTCCCGGGCGATCCCCAGCATCCGTGTTCGGGCAGCAACTGCGTGGCGTTTAACTCGAGTTATCTCACAGCGGCCGGTCTTACGCAATTCGCTACTGGCACCGGCAGCGGGCGCGAGATTAATATCATGAATAACAATCTGAAAGTGCCCTACTCGGATCAGCTAAGCCTAGGTATACGTAGCCGCATCGCCGAGTGGAACACAGAAGCCGCCTACTCGTATATCGAAAGTAAGGATGGCTTTGCGTTCCTGCTCGGTAATCGCCTATCCGATGGTTCGTTCTTTGCCCCGGGGGCAACCTGGGGTCCACCGTTTGGCAGCGGGATTCCCGGCTTCGGCAACCTGATTCTGGGTACGTCAGGACTTTCCACCAAGACCAGCGCGGTGTTCCTCAAGGCCGAGCGCCCGTATACTCTGGTGAGCGGGTGGGGCGCCACGGTGGCATATACCTACAGCGACGCCAAGGAGAACCGCCAGTTTGGCGAGCACTATGCGCTCGATTATCCGACACTGGCCGGTTACGGATTCTTGCAGGCCGGCGGCGTTGCCAAGAACAGGATCGTTGCAACGGGCATGTACGATTTCCCGATGGGAATCGAATTTTCTGCCAAGCTTACGGCGGAGTCTGGAAGACCGTACTACGGCACAAATTGTCTGGCAGGCTGGGATCATTGCAAATTCGACCAGATTATCGGTAACGCCTATCGCCAGATTGACGTGGCGGTTGCCAAGGAATTTGGTATTGGCTACGGCACCAAGCTCAGGATCCGTGCGGATATCCTGAACCTGTTCGATTACGTGAATCACAATGGATACGATACCTGGTGGGGTGCCCCAGGGGATCCGAATCTCAATTTGGGAAAACCGGATGACAGCCTTGCGGGCCCAACCCGTACCTTTAAGCTTTCCGTTGGTATGAGCTTTTAAGCACCAGATTTAGACCCTTTATGGCCGTCCGTGATTGATCCACGGACGGCCATTTTTTCGCACAACGCTCGAAGCACGACTTGAATTATGTTAAAGGGAAAGAAATGCGTAGGCTGATTCGAGGCCCTTTCTGGGTAGTTTACTTCCTGTTTTTTGTGCTCGTCGGATGTGCAAACAGCACTACCCGCGAGCCGCCGCGCGTAGCGTTACCCACCCAAAGTCTACCGCTGCCCCCGCTGTTCGACGATGTCGAAAGGCGTACCTTCGATTTTTTTTGGGAAACGGCCAATCCGAACAACGGTCTGGTCCCCGATCGCTACCCTACCCCTTCGTTCTCGAGCATCGCGGCAGTCGGCTTCGGCTTGACCGCGTATCCGATCGGTGTTGAGCGCGGATTCATCACCCGCAACCAGGCTCGCCAGCGCGTACTTGCCACACTACGTTTTTTCAGCGACGCACCACAAGGTCCACAGCGGTCTGGAGCCTCGGGGCATAAGGGGTTTTTCTATCATTTTCTGGATATCAAAACCGGTGCGCGTTTTGGCACGACCGAACTTTCCACAGTGGATACTACCTTTCTGCTCGCAGGCATGCTGTTTTGCCAGTCCTATTTCGATGGCAGCGATGTTGAGGAAACTGAGATTCGCAATCTCGTCGATACCATCTACGGTCGCGTTGACTGGCGTTGGGCACAGAATCACGCGCCTGCCATCAGCATGGGCTGGCATCCGGAGGATGGGTTTCTTCCCGTTGACTGGCACGGCTATGATGAAGCGATGCTGGTCTATATCCTTGCCTTGGGTTCGCCCACCAATCCGGTCGGTATCAGCGCGTGGACTGAGTGGACCTCGACCTATGATCAAAGCTTTGGCACTTTCCAGGGGCAGGAACATCTGAGCTTTGCACCGTTGTTCGGACATCAATACACCCATGTCTGGATCGATTTTCGCAGCCTCCAGGGTGACTATATGCGTCGTCGCGGGATAGATTATTTTGAGAACAGCCGTCGTGCTACTTACGCGCAACGCGCTTATGCCATCGCCAATCCGGGGCGATGGAAAGGCTACGGCGAGAATATGTGGGGACTCACGGCCTGCGACGGCCCGGGCGATATGCAGATTGCGGACTATTCAGGCGAGACGCGCCAATTCAAGGATTACTTTGCGCGCGGCGCGGGCATCCTTCACACCTTCGATGATGGCACCATTGCACCGACTGCGGCAATTTCGTCGCTCCCCTTCGCGCCTGAAATCGTCATTCCGGCCGTGCAGGAAATGTATAGCCGATACGGCAGCACGATTTACTCGACCTATGGATTTCTGGATGCGTTCAATCCCAGCTTCGTCGCGCACGCGCCGCTCAGCAATGGACGAATAGCGCCAGGTTTTGGCTGGGTCGATATCGATTATGTGGGGATTGACCAGGGGCCGATTCTTGCCATGATCGCAAACTACCGAAGCGAATTGGTATGGCGCATGATGCGTAAGAACCCACATGTCCGCCGTGGTCTGGAGCGCGCTGGATTCTCCGGCGGTTGGCTTGCAACGCAGGCGCCATAACGGGCACCAATGAGACGATTCCCCATAACAAGCGATGATGGATTGCTACGAGCAACGGCACGACGCGTCGTTGCTTTCGCTTGCTGTGCGTTGCTCGGGATCGTATGCATCTCGTGCTCGCGCCAAGACAAGGTGCTCACCTTTTGGGCGATGGGGCGCGAGGGCGAAGTCGTCACCCAGCTGCTGCCGGATTTCGAGCGCAACCATCCCGGCATGCGGGTCGCGGTTCAACAGTTGCCCTGGTCCGCTGCGCACGAAAAGCTGCTCACCGCATTTGCCGGAGACGCAACGCCGGATGTCTCCCAACTGGGTAACACCTGGATTCCGGAACTGGCCGCGTTAGGGGCACTGGAATCGCTGCAGCCGTTCGTCACGACCTCGGCAGTGGTCGAGCAAAGCGATTATTTCCCGGGTATCTGGGATACCAACCAGATCGCCGACACGCTCTACGGGGTACCATGGTACGTCGACACCAGACTGCTGTTTTATCGCCGCGACCTGCTCACGCAGGCAGGCTTTTCCGCGCCGCCCAAGACGTGGGATGAGTGGAGGCGCATGCTTGCCGCGATCAAAGTGCAGGGCGGAGCGGAACGCTATTCGATTCTGCTGCCGCTCAACGAGTTCGAACCGCTGCTGGCCCTTGCGCTTCAGCAGGAGCAGCCGCTGCTGCGCGAGGACGGGTCCCGAGGCAATTTCGAGAGCGAAGGATTTCGACGTTCGCTCAGTTTTTATAAGGAAATGTTCGAGCGCGGTTGGGCGCCGCTGATGACGAACACCCAGATATCCAACGTCTGGAACGAGTTCGGACGGGGCTACTTCGCGTTCTACATTTCCGGCCCCTGGAACATCGCGGAATTCAAACGCCGGTTGCCCGCCGAGCTACAGAACGCGTGGATGACTGCGCCTCTGCCCGGCCCGGACGGCCCCGGTGCTTCGGCTGCCGGTGGGTCAAGCCTGGTGATCTATAAAGACTCGAAACACAAAAAGGAAGCCTGGCAGTTGATCGAGTATCTCTCCAGTCCCGCCGTGCAACAGCGTTTCCATGAGCTCACCGGCAATCTGCCGCCGCGGCGCTCCGCCTGGAGCAATCCGGCGCTTGCCAATGATGTGTACGCTGTAGCGTTTCGCGAGCAATTGGAACGCGCCAAGCCGACGCCGAAGGTGCCGGAGTGGGAGCGCATTGCGGACGAGATGCGACTGTTCGCCGAGCAGGTGGTGCAGGGCAAGAAGAGTGTCGATCAAGCCACGCAGGAACTGGATCGCAAGGTCGATGCCATCCTGGAAAAGCGCCGCTGGATGCTAATGCGCAAGAGAGGGTAGCCAAGTCATGAAGATCGAGCACGCGGCCTGGGGCTTTGCGGCTCCCGCACTGATAGCGATCGGAGTGTTCTTCGTGCTTCCGGTGCTCGCCGCGCTCGCGCTCAGCCTGACCGATTTTGACGTGTACGCGCTGGCCGACCTAAACAACCTGCGCTTTATCGGACTTGAGAACTACACGCGGCTGTTGCAGACGCCGCTGTTCTGGCAGGCATTGGGCAACACGCTGTATTTCGTGGTGATCGGCGTGCCGCTGTCCATCGCGATCTCCCTCGGTGCCGCTTTGCTGTTGCACTCGAAACTGGCGCGCTTCAAGCCCTTTTTCCGTACCGCGCTATTCGCACCGGTGGTGACAACGGTGGTGGCGGTGGCGGTGATTTGGCGCTATCTGTTTCACACCCGTTATGGTCTTCTCAACTACGCCCTCAGTGGCCTCGGGATCGACGCCATTGATTGGCTCGGCGATCCGCATTGGGCCATGCCGACGATCATCCTGTTCGCGGTCTGGAAAAACTTCGGCTATAACATGATCATCTTTCTGGCGGCTTTACAGAGCATTCCCGAAGATCTCTACGAAGCCGCGCGCATCGACGGCGCCTCGATTCCGCGGCAGTTTCGCCACATCACCCTGCCCATGCTGGGGCCAACCACGCTGATGGTGAGCATCATAACCATGGCCGGTTATTTTCAGCTCTTCGCCGAACCCTACGTAATGACGCAGGGCGGGCCGCTTCAGAGCACGGTCAGCGTGCTGTATTTCATGTACGAGGAAGGTTTCAAGTGGTGGAATCTGGGATCGGCGTCGGCGGTGGCATTCATGCTTTTCCTGCTGATGTTCGCGGTCACCAACGGTTTGCTGCGCTTGGCGCAGCGTGGGGCGCACGCATGAAAAAACCGTTTGCCACCGCCATTGTCAATGGCCTGCTGATTGGCTTGGCGCTCATCAGTCTCTCACCGCTGCTATGGATGCTTTCGGTGTCTTTCATGCACGCTGGTGAGGCCAGCACGTTTCCGCCGCCGCTGTTGCCGAGCGCGGCGACGCTCGCCAACTATCGGGAATTGTTCGTCCGCGCCGGCATGGGCCGCTATCTGACCAATAGCCTGTTGCTCGCGACGAGCGTTACGCTGATCTCACTGCTGTTCAACGTCATGGCGGGCTACGCATTCGCCAAGCTGCCCTTCGCCGGACGTGAACGCATCTTCAAGGGACTACTCGCGGCCCTGGTCATTCCCGGACAAGTCGCAATGATGCCGCTGTTTTTGGAACTTAAGGCGCTGGGGCTGGTGAACACCTATGCCGGCGTGATCGTTCCGGGATTTGCCAGCATCTTTGGCATTTTCCTGGTGCGGCAGTACGCGCGCACGATTCCCGACGAACTGCTGGAAGCGGCGCGCATCGACGGTGCGAGCGAGCTGCGCATTTTCGCCAGCGTCGTCATGCCCATGCTGAAGCCCGTCCTTGTCACTTTGGCGATCTTCACTTTCCTCGGTAGCTGGAACGACTTCATGTGGCCGCTGATCGTGCTTACCGACAACGACCTGTATACCTTGCCCGTCGCGCTTTCCGCGCTATCGCGCGAACACGTTCAGGACAACGAACTGATGATGGCCGGCGCGGTAGTCACGGTGTTGCCGGTGCTCGCGCTATTCCTTGCCCTGCAGCGCTATTACATCCAGGGCCTGCTGATGGGTAGCGTCAAGCAATGAGGCCCGCTTCCCGGTTGTATCGCCACGCATGGATGAGCCCGGCTCTGCACTGTCTAATGCTGTTCCTCCCGGGGATTCCGGCTTGCGCCCAGGGCGAGCGCACCACTACGGCAACCAGCGCTGGTTCATCGGGATGGCTATGAAAATTTACGCGGCTGGCTGATGCGCTGGGCGCACACGGATTCAGCAAGTCTGTCGGCACCTTACGCTCGTTGTCCTGCGACGCCATGGGCCGCGCGCAGCAACGGGAGGCCGGCCTCTACCACGGCCATGCCGGCCGCTCCTAGCAGCCCAGGTTGTCGATGGGTGATCACGGCAACGGGGACTTGCCTCATCGCGGCAGAAAAACGGCCCTTGTCTTCGAACCGTTGCCGAAACGTGCCCTGCTTAAGCCACGGCAGCAGTGGCGAGAGCAACCCGCCGGCCAGATAGACTCCATCCCACGCACCGAAAGTCAGCACCAAGTCGCCCGCGATGGAGCCCAAAATCGCGCAAAACAGTTCGACCGCGCGGCGGCAAAGCGGATCTGATTGAAGCTGTGCTCGCGCGGTAACGTCCTCTGGCGCAAGGGGGTCGGCAATCACACGGGAAATCTCGCACTGCGCTTGATAGAGGTTGACCAGGCCACTTCCACAGACCAGCCGCTCGTTGGAAACGCGGCCAAAGCGGAACATCAAGCGCTTGAGAATCTCAATTTCTTCGGGTGTCCCAGGGGCGAAGCTGGCGTGCCCGCCTTCGGTTTGCAGCGCGATCGCCTGCTCACCGCGTGTCGTGAGTGCGGCCACCCCGAGACCCGTGCCCGGACCGAGCACGCAGAACGTTTGCGTGCTCGCGCGGGCGGTCATGCTTTTCTGCTCCGGACCGATAGCCACCATATCATTCGCGATTAGCAACGGCAGCCCCATGCTCAGGGCGGCGAAGTCGTTGACCAGCGTGAGTGAAGCGAGCGCCAGACCATCGCGGATCTGCGGGGCCGATATTGTCCACGAGTGATTGGTCATCTGTACTTCGGTGCCGGTGACTCTACCCGCGAGAGCGAACACGGCGTTGGCCGGCTTGACATCGACCGCTCTGAGGTAGGACTTTGCCGCGTCGGCCAACGACACGAAATCCGCAACCCGGTAGGCACGGATACTCTCCATGAGCAGGGGGGTTGGCGCGCTGGTCTGCGCCAATGCAAAACGAACATTGGTGCCGCCGACATCGGCGAGCAGCCAAGGTGCGGCGACCGCTGCGGACGGGGTCATTCCCCGATGCCTCGGTTGCGCTGGTTTCTTTCTCTCAGCAATGCGATTCCGGGCAGAAACGCAGTGGCCTCTTGCGGCCCCCACGAGCCTGCCGGGTAGGGCAGAATCGGGGCGTCAGCCTGTTGCCAGGCCGCTGCAATGCTGTCAATCCAGGCCCAGGCCGCTTCTGCCTCGTCGTTGCGGACGAATAGATCGGGGTTGCCATGGAAGGCATCGAGCAACAGCCGTTCGCAGGCAATGCGGCGCCGCGGGCCCATACGTGTCGAAAGATCGAGCGAAAGCGGCTGTAGTTCGAGTGCGCCCCACTCCGGCCCGGCGAGGCTGCTCATTAGGGCAAGCTCTATGTTCTCTTCGGGCTGCAAGCGAATCAGCATCCGGTTCGGCACGGCATGTTCGCGATTGGGTTTCTCGAACAGCCAATGTGACACATTGCAGAAAGTGATCACTACTTGAGTGCAGCGCTCCGCCAAGCGCTTACCGGTGCCGAGGCGGAACGGCACCTTGGCCCAGCGCCAGTTATCGATATAGGTGCGCAGCGCAACAAAGGTTTCAGTGCCGGCCTGGCCGGTCGCCGCTTGCGCGAATCCGGCGGCGGGTAGACCCTCCACCACTCCCGCTTCGTAGCGGCCGCGAAGGAGGTTGGCGAGCGATGGAAACAAATACCGTTGCGCCAGGTCCCCAGTGGCGCCGAATAACAACAACGTCTCGTGCATGGATGGATTCTTTCAGCGTGCCGATTTCTTGCCGCCCGTGGTTGACTTGTTCAACACGCGCCCGTTTGAGGCAATCACATTTGAGTAATACAGTGCGCTGGCCTTGGGGGTGCGACGCTGGGTCTCGAAATCCACGTGGACGATGCCGAAGCGTTTGGAAAAACCCAAGGACCACTCCAAGTTGTCCAGAAACGACCATGCGAAATAGCCGCGCACATCTACTCCCTGTGCGATGGCGCGGTGTATTGCCTTGAGATGCTTATGCAGGTAGTCGACGCGTAACGGATCGTCGAGGCCGTCTCCGTCTAAGACCGGCGGGTCGAAAAACGCCGCGCCGTTTTCGGTGACATACAGCGGCAGATTGCCATAACGAACTTTGATCCACACCAGCGTGTCGGTGAGCCCCTGTGGGAACACTTCCCATCCGGTTTCAGTATAGGTGGCCCGCTTATGTCGAACCGGCGCAGCGCGCAACGGCCAATTGGTTGCGTTATGGCGGATGACGCTGCGCGTGTAATAGTTCACGCCTATGAAATCGATCGGCTGCCGAATCAGATCGAAATCTTTCTGCGGCCACTCCGGCCAGGCCTCGCCGAAGATATCTTTCAACTCGTCGGGGTATTGTCCAAAGAAGATAGGATCCAAGTATTGCCGATTCATGTAAGCCTCCGCTCTAGCGGTCGCGGCGGTGTCCTCATGATTGTCGGACGCTGGATATTTCGGCTCGATATTCACGACAAGGCCGATCTGGTGCTTACCTTCGGCGCGGTAGGCTTGGACCGCCGCGCCGTGAGAACGCATCAAGTTGTGTGAGGCAATCGGCGCCTCAAAGCGATTGCGGTGCCCGGGCGCAAGCACACCGTGCAGGTAGCCGCCGTCGGTGACTACCCAAGGCTCATTGAGCGTCGCCCACAATTTAACGCGGTCGTCAAGCTTGCGAAATACAATGCGCGCGTAGTCAGCGAACCACTCGGCGATGTCCGGATTAAGCCAGCCACCGCGGTCATCCAGCGCGGCGGGGAGATCCCAATGGTAAAGCGTGACCATCGGCTCGATCCCATTTTCGAGCAGAGCGTCTACCAGTCGTTCATAGAATGCCAGCCCCTTGGGGTTAACGGTGCCCTTCCCCTCTGGCAAAACACGACCCCAAGCAATACTGAAACGATAAGCCTTCAATCCAAGCTGGCGCATGAGCGCCACATCGGATTCGAAGCGCCGGTAGTGATCGCAGGCGATATCGCCTGTGTCGCCGTCATGCACCAGCCCCGGCGTATGTACAAACCGCTGCCAAATGCTCGGCCCGGCCCCATCGGCCAACGGCGAGCCCTCGATTTGATACGCCGAGGTCGCGCTGCCCCAGAGGAAAGCCTCAGGAAATTGATAGGTCTGCGTCATTAATGCTCCAAAAGTGCCGTCGTTTTTTTTTAAAATGTAAACGTTATCATTGCATAATAGCAGAGCGTTAAAGCAAATTACAGCGGAGCGTGCTTGCCGTTAGAGCGCCGTTGTCAAAAATCTTGCAAGGAGATGCCGGTGGCCAGCGTCCAGCTTGATCGCATACGAAAATTGTATGAAAACGGCCATGTTGCAGTGGCGGGAGCCAGCTCTTCGGCCCGTCAGCGCGGTCGACGGTATGACGACCACGAAATACGCCGACGCATCCGACACGTAGAAAGGAATCGCACCAATGCTTACGGAGTCTGACTTGCAGTCGCTTCTTCAATGCGCGTGAAAAACTCTGGCTCGAGCATAACCGTGCGGACTTGATTCTCGTCGACGATCCATCCCTCTACCGCCGTGCTGCCGATGGCAACCTGGTTGGAGAAAAGGCGCGCATGCAATTTAGCGCTGATGTCATCTGGCCTCCCGCGGGTGAAGACAAAGCAGTTGCTGCAACCAAAGCGCGAGCGCTATTGGTTGCGTCTGCCGGCAAACCGGCAGACGAGGTGCCGATGTGCCACGCGGGGTTGTACGCGCGAGCAGATGCGTTGATTTCCGAAGGCGGAGGCTGTGTGCCGCGGGAGACAAAGGCATCGAGCTTTCCGCTGAAGAAGGACAGGGTCACGCCGGATGATCCGAAAGAGCACCACGTAAACGACCTTGCGATTCAAGCGTGGGTGATTATAGGAAAGGGCAAAAGCCACGAATTCGAGGGTATAAGCTTCGAATATTGAGGGCATAAGTTTAAATCTGCTACCGATAGGCTAATCACCGAGCCCCCTCGGTTTTTTGCACAGGCAAGGTCGTGAGTGGACATTTGATTTGGGCTCAAATCTTCGGCGCACTTCCTTACACAGCCGGATACAGCGGGACAACGCGCTTTTCTGACT
>CAAGKR010430287.1_pt1 | contig 13608 bp, 11 predicted proteins | sample 2556971 | NCBI WGS metagenome assembly CAAGKR01 (sample SAMEA5207829, study PRJEB30636) | soil metagenome | biome: forest; feature: boreal; material: soil | place: USA | collected 2011-09 | depth 1 m | reverse complement strand
CAGAGCAGAACAAGGTGCTCGGCGGTATCGACGACGTGCGGCTCGCACTTGGGTGGGCCGGGAGCTCGAAATTCCACATCGGCGTCGGGGCTCACGCTTTCAGCGGCAGCAATCGTATTACCCTAGCGCGAATCTTTCCGGACACCAGCACGTTCACGAGCACGTTCACGAGCACGTCACAGAGCGGGCGCCTAAGCTACGCGGGTTTCGCGGCGTCGCTTGGAATCGAGTTTCGTCCCGTCCGTGCGATTGGCTTTGCGATCGCGGGTAGAAAGGGGGGCAATCTCAGCGCCCAGTCCGGCGACACCGCCATTGGAAGCGCGCGGATTCCGGATCACTACTCCGCGTCGGTGAGCTTCGACGGAATTCCCGGCGCCAATCTCTCAGCCAGGGTCGCGCACGATTCCTGGAGCTCGCTCAGCTCTATCGCCTCGAGCGGCATCCAGGCATTCGACGGGTGGGACTACTCTGTCGGTGCTGAAGCCTCGGGACCGCGCATCTTGTCGCGGCTCATCGTCCTTCGCGCCGGCGCGAGACGCCGCACACTCCCGTTCGGGTTCAGCGGCGAAAAAGTCTCGGAGACTTCATTCATGGGGGGGCTCGGAGTGCCTCTCGCTGCAAATCGAGCGGGTTTCGACTTCTCGCTTCAGCACGCAAGCCGATCCGCCGTTGGCAATATATCCGAGAGAGCGTTCATTCTCAGCTTCGGATTGAGGGTTACACCCTGATATGGCCGATGGGGCGAATGCGAAAGCCGAGGTAATTCTCGTCGCTGACGACATTCCCGCCAACGTCGAGCTGCTGCTCGACCAATTGAACAGCCTGGGTTACGAGACAATAACCGCCATCGATGGACCGTCCGCGGTGGCGGCTGCGTTCGAGCACCATCCCGATCTCTGCATCCTGGATGTCTCGATGCCGGCCGGAGATCTCGGTGTAGACGACCGCTCGACCGGATTTGAGGTTTGCCGCCGCATCAAGCGCGACCCGCGCACCTCGCGCATTCCGGTGATATTCGTCACCGCGCTCAATGACACCAGCGACCGTGTGCGTGGCATCGAGGCTGGCGGCGACGACTTCCTCACCAAACCGCACAATCGTCTCGTACTCGGCGCGCGCGTTCGAAGCCTCCTCAAGCTCAAGGCCGCTACCGACGCGCTGGAAGACAGTCTGCGCAAGCTCCGCGAGCTCGAGAAAGTTCGCGACGATCTCATGAAGATGATCGTGCATGACCTCAAGACTCCGCTGACATCGGTGCTCGCAACGCTGGAGATGCTCGCCGACGGCGACTTCGGCTCTGTGTCGATGCCACAGAAAGCCGCGATCGGTGACGCCGAAACCAAATCGGAAGATCTTCTCGGGCTCATTGATGACATCCTCGAGGTGGCGAGAATAGAAGAGGCGCGAATCTCACTCACCCTCGCCCCGATGGCACCCGGAGCACTACTCGCGGAGCTCGTTCACGAATGGGCGCACCGCTTCCAGCAGGAGAAAACCACCGCATCGGTGTCGGTTGCCGACGACGCCCCCGTATTCGCCGGCGACAAGGGTTTGATCAAGCGCGTATTCTCGAACCTGATTCAGAATGCGGTCACTCACTCGTCTCATCCGGTGCATCTCGAGCTGAGCGCGCGCAGGGCCCGGAATGGCGTCCTTTTCACGGTCAGCGACAACGGCCCCGGAATTCCGCCCGAGTATCACGATCTGATCTTCAGAAAGTTCGGACAGGTGGAGATGCCGCGTTCACCAAGAACACGGAGCTCCGGACTCGGCCTCACGTTCTGCAAGCTCGTGGTCGAGCGTCACGGCGGACGAATCTGGGTCAAGAGCGAGGAGGGCAAGGGAAGCTCGTTCTATATCGAGCTCCCCTCCGATCCAACTGTACAGGAAGACGGCTCGCACGCTGCCGCCAACACCACCGCGACCTCGGCCTCGTCGCGGTAGATCCCGACCGACTTTCTTGGTCCGCTCCGAAGCCGCTACTATCTTTCAGGGCGTTTCCACCAGATACTCACAACAAATGCCCCAGACTCCGCGCCCGACAGTCTACATCGAGACTTATGGCTGCCAGATGAATGTCAGCGACTCCGAGCTCATGCTCGGACGGCTGATCGAATCCGGCTACGCGTCGGTCGCGGAGCCGGACGGCGCCGACGTCATTCTCATAAACACGTGCGCGATTCGCGAACACGCTGAGCAGCGGGTCATTGGACGACTCGGCGAGATGAAGAGCCGCATGAAACGGGACGCCGTGCTAGGCGTGACGGGCTGCATGGCGCAAAGACTTGGGGCACAGCTGCTCGACCGCGCGAAGCACGTCAGTCTTGTCATTGGGCCGGATGGATATCGCGATCTTCCCTCTCTTATCGAGAGCGCCCGCGCGGGCGCGCGGATGACCGCTACCGAGTTCGACCTCGAGGAGCACTACGAGGATTTCACGCCGCGACGCTTCGAGGGCGTCAAAGCGTGGATACCGGTGCAGCGGGGCTGCGATTACAGGTGCACCTATTGCATCGTGCCTACGACGCGCGGCCCGGAGCGCAGCCGGCGCATGGCCGAAGTGCTGCGGGAGACCGAAGCAGTCGTCGCTTCAGGAATCTCGGAGATCGTGCTCCTCGGGCAGACGGTGAACTCGTACCATGACGGCGAGCACGATTTCGCCGATCTCCTGCGCGCGGTCGGGACAGTACGGGGAGTGAAGCGGCTGCGATTCACCAGTCCGCATCCGAACGACTTCAGCGAGCGCGTCATCCGCGCATTGGCGGAAACCGAAAGCGTTTGCGAGCACGTGCATCTCCCGATGCAGTCGGGATCCACTCGCGTGCTCAAGCGCATGCTGCGGCGATACACCAGAGAGCGTTACCTCGAGTGCGTCGACGAGCTCCGCTCGGCGATTCCCGATCTTGCGCTCACCACCGACATCATCGTCGGCTTTCCGGGAGAGACCGAAGACGATTTCGCCGAGACTTTGAGTGCAGTCGAAGCCATCGGATTTGAGGAAGCGTACACGTTCAAGTTCTCACCTCGCGACGGCACACCCGCCACCCGCTTTCCCGCCAGCGAGTCCGTGTCCGACGAGCTCGCCAGCGAAAGGCTCGCGCGTCTCATCGCAACCGTCCGGGCCGGCAGCCGTGAGCGAAACGTGAAGCTCATCGGGGAGCGGCGCGAAGTGCTCGTCGAGAAAGCAGCTCGGAGAGGTGGGCTGCTTCAATCGCGAACGCGCGATTTCAAGACGGTGATGATTCCCGGCGACGCCTCTCTCATCGGGCGCTACCTGAATGTCGAGCTCACCGGAACGACCGGCTCGACATTCATCGGTCGCGTAGTTGGTCAGCGCGCCGCGCTCCCGATGGCGGTTTAGCGCCCGGTCGCCACGCCCGAGGCGTCGCGGATCGATTCCGCCACGCCGCGAATGATTGTGGAGACTCGCAGCTGAGATTCTAGGATGAGGGAAATCGGAGCGGAGCACGCCTGCCCCTCATCACCGCGACATACCTCTCGTACTCAGCAGGACTGTTTGCCGGATTCGGCGGCTTTGCGTGGGCTGCTGTCGCGTTTGCCTTTGTCGGACTCGTGGTGGCGCTCGCGTGCGGACGGCAGGATCGCGCTGGCCTCGTCCTCGTGTTTGCCGGTGCGGCGATCATTGCGACGACCGTGGCTCCGAGCGAGCGTCCGCTCGCTCACGCGAAACCTCGGACGGATCTGCTCACGCGCATCCGATCGCGCGCCGGACATTCGATCGACAAGACCTTTGGCGAGGACGCGCCACTCGCCCGCGCGCTCCTCATTGCCGATCAGCGTCAGATTCCAACCGAGATGCGCGACAGGTACGCGTCGGCAGGTCTCATTCACATGCTGTCGATCTCGGGGCTTCATGTGGCGGTCATCGCGGCGGCGATGGAGCTTCTGTTTCAGGTAGCCCGCATGCCGCGTCGAGCGGCCTTGCTGGGCGCATTCGTCGCTACCGGCGTTTACGTCGCGGTGATTGGAGCGCCGCCACCCGCGCTTCGATCCGCCGCCATGCTTGGCGTCGCGATGATCTCGCGTCTGGCCCAGCGCCCGACATCGCCATGGGCCGCGTGGGCGATAGGTGCATTCATTCCGCTGCTGGCGCCCCGGACAGTGCTCGATGTAGGATATCAGCTGAGTGTGCTGGGAATGTGCGCACTGGTCGCCGCCGGGTCGTTGTGGCGCAGGCATCTCGCCACGCGCCTCGAGGGTTGGAAGGGTCGGATCGGGCGAGAGCTGATCACCTCGCTCGTCGCGTGTGCGGTGACCGCGCCGCTCGTCGCCTGGGTATTCGGTCGAGTCAGTCTCATCGCGCCCGTATCGAATCTGATCGCCGCGCCGGTGATCACGTTGGCGCAGCCGGTGCTCTTTCTCGCGCTCCTCCTCGCGCCACTCGGGGCCGCCGCGCGATTCATCGCCCAGGCTGTGCATCCTCTGCTATTCGCCTTCGACTGGATTGCCTGGTCGGCTGCGTCCGTCCCAGGCGCCGCCATTACCGTGACGACGACCGCAATTACCGCTCTGTTCGCCGCCTGTGCGGCGATCGCACTCGTGATTGCGTGCGTAAGTCGCTATCCGTCGCGACCGATGATCGCCGCGGTGGGCTCGCTTGCCTTCATGGTTGTCGTCCCGGCGATTCCGATTGGGCGGAGCGCGGGTGTGGAGCTGCACGTGCTGGACGTCGGACAGGGTGATGCCATCCTGCTCAGAACGGACGCAGGACGGTGGGTGCTCTTCGACGCAGGCCCTGCCTGGAATGGAAGCGACGCGGGACGGAGGGTAGTGATTCCCTACGTGCTTCGCCGCGGAGGCTCGCTCGATTCGTTCGTCCTGTCGCATCCGCACAACGATCATGTGGGTGGCGCGGCCAGCGTTCTGAGTGCGATGCATCCGCGTCGCTACTGGGACGCGGCGTTCGCGGGCGGCGCCGAGTCTTACATCGCGTCTCTCGCTGTCGCCAGGAAAGAGGGAATCGAATGGCATCGGGTTCACCCCGGCGATTCTGTCCGTATCGACGGGGTCACTCTTTCCTTTCTCGCACCGGATTCCGTCTGGACCGTCGGACTGAAGGATCCAAATCTTGCCAGCACGATCGCTCTCGTACGATACGGAGTGGTGCGTTTTCTGCTTGTTGGTGATGCGGAGCGCGGCGAAGAAGACTGGCTGTTGGCTCATGACCCGAAGGAGCTGCGCGCGGATGTGCTGAAGGTCGGGCATCACGGCAGCTCGACGAGCAGCAGCGACGAATTCCTCGCCGCGGTCCATCCGGCACTGGCCGTGATCTCGGTCGGCGCCGGCAACAAGTACGGCCATCCGAGCGGCGACGTGGTCCGCGCTCTGGCGCGCGTCGGCGCCGAGGTTTTGCGCACGGATGAAGCGGGCACCATTGTTGTGCGCAGCGACGGAGTTCACATCGAAGTCGAAGCGAAGGGAGAGAAATGGGAGTTGGCGCACGACTCGTCACAGCGATAGCGGGACGGAAGATCGACCTGCCGCCCGCGCTGACGGATCTTTATCCCGAACTCGCTGAGGCGGATTATCGCAGGGGCGGATTGGCGGTGAGAGTTGGAGGCTGGGCACTCGGCACGAGCAGCGCGGCCGCGATCACGCTCTGGCGGACGGTCTTTGTCGCGCCGGGGACGTCGCTTAGCGCTGAGCTGCTCTTGCACGAGCTTCGTCACGTCCACCAATTTTTGGAGCGGAAGACCTTTCCGCTCAGCTATCTTTGGCAGTCACTTCGTTACGGTTACTCTCGTAACGCCTACGAAATCGATGCTCGACGGTATTCGGCGCTGCGGCTCGCGCTCAACACCCTCGACAAGGATCTCTGAAGTGGTCAAGCACACAGCGACATCCGTCGTAACAATCGACCGGTTCATCATCGAGCAGGAGAAGCTTCATCCGGAGGCGACGGGCGAGCTCTCCGGGCTGCTGTACGATCTCGCGCTTGCCGCGAAGATGATCGCCAACAAAGTGCGCAGCGCGGGCCTCGCCGACATACTCGGCGCAACCGACCTGGAGAACGTTCAGGGCGAGACCCAGCAGAAGCTGGATGTCCTGGCGAACGAGATCATCATCAAGGCGGTCGATCACGGCGGCAGATTGTGCGCGATGGCTTCGGAGGAAGAGCCGGGCATCATCGACATCCCCGAGAATTTCCGGTGCGGCAAGTACTGCCTGCTCTTTGATCCGCTGGACGGCTCATCCAACATCGATGTCAACGTGCCCGTCGGAACGATCTTCTCCGTCGTGCGGAAGATCACGCGCGGGAGCCGCGGCGAAATGGAGGACATGCTTCAGCCGGGAAGGCGTCAGGTGGCGTCGGGGTACGTCATATACGGCTCGAGCACGATGCTCGTCTACACCACCGGTCAGGGCGCTCATGGATTCACTCTCGACCCTTCCCTTGGTGAATTTCTTCTCTCCCACCCGAACATCCGCACGCCGGATGTCGGCAGGTACCTGTCTGTAAACGATTCGTACCACAGTCAGTGGGAGCCGGCGGTGCAGAGTCTCATGCAATATTACCGCGGACAGGACGGCAATCGGCAGCCGATGAATACCCGCTACGTCGGCTCGCTAGTCGCCGACTTCCACCGGAATCTCCTGGGCGGAGGTCTGTTCGCCTATCCGGCCAACAGAAAGAACAAGCGTGGGAAGCTGAGACTTTTGTACGAGGCAAATCCGCTTGGTTTCATTGTCGAGCAGGCCGGCGGCGCCGCCAGCGATGGGACCCAGCGCATTCTAGACGTGCAGCCCACCGAGCTGCACCAGCGGACTCCGCTCTTCATCGGGAGCAAGAACGACGTCGATGCGGCACTCGCGATGCTGGGGTCGGAGCACCGGAGTGCAAGCTCCGTGTCGCCAATCGGATCGGTAGGCGCGTGACGTCACGCCGGCGCGCGAGCCGGCGCGCGTGAAAAAGCACGACTCAGGCGACAGACTTTCGCCCTCGGGAATTCCAATCAAGACCGTGTATCGCCCCGAGGACGCGCAGCTCGATTACGCTTCCGAGCTGGGCGATCCCGGAACCTGGCCATACACGCGCGGCGTCCAGCCGACGATGTATCGCGGCCGGCTGTGGACGATGCGGCAATACGCCGGATTCGGAAGCGCGAAGAACACCAACGAGCGATTCAAGCTTCTGCTCGATGCCGGGCAGACCGGCCTCTCGGTCGCATTCGATCTTCCGACGCAGATGGGGCTCGACTCGGATTCGCCGCGCGCGCTCGGCGAGGTCGGAAGAGCGGGCGTCGCGATAGATAGCGTCGAAGACATGCACGCCCTGCTGGAGGGGATCCCTCTCGATCAGGTCTCGACGTCGATGACGATCAACGCGACCGCGGCTACTCTGCTCGCGATGTACATCGTGGTAGCGGAAGAGCGGGGAATCGCGCGCACCAAGCTGAGCGGCACCATTCAGAACGACATACTCAAGGAGTATATCGCCCGCGGCACCTACATCTATCCGCCGGAGCCGAGCATGGCGCTGATCGCGGAAGTGTTCCGCTTCTGCGCCGACGAAGTCCCCAACTGGAACCCGATATCCATCTCCGGCTATCACATCCGCGAAGCGGGGGCCACAGCGGTGCAGGAGCTCGCTTTCACGCTCGCAAACACAATCGAGTACGTCAGGCGCGCCATTGAAGCTGGACTCGCTGTCGATACGTTTGCGCCGCGGCTGTCCTTCTTTTTCGCCGCGCACAGCGATCTGTTCGAGGAAGTCGCCAAGTTTCGCGCGGCGCGCCGCATTTACTCGCGCATCATGCGCGACAGGTTCCACGCATCCGAGTCGAGCGCGCGTCTTCGCTTTCACACGCAGACAGGAGGCGTCACCCTCACCGCCCAACAACCGCTCAACAATGTCGTGCGGGTCACCGTGCAGTCTCTCGCCGCGGCGCTGGGCGGCACTCAGTCCCTCCACACCAACGGTTATGATGAAGCGCTTGCACTCCCGACGGCGGAGGCGGCGACGCTCGCGCTGCGCACGCAACAGATAGTCGCGTTCGAGTCGGGAATCACCAACACCGCCGACCCGCTCGCCGGAAGCTATTACGTCGAGAATCTCACCAACGCGCTCGAGAGTAGCGCGCTCGAGCTCATCGCAAAAGTCGACGAGCTCGGCGGCTCCGAGAAGGCGATCGCCGCCGGATTCTTCCAGGAGGAGATCGCTCGCAGCGCGTACGAGCATCAGCTGCGCGTAGAGGCCGGCGAGACAGTGATCGTGGGAGTGAATCGATTCGCGGACGAAGAAGCACCTCTCTCGATTCCGGCTCCGGACTATTCCGCGCTGGAAAAGGCCCAGGTAAAGAGCGTCAAAGCGGCAAGAAAAAAGCGAGACGCGGCCGACGTGAAGCGCGCGATTGCGGCCGTGCGCAAAGCCGCGGCGTTGCCCGCGACCGAGACCCACCTGATGCCGCTCATCATCGACGCTGTCCGCGCGCGCGCCACCGTCGGCGAAATTTCCGGCGCGCTCGCTGACAATTGGGGCTATTTCCGGCCGTCGCTATAGCCGCGCTCCGCTTGAGTCGCTCTTCGCGGCGGGCTAGCTTTCGACAGTCGCCCCAGCTCCCCGAAACCAACATGCCCACATACGAGTATCGTTGCCCAAAGGGCCACGATTTCGAAAAATTCTTCCGTTCGATCGGCTCCGCGCCGACCGAGGTCGCATGTCCGGTTTGCGGCAAAATCGCCGAGCGGCAGCTCTCGGCAGGGGGAGGACTGCTATTCAAGGGATCCGGCTTCTACATCACGGATTACGGGAAAGATGGTAAGAAATCGCAGACCCCTCCCGTAAGAGCCGGTGAAAGCTCACCAGCCGCTCCTGGCTCGGATTCGGGGAGCAAGACCGATTCGGGCGGAAAAGTCGAGAGCAAACCGAGCGGGGAATCGAAGCCCGGTGGCGACGCGAAGCCGGCTCCGTCGTCGAAGTCCGCCGCCAAGCCGGCGTCCAAGAGAGCGAAAGGCAGCGAATGACTGCGGCTGAACAGATTCGCGCCGAGCTCATTCGCGCGGCGCGTAGTCTTGGCGCGCCCGAGGATGTAAATCCGTTGATGGAGCGTCCCCGGGAATCGTCGCACGGCGATTGGGCGACGAATCTCGCCATGGTTCTCGCGAAGCCGCTCAGGTCGAAGCCACGCGACATCGCGGAAAAGCTGCGCGAGTCGATGAGCCTCGAGCGTGCCGGGGTGTCCAGGATCGACATCGCGGGTCCGGGGTTCATGAACTTCTGGATCGACGCGGGCCGAATCGCGTCGGGACTGCGCGAGATCATCTCAGCCGGCGAGCGATTTGGCGAGAGCGACGTCGGGGGCGGCCGAGTGGTAAACGTCGAATTCGTGTCGGCGAATCCAACGGGGCCGCTCCACGTCGGCCACGGGCGACAAGCGGCGCTGGGAGATGCTATCGCCACGCTTCTCGATGCCACCGGCTGGAAGGTGACGCGCGAGTTCTACTACAACGATGCGGGCGCGCAGATCGACAACCTTGCGGCGAGTGTCGAGGCGCGGTTGAGCGAGCTGGAAGGGAAGCCGTCGCAGATCCCCGAGGGGGGATACCACGGCGAATATATCCGCGAGCTCGCGGAGCGATACAAGGCGAATGGCGAGGGAATGTCCGTCCGGCAGTTCGCCGTGCGCGAGCTGAGGAAAGAGCAGGATCTCGATCTCCAGGCGTTCGGTGTCAGGTTCGACAACTATTTCCTCGAATCCTCGCTCTACACCGATGGCATGGTGGACGACACAGTCCGATTGTTGATCGCATCGGGGAAGACGTACGAGCACGAGGGCGCGCTCTGGCTGCGCACGACCGAATTTGGCGACGACAAGGATCGCGTAATGCGGAAGGGCGACGGCACGTTCACGTACTTCCTCCCCGACGTCGCTTACCACGTGACCAAGTGGAAGCGTGGATTTCACCGCGCGATAGACGTGCAGGGCGCCGACCATCACAGCACGGTCACCCGCGTCCGCGCCGGCCTCCAGGCGCTGGATATGGGAATGTCCCCGGACTACCCGGAATACGTGCTGCACCAGATGGTCACCGTGATGAAGCACGGCGAAGAGGTGAAAATCTCGAAACGGGCCGGTAGCTACGTGACGGTCCGCGACCTGATCAATGAAGTCGGGCGCGACGCGGTGCGGTACTTCTTCCTGATGCGTAAGAGCGATTCGCAGCTGATCTTCAACGTCGACCTCGCCGCGTCGCAATCGGAAGAAAACCCCGTGTACTACATCCAGATGGCGCACGCCCGCATGTGCGGCATCTTTCGGGTCGGGGAGATCGACCCGGAGTCGGTGTCGGCCGATGACGCGCCGCTGGACGTGCTCACCGAGCCGGAGGAGCAGGAGCTGATCAAGGCGCTGCTCGATTTTCCCGCGCTCGTCGAGTCCGCCGCTGAAACTCTCGAGCCGCAACGGGTCGCGACGTACCTGCTGGAGACCGCTCGCCTGGCGCACCTGTGGTACCACAAGCATCACGTCCTCGAGCAGGCGGAAGACGTTACCCGGGCGCGGCTGGCTCTCGCCCGCGGCGCGCAGATCGTGCTGCGGAACGGGATGCGCATACTCGGAATCACCTCACCGGAGAGGATGTAGAATGTCTGTTCTGGTTGTTGGCTCTGTCGCGCTCGACTCAGTTGAGACGCCGTTCGGCAAAGCCGACGATGTCCTCGGCGGGTCCGCGACCTTTTTCTCGGCCTCGGCGAGCCATCTCACAGAGGTGAGCGTGGTCGGAGTCGTGGGGTCGGACTATCCGATCGAGAAACTCGATCCCCTCAAGAAGCGCGGCGTGGATTTCAGCGGCCTCGAGCGCGCGGAGGGCACCTCGTTCCGCTGGCGGGGCCGCTATCGCCACGATCTGAATTCGGCCGAGACCCTCGAGACGCACCTGGGAGTGTTCTCGCACTTCAGCCCGAAGATCCCGGACAAGCTCAAGTCATCTCCATATCTCTTTCTCGCCAATATCGACCCGCGACTCCAGCTCGACGTACTGAAGCAGGTGAAGAAGCCCAAGCTGATCGCGTGCGACACCATGAATTTCTGGATTCAAAGTCGTCGGGCCGACATTCTCGCATTGCTGGAGCACGTCGATCTCGTCACGCTCAACGACTCCGAGGCGCGCCAGCTCACCGAAAAAGCCAACCTCGTTCAGGCGGCGCAGTGGATCATGGCCCGTGGCCCGCGGCACGTCATCATCAAGAAGGGCGAGCACGGCGCGTTCATGTTTACGGAAAAGTCGATCTTCTTCGCCCCAGCGTTTCCGCTCGAGAGTGTATTCGATCCGACTGGCGCCGGCGATGCATTCGCCGGCGGATTTATCGGATATCTCGCCGCGACCGACGACCTGAGCGAGGCCAACATGCGCCGCGCGGTGATCTACGGATCCGTGATGGGCTCGTTCGCGGTGGAGAAATTCTCGATTGAGCGCCTGATGACGGTCACTCGCGCGGAAATCGACCAGCGCATGCGCGACATGCGTCGCCTCGTGGCCTTCGAGGAGGAGCTTCCTGCGTGAGCGATGACGCGCTTCGATACGGAAGCGCCGGCGTGGACATTGACGCCTCGAACGCGGCGAAGAATCGGATAAAAAAGCTGGTTGAATCCACCTTCACGCCCGGTGTGCTGGGCGGCTTCGGCGGATTCGGGGGAATGTTTCGGGTTCCGACCGGTCTCGAGAAACCGGTCCTCGTATCGAGCGCCGACGGTGTCGGGACCAAGATCAAGGTCGCAATCGAGGCGAACCGCCACGACACAATTGGCCGCGACCTCGTGAACCACTGCGTAAACGACATCCTGGTTCAAGGCGCTGTCCCGGCTTTCTTCCTCGACTATGTCGCCTTCGGAAAGCTCGATCCCATAGTGGTCGAAACCGTGGTCGCGGGCGTCGCGACCGGCTGCCGCGAGAACGGTTGTGCGCTAATAGGCGGGGAAACGGCCGAAATGCCCGGTTTGTACACCCCGCCTGATTACGACTTGGCGGGCTTCATCGTCGGATATGTGGAAGAGAACCGCATTCTCGGGCCCCACAGGGTAAGGCCCGACGATGTCCTGGTTGGCCTTCCAAGCTCGGGATTGCACACGAACGGATACTCGCTGGCGCGGAAGATCGTGAAAGATCGACTGAAGCTGCGACTGGACGATGCGTTTCCGGGGGGTGGCGGGGCGGTCGCGGACGTTTTTCTCGCTGAGCATCGGTCCTATTTACCGGCGCTCAAGCCTGTGCTCGATCGCGTTCACGCGATGGCGCACGTAACTGGCGGCGGGTTGCTCGAGAATCTCGATCGCGCGCTGCCAAAGACTCTGGACGCGGTGATTGATTTGTCTAGCTGGAAAGTACCAGGAGTTTTCCGGGTACTGCAGGAGGCGGGGTCAGTCGAACCCGCGGAGATGTACCGAACGTTCAACATGGGTGTAGGAATGGTCGTTATCTGCCCGCCGTCCGACGTCAAAGCGATACTGTCGGCGGCTTCCCAGGCAGGAGTAGCCGGATGGATTCTCGGCTCGCTCAAGCTGGGCTCGGGCGCAGTCATACTTTCTTGAGGAATTATCGATGAGAGCACGTTTATTCGTTTTGTTCGCAGCCTCTGCACTCGGCGCGACCTCAGTACAAGCGCAGGGTGTCGACACCCAGCGCTGCCCGCCGGGCACCGTGAGCAACCTTGGGGTTCCTGACCAGGCGCGCGCGTCCCAGGATGCGTGTCAGAAGGCGATTGATCTCTTCCAGTACATGGGCCCGCAGCTCGGTGGCGCGATTACGGGCGGCAATGCCACGCTCGGCCAGGCCGGAAGCCTGGGCGGACTCGGTCACTTTTCCGCCGGCATCCGAATCAACGCGATTCAGGGAGATCTCCCGCAGGTTCAGAACGTCACGCCTGCAGTGACTGGCGCGGTGAGCAGCAACTACCAGACGAAGACTCAGCTCATTCCGATGCCTACCGCGGAGCTCGCGATCGGCATCTTCAAGGGTCTTCCTCTCGCCATCACCAATGTTGGCGGCGTGGACCTGCTGGTTAGCGCGTCATACCTGCCCGAGTTCACCGGCAGCAACGTGAGCGTCAAAGTCCCGAATGGCTCGCTCAAGTTCGGTTACGGCGCGCGCGTCGGAATCCTGCAGGAATCGATTCTAGTGCCAGGCGTCTCGGTTAGCTATCTCCATCGCGAATTGCCCACCGTTAGCATCGCGGCGAACAGCAACAACGATTCACTTTACGTCAACAACTTGAGCCTGAAGAGCAACGCCTGGCGCATTGTCGCCAGCAAGAGCTTGCTGCTGTTCGGTCTTGCCGCCGGCTTCGGACAGGATAAGTACGACGCGTCCACGCAGATCAGTGCTCACGTCGCGGCACGTGCGGTCCCGCCAACCCCGGCAGCGAATGCCGGTCCGGTTTCGCTCTCGCAGAACCTGACCCGCACCAATGTCTTTGCGGATTTGTCGATGAACCTTCTGCTTTTGAAGCTGACCGGTGAAATTGGACAAGTCTCAGGCGGCACCATTAACACCTTCAATACTTTCAGTGGCAAACAAGCAGCCGATTCCAGAATCTACGGATCGGTCGGAGCTCGATTCGGGTTCTAACGACGAGCGCGACGCGGAGTACAT
>CAAGKR010128769.1_pt1 | contig 13608 bp, 9 predicted proteins | sample 2556971 | NCBI WGS metagenome assembly CAAGKR01 (sample SAMEA5207829, study PRJEB30636) | soil metagenome | biome: forest; feature: boreal; material: soil | place: USA | collected 2011-09 | depth 1 m | reverse complement strand
TCAGCAATCAGCAATCAGCAAGATCCAGTTCATGATGGGGAGCCGGCGTCCTCGCCAGTCATAAATCATACTCTGAAGCTGCGGAATGGACGGGCGAGACGCCCGTCGCTCCATCGAACGAGAGAAAAGCTTGTTCCAAAAAGCAAAGGCCCGAATCGCTTCGGGCCTTTGCTCAAAATGCGAACCGAAATTAGCGGTTCAAGGCGCCTACGCTGCTGCGCTCCGCTATGGTCTTTCTGGCACTCTCGGCAAGCTGCTTGGCTTGGGGGAGTAATTCCAGTCCCTTAATGACCTCTGGATCGCTCTCCGCCCTTATTTTCAAACCTTCTTCCTGACCGAATGCGTCCACGAAAATTTCGCTCTTCAGGCTGGAGCGAATCCAGTCGTTATTTTGGACCAGATCGGCTTCCGTGAAAGGAACCTTTTCGTCCTCGAGAAATTTGTGAAATTCCTGCATCGTGGCATCGTCCACTTCAAAGCTCTTGGTCGGGTGATTCGTCACGACATAGTGCTTGGCGAAGTTAAAAAATGCGTAGTGCTGAAGCGCAGTGTCCTGAAAATGATTGCCTTTGGCCTGATCAATCTTCACGTCGGGAGTAATGCCGCCGCCGCCGTAGACCGTGCGGCCGCTGTCAGTCAGCTTCACTTCGCGGTTGGCGGTATTGTTGTCGGTGTCGCGATCGAAATAATAGTCGTAAAGCGAAACGTTGGTGTAATCACGCTGAATCAGCCGGCCGCTGGGGGTGTAGTATTTTGCAGTGGTGAGGGCGAGTCCCGTGTTTTCAGCCAGCGGAAAAACGGTCTGCACGAGGCCCTTGCCAAATGTAGTTTCACCGGCAATCAGTCCGCGATCGTGGTCCTGAATCGCTCCGGCAACGATCTCCGCCGCCGAGGCCGTGCCGCGATTCACCAGCACCACCAACGGATATTCCTTGCCGCCGTTTCCGTGGGTCGCGGTGTACCGCTTTTCTGGAGAAGAGCGGCCATGATGCGAAACGATGAGTTGACCTTTGCGGAGAAATTTGTCGGCTACGCCAACTCCTTCGTTGAGAAGGCCTCCGGGATTTTGCCGCAGATCGAGAATCAGACCCTTGAGATCGCCCATCTGGTCGAGTGCGTCCTCAACTTCTTTTTCCGTAGTCTCGTTGAACCCGCTGACGTGCATGTAGCCAATGCCGGGCTTAATCATGAAGTGCAGGTCAACGCTATAACGCGGGATTTCGTCCCGAACCACGGCGAATTCCAGAGGCTTATCCGCGCCCTCCCGCAGGATCGTGATGTGGACCGTCGTGCCCTTTGGTCCCTTCAGCAGGTCCGCAACATCGCCGGTATTCATGTTGTCGGTCGGCTTTCCGTCGACGGCTATAATAATGTCCCCCGGGTGAATTCCTGCTCTGTAAGCAGGCGTTCCCACGAATGGCGCAATGACTATCACTTTATTGTTGCGCGGACCAACCGTCATCCCCACGCCGTAATACTTGCCGCGCTGGTCTTCGCGCAAAAGCGCGTACGACTTGGGATCAAAAAAATTTGAGTGGGGATCGAGCACATGTAACATGCCAGGAATGGCGCCGTTGTAAATGGCCTTGTCCGAATTCACCGGCTCGGCATAGTTCTGTTCGACGACGCTATACACGTCCGTAAACTGGTGCAAGCTTTGGCGGATATCACTGTCCGTGTCTGTTGCCACATCCGGCGTAATCTTCTGCCCGAAGAGCATCCCCAAAAAGCCGAAAGTCAAAACGATGATTACAACGAGTAAGAGAGAACGTTGAGAACTACCGGCCATCTTGTTTTCCTTCGATACAGGCGTTAAATGCCTCGTATGCTGGTAATTACTGAAGTATAACATGTGGTTAACTCCGGATTCGACGGCCACCGCACCTGGGTAACAGCACTCAGCACTCAGCAGTCAGCCCAAGCACCGTCGTGTAGGGGATGGTCCGCACGATCGCTTGCCATAGGTAGCTTCTCGAAGAATGTTCTGCAAGCTGGGTTCGGAGGGTTGGTTGCTTGAGTGCTGAGTGCTGAGTGCTGAGTGCTGAGTGCTGAATGCTGACATTGCCGCAGATTCGCTTTACGAAGTATGATGAATGTGTGAGTTTTTCCGAGACCATTTTTCTCTTCTTACTGGCATTGCTGGTTTTTGGACCCAAAAAGCTGCCCGAAATCGGGCGGCAGATTGGCAAGATGCTCAATGAGTTTAAGCGCGCATCGAACGAATTCCGGTCCCAGATCGAATCGGAGATATCGCAAATAGACGCTGAAAATAACCGGCAGCAGATTTTGCCACCATCTAAGCCGCCCGAAGGCGCGGTTCCTATGTTGCCGATGCCGCCTCAGCCTACTCTGCCCCCGGTCCCGGCTACCGAGTCCATTCCTGAGGGCAGCGCGGAGTCCGCGTTCGAACTGAATCCCGCCAAGGCCTCAGATGTCTGAAACGGAGCCCGAAGCAATGCCGGCGATGAGTTTCCTTCAGCACCTTGAGGAACTCCGAAAGCGGCTGTTCTATTCGATTATCGCCATCGCCGTTGGCATGGGCGCCTGTTGGGGATATCACGAGGCGATCTTCGCGATCATGCAACGTCCGATTATGGACGCACTGCATAAGAATGGATTATCCGACAAACTGGTGTATCTAAACCCCACTGAACCATTCAACCTTTACTTGAAGATTGCGCTGGTTGCCGGTGTATTTGTGGCGTCTCCGGTGGTTCTTTACCAGGTTTGGATGTTCATCTCTCCGGGACTTTATCGCAACGAAAAGCAGTACGTGTTTCCTTTCATGTTTTCAACGATTGCGTTGTTTGTTGGCGGCGGATATTTCGGCTTCAAGCTGGTATACCCGTTTGCACTGGACTTTCTGATCGGCTTCGGAAAACAGTTTCAACCCATGATCACCATCCGTGAGTACACGGATTTATTTCTCACGGTAATTCTCGGCCTTGGGCTGATTTTTGAAATGCCCATTCTGATATTCTTTCTCGCCTTGATGGGAGTTGTGAGCGCCGGATGGATGTGGCGCAACATCCGCTATGCGGTGCTCGCTATTTTTGTAATTGCAGGGATCATCACCCCGACCAGCGACATTCTCAATATGTGTATTTTGGCCGCGCCCATGCTTGGGCTTTACGTGATTAGCATTGCGATTGCATGGTTCGTTCATCCGAAGCAACGGAAAGCGCGAGAGGCGCGGAAAGCAGTATGACTCCCCTCCGAGAATCACGCAGGGACCGCCGCCCCCGGCTGTCCAGGCTGGCGCAGCCAGTCGGGCCGTTTCTGGGAGCCTTATTGCTCCTGTGTGCTCTAGCTGCTTGCGCGCAGAAACCGCCGGAGCAAACAAAAACTACCCCAGGAAAAACCCCTGAAGACCAGATTTCAAGAGAAGTTTCATTCAAAGTTGATGAGGGATACTCTTTTAACGAAATTCGCGCCATGCGATACGTAAAAGAAATCGTCGCATTCGGTCCCCGGCCAATCGGCAGCGCCAATCACAAGAAAGTGGAAGACTACATTCTCGCTCACTTGAAGAACGACGCGGTTGAATCCGACTCTTTTACGGCGGATACGCCCGAGGGCAAATTCCCAGTCCACAACATCATTGCGAAATTTCCTGGCACTCGCGATGGGATTATTATTCTCGCAAGCCACTACGATACGAACTATCCATTGCGGAACACTTCATTCATCGGCGCAAATGACGGCGCATCTTCCAGCGCGCTTCTGCTGGAGATCGCCAACCAATTACGCGGAAAAAAGCGGGAAGGTTTTAGCGTCTGGTTGCTGTGGGACGATGCGGAAGAGTCGATGCAGTTGCCATGGGTGGATGCCGAGAGCCTTTACGGCGTGCGCCACATTGCAGACAAGTGGCAAGCCGACGGGACTCTGAAAAAAACCAAGGCATTCCTTCTTGCGGACATGGTGGGCGACGCAGATCTAAACATCGAGCACGACACGAATTCGACCGCGTGGCTCGAAGATCTGGTGTACAGTACTGCGACCCGGCTGGGATTTCAATCTCATTTTTTTGGCCGGTCCATCCCGGTGGACGACGATCATATTCCCTTTGTTAAAAAAGGTGTTCCCTGCGCGGATTTGATAGATCTCGACTATGGCTATAACAACGTCTTCCACCACACTACCGAGGACACGATCGATAAGCTAAGTCCCAAGAGCCTGGAAATAGTCGGCAGCGTAATGCTCGAAACCGTGCGCGTGTTGGACAAACGCTAGAGTCCGTGTAGGCCCGGACGCCCCTACGCGGACGTCGCCTCTCGAAATAAATTATGACTTTTCGTCGGCTTCGTTTCTAATTCATCCGTGACTCAGCCTTTTCTTCTAATTATTTTCGCTATCGGCGTGATCGCGTTGCTCGGGCTCGACTTCGCGCTTCAGAAGCGGGGTGGAAAAATCAGTTTCCGCAAAGCCCTGGGATGGAGCGCGATCTGGATCGCCTCCGCTGTCGCTTTCGCTTCGATTCTTTATTTCTGGCAGGGCCGCCATGCCACGCTGGAATTCGCAACTGCCTATGTCATCGAGCTTTCGCTCAGCGTCGACAATCTTTTTATCTTTCTTCTCATATTCCGCTATTTTCGTGTGCCTGAGGGCGATCAGCACAAAGTGCTGTTTTGGGGAATTGTGGGCGCGATCGTAATGCGCGGAATATTTATCGTGGCTGGAGTGCAGTTGCTCAGGAAATTCGAATGGCTGATGTATTTATTCGGTGCATTGTTGGTTTACAGCGGAATTAGATTTGCCACGGAAGGCGATTCTGAGATCCATCCCGAAAAAAGCTGGATACTGAAAGCGTTCCGCCGTTTCATTCCGGTAACCGACGAGTACGAGGGCGGCAAGTTCTTCGTTCGCCGCTCGCGGCTTTATGCGACGCCCCTAGTGTTAGTACTGTTGCTCATTGAGACTACGGATGTCCTTTTCGCCACGGACTCTATTCCAGCCGTTCTGGCTATCACCCTCAACTTCGTCATTATCTTTACGTCTAACATTTTTGCGATTCTAGGCCTGCGGTCCATGTATTTTGCCCTTGCAGGCATGATGGAAATGTTCAAGTACCTGCACTATGGACTCTCAGCTGTCCTGATTTTCATTGGAACCAAGATGCTGGTGGGACATTACTATCAAATTTCAACGACTGTTGCGCTGGCGACTGTGGGCGCGATGCTGCTGATTTCGGTGGTGGTTTCGCTATCTCGAAAGCGGCAAATTTCATAAAGAGGGCGCGCTACTATTCAAAACGAATCGACTCGCCGTTAAGGATCGAATGTTTCAGAAAGTTGGCGTCGTTGTGCTCGGAGAAGTCAGTCCGGTAATGTGCGCCGCGGCTTTCTTCCCGAGCCAGTGCCGAACGGGCCACCAGCGTACCGGCAATCAACAGATTTTGTGCTTCATGGCCGCGCCTCGTCTGCGGGTTGATCGCACGGGAGCTTAGTGACTCCAGGCGTTGAATCGCATTTCTAAGCCCATCGCCAGTGCGGACTATGCCCGCGTCCTTCCACATCAAGTCCTGAATGGCCTGAACTACTTCCTCTGCCTGAGTATCGGCGAGGTCGCCGTCGGTTCGTCGTTCTGGTTCAGGCTTCCCACGAATGGAGCGAAGTTCTTCTCGCATACTACGTCCCGCTCTTGCGCCGAAGACCAAGCCCTCGAGCAGGGAATTGCTGGCCAGGCGGTTAGCTCCATGCACGCCCGTAGCTGCGGCCTCACCGGCAGCATACAAACCGGACAATGTGGTGCGGCCATCGAGATCGGTCCACACGCCGCCCATCGCATAGTGCGCAGCCGGACGTACCGGAATGAGTTCAGTAGTGATGTCGACGTTATATTTCAAGCAGGTAGCGTATATCCGGGGGAAACGCGTCTTCACATGGGACGAATCAAGGTGAGTCAGATCTAAGTACGCAACAGGATCCTTAGCGGGGCTGACTTCCAGTTCGTGCACGATTGCGCGAGCTACGATATCGCGAGGCGCCAGTTCACTGAGGGGGTGATATTTAGGCATGAAGCGATCCAGTTCCGCATTTCGCAGATACGCTCCCTCTCCGCGAAGAGCCTCGGATAATAAAAATCGAGGAGCATTCTTGAGATAAAGCGCAGTGGGATGGAACTGAACAAATTCCATATCGCTAATTTCCGCTCCGGCGCGAAAAGCCATGGCCACGCCGTCTCCCGTGGCAACTGCGGGATTAGTGGTATTTCGATAAAGTTGGCCCATGCCGCCGGTCGCTAATAACACGGTCGATGCTGCAATCTGGCGGCGTTGTTCCGCGTCGGCGATTACATAAATGCCGCACGCCTTTCCATCCTGCAAGCGTAAGTCGGTGGAGAATTCGAATTCGCAGATGGAAATATTCTTGAGGCTTTTCGCTTTCGCGTAGAGAGCGCGAAGAATCTCGCGGCCGGTGGAATCGCCGTGAGCATGCAGAATGCGGCTTCGGCTGTGCGCGCCTTCCCGTCCAAATGTCAGTTTCGTGCCCTGACGATCAAACTCTGTGCCCCACTGAATGAGCTCTTCAATGCGGGCGGGTGCATCTTCCACCAGAACTCTTGCGGCTTCCTGATTGCAGAGTCCATCGCCCGCGACAAGCGTGTCTTGCAGGTGCAGGCTGATTTCGTCTTCATCGCTTAACGCAACGGCGATACCGCCTTGCGCCCATTGCGTGTTTGAGTCGGTTACTTCCTTTTTTGCCAGAACCACAACTCTGCCAGCGGATGCCAGTTCGATGGCGGCACGCAATCCCGCCACTCCCGCCCCGACAACCAGAAAATCGGTTTCAGAAGGAGCGCAAGTCATGGGATTGTTTTATCAGGAAGCAATGAAACAAAATGTTATCAGTTCTTCGGTTGCAACGGAGGGGGGCAGACTGCCCTTCAGTTATGATGAGAGTCCATGCCGCACGTAATTACCAGCATAAGAATTAATCTGCCTAATCATAGCTACGAGGCAACCATCTCCAGTGGCTTAGTGCGTAAGGCGGGCGAACTCTTGCGCGGTTTAATAGGCAGTGAAAAAGGGTTATTTGTCATCACCGTTTCACCCGTCCGCCGCAAATGGGGAAAGAAGCTGATGGATTCGCTGGCTGCGGCTGGTCTGTCGGCAAAGATATTAGAAATGCCCGACGGCGAACAACACAAGAAGCTTTCTACCGTTGAGGTCTTAGCCGAGAGGCTGACCAAACTTGGCGCGGAACGAAATGCAGTGATCGTCGCGCTTGGCGGAGGCGTGGTGGGCGACGTGGCTGGAATGCTGGCGTCTATTTATATGCGCGGCATAAACGTAATCCAGATCCCGACCACGGTATTGGCTCAGGTAGACGCCTCAATCGGCGGGAAAACAGGAGTGAATCTTCGGACTGGAAAAAATCTGCTGGGAACGTTCCACCAGCCGCTTGCAGTTTTAATCGACCCGTCGGTTCTAGCTACTTTGCCAGAGCGCCAGTTTCGCGCCGGACTCTACGAGTCACTGAAGAGCGGAGTGATTGGCAATCCTGAGTTGTTTCGTCGGCTGGAGAAAATCAAGATCAAAACCTTGCGGCGAGATGCTACTGTCCTCGAGTGGGTGATTACCGAATCTGTAAAGTTAAAGGCTAAAGTGGTCTCTGCCGACGAACGCGAGGGCGGCCCACGGCGAGTTTTAAATTTTGGCCACACCATCGGCCACGCGTTGGAAGCTGAATCCAATTACCGGCGTTTTCTCCACGGCGAAGCAGTGGCCTGGGGAATGATTGCCGCTACGTATATATCGACGGCAACAGGCAGGTTGAACCGCGATACAGGAAATCAAATTACGGAGTCAGTACTTGCGCTCGGACCCTTACCAAGAGTGACCGCCGACGGCCGTAAGATTCTGAAGCTTCTTCAAAACGACAAAAAAACCACGAATGGTATTGTGCATTTCGTACTGCCCACGAAAATCGGCCATGTTGAAATCGTGAGCGACGTCCCCGATTCGGTCATTGTCAAGGCAGTCGATATGTTACGAGGCCCTTCTTGAGTCCCTTAGCTATTTTTCCGGGAAGCCATCAGATATTTAGCAATCGGAAATTTGTTGCGCATAATTTCTTCAATTGACCGATTGCACAGAGTACGGGGACAAAAGGACGATGGAGCAGCCAGTGTATTGGTAGCATCCAAGAACCCCACGGCGCACGATGTGAGCAGGCCCCTTATCTGGGAACTGAACCTTAAAATTCGTGGTTTTCAACGCCTTCACCGCGGATTTTAGTTTGTCCGATCCGCTGATGAATTTCACATCATCTAACGTGAAACCGGGTGCTTTATCCTGCGGCGAAAAGAGTAGAAAGAATTCCGCGTTCGCGGAACCTTCGACCAGGCGAGGGAGTTTAAAGTTGCGCATATCGCTGTCACTAAGATTCTTGAATGAAGAGCCGGTCAGGCTGGATAGACGTTTGAGCCGCGTCTTTGTTTCGGACGGACCCGAAGCTGGTTGCATCTGAGCATCTCCCGCCGCGAGTGCCATTTGATACATATGAATCGCGGCTTGATTTTTATGTTGCTGCTCGTACACCTGTCCGAGATGGTCCGCCTCCACCCCGCCCGCCGTGAGATTCCACGCTGCATTCAAATATTGTGCTGCCTTATCGTAGTGTTGCATCCGGAAATAAGCCCAGCCAAGCGTGTCCCAATAGGCAGCTAATGCTGGCGTTGATCGAAGATCCTCGACCTTCAATGTACTGAGATCAATTTTATTTGATAGCTCTTCCTCGTCATGAACCGCCTTCTCGGCATACTGCAATGCCTCAGGTAAGCCCTTGTTTGCGTCTGCAAGAGCATAAGCTACCGAGTTCAACATGTTCGAACTTGGATCGAGCGCCGTCGTCTTTGTGAAAAAGTCCAAGGCCTTGTCATCCAGGCCGGTGTGAAGATAACAAATTCCCAAATCCATTTGCAGAAATGCCCAGTCCGGCCGCAGCTTTGCCGCAGCGTCGAATGCAACCGCCGCTTCTTTGTAATTTTTGAGCTGAAGATATGTGAAACCAAGATTTGTAGGGCCGAAGGGATCCTGAGGCGCAACGCTCATCAGTTTCTGCCAGACCGGGATCGCCTCAGAGAACTTTGAAGTGGCAGTCAAAAGCATACCAAGCGGTTTGTAGCTTACGGATTGCGCAGGGTCAATTTCGACAGCCTTTCGATATGCCTCTAACGCAAGGTCACGCTGTCCCGTCACCGTATAAATATCACCAAGCCATAACCAGGCTCGCGTAAATCTAGGGTCAATGGCGACGGCATGATTGAGCGATACAATTGCGGCGGCACGATCATTTCTGTCGTATTCCTCTCTTGCGTCATCATATGCATGCGCTGCTTCAGCATTAGCACTGTAAGGCAACTGCCAAATTTCGTCCTGGTAGGGACGCAAACCCTCTTTGCCGGAGGAGAGAGATATATATAGGTCGTGGTCGTCCGACACGGCTTTGCTGAACTTTTTGTATGCCGCGTATTCACCGATCGGCACTTCACGAAGTTTAATCACCAACTGGCGCTTGGTCGTGAGTACACCCTCTTTCGAAGAGTTGGAAGCGTGGTACTCGGCAAAATCTTCCACCAAATCTACGTTCTTAGGCAGTTCCGGACTATACCCCTTCGGCAGTCCGACCTCCGACGTGAATTTGTGTTCTCCCGGAGCCCCCAGCCAGAGCGGAACCGAAAGTTTCTTGTCATCATCCCCGAGCGCGGGTAATGCGAGTGGCGGAAGGGGCGGGCTGATTTTCCGATTGGCCCAATCGGGATAATCCTTCCGCGAGTACTTGTAGCTGAAATGAAGCGGCACATCGAGAGCGTCAGGAGAGCTCACATTCACTTCACTCACATCTCCGGCGAAGCCAGAAGCATACGAAATTTGCTGAATCAGGTCTTTCCATTGCGGAAACGGCGTCCGGCGAAACGCGGCCCGAAGCAGAACCTCGACGTCATCGCCGCTCGCCGCAGTTTCAATCTCGCCCTCAAGGACGCCGGCATCAGTTAGTTTCGCCTTGGTATCGAAGGATAAGAAAGACTTTACCGGTGGATCCGCAGGGGTGGTTTCCAGTGCCGCGGGTTTGTCTGCATAAATGACAAGCGCCTGCTTGGCTCGCAACGGAGTTATGAGGTATGCGAACGGAGCGACTTCCGGCGTACTGTCGAGCCACAAAATCTCCTTCCCGCGCTGCACCGCCGTTATTACATGATCAAACTGGCCGGGCGACGGAACACCCGCATCAATCTCGTGGGCGGAGCTAATGAGCGCCGGGTAGACTGTAAAACCGGCCGCTGTGAGAAGGGAAGCCAACAGGGTGTGCTTGTCCTTGCAATCGCCATATTGGTTGGCAAGAACTTCTGCGGCTGAATGTGGTTGATACCGGCCAATGCCGAACGCGATTCCTATATAGTGGAATTCGGTGCTGGCGTATTTATATATTGCATTAATCTTTGCAGTGTCGTCCTTTGCATCTTTCGTAAGCTCAGCCGCTTTCGCTTGGATCTCGGCGGTCGGTTTTACTCGTTCCTGTTGCAAATCGTTGTACCACTTCCCAACTTCATCCCAGCTCTGAAAGTTGCTTATTAGGACCTCAGGCTGGGGCAATCGTCCGCGAGCCTGTTGATAAGCTTTTAGTTGGGAGTCTTCTTTGGGTGTCTGCTCAAGATTCGAATGGATCCAGCCGTAAACGCGATATTTATCGGTCTGGGTGACCGTTGGTTTCACCGTGGCGCCTGCCATTTTTGTAACGCTTTTAAACGGAACACTTACCTCTAATTCTTCGCGCAGAATGATCCCTTCATGGGCGAAACTGTACGAGAACCAGAACTTTCCCGGCGCCAGCGGCTTGGTCGTGCTTTGGTGGGTCTTAAACTCTAGAATGTCCCCGGCACCCAAACCCTTTACGGCTACATGCTTTTCGCGAAGATCACTGTAAAAGGGGGCCTCTCGGGTTATTTCTGACGCCATGTCCTGAACACTCTCAGCCGGAGTAGTCACAATGGTTCCATCCGGTTTATGTACACGCACGAAGTCGATGTCAAGGCTCTCTACGGAATTGGCATAAGGAAAAGTCAAGACTTCATAGCGTTGGACCCCTGCTTGTGATTGGATCCGTATTCTCGCGGAGTCTTCGCGGGTAAGAGTGCCATCATTCTCGAATACCAGCTTCGCGGAGCTTTGCTCAACGACAATTGCTTCCTGGGAATAGTTGTCCGTGGCGGGCTTGCCTGACTGAGTTGCCTGTGAAGACTGCCCGATGGCCACAGGGAATGAAATAGAAAACCCAAGAAGCAAGAATTTAAGGCGCAGAAAAATTGACATCGGTCGAATGTAATTACATCGGTTCGGGGTGAAGGGCAAGAAAATTCATTTCGCGTCTGGAAGCACGGCTAGATGGTACACCTTTCGGGCCCCTTAGTACTGGATTGGTTTGGTATAGGGTACGCTGCTAAAATGGCTGAACATCGCAATGCCGTGGGGCTGTAGCTCAGCTGGGAGAGCGCATCGTTCGCAACGATGAGGTCGTCGGTTCGATCCCGACCAGCTCCACCAAATTCTATCTCTTCTGCTTTCAGCAAGAGGAATGCCCCTGGAATCGGGGCATACTTCCAAGCTAACTCCATTGCCTGATGACAATTTACCTCTCCACAACGTCCGGCTCTCTGTCCCTCTGTACTTGCCGAATATCGTCAACGCTGCCTTGCGACGCAAAGCTTGAAATTTAGTGATTTCCCCCCAGACTGCACTCCTGCTTTGCGACAGGAGACTTCAGCATGCGACAGTACCGGTAGAGGATCGAGGCAGTGATCCGAAAGAATCCCAGCATTGCTCCTAAGATGAATGTTGAGAAAATTCCGCTAGGGTTCAATCGTGCATACACCACGTTCATGCTCCACGCTGGACTGGTATAGACTGCGCCTGCGCTGGACAGACCGATACGATTTCTCACCACCGGCTCATAGATAATTTTTTCAATCCCTTCGTTAAAGAACTTCGCAGTTTGCAAAATCCGGTTGCTGTAAGCTTTCCTCGCACGCAGGGGCATCTCTCCTCGCGTCCTGAATTTCAGGATGAGCGCGGCAGCCTCGGCGGCATGGCGCAGGGCCGCAGTAACTCCGTTGGAAGTCATGGGATCTACGAGTGAAGCGGCCTCGCCGGCAATTAGCCAGTTCGGCCCTGCGGATTCCAAGTAAACCCTGCACCGGAACGAAGTCACGTTGACGGCACCGAGGGCTCCCTGTTGAAGAAGCGGTTCAAAGCGGGAAAACTTCAGGAGTTGCTGCCGAAATACACCTTCGACAGATAGTCCCTCTTCACGCCTGGCTTTGAGCACCGCGCCCGGAGCCACGTATCCGACGCTGACCGTGTCAGGACTGACCGGAATCTCCCAAATCCATTCGAGATATTCCGCCGGCATTGGGTCCATATAGAGAGTGGTTCCTTCAACTTGTTGCGGCACTTTGAAGTAGGTCCATATCCCCACCTTCGTGGGGCCATGTTGTAGGGAGGGCAGGTTGAACTCTCGCGCCACCAGGGAGGCTCCCATCCCAGAAGCGTCAATGAGCCATGGAGAGGAGAAGCGCGCGCCTCCTTCGGTTTGAATGGATCGAATCTTCCTGCCAGCGGTCTCAAGGTCGACAACCCGGTCGCGCACAAACGTGACACCCTGATCCACGGCCATCTTCAGGATTTCATCATCCAGATGCGTTCGCTCCACATGTAGGGTGACCAGATTGACATAGAAGGGAGCGCCACCGAGCCAGGCCGAGGGGACGTAATGCGCGTCACAACCATCGCGACTTTTCACCGTGACATGGCGCTTCCAAGTTGCAATTCGGTTGGCTATCAGACTGTCGGGAGGCAGTCCGAGCTTATTCAAAAGATCGGGAGCTGACCAATCCAGCGACTCTCCCACCGGCGGCCGAATGACTTGTTGCGGCTCGATGCACACCACCTTCAGACCCGCCCTGGCCAAGTGCAGCGAGGCCGCCTTTCCAGCCAAGCCGCCGCCAATGACGGTCACATCGCAGGAAATCGATGGCACTTGGTCAGGCATTTTCGTCGACTTTTGTGGACTAGGAAGCGTTGCGGCGTGCGCCGTCCAGCGTCTTAAGTATCTGCTCGATCTGCCAGAGATGGCGGCGCTCATGCGCCATCAGCATGCGGAGGGCGCCGTATACGTTGTAGCTGAAACGAGCGTATACAGGTGATTCCACTCTTACCCGATCAACGGCAAGGCCAACGGCGGACTGTATCGTCTTCACAAGTTGAGCCTGCGACTCCTCAAACGCACCCCAGGCGAAATTGAAGTCGCGCTGACGCGGGACCAGCGGCGCGAACACCTTAAACCGCAGCCGGTAAGGAGGCTCCAAATTCCGGATGAACAGGCGTGTTAGAGCGCCAGTTCTCAGGGAGCGGTCAGTGGTAAGACGTGGAGCGCGAGCGATGGCAGACGATATAGCCGGAAGAAATGCATTCGTGGTCTGGGCCAGATGGTCCAGGCACTGCGCCACCGACCACGCCGTAGATTCGAGGCTCGTTGTCAGATCCGCTTGGCTACGGCCAGCAACCAACCCCTGGGCTTTTAGAGTTAGGTTCTCGACCCGATTCAAAAC
>CAAGKR010229770.1_pt1 | contig 13615 bp, 17 predicted proteins | sample 2556971 | NCBI WGS metagenome assembly CAAGKR01 (sample SAMEA5207829, study PRJEB30636) | soil metagenome | biome: forest; feature: boreal; material: soil | place: USA | collected 2011-09 | depth 1 m | reverse complement strand
TTCGTCGGTGGTCACTGCGCCGAGGGATCTGTGCGGTCGGCTGCGCTCACCGCTCTAGCGGATGGTCAGACCTTGCTGCTGCGCGTGCTGCCGGAGGGCGAGGAGCCGTTCCCTGACTCTCCGAACGCTCGCGTAGTCGTGAACCCGTGTCTGTCCGGTGGCGCCCTCGAGATCTTCCTCGAGCCGTTACTGCCCGCGCCCTTGCTGGTGGCTGTTGGCGACACCCCCATAACGAACGCGCTGCTGGCGATGGCCGGACCGCTGGGGTTCGTCGGCGAGCGGGTGCCGCCAGGGCAGCCTCTGAACGGCGCCACCGCTGTAGTCGTGGCCAGCCACGGCCGCGGTGAGTCCGAATCGATCAGATCTGCCCTTGACTGTGGGGTCCCGTTCATCGGCTTGGTCGCGAGCCGGATTCGAGGTGCCGCGGTACTCGAGGAGATGGGTCTTACCCACGCGGAACGGGCTCGAGTGCGGACTCCCGTTGGGCTCGATATTGGTGCCCGCACAGCTGATGAGATTGCGTTGTCGATCATGGCCGAGGTCGTTCGCGCCGTCCGAGTCGACGGTGTCATGGCGGCGAATGCAGTGCCTGTCGCGCAACCGGTGCAGGTTATCGACCCGATCTGCGGAATGACCGTGGTGGTCGACCAGGACACACCGCACGTGATCGACGCCGAGGGTGACCACTGGTTCTGCGGAACCGGCTGCCGGGACCGCTACCAGGCTGAGCATCCGGCGCACGCGGAGAGCGGGTAGTAGAGGTTGTTCGTCACAGGTCTGGTCCTGGCCGCCGGTGCCTCACGTCGCCTCGGGCAGCCCAAACAGCTCCTCGCGTACAGGGGGGCCACTCTGCTGGACGCTACGTTGTCGGCCGCGCGAGCCTGCCAGTTCGATCAGCTGCTCGTGGCACTTGGTGCGGCCAGCGAGCAGGTGCGTTCGTCGGTGGACCTGGGAGCCGTTGAGGTCATTGAGAATCCCGAGTACTCGACGGGATGCCACTCGTCCATAACCGCTGCCCTGACCGCGGTCGACGATCGTGCGGATGGGCTGGTGCTGCTGTTAGGGGATCAGCCCGGCATCAGTGCCTCGGCCGTGGCTCGACTCGCCGCGGACGCGAGGTCGCCGATGGCGGTATGTCGCTACGACAACGGCTTGGGGCACCCGATGTGGTTTCGTCGGGACATGTTCGCCGAGCTGAGCCAGCTGCACGGTGACAAGGCCGTCTGGAAGCTGCTGAACTCCGGCCTGTTCGAGGTTCGGGAGGTACCCGTGGAAGGGGCAGTGCCTGTGGACGTCGACACCTGGCAGGACTACGAGGTGCTGATGGCCGGCGACCAGCCCCGAACACCGGACGAGAATCCCAGGCACGCCCAATCCCAGACACACGCATGAGCGCTGCGACCCGCGGGCCGATGGTCGACTCGGATGACGTTAGGCGGCGTCTGGACGAGATCGACTATCTGGTCGACGAAGGGATGGCCACGGCGCTCTTCCTGGCTCTGGCCCTCGAGCAACCTCTGTTGCTTGAGGGTGAGCCTGGCGTCGGCAAGACCACGGCGGCCAAAGCGCTGGCACAGGCTCTGGGGGCGCCGCTGGTCCGGCTGCAGTGCTACGAGGGCCTGACTGCCAGCGAGGCGCTCTACGAGTGGAACTACCAGCGTCAGCTGCTGGCGATCCGACTCGCGGAGTCCCGGCAGACGACCCTGGACGATGCCGATCTGTTCACTGCGGAGTTCCTTCAGGAGCGGCCGATCCTCAAGGCAATCCGGGCGGTGGGACCAGTGGCGCCGGTGCTGCTGATCGACGAGATCGACCGCGCGGACGACGAGTTTGAGGCCCTGTTGTTCGAGTTCCTGGGGGAGGCCTCGATCACCATCCCCGAAATCGGTACGTTCGTCGCAGAGCGCCGCCCCATTGTGGTTCTGACCTCCAACCGCAGCCGCGAGCTGCACGATGCGCTGCGCCGACGCTGCCTCTACCACTGGATCGAATTTCCGGCGCCGTCCAGGGTCGCCGAGATCCTGCGCAGGTCGGTGCCCGCCGCAAACGACGCACTGATCACCTCGGCCACCGACTTCATCGGCCGGGTCCGGGAACTGGACCTCGACAAGGCGCCAGGTATGGCCGAGACCATTGACTGGGTGTCGGCGCTTACTGCCCTGGGTGTCGCTGATCTGGTGGGCTCCGAGGTCGTGCGCACCCTCAGTGCGATCGCCAAGACACCGGATGATCGTATAGCCATCTCCGATGCGTTCGTCGGCCTCCAAGTAGCACAGAGCCCCTCTGTCGCGGCCGAACCCGAAAGGACCTCATGAAGATCGACAACGAGTTCACTGTAAGCGTGCCGATCGATCGGGCCTGGGAGGTGCTCACCGACCTGGAGGGGGTCTCCCTTTGCCTTCCGGGTGCTCGCCTGACTGGCGTCGAGGGTGACGTGTACCGCGGTGAGGTGCGGATCAAGGTAGGGCCTGTGATCTCGGACTACGCCGGCACGGCTCAGTTCCTGGAAAAGAACGACGCGGATCACCGGGCGGTTATCGACGCCAAGGGGCGGGACTCGCGGGGATCAGGCAACGCCTCTGCCATGATCACCCTCCAGCTGCGAGCCGATGGGGACCACACTGTGGTGACCGTGGACACCGACCTGAAGATCTCGGGAAAGATCGCGCAGCTGGGCGGGGGCATGATCAAGGATGTGTCCGAGAAGCTCCTCGGCCAGTTCGTCGAATGCCTCGAGGCCAAGCTCGCGGCGCCGGCGCCATCGCAGATACCAGTTGTCACCACTGAGGCCGAGGTGCCTGTTGGCGAACCGGCAGTGGTTGACCAACACGCCCCCGGTCCCGCGGCCAGTCCGGTTGAGGTCCCACCTGCCCAGGAACCACTGGATCTCATGGCCCTGGCAGGTGGCGCGATGACCAAGCGCCTCCTACCGGTGCTGGTTGTCATCGTCGTGGTAGTGGCGGTGGTGGTGTACCTCATTGTCAGGTGAGGCCCGGCCCTCGCCGGTGCTGCTGCGTGGCGTCGACCGCGCGTCGTTCGCGACCGCGTTCGCCGTCCGGCTGAGACAACACGGCGTTCAGGTAGGGCTGACGGGCATCGAGGATTTCACTCGCGCCCTGGTCGCCAGCCCGCCCCAGTCGATGTCCAGACTCTACTGGGCTGCCCGGATTGCGTTGGTACGACAGCAGTCCGAGCTCGCCGCGTTTGACGCAGTCTTCCAAGCAGTGTTCGCCCAGGCGGGCTTCTTGACCAACGAGCCCGCTCGGCGCGCGCCTGGGCTGAGCCCAAAGCCCGAGGATGCGTTCCTGTCTGTGCCCAAGACTGCCGGCGATCCGAGCGAGGGCAGTGGCTTGCCCTGGGTGACGCTGCCACCAGTGGTCGCGTCGTCGGAGGACTCCGACAGCAGCACCGGTGTGCCTGAGCGGTTACCGAGCGAGTTGGAGGGGTTGGCGGACCTACCCTTCGAGCAGCTGAGCGAGCCTGAGATGGAGCTGCTCGAAGGGTGGCTGGAGGCTGCGCTACTCACCTGGCCAACGCGCCGGTCGAGACGCCGCGCGTCTGGCCCGGCGGGCAGACACGTCGCCTTGCGCCCCACCATCGCTCGCGCGCGTCGCACGGGATGGGAACCCATTGAGCTCGTGCGGGTGCGCCCGGTGGCCAAGCCGCGCAAGGTCGTGATGCTCTGCGACGTCAGTCAGTCGATGCAGCCCCAGATCGCGGCGTACTTCCACCTCATGCGAGCACTCACGGTGGTAGCCGGCGGGGAGGCGTTCGCCTTTGCGACCTCACTGACGCGACTGACTTCCGTGCTGCGCCACAAGTCCACGGCCCAGGCCATTGAGCAGGCGACTGACAAGGTCACTGACCGATTCGGTGGGACCCGGATTGCGGCCAGTGTGAACGCACTCTTGCTCTCTCATCATGGCAACGCCGTGCGTGGTGGCATCGTGCTTCTCGGGTCCGATGGTTGGGACAGCGAACCGCCGCAGCAGATGGCCGTCGCAATGGCCCGGTTGCACCGCCGCGCTTACCGGGTGATCTGGATGAATCCGCGGGTGGCAGCCCCCGGCTTCGCGCCTCTGGTTGGCGCGATGGCTGCGGCGCTGCCGTTCTGCGATGAGCTGCTGGCGGCCAACGACTTCCGTTCACTCGCCGCCGTCGTCGCCGAGCTAGGCCGCTCAGTGCGCTAACTCCACAGTGTGACGTATACGGAGGGCTTGAAGTGGCTCACGTTGACGCCCGACCCGCGCAGCATGGCCTGGGTCGCTCGTGGAGTGGTGACGAACCGGGTCAACTCGGCGACGGCGGACGTTGGGCTGGGTTGGGGCAGCGTCAGCGCGCTCCATACTGCGTCGCTCTGCAGGCCCGGACCGGCCAGTTTCACCAGTTGGCCCGTCGACACGTCTTTGGTCACGACGAACGACACCGCCAGGCAGACGCCATTGTTGCGCCTTGTCTCCTCGAGCGCGGCTGCATCGCTCTGGAAGATCCGCTGGCGGTGTTCGGGCACCCGGATGCGGCGCAGCATCTGCGGAACCACTCCCACGTCCTCGGCAGCCGCAGGGCCGAGCAGCCAGGTGTTCGCCCGCAGTTGGTCCAGGGAAGCGTGTCCACCGGCGAGCGGGTGGGCTGGCCCAACAACCGCGACGACTTGATACTTCAGGAACGACGTGCAGACCAGCGAAGGGTCGACGTCCGCGGGCACCGGGCCAATGGCGACGTCCGAGGAACGTGTGAGCAGCAAGGTGCTGAACTGGCGCGGGCTGCAGACGCTCAGCTCGACGTCCAGGTCGTCGGCTCGGCTGGTGAACAACTCGATGAGTCCTGGTGCGGCATGTTCGGCGAACAGGTTCGAAGCAGCAACGCGCAGCAGGCGACGACCAGCTCCGGCTTGGCTCACCTCGAGGATGGTGCGGTCCTGCAGCCCGAGCAACTCGGCCGCTCGGCTGGCAAGCCGCAGTCCACCCGGGGTGAATGCCAGACCGGCCGGCGTACGCACGAACAACTGGTCTCCGAGCTCCTTGCGGAGTTGGGCGACGTGCAACGAGATCGCGGCACCCGAGACGCCGAGATCCACGCTTGCTTCCTTGACCGAACCGCGGCGGACCACGGCGGCGAAGGCGCGTAGCTGCGTGGGGGTCATCGTCGCACGTTAGTGCTCCAGTGGAAGTCATGTTCGTGCGGGGTGCGGACGACCCGATAGTCCTGGCGGTCCTCGAGGGTTAAGCCGAAGTCCTGGAGGGTGACGAGTTCGGTCGCCCAACCGGGCGGGAAGCCGCGCAACGCACGACGACCGCCGCGACCTCTGTCCGGGCGCCGCTGCGATCCGCGCGCGATTCTGCAGCAGAAGTCCTCAAGGTGAGCACAAGCCGCCGGCGGGGCCGTGGAGCCGATGTTGGCCAGTGGCCCGGACCTCAGGCCGGTGGGTCTTCTGACGGTGACTCATTCGACTGGTACAACCGCCGCTGAGGGTCAGAGGGTCGTGCTCGCTCCGGCACTTCCCGTGTTGATGGGCGGCAGGCGGTTAGGGGCCAGTCCTGACGTGCGGGAGTGTCGACTTCACCCTTACTTCACGGCGATGAGCTCTATCAACCGGATGTCAGGGTCCTTGGCAAGAAGGCTCGGGCCATACTCGCCAAGGGCCGCAGGTATGGCACCGTTCAGATGAGCCTGCCTGCCTTCCTCGGTCTCGAAGGTGTCGAAGATGCCAAAGGTGGCTTCATCGACCCGGAAGGCGTACCAGGTCTTGGTGTCCGGCTCGTTGGCCACAACGTCACGACCCCCGTTGAGGAAATCCCAGACCTCTTGCTCTTTTCCAGGCTTGGCTTCGACCAAGGCCAACAGACCAAATTTAAGAGCCACGTCAATCTCCTCAACAACAGCATCGGAATCGGCTGGTTAGCGGCCGCGCCTGGAGTCTAAGGAGTCGTTCCGATCAGAACAAGGCACCGCCGTGACCCGGCCGGATGCTCGGAGTGCATACGGATACCGCTCTCATTGGGGAAGCGGTCAGATCGCGTCCGTGCCGGTCCGTGCCGGTCCGTCCCGGTCCGCGCCGGTGCACGAACGGTGGGCAGGGCAGAAGGCTTCGGCGATGCTCCGTCACGGACCGACAAGGTGCTGGCGACAGGTCAAGAATGTTGGTCGCAGCGGCAGCGGCCGGCTCCGGTTCGTGCCCTCCTGAGTCGTGGGTCGCTGCCGTCAAGGACGCCGGCTTCTCCAACGTTCGCTATGAGAACGTCATCTCCGAGGCTGGCATCGTCGTCGCAACACGCTCGGTCTGACGTCGGTGGCCGGACGGTCCAGAGGCCTGGTACCGAGTCAGGTCCATGTGCACACTCGAGCGCGCGAGCGGTGTTCGGTAGGCGATGCGTGCTGAGCCCCGCCGGCGCGATACCGGTAGATCCATGGGGCACCGCGGACATTTGGGTCCGATATGAGGACCTCAGAGTACAGAGGTGTGCTCTCACATAGCTTCACCCTTCACTCGGGGGCCCCATGTCCGGCCGGCCTGTCAGCAACGTTCGTGGTCAGTACGGCTAGCCTGTCCGCATCAACCAGATCAAGAGTGACCCGAACCCAGGCCTGCGCTCGAGCGTCACATCTGCAGACGCGCGCGGTCTGGCACGGGACACCCGGACCATGGCCATCGGGACGGTTGCTTCGCGCGTCACCGGGTTCCTGCGTCTCGCGATGCTCGGCACGGTGTTGGGTGTCGGTGGTGTGCGACAGGCGTTCGAGGTGTCCAACACGATGCCGAACAGCCTGTACGACCTGTTGCTCGGCGGGGTTCTGGCTTCGACGCTGGTGCCTGTCCTGGTTCAGGCCCGAGCCAAGGACCAGGACGAGGCCTACGTTCAACGGCTCCTCACATTGGTCCTTTTGGCCCTGACCGCCCTGACGGCGCTGGCGATGGTGGCCGCGCCGTCGTTGGTGGGTTTGTACTCCACGACCACCGACCCCGCACAGCTGGACCTGGCCGTGGCCTGGGCGCGGTTCTTCCTGCCGCAGATCCTGTTCTATGGGTTGTCCGCCACGGTGAGCGCGGTCCTGAACACTCGAGGAAAGTTCGCCGCCCCGGTATGGGCGCCCGTGCTCAACAACGTGGTCGTCATCGCCACCCTTGCCCTGTTCGTGTTGGTGCCCGGACCCCAAGCTGCTACTCCCGCAAGCCTGTCGATCTCTCAACAGGTGTTCCTCGGTGTGGGCACCACCCTCGGAGTGGTGGCGATGACGGCTGCGCTGCTGCCGTCGCTGCGTGCGAGTGGGTTCCGCTGGCGCGTCCGGTTGGACCTGCGGGGAATGGGGCTACGTCGCCTCGGCCGGCTCGCCGCGTGGACTTTCGTCTATGTCGTAGCCACCCAACTCGCGTACCTGGTCCTTACCCGGCTCGCCACGGCTGTCGATCAGTTGCCGCAGTACGCCACTGCCTTCCTCATCTGGCAGCTCCCGTATGCAGTGGTCGCCGTCTCGGTGATCACCACGTTGCTCCCGCGCATGTCACGGCACGCCGTGAATGGACGACTGGACCTGATGCGCCATGATCTCGATCAGGGGCTGCGGCTGAGCGCATTGCTCCTGATCCCCGCGGCACTGGGACTCGTCGTGCTCGGCCAGCCCGTGGCCGTAGCGCTGTTCGCACACGGCCAGACCACGTACGCCCAAGCCGACCAGATCGGTGGCGTCCTGGCCGTGTTCGCCCTCGGTCTGTTGCCCTTCAGCATCTACCAAGTGCAGTCGCGGGCCTTCTATGCCCTCGGTGACACCAAGACCCCGGCTCTGGTCCAAGTCTTTGTCTCGGCCGCAATGGTTCTGGTCGACGTTGCGGTATCCGCGACACTGCCTGCCCACGTCCGGATCTACGGACTGGCCGCCGGCCTCGTCGCCGCCAACTGCGTCGGTGCCGCGGTCACCACCACTCTGGTGCGGCGGCGGCTCGGATCCTCACGCCCCACCGGCATCGGAGCCGATGGCGGGGGCCAGCACTCCATGATCGGCGCCCTGAGCCGGATGGCAGTCGCCGGACTGGCTGGGGCTGCCGCAGCTGCCGCAACCGCAGCAGCCCTGGCACCGCTTCTACCCAAAGGCTGGATCGGCGCAGCCCTTGTCGTTGCCATGGCAACTGTGGCCGAGCTCGGTACTTACGGTGCCGTCCTGTTGCTTCTGGGAGTGGACGAGGCGCGCGAAGCCATCGCTTCGAACACTCGCGCGCGGCGGGTGCCTCACAGCGAGGAAGATGTCATCTGATCAACCCAGAAGCGTGGAATCCGTCCCTCTTGACCACTCACGTCGGTGCCCCAGGCACTGAGAGGGTTGGCGCGGGCCGGCTCCCATTGACGGCGGGCTCAAGCTCTTTGCATACGCGCCTACGACGGTTAGTGTTCTCATCTCGTACGGGACGTTGACATTGACTTCTGCACGACCTCAGTGAGACCGAAGGACCACAGTGACACCGAACGATGCGCGGACACCGAACGATGCGCGCGAACGCACTCCCAAGACAGCGAGCCTCGGTTCCAGGAGCGCGATCCCGGTGAACTGGCGTGACGGCGCCGCCTGTTTGGACGGGGACCCCGAGCTGTTCTTCCCGACCGGGAATACCCACCCCGCGCTTCTCCAGATCGAAGAGGCGAAAGTCATCTGCTGTCGCTGCGAGGTGGCCCAGACCTGTTTGAGATGGGCCATGGAGTCCTGCCAGGACACCGGAGTCTGGGGCGGGCTTTCTGAGGACGAACGCCGCATGCTGAAACTCCGAAATGGCCGTGCCAGTCGCGCAGGCTGAGCTACGCGGCGACTCTGCACACTGCCCGTCACGGGACTATGACGCCGCCGTTCCGAGCTTCCTCTCGGCGCGGAAACCTAGTGCCCAACTTGCAGACAAGCCCGAAGTGCCCTCTGATGCCGCTAGGTCTCACGCGGTCTGTCCTACAAAATGACGGGGCCCACGGCCTCATACCCGATGGAAGCCGAGCGCGGACAGCACTCGGTAACTTGTTGGCTATTCGAGGCACCGCATGCGCAGCTCAGCCTGGCGTCGCCTCCCCGGTCAGTAACCTGCAACCTGGGCGACGAAGTGACGCCGCCCGAGCGTCCTGCACGGTTCAGATGGCTTTAGCAATGCTGGCACCCTTTACGGGCTCGCGTTTGGGGTCACGTGTCGCGTTACCTGTCGAAAGGCGCGGCTGAGGGGCGTCGAGCACGGCCCAGATGAGCTTGCCACCATCAGCGGTGGGCAGGACCCCGAACGCGCGTGAGAGGCCAGCCACGACCGCAAGACCTCGCCCATGCAGGTCCAGGGGTGAAGACTGCTGGCCTCGCAGAGCGGGACCGTGGTCTCGAACGGTCAGGCGAAGGGCCCCAAGGTTCCAGGCGACGGAAAGGTCAATGTCGGTGCCGGCGTCCACACTCGAGCTGGCCACCAGCTCGCCGACCACCAAACTCGCGAAGGGAATGACGGGCTTCAACCGCCAGTCCAACAACGTACGAGTGACGAAGTCCCGAGCCGCGCGCGGTGCCGTCGGGTGCGGGGACAGGTGTAGCCGCTCAATCGTGAGGGTACGGGTCGCCAGCACCGCGGTCATAGCGGGCAGCAATGACGCGGTCACAATCAGGTGACTGCCCAGGGGGTGGGCGCGTAGCCCCTCGCGAACCCGCGGGTCCGGGCAGGCCACGGCCACGGGGATTCCGGGCCAGTCGCGAACGTGCCGACCTGCCGTCGCAAGCACCTCAAGGGCGCCCGGCGCGGCACCTTCGAGCACCGCCGACAGGTCGCACACGACGCCACGGGACCTTTCGGCCAGAGCCGTCTGGATCGCCAGGTCTAGTTCCTCGACGAGGGCGTCACTGAGTCGGCCCACAACTTCAACGACCACCACCTGACGTATGACGTAACTTCTGACCCGCACCTGCGACCGGACGGCCGGACGCACGGCTGACCGCCCAGCGGGCTCGGTCGGGGTGTAGGCCGCCTGCCGGGTTGGGAATTGGACCACGTGGTGGTCTTCCTCGGTGGGCAGGGCCTGCGGACTGCTCTGTTGCTGCGCCATTGCGGACTCGATTCGGTGGTCCTGGAATGTAAGGACACGGGCCACCGAGGTTCGGGAGTAGCACGGAGATAAGTCGACGCCGCCAAGGGTCTGGGGGTGACGTAGAACACACGACGTTACACCCGAGAGACTCCGGAGCCAACCGCTCGGGTCGGATGGCCGCCGAGCTCAGACCTGAAGCACCACAACGACGATCGCCTCGGCAACGATCCGCCGGCCAGCGTTGTTGTTGCGAGCATGTCTGCGTATCTGCTGGTAGGCCTGATCGATCGTGACCGTGTTCTTGTCTGCGGTGATCCCCCTACGCCTGCTCGATGACGACCCACGACTCACGGGCCTCCTGCGGCGGCTCGCACAGCTCTTCAGGCAGGCACAGTTCGGAAGTGTTGACCACACATCTGGTGGGCAAGCCGCATCGGAATCCCGGCCACGCCACAACAGCTAACCCTGCGGTGACAAGAGGCGGAACAGGATCGGGGCGAAGTCCGGTGGTCAGGAGTGCCCGCGGCGGGTGACGATCGAGCGCCCAGCAACGTCAACATTGCCGTACCGACTAGTCGTATCTATGGCGTTTGGCCGTCGATGAGACTAAAACAGAGAGCGGCCCCGGGGCCAGTATGAAACACGACTGGGGGCTGGACCGATCACCTGACTAGGGGGCAACCGATCATGAGCGCTACTACGTACGAACCAGCGGTAGGCGGTGTCGCGATCGGTCTGCGGATCGTCACCGAGAATGGCGATGAGATCGACTACAGCTCCGGCCGAGACCTGACGATGGCGATCGAGGACTCCTCGATCTTCACAGAGGGTCATGCGGAGGGCGCCGTCCTAGCGACGCTGAACATTGACTACGACGCGGACCAGAACCGGATCCAGGTGGACTCGCCGCGGGGCCAGAGTGATCTCGTCACGATTTCGCGCACTATCGCCCTGTTGACCGTGGTGCGTGACGCTCTGGCCACCAAGGCGACGACGGCATGAGCATCACCACCTGCCCGGATTGGTGCACCTCGCCACACGTCAGCGACTGGGACGCCGACGGCCACGACGGCCCGGTCTGGCCCAATATCGTGAGCCTTGACGGTGGCGGGGATGACTCCGTTCAGATCGGCACCCGCTTCCACTCCCAAGCCGGTGTCGTCGTCACGCTCGAAGCGCAGAGCCTGATGCTGACACCAGAGCAGGCGCGAGGCGCCGCGCTGGCGCTGCTCGAGGCGGCATCCTGGGTGAAGGATCACCGCGTCCTTTGACCCGAAAATGCAGACGCACCAGTGCCCGCATCGGGATGCGGGGCAGGTGCTGTCGGCACAGGGTCCTGACGCCGTACCGCAAACCTATTGGACCGAAACAGTAGTTCGGGAGTGCACGCAGCAGCTTCGAGGAACCACGTGCGGAGAGGGTCGGCGGCGACGTTGGCCGTTATTCGAACGCCAAGATCCTGTGGGGGCTGAGAATGCCAGAAAGGTCCGGCGATCTGTGCCGGGGCACTATGAGGTTCCGTCAAGAGAGCCAGCCGTGCCCGACCATCCCCGCTGAGGGGGATCCTGCTTGTCTCCAGCGAGAGCCATCTGACGGCTTCGCGACCCAGCACCACCCGCCCCGACGTATGAGGCTGCCATGGCATATTCGGCAGTACCCGCAGGCGGTGTCTTCGGGACAAGAACTCGGAATCCCTGAGCCGCTTTCACTCCAACTCCGTGATGTCGAAAGCAACCAAGATCCCACGGGCCGGCGACGTAAACGCGCACCGCCAAACTAGTTCCCCTCGCCGAGCACGGACCCCCATACGTGCCGGCGAGGGGAAGTTTCTGCAGGACCGGCCCCAACCAGGCCAGTGCCCCGGACCACGTTGACCGCGACACCCACGCGATCTGTGATCAACGCACTATACGAGAACACTCGGGACAAGATGGGCATTTGCCCGCTCACCGGCGAGTCGAAAGCAGTTGGGTTGGACGCGATGATCTGTACGGGCGACCGTCGGACTCGCAGACACAGCTTCCAGTTCGCGGCCAGAGCAGGGCACGACTTGATCGGCGAACTTGGTCCCCTCGGCTGGGTCTTGGATCTGGCAGCAACTCGAAGAGTGGCCCCGGACCTTGAGTACCTGTCCTGATGGGCCCAGGGTGCTTGGCCGGATAGCCACGTCGGGTCACTCGTTGTGGTTTCTTGTGACTAATCGCGGATCATTTGTCTCTAAATGCCCCAAGTCGAAAGGACTCTAGTGCCAGAGTGATATTAAGTCAGGTCATAGGGCTTTCGTCAGGATGACGTCTTGAGGGTTGTCTGGGGCGACGACCGCTAAGCACTGATGAAGAGAGTCGGTGAACGGCCCTCGAACCGACGAGAAGAGGTGGACCGTGGAGCAGAAACCATATCGGGTGGAGGTGGCCGGGGTAGCAGCATGCACAACAATGGCGGCGCACGGGCGCGACCACAATCACGCAGTCAGCGTGCAGTGCTGTCATCCGCACGCGGTGGAAGTCATCTTTCTTGGACACCGCGCGCTAACCGTATGCCACGACTGTAGATCGGACTCGGGGTTTCTCCCGTACCGGGAGGCCGAGCGCCTCGCAGAAGGACACCGGGACCAGACTCGCGGGGCCAGCGTTGCGCTGCCGCTAGCCGCTGCCTGCTGAACGGCTCTTCGCGATGGCTGTGAACCGCGGTCCATTCCTTGACACGCGTGGTTCGCCATTAGTGGCCTCACCTTGCCCTGTGTGGCGGCCCACACGAAGCACTTTTCGCACCTCGGTGCCGTGACCGCTGCGGGTAGGCAAGCAGGAGAGACGGATTCGACGCCTCCGGGGACCTTCCCCAACGCCAAAGCGGTGTTGTCACGAGGTCAACTCCCTAGGTCACACAACTCGTCCAGAATCTTGGTCCTGCCCGCCCGCGTTGCTGACGGTACCGCGTCGCCATGGCCTTGGTAACCGTCTTGCGCAGCCTCGTCGTCAGCCTCATGTCGCTCACTGGCGCAGCCTCATGTTGCAGGTTAGCCCAGCCCCGGTAGGCCGCCCCCACCGCCGCGCGACAAGGGGCATTTCTGCGCGAGGCAACGATCCCTGCGACGCGGTCATCTTCCGTGAGTCCGCTCCACCCATTGACAACTTGCCCTTGTGGCAGTTGGCTTTCCGCAGGAAACACGAACAACCAACGGAGGAAACCATGGCGGTCAGATCAGTTAAGGCGCAACCCGAGTCCACCGGAGCCGCGCCACCGTCCGCCAGAGTGGCCAAGCCCACCAAAGCGCGGTCGGGGCTGTTGTCAATCCGAGTTCACTACAACGTCGGGCTGGGCAATCGGATCACCGTCCGTGGCGACACCGACCCCTTCCGATGGGACTGTGGCATCGACGCACGGAACACAGCAGCCGACGTCTGGGAGTTCCAACTCGAACGGATCCCCGCCGGACAGACGTTCCAATTCAAGCCTCTGATCAATGACACGACCTATTCCACCGGCGACAACTATGTCGGCACGGGGCGCCGGACACTCGACATCTACCCCGCTTTCTAGTCGCCTCGAAACGGTTCGGGATGCGGCCAACCTAAGAACATGGCGAC
>CAAGKR010005762.1_pt1 | contig 13617 bp, 10 predicted proteins | sample 2556971 | NCBI WGS metagenome assembly CAAGKR01 (sample SAMEA5207829, study PRJEB30636) | soil metagenome | biome: forest; feature: boreal; material: soil | place: USA | collected 2011-09 | depth 1 m | reverse complement strand
CGGCGGAGTCGCCGCAGGAGGGGGGCGCAGTGAGGTAAAGCGCAGCCGTGCAGGTTCACCGCACGGCGAGCCACGAACGGAGCCCCCCTCCGAGGCGGCGCAGCCGATCGGTGAGTCCCGGAGGCGTAGCGCCTTCCGGGATCGCTCTTTGGATACGTTGCCGTGTTTATGAAATGGAACACTTAGCCCTCCGCACCGTGTTGTCGCGTCCTGGTCACTCTTTCACCTTGAGAATGGAGAGGAACGCTTCCTGGGGGATCTCGACGGAGCCGACCTGCTTCATCCGCTTCTTCCCTTCCTTCTGCTTCTCCAGGAGCTTCCGCTTTCTTGAGATGTCGCCGCCGTAGCATTTCGCGAGGACGTTCTTCCGGATCGCCTTGACCGACTCCCGGGCGATGATCTTGCCGCCGATCGCCGCCTGGATGACCACCTCGAACATCTGGCGTGGGATCAGCTTCCGCAGGCGCTCCGTGACGTCCTTCCCCTTCGGGTAGGCGTTGTCCCGGTGCACGATGAGCGAAAGGGCGTCCACCTTGTCCCCGTTGAGCAGGATGTCGAGCCGGACCAGGCTGGACTGCTGAAATCGGAGAAAGATGTAATCCATCGAGGCGTACCCGCGGGAGGCGGTCTTGAGCTTGTCGTAGAAGTCGAGAACGATCTCGTTCAGCGGCAATTCGTACTCGAGGATGACCCGGACCGCCGAGACGAACTTCATCTGCCGCTGCACTCCCCGCCGATCCTCGCACAGCTTGAGGACGTTTCCAAGGTATTCCGCCGGCAGGTGGATCGTCGCGTGGATGATCGGCTCCTCGATATGATCGAGCTCCACCGGTTCCGGGAGCCGGGCTGGGCTATCGACCTCCAGGACCGTGCCGTCGATCTTCACCGCGCGGTACCCGACGGTCGGCGCCGTCGTGATCAGCTCCACGCTGTATTCGCGCTCGAGGCGCTCCTGGACGATCTCCATGTGAAGCAGCCCGAGGAATCCGCACCGGAAGCCGAACCCCAGCGCCACGGAACTCTCCGGTTCCGCCGTGAACGAGGAGTCGTTCAGCCGGAGCTTGTCGATCGCCGTCCTCAGGTGGGGATACTGGTCGGAGGCGAGCGGATAGAGGCCCGCGAACACCATCGGCCGAACGACCTTGAACCCCGGGAGCGGCCTGGCGGTAGGATGGCGCGTGTCGGTGATCGTGTCGCCCACCTTCGTCTCGGTCAGTTCCTTGATGTTGGCGATCACGAAACCGACTTCCCCAGTCCCAAGCGCCTGCAGCTCCTTCGGATGGGGGGAGAAGACGCCGACCTTCTGCACCTCGAACGAATTCCCCGTCGCCATAAAGGTGACCCGCTGACCCGAAGTGATCGCGCCGTCCAGCACCCGCGCGAGAACGACCACGCCGGCGTAATTGTCGAACCAGGAATCGATGATCAGGGCCTTGGTCGGCGCGTCCGGATCCCCCTCGGGCGGGGGAACCAGCCGGATCACCTTTTCGAGCAGTTCCGGGACGCCGGTCCCCTTCTTTGCGCTGACCGCAAGGATCCCGGAGGTGTCGAGACCGATGACGTCTTCGATCTCCTGCCGCACCCGTTCGGTCTCCGCGTTCGGAAGGTCGATCTTGTTCAGGACGGGGATGACCTCGAGGTTCAGGTCGAGGGCCATGTAGACGTTGGCCAGCGTCTGGGCCTCCACGCCCTGCGACGCATCGACGACGAGGATCGCCCCCTCGCAGGCGCTCAGGCTGCGGGACACCTCGTAGGAGAAGTCGACGTGGCCCGGGGTGTCGATGAGGTTGAGGATGTATTCCTTCCCGTCCTCCGCGCGGTGGCGCATCCGGACGGTCTGGGCCTTGATCGTGATTCCGCGCTCCCGTTCGATGTCCATCTTGTCCAGGAACTGGTCGACCTTCTCCCGATCCGAAAGGGTGCCGGTAATCTCGAGGAGCCGGTCGGCCAGGGTGGACTTCCCGTGGTCGATGTGGGCGATGATGGAAAAATTGCGGATGTTCTCTATGCGCATGTCTACCGGGTTCCGGAGGATTTCACCTTGTCTCGGAAGTACGCCAGCGTGAGGGCGAGCCCTTCGTCCAACGACACTTCAGGATACCACCCCAGCTCGTCGAAGGCCATCCGGTTTTCGATGACCGACCGGTGCTGCTCCCCCGGCATCGCCGGCCCATGGATCTCTTCCTGGCGGCTCCCGGAGAGGTCCCGCAGCGTCCGAAAGAGGGTGTTCACGTCGGTCTCGATCCCGGTGCCGATGTTGATGGAGAGCCCGTCCCCGCGGGAGAGCGCCGTGAGGTTGGCGCGCACGACGTCCCCCACGTACACGTAGTCGCGGGTCTGCAGTCCGTCCCCGTTGACGAGGGCGGTCTGCCCCTTCAGCAGGCGCTCGCAGAAGATGGCGACCACGCCCGCCTCTCCGTGGGGATCCTGCCGCGGCCCGTACACGTTCGAGTACCGCAGCGCCGTGTACTCCAGCCCGTACTGGACACGGTAGTAATGGAGGTAGAGTTCCACGGAGACCTTCGCCACCCCGTAGGGGGAAACGGGCCGCAGCGGGTGCTTTTCGTCCGCGGGGAAGTTCTCCTGTTCGCCGTACCCGGCGCCTCCGGAGGAGGAGAAGATCACCTTCCGGACCCCGTGTTCCCGCGCCGCCTCGAGAAGAACGAGCGTGTTCAGGATGTTCTCCTTTGCGTCGAAGACGGGATCGGCGACGGACTTGCGCACGTTGATCTGCGCGGCGTGATGGCAGAGGATCTCCGGCCGGAAGGTTCGGATCGCCTCGACGGCGGTTTCCGATCCCGCTTCTCCGAAGACGAACCGCGCCCCCTCGGGGACGTTCTCCTTCTTCCCGGAGGAAAGGTTGTCCAGCACGAGGACCTCGTGCCCCGCTTCGACGTACGCCTGCGCGACATGGGAGGCGATGAATCCCGCCCCCCCCGTGACCATGATCCGCATCGTATCTCCCCCCGGCCTCGAAATTGTCCGATCCCGGCGCTTCACTTCCCCACGGAACCGATCCCCTTGAGCCCGAACGACAGCTTTACGCTCGTATCGTCCGGCTGCGTCTTCCGTTCGACGGTGAACCCGACGTTCCAGCAGTCGCTTCGCGGAAACACCGACATTCCCACGGCCCCCTCGGTAAGGTTGCCGTTCCTCACGGAGTAGTTCGCCAGCGCCTGGAGGCGGAGCCAGTGCAGCAGTCGCCACGCGAAGGTCCCTCGCACGTCTTCCGCCAGATCCCTGGAAAGGCGGTACTCGGCGAGGACACGGTGATCGTCGTCTTTTTTGTATTCCCCGCTGACCGCACCGACCGTGAAGGATTTCTCCACCGGATCGAAGAGCGCCTCGCCCTGGAACTGCCACCGCTCGATGGGGGTCAACGCGACCTTTGCGTAGACGTCCGAGGGGGCGTCGTTCTTCTTCGGGGGACGACCCGATCCCGTGTCGATCTGGTCCCGCAACGCCCGCACATAGGGGGCGAGCGGATCGACGTACGGGCTCCCCGACGGCTCTTTCCCCCCGAGATCATAGGCCCACTCGATGTGGAACGACAGGAACTCCTTCGGCGCGGCACCGTCCTTCACCCCGAGAAGGCGCTGTGAAAGCGTGAAGAGAAACTGGCTCTGTGGCGCCAGCCGCGACCATCGGTCGGTGGCGGGAAGATCGTCCTGGCGGATCTTCGGAACGTAACGATACCCCGCCGAGACCCCCGCCGTATGGACGAGAGCCCGCTCGGGGAAATCCCCGCGGGCATCCGCCGAGAGCGTCGCCCCGCCTCCGGGCACGAAGCGCCCGCGATCGGACGAGCCCGCCGGAGACTGTTCGAACCGGGTCCCAAGAACGTCCGTGAAGAGGTACGGCACCAGGGTGAAGGAACGATAGAGCGGAATCGCCCGCGAAACCTCCCCGAACCCCCTTGCGCGGACTTCGTCGAAGCCATCCCTTCGCTGGAACCGGGTTGCGGAGATATCTCCGGAAAGATCGACCCCCGCGATCGGGATCCCCGCGGGCAGGAGCGTCATCGTGTACTCGGGCACCCGCTGCACGGTGTTGTCCGGCCCGGGGATCTCCTGAAGATCCTTGTTCCATAGGATCGAGACCGCGTGTTCCGAGTTCGCTCCCGTGGCGGACACGAACCCTTCCGATCGTGCGTGGCGCTGCGACCGGAGCGCGTCATTGTCGAGCAGGTCAAGGTAATACCGGGGATCGGTAGGCAGTTCCAGAATCGCGTTCGCGGTGAAAGGGCCGGAACGGAAAACGTTTTCCCCGTAATAGCGCGCCCGGTTCCGGTTGTCTTCCCGGTCCCGGAACATCGTCGCGCGGAGCGCCCCCTCGGATTCCGGATTCAGGACGAACCGGTACTCGGCTTCCGGACGGTACCCGCGGCGGCTCATCACATCGAGCGTCACGGTGGCGTCGCTCCAGCGATTGATCACCTGGTAGTACGGCAACTGCAGCGTATATCCCCTGGACCGGTTGGAGGAGAAGTTCGGGAGCAGGAGTCCGCTCTGCCGCGTCATCTTGACGGGAAACGCCCCCCACGGCAGCCACAGGACGGGAACGCCCCGGATACGGAACGTGATGTCCCTCGCGATCGCGTACCGGTCGAGAGTGACCCGCGCCCGGCGCACCTCGAACTTCCAGTCCGGCTCGGGATCGCACGGGCACGTGGTCAGCATCCCCTTTTCGATCAAGAAGGAACTCTTCCCGGTCTTCTCGATCTTGCTGCTAGCGATGAGATAGTTGCTGCTGCTGATCCGGATGGTGCCGTTGTAGAGGACTCCTATCTCCGAATCGAGGTTGATCGTGATCCGGTCGAACGCGAACTCCTCGTCCACGTCTTTGTACCGCACCTTCCCGGTCAGGTCCGCCTCCCCCGTCGTCGAATCGTACCGGATCCGGTCGGCACGCATCGTCCGCGTTCCGAAAACCAGTTCGACGTTCCCCTCCGCCACGGCGACCCCTGTTTCCTCGTCGTAAGAGAGCGTGTCGGCGGTCATGTTGACCGGGGCGTCGAGACGGATCCCCGATTTCGAGAGGTCCTTCAGGGCGGAGGGAAGGGGAAGCCGGACCTCCGCGGAGACGTCGGCGACGCCCGCGACGATCAGCAGGAAGCCGATGACGACGCGACGGAGCCGGTTCACGCCACGACACCGACGCGGTGCCGGTAGGCGTCCCCCGCGGCGGCGAGCGAACCGCACACGAGAACGACGCCGCCCTTCCCGGCCCACCGACGGGCGATCCGCCATCCTTCCGGAAAATCTCCCGCGAGGCGGCAGTCGATCCCCTGGTTCGCGCACGCTTCCGCGAGTGCACCCCTTCCCGCCCCGCGCGGGTGCGAGAGCGGATACGTCACGATCCCGTCGAGATGTCCCCCGAGGTTCCGCAGGTACCCCGGGGCGTCCTTGTCGGAAAGCATGCTCCATAGGGCGATCAGCCGCCTCCCCTCGCCCCAGGGGGGAACCCCCGAGATCTCACGCGCCAGCGCGGACGCCGCCTCCGGGTTGTGCCCCCCGTCGACCCACGCCCCGGCGTTCTTCCGGAGCGGAAGCGCGCACCATCGGCCGGGCCATCGCGAAGCCGGGAGCGCTTTCGCTGCCGCCGCACCGAAGGCGGCGGGACCGATCCCCTCGCCGGACGCGAGGAGCCACGAGGCGGCCAGCGCAACGGCGGCGTTGTCGCGCTGGAACCCTCCGATCATCCCCACCCGCAACCGATCGAGATCGAGGCCGGGTAGCGACACCGCGATCGTCCCGTCCCGACGCTCCCTCCAGTCGAAGGTCCGGCCGAGTTCCCAGGCGCCGCACCCCAGCCGCCGGGCGTGCCCCAGGACGACGGCGCGGGCGGCAGGCCGCAGCCGTCCGGTAACGAGCGGGACGCCCCGGCGAAGGATCCCCGCCTTTTCCGCGGCGATCCTTCCGAGCGTTTTCCCCAGCCACTCCCGGTGGTCGTATCCGACGGTCGTGATGACCGACACCGCCGGGCGGCACGCGCTGGTCGCGTCCCATCGTCCGCCAATCCCCGCCTCCATGACCACGATCCGGACGCCCTTGCGCCGGAACCAGTCCGAGGCGGACCAGGTCATCTTCTCGAACCAGGTCAGCGGATCCCCGGCAGGAGAGAGACGCTCCGCAACGCGAAAACCGTCACGAAGCGCGCGGGGGGAGATCATTTTCCCGTCGATGCGGACCCGCTCTTCCGGCACGACAAGGTGTGGGGAGGTGTACAGGCCGATGGGGCCCAGCGGCAAACGGCGCAGGACGTCGTACGCGAAACAGGCGGTGGACCCCTTGCCGTTGGTCCCCGCGACGTGAAGGGTACGGAACGCCTTCTCCGGGTGCCCGGACCGTGAAAACGCCGACACGATCCGGGACAGTCCGGGGCGGACGATTTCCGGGCCGGAAGGTCCGGTTCCCCCGATCATCGATCCCCGGAACCCGACAGGTACCGCAGGATCGTCGAAAGCGTCGCCTTGAGTCGGCTGCGTTCCACGATCATGTCCACCATCCCGTGTTCGAGGAGAAACTCGGCGCGCTGGAATCCCTCCGGCAGTTTCTGCTGGATCGTCTGCTCGATCACCCTCGGCCCAGCGAACCCGACCAGGGCCCCCGGCTCGGAGATGATGACGTCCCCCAGCATCGCGAAGCTCGCCGCCACCCCGCCGGTGGTTGGATCGGTCAGCACGCTGATGAAGGGAAGGCGGGCGTCGGAGAGACGCGCGAGCGCCGCGCTCGTCTTGGCCATCTGCATCAGGGAGAGGGTCCCCTCCTGCATGCGCGCCCCTCCGGAAGCACTGAAGATGATGAGGGGGAGGCGGGATTCGAGGGCGACCTCGGCCGTGATGGCGATCTTCTCCCCGACGACGCTTCCCATCGAGCCACCCTGGAACTCGAAATCGAGCACCGCCAGGGCCACCTCGACCCCCTGGATCTTCCCCTTCCCCGTGATGACCGCTTCTTTGCGCCCCGTCTTCTTCTTCGCCTCCTTCAGGCGATCGACGTACTTCTTCGTGTCGGTGAAGTTCAGGACGTCCACCGACTCCATCTCCTCGCCGAACTCGACGAAGGTCCCCTCGTCGATCACAGCGCGGATCCGCTCCCGGGCGGGGATCCGGAAGTGGTAGACGCATTTGGGGCAGACATTCAGGTTCCGTTCCACCTCGGGCTTGTAGATGATCTCGAGGCAGGCGTCGCACTTGATCCACATCCCCTCGGGGATCTTGATCTTCCTGTCGCTTTCGTCCTTTTTCCGGAAGAGTCGAATCGCCATGACCATGTCACCTCAGTGCCTTTTTGAGGGATCGGACGAACCGGGAAAGCTCCGCGGGCCCCCGGGAACCGCGGCCGTTCCTTTCGACGATCTTGACGCAGGCGCTCCCGACGACCGCCGCGTCGGCGTGCCGGGTGGCGGCCGCCGCCATCGCCGGCGTTGAGATGCCGAATCCGACGGCCACCGGAAGCCGCGTTGCCTTCGCCACCTTCCTGGTCCACGCCGCCACCTCCGGAGGGAGGGTTTTCCGGACCCCGGTGACCCCGGTCACCGAGATCAGGTACAGGAACCCGGAGCCCGCGTGGTCGACCGCGCGGACCCGCGCCATCCCGCTCGTGGGGGCGGCCAGGGGAATCCAGTCGAGCCCCGCCTTCCGGATCGACGGCAGCGCCTCTCCGCTCTCCTCGAACGGCAGGTCGACCACCAGGAACCCGTCGACCCCCGCCTCCCGTGCATCTTCGCACAGGGAGGGCCAGCCGTACCGGTAAAACGGGTTGTAATATCCGAAGAGGACGACCGGCGTGGCGTGCGTGCCGCGGAATCTCCGCACCAGCTCGAGGGCTCCCGCGACATTCATCCCCGACGACAGCGCCCGCCGCGAGGCCGCCTCGATCGTTGGGCCGTCCGCCGTGGGATCCGAAAAAGGGACGCCCACCTCGATGATGTCGGCCCCGGCGTCCGCGGCCGCCCGGAGGTACCGGAGGGACGCCGCCGGCGTCGGGTCTCCCGCGGTCAGGTAGACCACGAGTCCCTTCTCCCCGGACGCGCAGAGGCGTCGGAAAGCGGCGTCAATCGCCGTCATGGGCGCCCTCCTGTAATTCCATCAGGATCCCCATGTCCTTGTCGCCCCGCCCGGAGAGGTTCACCAGGACGGTCTCTGACGGCCGCATCGCTTTCGCCAGGCGGTACGCGAACGCGACGGCATGGGACGACTCGAGCGCCGGCTGGATCCCCTCGTACCGGGAGAGCAGGGAGAAGCCCGCGAGCGCCTGCGCGTCCGTCACGGAGACGTACTTCGCCCTGCCGGTCTCCTTCAGCCACGCGTGCTCCGGACCCACCCCGGGGTAGTCCAGCCCCGCGGAGATCGAGTGGGCTTCGAGGATCTGTCCGTTCGGGTCCTGCAGGAGGAACGATTTGCTCCCGTGGAGGACGCCGACCTTCCCGCGGGAGAGCGTGGCCCCGTGCTTCCCGGAAGAGAGACCGAGACCCCCCGCCTCCACCCCGTAGAGCCGCACCCGGGGATACCGAAGGAAGGCGCTGAAGATCCCCATCGCGTTGCTCCCCCCCCCCACGCACGCCACGACGGCCGTCGGCAGTTTCCCTTCCGCCTTCCGGAACTGGGGCAGCGCTTCCCGCCCGATCACCGACTGGAAGTCCCGGACCATCTCCGGGTACGGGTGCGGCCCCGCCGTGGAACCGATCAGGTAGTAGGTGGTCCGGACGTTCGTCACCCAGTCGCGAAGCGCCTCGTTCATGGCGTCCTTCAGTGTCCGGCTCCCCGAGGTCACCGGGTTGACGCGGGCTCCGAGCAGACGCATCCGGAAGACGTTGTGGGACTGCCGCCGGATGTCCTCTTCCCCCATGTAGATCTCGCATGGGATCCCCATCCTGGCACAGACGGTGGCCGTCGCGACGCCGTGCTGGCCCGCGCCCGTTTCGGCGATGATCCGCCGCTTCCCCATCCTGCGCGCCAGCAGCCCCTGCCCCAGCGTATTGTTGATCTTGTGCGACCCGGTGTGGGCGAGGTCCTCCCGCTTGATGTGGATCCGGGCGCCTCCCGCCTTTTCCGTCAGCCGCTCCGCGAAGTACAGCGGGGTCGGTCGACCGGCGTAATTCTTCAGGAGGCCGTCGAGCTCCCTATGGAAGGCCCGGTCGCGCCAGGCCGCGCGGTACGCTTTTTCCAGTTCGATCAGGGCGGACATCAGCGTTTCGGCGACGTACCTTCCCCCGAAGAGGCCGAAGTGGCCCGCCGGATCCGGCATCCTGTTCCCCTTACGTTTCGGCAATGCGGAACCCCGCTTTCGCGCGTTCGATGAACGTTTCAACCTTCCCCGGGTCTTTCCTTCCCGGGGACGACTCCACGCCGGAGGCGACATCGACTCCGAACGGTCGCGCCGCGAGGATGGCACGCTCGACGTTCTCCGGAGTGAGCCCGCCCGCAAGGAACCACGGCTTCCGCGCGCCTCCCGGTCCTTGCTCACCCGCGATCCCCGGGAATCGCTCCCGAAGCTCCCCCCACGCCAACTCCCGACCCGTCCCGCCGTAGGCGCCCTTGCCGCCGGCGTCGAACAGGAACGCCTCGCACGGATACGCGAGTAGCGCCGGAAGATCCGGGGTCCGATCCGCGTGGACCGCCTTCATTCGCCAGAGCGGGATGCGGGAGGCGTCCCCGGGGGGCTCGTCTCCGTGAAGCTGAACCCGGCGGATCCCGAGCCGCCCGCACAGCGCCACGATCGTCCCCGGGGCCTCGTTCACGAACACCCCCACGATCTCCGCCCGATCCGCCACCGCCCCCACGATCTCCCGGGCAATGTCCGCAGGAACGAACCGCGGCGACCCCGGAAAAAAGTTGATCCCGATCGCCTCCGCCCCGCACGCGACGGCGTGGGCGGCGTCCTCCGGACGGGTCACCCCGCAGATCTTGATGCGGAACATCCCCGTGGCGCTAACCCGCCACCTTGGGGAGGCGGTGAAGCGCCTCGGCGATCTTCTCCTCCGGGTAGTCAAAATCCTTCAGGCGCCCGTTGAGGTAATCGTCGTAGGCGGTCATGTCGAAGAACCCGTGTCCGCTCAGGTTGAAGAGGATGGTCTTCCGCTTCCCCTCCTCGTCCGCGCGCTTCGCCTCGAGGATCGCCGAGTGGATGGCGTGGGACGACTCGGGCGCCGGCAAGATCCCCTCCGTCCGCGCGAAGGTCATCGCGCTCTGGAAGACGGCGATCTGACCGTACGCCTGGGCCTCGATCAGCCCCTCGTGGTGAAGCTGGCTGACCAGCGCGGAGTCCCCGTGGTACCGGAGCCCCCCCGCGTGGATCCCGGCGGGCACGAAATCGTGTCCGAGGGTGTACATCTTGATCATCGGCGTGAGTTTCGCCGTGTCCCCGAAATCGTAGGCGTAGATCCCCTTGGTGAGCGTCGGGCAGGAGGACGGCTCGACGGCGACGATTCGCGGATTTTTTCCCCCCGCGATCTTATCCCGCAGGAAGGGGAAGCCGATCCCGGCGAGGTTGCTCCCTCCGCCGCAACACGCGATGACGACGTCGGGGTAATCCCCGGCCAGCTTCATCTGCTCCTTCGCCTCGAGGCCGATGACCGTCTGGTGGAGACAGACGTGGTTGAGGACGGACCCGAGGGCGTAGCTGGTGTCCTCGCGCGTCGCGGCGTCCTCGACCGCCTCGCTGATCGCGATGCCGAGGGAACCGGGGGAGTCGGGGTCCGCGGCAAGAATCGCTCGTCCCGAGTTGGTGTCCGGGCTGGGGGACGGCACGACCTTCGCACCCCAGGTTTCCATGAGCATGCGGCGGTACGGCTTCTGGTTGTAGCTGACCTTCACCATGTACACCTTCACCTCGAGGCCGAAGAACGAGCCCGCGAGAGCCATGGCGGAACCCCACTGCCCTGCCCCCGTCTCCGTCGCGATCCTCTTCCGCCCCGCCATCTTGTTGTAATACGCCTGGGGGATGGAGGTGTTCGGCTTGTGGCTCCCGGCGGGACTGACGCCCTCGTACTTGTAGTAGATCTTCGATTTCGTCCCCAGCGCCTCCTCGAGGCGAAGGGCGCGGAACATCGGGGTCGGCCGCCAGAGGGTGTAGATATCCCGGACCGCTTCCGGGATCGGGATCTCCCGCTGCGACGACACTTCCTGCTCGATCAGGGGCATGGGGAACAGCGGAGCGAGATCGTCTGGGCTCACCGGCTTACCGGTGCCGGGGTGGAGCACCGCCGCCGGAGGGTTCGGCATGTCCGCCATGATGTTGTACCAGGTCTTCGGTATCTCCGAGTCCTTGAGGAGAAACTTCACTTTCATCGCGTCGGCTCCTTTGCGCCGTGCTCGATCATCGGATGCCCGTTCATTTTCCCACATACCCGCGGATCGTGTCAGCGGGGTCTTCGCTTCCGGCCAGGGACTCCCCGATCAGGAAGAGGCGCGCGCCGGCCCTGTGGAAGGACCGAACCTGGTCCGCCGTCGAGATGCCGCTTTCCACGACCGGGTACATTCCGGCCGGAAGAAGGGGGAGCAGCCGGGCCCCCGTGGACAGGTCCACGGTCAAGGTGTCCAGGTTCCGGTTGTTGATCCCGATCAGCCGCGCCCCCGAACGGGCGGCGATCGCGATCTCCGCCGCGTCGCGCGCTTCCACCAGCGGTTCGAGCCGGTGCGCGAAGGCAAGCTTCGCCATCTCCCCCGTCTTCTCCCCGAGCACGGAGACCATGAGCAGGACGAGGTCGGCACCGTGCGCCCGGGACTCCGCCAGCATGTATTCGTCCAGCACGAAATCCTTTCGCAGAAGCATCGCCTCCGGGAACGCGGCACGGACGTCCGAGAGGTCCGTGAGCGACCCCCCGAAGCTGCGGCCCTCCGTCAGCACGGAGACCGCCCACGCGCCCCCCGCGAGATAGGCGGCAGCGGTCGCGACGGCGTCGAGATCGCGGCGGATCCATCCCCGCGAAGGCGAGGCGCGCTTGATCTCGGCGATGATGCCCGGACCTTCGGGGATCGTCCGGAGGAGATCCTTTGCGGGCCCGCGTTTCTCCTCAAACCGAAGAAGATCCCCGATCGGAACGAGCGCCTTCCGTGCGGAAAGTTCCTCGCGGACGCCCGACAGGATGCGATCGAGGTGGGTCAGCGCGCTCCCCTCTTTCCGAGGATGGCGAGGAATGCCTGAAGCCGTCCCATCGCCGCGCCCGAATCGATCGAGCGGGTCGCGGTCCGCACCCCGTCCCGCAGGTTCTCCACCGCCCCGCCGGCGACCGCGGCGAAAGCGGCATTCACGAGTACGGCCTGGCGCGCCGGACCCGGATCGCCCGAGAGGACCCCCGTGAGGATCTTCGCGTTCGCGGCGGCATCCCCACCGCGAAGGGCGCTCAAAGGGACATACTCGAACCCGAACGGGCGCGGGTCGAAGAGGAAACGCTTCACCTTCCCCTCCCGCACCTCCCAGACGATCGTCGGCGCGGCGAGGGAGACCTCGTCCAGTCCGTCGGTCCCGTGAACCACGAACGCGTGCAGGTGGCCCGATTCCGCGAGAACCCTGGCGTACGTGTCCCCGAGCTCCTCGCTGAACACGCCGACGACCTGGCGCCGCACGCCGGCGGGATTGCTGATCGGACCGAGGATGTTGAAGATCGTCCGGATGGCGATCTCCCGTCGCGGGCCGATCGCGTATTTCATCGCCGCGTGGAACCTGGGGGCGAACATAAAGGTGATCCCGGCCTCGTCAAGGGCGCGCTGCACCCTCGCGGGGTCCGCGTTCAGATCCATGCCGAGTGCTTCCAGCACGTCCGCGCTTCCGGACCGGCTGGTCACGGACCGGTTCCCGTGCTTGGCCACGGCGATCCCGGCCCCCGCGGCGACGAACGCCACGGTGGTAGAAATGTTGAACGTGCCGGCGCGGTCCCCTCCCGTTCCGCACGTGTCGAGGACCTCTTTCCCCGCCGGTGGGACGATGCGGATCGCCTTCTGGCGCATCACCTCGGCGGCTGCGGCGATCTCCGTGATCGTCTCCCCCTTCATGGAGAGACAGGAGAGAAACGAGGCGATCTGGGCGGGGGTAGCCTCTCCCCCCATGATCATCCGCATCGCGTCCCGCATCCCGTCGGCCGACAGGTTCTTGCGCCCCGACACGGCAGCGATCGCCTCTCGGATGTTCCCGAACTCGCGCAGGACCGGCTGGGACGGGTCGATGAGGGAAAGGAAATTCTCGAGGAGCCGCATTCCCGACTGGGTCAGGATCGACTCCGGATGGAACTGCACGCCGAAAACCGGTTTTTCGAGGTGGCGCACCCCCATCACCTCGCCGTCCTCGGCCTCGGCGCAAACCTCCAGTTCAGGAGGAAGAGTGCCGCGCTCCACGGCGAGGGAATGGTACCGCGTGGCGGTCATCGGGTTCTCGATCATCGAGAAGATCCCCTTGCCGTTGTGCCGAATGCGGGAGGTCTTCCCGTGCATGAGCGCCTGGGCGTGGACGATCCGTCCCCCGAACGCCTGCCCGATGCACTGGTGCCCCAGACAGACCCCGAGAATGGGGATCCGGTCCTCGAATGCCCGAATCGCGTCGAGAGAGATCCCGGCCTCGTCCGGCCCGCCCGGCCCCGGCGAGATCACCAGGCCGGCGGGGTTCCGGAGCACTAGCT
>CAAGKR010501814.1_pt1 | contig 13619 bp, 5 predicted proteins | sample 2556971 | NCBI WGS metagenome assembly CAAGKR01 (sample SAMEA5207829, study PRJEB30636) | soil metagenome | biome: forest; feature: boreal; material: soil | place: USA | collected 2011-09 | depth 1 m | reverse complement strand
GAGAGCTGCGTGTTGTCGAGTCGTTGCAACATCACCAGGTTGCAGCCCGAATCGACGATTGCGATCGCAACGCCCCAGTCGTTCTTCGTCGAGGGGAGGAAAGGAAGGTTTATCGGCCCTTTACGGTGAACTAATGCTCCAGTTTAGACTTCACGAATGTGATCCAGTTCACAGAATGTGGAAGCGATCCGACGGAGGCTGAGATGATAAGTGCCCGGTTTTGCATCGATTCGAAGGGCCGTAAACTGGGCATCGCCTGAACATGCTGGTCACGCCCGCTTCCAACCCCCGGCGGACATCGCTTGTTGGGCGCCTAACCCCTTCCTGAGTACGCGCGTGAGTTGCTACAATACCGTGTCTGGGTCTTGCTCGGCCGAGCCGAGCACGCGGCAGAGGAGGACGACCAATGGTCAGTTCTGAGCGGAAAAAGATCGCCGTCGGTTGCCAGGGCGGTGGAATGCATGCTGCCTTCGAAGTCGGCGTCCTCACTGAGATCCTTAAAGATTGCGAGAAAAAGAAGTTTGAACTCATAGGCTTGAGTGGGACGTCGGCCGGCGCCCTGAGCGCGCTGATGGTTTGGTACGGTCTCGTTCCGAAGAATGGACGGCCCGGCTCGGAGAGTGCGGCAATCGATAAGCTCAACGATTTCTGGGACCACTTCGTTGCGAAGACGGGCGCCGAAACCGTGCTGAATCTACTGACATTCGGCGCACTCAGGGCCGAGGAGACGGAGATACCGGTGCTTGGAATAAATGCGCCGATCTTCGGCCTCAATCCAGCCGGCGCGTTCTACAAGTTGATCGCCCGTTCGCTGCCGCCCCTTGGCGTACGCAAGCGATATTTTGATCTGGAGAACATGCTTGCCGATGATTGTCCGGAGTTTCACGGCGTCGACTGGCCGCAGGTAAAAACGCGCCTGCTGATCGGGGCCTCGGAAGTCGTCAACGGCTTGGAAACTGTCTTTGATTCCGACGTCAATAAGAAGCCGCAATCCGTCAATAAGGGGATGCAAAAGGGAGACCCTGACTACTGGCACCAGCAATTGCCGCTCACCTTGAGCGGTGTCGCAGCCTCAGGAACGCTGCCCTCTTTCCGTGAGGCTCAGCGGATCGAGGGCGGCTATTACTGGGACGGCCTCTACTCGCAGAATCCCCCCGTACGCGAGTTCCTTAACGGAGTCGACACGGAAGAGGTGCCCGACGAATTATGGATCGTGCGCATCAATCCGCAGCGATGGCCTGAGCAACCAAAATCGAATGCGGAAACTATGGACCGTGAGAACGAACTCATGGGCAATCTTTCGCTGCACAAAGAGCTGGATTTTATTATGGCGGTCAACAAGTGGAGGAAGTCGCACGGGGGGAAATTTGCGAATGACTACAAGCATGTGATCGTGCGCACGATCAAAATGAAGGAAGAAACCGTCGACGAACTGCGATACTCCTCGAAGTTCGACCGCAGCCGCGAATTCATGGACCAGCTGCGTAAGGAAGGTCGCGCAGTTGCTCGGAACTGGCTCGATCATTGGCCGGACAGCATCGGCCAATATCCGGAGGACGCCGCGTATCGTTGAGACAGTCGAAGTGAGATGGGACGGTCGGCTGCCAGCTTCAGTAGACGTTTTATTTTAACCTTTAGCGAAAACGCCCATCCTGATCGGTGAGCGAAACGCCTCCCAGTGGCCCAAAGCGGACATTGCGACAGTGCCGCCCCTTCGGGTATGCTAATTTGAGTTGGCATGATGGCCTGCCGAAGTCTTCGGGAAGTCAATTAGACGACGCGAATTCGCGCTGTTCGTTTGTGCAGCGGCAGGATTGCCACTCGCAGCGCGGCAAAGCTCGGCAGAGGCTTAACTTGTATTCGCGTTCGTCAGACGGCTCGACGTGCTCGGTGCTGCGGCTTTTGGGTCGCGCATCGTGAGTTAGTTATAGTCTACTGGTAAGTGCAGAGCGAAATTAGGGCGTTACCATGGACGTTGGCGAATGGCTGCGAAATCTGGGCCTCGGCCAGTATGAGCCCGCGTTCGTCGAAAGCGCCATCGACTTTGATGTGCTGCCCGAGCTGACCGAAGACGATCTCGAAAAACTCGGAATGCGGCTGGGCGACAGGAAACGCTTTATCAAGGCGATCAAGGCGAGGGCGGGGAATTCTCCCGCTGCACCGGTCACCAGCGAAGTGCGGGAGCCGCCGAGCGACCATCCCGCCATGGGTGGTGCCGAACGCCGTCACTTGACCGTGATGATCTGCGATCTGGTGAGCTCGACTGCTCTGGCGAGCCGGCTTGATCCAGAGGACATGGCCGCCGTGATCGATGCCTATCAGGCCGCCTGCGCCCGTATCACGCTGGCCTTTGACGGCTTCCTTGCCGATTTCCGGGGCGACGGCATATTGGCCTATTTCGGCTATCCGCGTGCGCATGAAGACGATGCCGAGCGAACCGTACGCGCGGCGCTCGATATCGCTGCCGCTGTCGCACGACTGAAGACGCCGGCGGAAGAGGCGCTCTCGGTCCGCATTGGCATAGCCACCGGTTTGGTCGTCGTCGGCGACCGCGGCGGCGAGGGCGCGTTGCGGGAGCATACTGTGGTTGGTGACTCGCCGAGCGTTGCGGCGCGCCTTCAGGGTTTGGCGAAGCCCGGGACGGTTGTCATCGCCGAGTCCACACGGCGCCTGCTCGGCGATCTGTTCCGCTTGCACGATCTCGGCCAGCACAAGGTCAAGGGTATCGCCGAGCCGATCGCGGCGTGGGCAGTTGACGGCGTTTCAGTTTCCCAGAGCCGCTTCGAGGCGATCCACGCGGCGGGTTTGACTAATCTCATCGGCCGCGAAGACGAACTCGATTTTCTTCTGGAACACCAACGGCTCGCCTGGAAAGGTGAAGGCCAGATCGTGCTGATCTCAGGCGAGCCGGGGATTGGCAAATCTCGTCTTGTGGCCGCTCTCGAAGAGCGTATCGCCGAGCAGCCGCATACATTCTTGCAATACCAATGTTCACCACACCATATTACCAGCGCGCTTTATCCGTTCATTGACCAATTGGAACGGGTCGTGGGCTTCAAGGCGGAGGATACGTCCGAGGAGCGCCTTAGAAAGCTGGAAGCAAATCTCGCCATACCAGCACCACGCGTTCAGGAGGTCGCCTCGCTTTTTGCCGCGCTGCTGTCGATCCCGATTAGCGACCGGTATCCGAAGCTACCGCCCAACCCCGCACAGCAACGCCGCCGCACGTTTGCCGCGCTGCTCGATCAATTCGAGAGTCTCGCACGTCAGAAGCCGATCCTTCTCTCATTCGAAGATGCGCACTGGGCCGATGTCACCTCCCTCGAGTTACTCGATCTGACTGTCGAGCGGGTGCGCCAATTACCGGTGCTTGCCCTTATCACCTTGCGGCCGGAATTCGATCCGCCCTGGGCTGGTCTCCCCAATGTCAGCACGCTGACGCTCGGTCGCCTCGATCGCAACAACGTCGAAAGCATTGTCACGCAGGTGACCGGCGGCCGTTCTCTGCCCGCGGAAGTGATGGACCAGATTGTCGCCAAGACGGACGGAAGCCCGTTATTCGTCGAGGAGCTCACAAAGGCAGTCCTCGAAGGCGACATTCTGGTCAAGGACGCCGACGGCTACAGGCTCAACGGGCCTCTGCCTCCGCTCGCGATCCCGACGACTCTGCAAGACTCGTTGATGGCGCGGCTCGACCGCCTGGCGTCGGTGAAGGAGATCGCGCAGATAGGAGCAGCCATCGGGCGCGAGTTCTCCTATTCCTTAATGCGTGAGGTGGTCGGACGCGACGAAGCGTCGCTCAAGAACGCACTCGCCAAACTCGAACACGCCGAACTCCTGTTTCGCCGCGGTGAGCCGCCGGAAGCCATCTATAGCTTCAAACACGTGTTGGTGCGGGATGCGGCATATGAGAGCCTGCTCAAGAGCCGCCGGCATCAGTTGCACGGCCAGATAGCGCGCACAATGGAGGATAAGTTTCCCGACCTTGTAGTGAGCCAACCGGAAATCTTAGCTCACCACTTCACGGAAGCCGGTCTTGTCGAACCTGCGATCGGCTATTGGCTTAAAGCTGGCAATCTCGCGCTCAGCCGCTCGGCGAACGCTGCTGTCAGTCATCTGAAACAAGGGTTGAAACTGATTCCGAGCATCAACAATCAGACGGTAAGCAGCAAGTTGGAATTGCTGCTGCAAACCTCGCTCGGCAACTCACTCCGGGCGACCAAGGGCTGGAGCACCGAGAGTGTAAAGCAGGCGTACACGCGGGCGCTGCAACTGTGCAGGCAGAGCGGGCTCGACGAACATACCTTTCCCGCAGTGTTTGGCTTGTGGACCTGGAATTTTCTGCATGCGACGCTTCGCGAAGCTCAAGCTCTTGCCAAACATTTGCTGAATACCGCCGAGAGTGTCGACGATCCGGTTTACAAGGTTATTGCCCACGAAGCGTTGGGGTTCACATTATTTGCACAAGGGAAATTTGCCGCCGCCCATACGGAACTGGAACGTGGCATTATCCTGTGTGAGGACAGCAAAGCGGGTGCGTATCTTGACCTGTCAGCGCAAGACCCGCGCGTCCATATGCGGTCATACGACGCCATGACGCTTTGGATGCTTGGTTTCCCGGACCGGGCGTTGCAGCTTTGCGGCGAGGCCCGCAGTTACGCCGATATGACGCGGCATCCGTTCAGCGAGGCTATGGCACGAACGATAAGTCTCCGAGTCCATCAGCTTCGCGGCGAGACGGCCATCGTTGCAGGCCAAGCCGACGCGGCAATAGCGCTCTGCAAAGAGCATGAGTTTGTTCACTATGTGGCCATGGCGCAGATATTGCGCGGTTGGGCAAAGGCCCAGCAAGGCGAGTTCGAAAAAGGTATTGGCGAGATTCAGGACGGTTTGAAAAATGAACGGGCCACCGGCGCCTTACTGTTTGACAGTTACTCTCTGGGGCTGCTCGCTGATGCGTGCATTAAGAACAAGCGTTACGAGCAGGCGCTCGAATTTTTGGGCCAAGTGCAATCGCGGCTTGACGAAGAGGACACCGAACGTTTTTACGCGGCTGAAATGTATCGGTTGCTCGGCGAAACTTATCTGCGATCGAATCAAAATCTGGATCAGGCAGAGCATTATTTTTCTAAAGGTCTTAAGGTGGCGCGCGAGCAGAAGGCCAGGTCTCTCGAACTTAAACTTTGCCTGAGCCTGTGTGATCTGTACGATTTGACACAGGGCACCGATAAGGGTCGCTCGCAACTCGATGAGATCTACGGATTTTTCAGCGAGGGTTTTGGCACGGCGGATCTCGTCAGAGCCAAGGCAAGGTTGAAAAAGGCTTGATTGCGTTTCAGATCCGCCTCAGCCGAACGGCTATTGCCTGCCGGTGCAGCGCCACGTTGCGTTATGCAATCGCTGAATTCACGAACTCGTTGGTGATTGTCTCCACGATGTAGTCCCCGTCGTCTGCCATCAGGAAATGTGAGCCTTTGCACACATGGTTGGTGAAGCCGCCGCGGGTGAGCTCGCCCCAGCCGGCGGAATCTGCTTCCGATACCCACGGGTCCGAATCGCCGACAAAGCTGCTGATCGGGAAGGAAAAAGGCTCGACGGGCTGGTAGTTGTAATTATAGGCCATGCCAAATTCGGCGCGGATCGTGGGCAACAATATTTTCCGCAGCTTCGGTATCTCCAACATCTCGTTGGCAGCCGGAGTATCGAATTGCCGGATGATATCCGCGAAGATTTCGTCCGTTTGGGCGTAAGGGGGAACTTTAATATCAAACTCTCGATGCAGCATCATGTCGTAAACCAAATTGTCCTCAAATTCGCCCGTGCGCTTCAATAGATGCGGTGGTCTCACGCCGCAGGCAAACGCGTGCTTGACGAAATGCATACACTCTTTGGGTAGCGCGCGAAGTGTCGCGAACATGGTGAGCCCGCCCAGGCAGTGGCCGAAAAAGGCAGACGGTCTGTCCAGCCATTCAATCATTTCCGGCAGCAGACCCGCGACGAAAGCATCAAGGTCATCGTCCGCTTTTTCGTTGATGCGGGTTCCGCGTCCCGGCGCCTCGACCGCCACCACCTCGACAGTGCCATTAAACCGTTGCGCCCAGGCCCGAAACGATACAAGGCCGCCCCCCGCATAGGGAAAGCAGAACAAACGGGCGCTGGCATTCGGAATGGGCCGAGGTGCGATCAACCACTTTCCAATGGCGCGCGACGCGACCTCGTGAGCGGGGCGAAACGCCGCCGTTGCGAATTTCTCTGCCCCAGCTACGTTGCTGGCGGGCGCTGTCGATTCATTCGTTCCGACATCAGGGTGATCTTGCAATGAGTTTCCATTTTCAACAGGATCTATTGCCATCTCGTTCGGCGCGTGACCATTGGTGACGTGTCGCAGTCCCGCCCGATAATTGACGTGCTCGACACCTGCGAGGACGTTCTCATGCAATGGCCCGACCGCCGCCGCCGAAGCGATCGCCGAACCAGGTTCGGCGGGCTCGTCTTTTGCGATTCCTGCAAATAGGTCGGACAGATGATCGGCGAGCTGGTTGATGGTCGGTCCGCTGATGAGCTCCGAGATCGAAATCAAAATGCCAAATTCATCCTCCAGGTCATTCGCGAGCGTCACCGACCGCAACGAATCCAGACCGACTTCATTCAAAGGTCGATCCAGGTCTATGGGGTCTGCAAAGCCAAGCTCCGCCGTTATGAGCCGCTGCAACCCATCCAAAAGCTGTTGGCGTGTATCGCCATCCATGGGCATAAGAGGCGCGGCCGTGGCGCCCTTTGCCTGCGCGGATTTCGGCGATCCGAAATCCTCGTTGCCATTCAGAAGTTCACTCAGGAACGGAGGCTTGCCGAGCTTGCCGGTATAAGTCGGCCAATCGGCAATCGCGACCGCAATCTGCTCCACATCGCGGTGCATCAACTCGTCGAACGCCTGAATTGCGAGATCGGGAGAAATAAATTTTACGCCCAGCGACGACCACATCGCCTCGCCACGAGCGCCCGAAACGGTGGCCAAGCCGCCCCCCGACCAAGCGGACCAGTTGATTGCAGTGGCCGGAAAGCCGGCGCCGCGGCGGTGAGCTGCCAAAGAATCAAGAAAAGTGTTGCCGGCGCTATAGTTCCCCTGGCCGGCAGAGCCTAATAGGCTCAATAAAGACGATTGCAGAATAAAGAAGTCTAGCTCCAGCGATTTTGTGCGTTCATGCAGAAGCCAACTTCCATACACTTTCGGCTCGAATACGCGCGAGAATCGATCCCAATCAAGTAAGGCCAAAATTCCGTCATCCAAGACGCCAGCCGAGTGCACCAAGCCCCTTAGAGGCGGGAATTCGTTGCTGATTGTCTGAATAAGGCGGCTTACATCCTCATCGCGGCTGATATCGGCCGCCACGACACCGATTTTCGCGCCGCTCGTGTCTGCTATGGCCTTCAGCTCTTGTGCTTCTTCGGAGCGCGCGTTTCGACCGGTCAAGACAACGTGTTTGGCGCCATTGCTTATGAGCCATTTGACGACACTGCGCCCTAACATTCCCAGGCCGCCAGTCACAAGGTAGGTGGCGTTCCCGCGGACCCGGGGCACCTGTACCCGCAATTCTGCCAAGGGTTGTCTGACGAACCTTGGAACGTTGCGCTGGTTGTCAATTGAGATTGCAATCTGGGTTTCACCATCTGGATGCAGCAATTCCGCCGCCAATAAATCGATATCCGGCGTCCGGTCCCCGTTCAGTTGCAGATCAATCAATCCTCCCCAAATGCCGGAGTATTCGATCGCGACGGTTCGTCCCAAGCCCCATAGGGGCGCCTGAATCGGATCAACATGCCGGTCCTGGCCCTCTGTTTTTTGCGTGTTCGTGGTTACGAACCACAGTCGTCTGCAGTTTAGATTCGTCGATCGAGTCTCTGCAAGAGCCTGCGCGAGCGCCAACGCCCCGCGGCACATTATCTCGCAGCCACTCTTCAATTTTGCGAGGGTTAGATCTTCAATTGAGGGCGCATCCAATCCCCACAGGTAAACCACGCCATTACACGGTAGCGTCTCGCTGGCGGCGAACTGCTCCAGCAACCGGCGAAAATGGTGAGGTTTTCGTTCGTTCACGGTCCACGTTCGAACACAAGCATCATGTTGGACCAATGCATCCTCTCGGTACACGAGATGGCAATGATGACCCGCCGCTTCTAGTCTGCCAGCCAATGCCCCTCCGATACCTTTTGCATCGGCGAAGATAATCCAGCTTGCCGGGGCACGTTCCTTCTCGGTGCTGGCGGCCTCTCTAATGCTCTTCCGCCAGACCACCCGATAAAACAGGTTGTCCGTGCCAGCTCTGGGTGTTTGGACTTTAGCAAGCGGCAACAGGCGCACAGTTAGTCCGTCCAGATCTGCCACCGGCTGCTCCGCGTCATCGTAAATTCGAATGTCAACCACCTGCGTATCGTCATTCTCGACACTGCGCAGCCTGATGTGTGCCCACGCCTTGTCGATTCTGTCCTGATAGCAGCGAAATCCCTCCAACGAGACGGGCAGATAGGAGTTATGGTGATCGCCTTTGGCTTCGTCCGCGCCATCGAGGACAAGAGGATAGGCATGCAGGCACGCATCCAAGAACGCCGGATGCATCACGTATTGCGCATTTGCTAAACCATCCGCCAGTTGCACTTTGGCAAGCGCCTCATGCTGACCGAGGTAGAATTCCCGAACGCCACGAAAGCTCGGTCCATATTCAAGCCCGAGCTTGGCGAGCCGCTCATAGAACTCAGGCGCAGGCATTGTTCGCCGGCAACGGACCCGGACTTCCTTCGTCGAAAAGACCGATGCGGGCGGTGCATCCGACCTGCGCAAGGTGCCCGTCATGTGGGTATGCCAGATCTTCGAGTCCTCGGTGTCCGCGCTGACCAGTTTGAAACTTGCCCGATCGGACTTCTGCGGAGTTACCAGCACCCTCACAGTCCGATCTTCCCCATTGGCAAATGACATTGCCTGGTGATGCATTGCGCTCTCAAAACTGACCCGCGACGATCCGAAATGCTTCCGGCCCACGACCGTGGCGACTTCCAATTCGACCGTCGTCGGCAGGACGATGGTCCCCGCAACACGATGATCAGAGAAGAAGCTGGTGTGCCGCACTCCGTAGTGCGCTTCGTAACACACCTCTTTAGCTGTCGAATTGATGCGCGTGCCGACCAACGGATGGAGCCGTTCGACCGCTTTCCGGGCTCGCTGAGTATGAATTGTATTGTCCTCTAGCCAGTGACGTTGGCGCTGAAAAGGGTAGGTGGGCAACGGTATTCGTCGCCACGACGCATCGGCATGCACCGCGGCCCAATTTATATTGTGGCCGGCAAGATATAGCGCGGCCAGCATGTCGCTAATCGACTCCGTGTCCGACTTTTGACGATTGAGCGTAGCAATCCAGGTAGCTGATCTGCCTCTTGCGCCTAGGCAGACTTGCGCCATCGGCAGGAGAGCCGGGTGCGGGCCGATCTCGAGAAAGCTTCGGCATCCAAGCTCGGCAAGCGCGAGCATCCCATCCCCGAACCGAACCGCTTCGCGAAGGTGTCGGCGCCAATAGAGCTTGTCGGGCGCTGCTGCCATCAGCTCTCCAGTGAGGTTGGATATCAATGGCAGCTTAGGCGTTTTGTACTCAATCTTGCCCGCTATGTTTTCCAGATCATCAAGGATGGGCTCGGTATGCCGCGAATGAAAAGCGTTGGATACCTGCAATTCCCGATAGCTGATGCCTTCCCGGTCGAGCTCTTCCGACAGCATTCTACATGCATCGAGGTCGCCGGACACGACCGTATTCTCCGGCCCGTTGATTGCGGCCACATCGATCTCGGAAGCAACGTTCTCGAGAAGCGCTCGCACCACGGATTCTTTGGCGAAGATCGCGGTCATACCCCCGCTTGGCATTCGGCGCATCAGTGCACCGCGGGCGGTGACCAAGCGCATCGCGTCTTCGAGCGTCATGACATCCGCCGCCCAAGCGGCAGTAAATTCTCCCAGGCTGTGCCCGATGACGGCGTTTGGCGCGACGCCCCAGGATTCCAAAAGTTGAGCCAGGGCATATTCAACCGCAAACAACGCAGGCTGGGTGTATTCGGTGCGGTTAACCAGCGCGGCATCGTCTTCTCTAGCGAAAAGAACGTCGAGCAGGCCTTGCTCAAGATATGGCTCCGCCAGAGCATGACAGCGATCAATGGCATCGCGAAAAACGGAGTGCGCGCGATACAGCTTTGCGGCCATGCCGGCATGCTGGGAGCCCTGGCCGGAAAACATGAACGCGATCGGCGAAGCGCTGGTGCGCTGCAAACGCGAAACATCAGTCGCCACGGTTCGCAGCCATTTCGTGACGTGCTTCTTCAGCTCCGCTCCCGATCGGGCGGGCGCCGCGAAGCGGAAGCTGAACTGGCTTCTGCTGACGTTGGTGGTATAGCAAACGTCGCCAATCGGTATGTCTGGATTGTCATTTAACCAATTCAACAGTTGTTCGACACGTGCGACCAGCGCGTCAGCGCTTTTGGCTGAAAGTGTAATGAGGTAGGGGACGTGCTCTGGTAACTGACCCTTCGCCTCAGCGGTTGGCGGTGTCTCCTCGAGGACCGTGAAAACATTCGTGCCGCCGATCCCCAGGCTGTTGACCCCGGCTCGCCGCAGCGTATCGGTACCGGGAAAATCCTGCAGCGTCGTGTTGACGTAGAAGGGCGACGATGCGAAGTCGATCGCAGGGTTCGGCGTTTGAAAATTGATGCTCGGCGGGATTCGCTTGTGATGAAGCGCGAGCGCGGCCTTGATAAGACCGGCGATTCCCGACGCTTGTTCCGGATGCCCGATATTGGCCTTGACCGAGCCGACGGCGCAGTATTGCTTGCGGCCAGTTTGCTTTCGAAAAGCCATGGTCAGTGCTTCGATTTCCAGTGGATCGCCGACAAGAGTGCCGGTTGCGTGGCATTCAACATAGCCAACGCTGTCTGCGCTTATCCCGGCCGATTTCAGCGCGTCGGCCACCGCCTGGGACTGCTGGCCCAGACTCGGCGCGGTATAGCTGTTCTTGGCTGAACCATCGTTGTTTGCCGCTGTCCCCTTGATGACTGCAAATATGTGGTCGCGATCGGCGATGGCTTGCCGCAAAGGCTTCAGTAACACGGCACCGACGCCGCTGGCAAAAATAGTTCCCTGGCCAACCGCGTCAAAGGGGCGGCAGTGTCCGTCGAGGGAATGAACGTTCCGCTTTTCCGCCAAGTATCCCTCGACTTGCGGCACGCGCACCACCGAGCCGCCCACCAGCATCATGTCACACTCTTTGAACCGCAGGTTCTGACACGCTTGGTGCACCGCCAATAAGGATGACGAGCACGCAGATTGAATCGTGAAGCTGGGACCGGTGAGGTCGAGCTTGTAGGAAATACGCGTGCTCAAGAAATCCTTGTCGTTGTTGATGTGCGATATGCTTGCCGTTTGGCCGGGAAGATCTGCATGGTGCAGTTTTGCCAGGAGATAGCTGGTAACGACGCCTCCGGCGGTTGCAACGACACCGACCTTTCCCGGGTAGACGGCAGGGTCATAGCCTGCGTTTTCGAACGCCTCCCAGCACACTTCCAGGAACAGACGATGCTGCGGGTCCATCAGCGCTGCGTCTTTTGGCGAGTAACCGAAGAAGGATGCGTCGAACATCTCGACGTCTCGCAACATCGCCGCAGCCTTTACGTAGCTGGGGTTGACGACCAAGGACGGATCGACATTGGCGGCGACAAGGTCTTGATCGGAAAAGAAAGTGACGGATTCGACGCCGTCACACAAATTCTTCCAATATTCTTCAGCTGTGGCCGCTCCGGGAAATCGACAAGACAAGCCAATTATCGCGATGTCATTTCGTCGTGGAGCATTCATTTCGACGCCTCGACCGCAACAAGACGTTGGACGTTAATGCCGGCTCAGAAAATCATCGGATCAAAAAAGCTCATCTTTTTCTGTGGAAGATTATAGCCTTTGTGACCTTTTGGGAGTGTGCAGAGTTCATCGTTCGGGTCGGTTAGGGGGTTTTCCGCTCGTGTCGCTGCTAGGCTTTATCTTTTCTCATTTTATCGAATAGTTCGTATATGGAGGCTAGGACCGCTTCTTGAGTCTCGATAAGAAAAATTGAACCGGAGACTAATTTTGGGAAGGTTTTTGTGTACGTCTCTTTTATTTTTTCTTGTAGATCGCGATCGAGGAGACTCCTCCACTTTCCCGACGGATCCAAGATCATCATCAGCGCTTGCAGTTCGCGCGACGTGAGATTCTCGATCGGCCGAACATGGCTGGCGTCGTCAATGCCTCTTTTCATGAGCGTGAGCAGGTCTCGTTGTAAGGACAACCAGGGTAATGCCAGCAAAGCGAAATTCCTCAAAACGCGGCTTTCGCCATTTTGAGTATGATCGCGACCGCTGTCCTTGTCATTCAGCATTTGGACGCCCCTCAGATGTTTAGCGGATGTCGACCGTCAAGCGGGAAGGGGTAGCACCGCCACGCGTCTCGTCATCCGTCCGAGCGATCGTCGGCGGGGAAATACAACCGACCGTGGTAAGGTACATTTTGTCTGACGGTTCAGCAATGCCATGGTCACGCCGTTCGCTCGTGCGCCGCAGTAACCCATTGCCATTAAACGGTCATTCGGCGTTTTCGGAAATGAGCCGTTTGAGGGCGTCGAGCGACAAAATGCTTAAACCCCCGCGTTCCAGCCGCACCCATTTTTGCCGCTGCCATCTGCGAAATTGCTTATTCGCGCTCTCGCGGGAAACGCCGACCAGTTGACTGATATCGCGTTGCGTCACCTTCAGTTCTTGCGATGCCCAAACGACGAATGTTCGTAAAGGTACAGCAACATTTTTGCGAGGCGGGCCTTAAGTCCGAGAAAGACGATATCTTCGACTTGTTCACTAGTGTGCCGCAAGCGCCTGCACAAGATTTCCAGCAGACGTAGCGCAAGCTCAGGATAGTCGTGCGGCAAGGGTAAAAAATCCCGGCATTCAATAACCATGAGCTCGCCGGATTCAATCATCACCGCGTCGGCCGTGCGTGGACCACCATCGAGAAACGCGATTTCTCCAAAGATCTCCCCGGGCACGATCAGGTTGAATACGGCATCTTTCCCCTGATCGGAGGGCGCGCTGACACGCACCGCGCCGGCGCAGACGGCATATAAATTGGTCCCCTGTGTGTACCGAAAACCCAATCCGGCGACGATTTTGATTTTCGTAGGCGAATTTCCCTGTTCCTGCGCCAGAATTTCCTGTTCCGCCGAATTAATTCCCTGTTCTGTTGCGTAGGGAATTTAGCTGAAAGCCTTTGAAATTGCTCGCGTGTTAGCTTTTAAAATCTAACAAAGCGAACGGATTTGGCGAAATTCCCTGTTAATTTCCCTGTTAACGGGGTCACTAACAAGCAAAATCAATGGCTTAGCTGATGCTTTGGCGGCAGTGGCGACAGCCATTGGCGACAGTTGTTTAACCGTCGTAGCGTGGTCAAAATTCGCGAAGAAGCAGACACATCGAATGCTACGAGAACTTGCCCCACGCGCGTTCGGTTGCCCACCAAATTAGCTTGCTCCCGCCGACAATGACGACGCCCAACGCAATCCACTCGT
>CAAGKR010124542.1_pt1 | contig 13623 bp, 10 predicted proteins | sample 2556971 | NCBI WGS metagenome assembly CAAGKR01 (sample SAMEA5207829, study PRJEB30636) | soil metagenome | biome: forest; feature: boreal; material: soil | place: USA | collected 2011-09 | depth 1 m | reverse complement strand
GCCCCCGCCCCCGCCGGTCGCCGCGCGGATGCAGGCCTCAACCTTGGGCCGCATCCCCCCCGCCAGGGCACCGCTCGCCATCAGCTCGGCCAGGTCGTCCTGGTCGGCGAAGGTCACCAGCGTCGCCGGATCGGCACGGTCGCGCAGCACCCCGGGCGCCCCGGTGAGGAAGATCAGCTTCTGCGCCTTGAGGGCAATCGCCAGCGATTCCGCCATGGTGTCGGCGTTGACGTTGTAGACATTGCCCTCCGCATCGCCCGCCAGCGACGACACCACCGGCACGAAGCGCGCATCCAGCAGCGTCGTGAGCACACGGGGATCGACATGGTCAATGTCGCCCACGTGACCGTAGTCGACCATCCGCTCGACCCCGAGATCATCGATGACGCGAACCGGCGGGCGACGGTGCGCCGTCAGCAGGTCACCATCGACGCCCGAGAGCCCCGCCGCCTGCACGCCGTGCCGATGCAATGCCGAGACCAGTTCGGTGTTAAGCAGTCCACGGTAGACCATCTTCACCACGTCCAGGGTCTCGTCGTCGGTGACGCGACGGCCGGCCACCAGTTCCGGGTTCAGGCCCAGCCGGGTGGAAAGCGCCGTCGCCTGCGGCCCGCCGCCATGGACCACGACCAGCCGGATCGACAGCGACGACAGCAGCGCCAGTTGCCCGGCGACCTGGTCGAGCTGGTGCCGGTCCGCGAGCACCTCGCCGCCGAGCTTGACGACGAAGACGTGATCACGGTATTCGCGAACATAGCGCAGGGCGCCCTTGAGTCCGGCAATGCCCTTGCTGGTGTCTATGGCCATGGGGCGTGTTCCCTTCGTGGTCGATGATCGATGATCGATGATCGATGATCGATCATCGTGTCCCTATCAGCTCCAGCATCAACGCCCGCTGCACGTGCAGCCGATTCTCCGCCTCGTCGATCACAGCGCTGTTCGGCCCGTCCAGCACCTCGCCATCGATCTCGACATTGCGTCGCACCGGAAGGCAGTGCATCGCGATGCCGCGCTCGTCGGCCGTGGTCCGCATCCGCGGCTGGGTCAGCCGCCAGTCGCGTCGTCCCTCGCGCAGCGCCCGCTCCGCTTCGGGATTGCCGAAATGCAGCAGCGACCCCCACGACTTGGCGTAGACGACGTCGGCGCCAGCGATCGCGCCGTCGAGGTCGTCGGTCACCTGCAACGATCCGCCGCGATTGGTCGCCAGCATCTCGATGGCGAGGTAGTCATCGGGATCGAGGTCGAATCCGGCCGGGCGGACGATGGTGATCGCCATGCCGAGGTGCGCGGCCGCGATCGCGGCACTAGCCGGCACGGCAGTCGGCAGCGCCTTGGGGTGCCATGCCCACATCAGCACGAAGCGCTTGCGCTGCGTCTCCCCGAGATGTTCCCGGATCGTCAGTGCGTCGGCGAGCCCCTGGCACGGATGACGTCGCGACGATTCCAGATTGACCACCGGCTTGTCGCAATAGCGGGCGAAGTTGCGGATGGTGCGGTCTTCCCGCTCCACCGCCCAATCCGTCCCCCGGGGGAAGCTCCGCACCGCCAGCGCATCGGCGTAGCGGCCGAGCACCCGCGCCATCTCGATGATGTGCTCGACGGTCGCGCCATCCATCACCGTGTCGAGTTCGGTCTCCAGGGCCCAGCTTCCCTTTCCCGGCTCGAGCGACAGCGCGTGCCCGCCGTGGAGGAACATCGCCGTCTCCATCGACGCCCGCGTGCGCAGCGAGGGGTCCATGAACACCATCGCGAGGACCTTCTTCTCCAGGCCCCCGGCGATCTCCCCGCGCTTGCAGCGAACGGCCAGGTCCAGCAGATGGTTGATGATCTCGGGCGACCACTCTTCCATGGCCAGGAAATCGTGCTTCCTCATGCAAGAACCTCCCGCAGGCCGTGAAGCAGGAGATCCGCCTCGTCGCTCGCGAAAGAGAGTGGCGGCAGCAGCCGGAGCGTCTTCGGATCGGTCGAGGTCCCGGTGAGAATCCGGTACTGCCAGAGTGCCCGCTGCACGTCGGCGGCCGGGCCATCGAGTTCGAGGCCAAGCAGGAAGCCTCGGCCGTGGACGCGCAGCACGTGCGGCATGGTGACCGCGGCAGCGGCGAGCTTCGCACTGACGTGGCGGACATTCTCGAGCAGTCCCTCGCGCTCGATGACACCGATATTGGCGAGCGCGGCGGCACACGGCACCGGCCCGCCGCCGAAGGTCGAGCCGAGATCACCCACCTTGATGTCGTCGACAAGCGAGGGGAGACAGAGCACGGCGCCGATCGGCAATCCGGCCGCCAGTCCCTTCGCCATCGCAATGGCGTCGGGGATCACGCCGAAACTCTCCGCCGCCGTGAAGGTCCCCAGTCGACCCACCCCGCACTGCACCTCGTCGAACAACAGCTTGGCGCCGGTGCGATCGCAGATGGCGCGGGCGGCCTGGAGGAATTCCACCGTGGCGCTGCGTGCCCCGCTGAACCCCTGCACCGGTTCGATCAGCACCGCAGCAACCGTGTCATCGACCGCCGCCGCCAGGGCGTCGATGTCGTTGAACGGCACCCGGCGGGAAAGCGGCATCCCGGCACGACGGGCCCCGGCTTCGTACTTCGCACCGTCGGTGCAGGCCAAGGTCGCGACGGTGCGGCCATGCCAGCCGCCCAGCATGGTCACGATCGTGCTCCGCCCGGTCTTGCGACGCGCCAGCCCGAGTTGATTCTCGTTGGCTTCCGCGCCGGAATTGCAGAAGAACACCTTGCCCAACGGAGCGGGGGCCAGCCGCGCCAGCGTCTCCGCCAGCCGCTCGCGCCCGGCGTGCGGCACCGCCGTGGAATAGAAGATCAGCCGCGCCGCCTGCTCGGCGATGGCGGCCACGACGTCGGGGTGGGAATGCCCCGAACTTGCCACCGCATGGCCACCATAGGCATCGAGCCACTCGTGGCCTTCCTCATCCACCAGCCACGAACCATGGCCGGCCACGGCACGAAGCGGAAAGGTGGCATACACCGGCAGCAGCGCCGGTTCGTCAGTGGCACTCAGCATGGGAATGGCCCCGGGGCGAGAAGTCCGGCGCGCTCGTCGAGGCCCAGCGCCAGGTTCATCGCCTGCACTGCCTGGCCGCCCGCGCCCTTGATGAGATTGTCGATGACGCACATCACCTGCACTTCGCGTCCATCGGATGACGCGACAGCATGCAGCAGCGCGAGATTGTTCCCGACGACATGCGTCAGCTCCGGCGCGGCATCAAGCACCCGGACGAACGGCCGGCCGGCAAAACGCTGCCGCACCAGCGCACCCGGATCGAACACCGGCTCGCTCAGGTGGACGTGCAGCGTGGCATAGATGCCGCGGACCCACGGACCGGCGTGACACAGCAACCGCGCGTGCGCGGTCGCATCGTTGCGCCACTCCCGCCACTGTTCCAGGATCTCCCCTTCGTGGCGATGCCCCATCACGCCGTAAGCGAACATGTTGTTCGCCCGCTCGGGATGGTGCGTCGTCGGCTTCGGAGTCTGCCCGGCACCGCTCGAGCCGGTGACGGCGAAGACCGTCGGCGCTGAGGCAAGCGGAAACTCTGCCACGGCGTAGAGCGCCAGCTGTGCCCCGGTCGCAAGACAGCCCGGCGCGGCGATCGCCCTGGCGCCATGGAGCCCGGCACCGACGACATCGGCCAGGCCGTAGCGAAAACGGTGCACCATCTCGGGGGCACGATGGGGACCGTAGTGCAGATCGTGCAGCTTGCCATCGCGGATCCGGAAGTCCGCCGCGAGGTCGACAATCATCCCCGGTCCGGCGTCGACGACCGCCCCCATCACTTGCGACGACTCGCCGTGTTCGAGCGCCAGGAACACGACGTCCTTGCCACGCGCCGTGTCACCCGGCGCATGTGCGGCGAAGCGCGCATCGGTGAGCATCGCCAGCGCCGGATGCAACTCGGCGATCGACTTGCCGGCCTGGGAACGGGAGGTCGCCGTGACCTCGGTCACGTCAGGGTGCTGCAGCACCAGACGGAGCAGCTCGCCGCCGACATAGCCGGCAGCGCCGAGCACGGCGACCTTCATGCGGCCACCCCATTGCCGAGCCGCCAGCGGTCGATCGCCTCGCGCACCCCCTCGACCAGGCCGTCGGCATCGCGCCTGGCATTGTGGGCCGCCAGCCCGAGGGAAGCCGTGATGTAGTCGCGACCCACTTCGTTGTCGGTGGCCGGGCCGGTGATCACCGTGATCGGCAGGTGGAACTCCTCGGTCATCAGGCGGAGGGCACCCCAGCAGCCGACCGGATCCGGCGCCGCCATGACGAACGCCGCACCGAGCCGCATCAGGTCGGGCGCGCGCAGGATGTCCTGGACGCCGTATTCGCCGAGAATGCCGTCTCCGAGCTCCGCCACGATCACGTCGGGCTTCGCACCGCGCGGATCGGTCAGGCGGTTGAACAGGCCCCGCGCCACCGGCACGGTCATCCCGGCGTGGGTGCTCGCCGCGCCGGCATCGTTGAACGTCAGCGCCGACACCGCCCCCGCGTCCTGCATCGACAGCGCATCCCGCATCAGGGAAACACCGGTGAGCTTCACGGCAGCGACGCGGTAGCCACCGCGCGTCAGGCCGCGCACCAGTTCGGTCGCGGCCACCGTCTTGCCCGCATTCATGCACGTCCCGGCGACATAGACCACCGGGATGGTGCAGGTCAGCACTTCGCTTGGTGGCACCGACCGGTCGCGGATGTGCGCGGGACGCCCGATCCGGTCACCGAGTTCGGGAAACGCCAGCACGGCGCCGAGCACTTCGGCATCGAACGGATGGCCAATCTCCGGATTCTCCGACGTGCAGCGCCCGAGAATGCCCCCGAGATTGAGCACGTGGAGGATGTCGCCCACGGCCAGGGTCGCCGGAACATTGCCCGCGTAGCCACGAAGTGCCCGGCGAATCCCCAGCGTCCCGGCGAGCACATCACCGGCACGCAGCGACACCATCCGGCCAAAGACATCCTCGACGGTGTTGTACGTGGTCTTGTCGGTCAGGAGACGCACCGCGAGCACGTAGCCCTCGGCCGCCACCATTTCATCGCCGATGATCACCTCCGGCGTGAGATTGGCATTGCGGGTCGAGGAGGAAATCCGGTCGAGCCGGATCCGGGTAGTCACCACCATCTCAGAGTTCTCCCTTGGCGCGAGCCTCGGCCCGCATCGCCAGCAACTCGGGAATCGCACCAACGTGCGCAAACGCCTTCGACTCCTCACCAGTCCAGAGTCGGTTCTCCTCGCCGTAGGTCGCGACAGCACGATCCATCATCGAAAACGGTGATCGCGCACCGGTCACCTGGAAGCGACCAGGGCCGAGCCGGATGCGGGTCTCCCCGGTCACCTTCCGCTGCGAGGAGGTCACCATCGCCTCGATGTCGCGCAGGGACGGATCGAAATAGTGACCCTCATGCAACCGGTCGCCGTAGAAGCGACCGAGCTGATCCTTCCAGAAGCTTTGCCACTTGGTGAGCACCAGCTTCTCGAGCTCGCGATGCGCACTGATCAGCATCAGGGCACTGCCCGCCTCGAAGCCGATGCGGCCCTTGATTCCCAGGGCGGTCTCGCCGACGTGAATCCCCTGGCCGATGCCGTACTGCGCCGCGAACTCGGTCAGGGCGTCAACGATTTCATGCCCGGCGAGCGCAGCGCCATTGAGCGCCGTCGGCACACCATTGACCCAGGTCACGATCATGTCGACCGGTGCCGGGGCATCGGCGGGTGGGTCGAGCAATTCCGGCGGAGGTGGCGCCCAGGTGTCGTGCGTCCAGCCACCACCCCAGGTGGTGCCCCAGAGGCCCCGGTTGATCGAGAACGCGCCCGACTTCGGCGGGACCGGCAGGCCGCGCGTCTCGAGGTAGGCGACCGACTGTTCCCGGGAGACCGTTTCATCACGGATCGGAGTGACGACTTCGAGGTCAGGCGCCAGCACCCGCAAGGCGATGTCAAAACGGACCTGGTCATTCCCGGCCCCGGTCGAGCCGTGCGCCACCGCCACGGCACCGATCTGCCGGGCCACCTCGACCACGGAAATCGCCTGCTGGGTCCGCTCAGCCGCCACGGAAAGCGGATAGACCTCCCCGCGCAGCACGTTGGCTTGGATCAGGAAGCGGACGAAGCGATCGAAGACCTGGGCGCGGGCATCGATCTCGTGATGCTCCAGAGCGCCCACCGCCATGGCTTGGTCGCGAATAGCCGTCCGCTGGGCCTCCGAGGTGCCGCCGGTGTTGACGAAGACAGTGGCGACCGCAAACCCCCGCTCGGCCAAGCGGGGAACACAGTAGGAGGTATCGAGGCCGCCGGAGAAGGCGAGGGCAAGAATCGGTTTCTGCATATTGCATGAATATGCATGAAACCTGCCGGCCGGCAAGACCCGGTAGCGACTAGGGTGGTCTCGAGATCCCTCCGCGGGAATTCCAATTCGGGATCTCCTCTGGCACCTCGATCAACGGATTGAGTCTCCCTCAACCCGAGGACTTACAACTACTGAAGTTGCGCGTCAGTCCTGCGATGTAGCCGGTTTTTGGGAACAAAATCTCTCTTGCGCGAGGCCGTCTTTGTTGTTTCATTGCGACCCTGTCAGCGGGTAGAGAAAGCAGGACTTCCGGTCGCCAGCCTTGCGGCTGCATCGGCGGGAGAAGGCGGAACAATTTCAGGAGGAAACGATGGGTAGAATACGTTTGGCAGTGATGGGGTTGTTGCTGTTGGCGATGCCGGCGGCAGCACAAAGCAAGGGCACCTTCGAGATCGGTGGCTTCATCCGGGCAACAAAATATCCCGCCTCCTTTGGCAGGACCCGGTTCTACGACGTCAGCATTGACGATCTTTTCGGCGCCGGCGGACGGATCGGGTATTTCGTCGCCCGGAACCTCACCGTCGAGTTGGATGGCTCCTACAGCGAGGCCGATCTACTGGGGAACCCTCCAGCCATCGTCCCGACTCCGGGGTGGCCGATCTATCGGGACTTGAAGTACACGCCGTTCCATCTCCAGCTGGTCTACAACGCGCCGCTGGGCGAGAAGGTATCGTGGGAGATTGGCGGTGGCGGGAGTTACAACAAGTCGGGGACGCCGATCAACCGCAGCGATGTTGGTTTCGGCGGCATCACCGGGCTTCGTTTGCGCCTGAGTCGGGTCGTGAATGTTCGGCTCGAGGGGACCGGCGACATCGTGCCGAAGGGGTACAACGGCGTAAGAAACACCTTCCTCGGCGCCCAGCTGGGCGTGTCACTGCTGTTCGGCGGGAAGCATTGCAACCACTCGACGGACATGATCGGCATTCACCCGACCACCGCGACGCTCGCCCCGGGCGAGAGCCAGAGCTTCACCTCCGATGCGACGTTCTGCGGCAAGCCTGACGCCGTGACCTACACGCTCAGCGGCCCGGGCACGATCGATTCGACCGGCCGCTATACGGCGGCAGGCGAAGGAACCGCGACGGGGACGGCGCACAGCGCCAAGGGCAAGTTGATGTCGTCGGCGACCATCACGGTGCGCAATCCGCCGCCGCCGCCAGCTCCGGCTCCGCCGCCAGCTCCAACCCCGCCGCCGGCGCCCGCTCCGGCACCAGCTCCGGCGCCACGATACAACTTCGAGCTGGATATTGTGCACTTCCGCTTCGATCACGCCGACCTGACCAAGGGCGGCATCGACTCGGTGAAGGCAGTTGCCGAGACGCTGAAGGCGCACCCTGAGGTGAACGTCGATGTCACCGGCCACACCGACTGGGTCGGCACCAACGCCTACAACATGAAGCTGTCCCAGGCGCGAGCCGAGACGGTGCGCAAGCTGCTGGTTGCCGAAGGGATCGCCGACAGCCGGATCTCGGCCAAGTGGCGCGGCGAAGAAGAGCCCATCATGGACAACAAGACCGTCGCAGGCCGCGCGGCGAATCGCCGGACGGAGATCAAGCAGAACAACTGACGACGATCGATGATCGAGGATCGATCATCGATGGCCCCAGGCCATGAAGATCAAGACGAAGGGTGGCGCTCCCAGTCGGGGCACCACCCTTTGTCCTGCCGTGCGGAGCATGGTTCTCGATCATCGATCATCGACTCTTCGTCCGCCCCTTGAAACGTTCCTAGCGCTCCGGTCGCGCCAGCGAATCGAGGATCGGCTTGAGCGTCCGCCAGACATTGGCGGCCACTCGCCGCGACCCGGCCGGATTGGGATGAACTCCATCGGCCTGGTTGAGGGTGTCGATCCCAGCCACCCCCGCGAGCAGGAACGGGAGATACACCACATGGTGCGTGCCAGCGATCTGGGGGAAGATCACCCGGAAGCGATCGGCATAACTGCGGCCCAGGTTCGGCAGCGCCTCCATCCCGGCAATGACGATCACCGGTTTCGGTGACACCACTTCCACGCGCCGGACGATCGCCTCCAGGTTCGCTCGCACCGAATCCGGTGGTTGGCCGCGCAAGCCGTCGTTCGCCCCCGTCTCGATCATGACCAGGCTCGGTGTTGGCTGCTGGGCCAGCAACCAGTCGATGCGACGGAGGGCACCTGCCGAACTTTCACCGCTGACCCCAGCATTGATGACACGAAACGGCAACCCGGCGGAGTCGATCTTCCGTTGCACCAGCGTCGCCCATGCCACGGCAGGGTCGAGTCCATAACCAGCCGTGATGGACGTGCCGACAAGCAGCAGAGATCGGCGCGAAACTCCGCTATCCTTCGCAGCAGGTATCGCCGGCGACGAGGTGCCGGGCGGCACCGGGCGGCGGTCGCCCGAGCGGCAACCGCTCAGTGCGGCCGACAACAGCAGAACCAGGTACCCTGATCGTACCACGACTCGCACTCGACCGCGCCTCCGGGCCGGAGCCCGCATGTTGTCCTGTCACGCCCTCCACCACGAGTACCTCTCGGGCGGCCGCCGCCTGACCGTCCTCAAGGATATCACGTTCACCCTCGAGGCCGGCGGATTTCTCGCCATCGTCGGACCCTCGGGAAGTGGCAAGACCACCCTCCTCGGCCTCCTCGCCGGTCTCGACCGGCCGACGAGCGGGCGCGTGGTGCTCGACGGTGTCGACCTCGCCGACCTTGACGAGGACGCACGGGCACGGCTGCGGCGCGAGCGGGTCGGGTTCGTCTTCCAGTCCTTCCAGCTCATTCCCACGCTGACCGCGCGGGAGAATGTGCAGGTCCCACTCGAACTCGCCGGCGCGAGTGGTGCGGGTGCGCGCGCCGATGCGCTGCTCGCGCGAGTCGGCTTGGGCGAACGCGGGCATCACTATCCGTCGCAGCTCTCAGGTGGCGAGCAACAACGGGTGGCAGTGGCACGGGCGTTCTGCACCCGCCCGAAGATCCTCTTCGCCGATGAGCCAACCGGCAACCTCGATGCCGCCAATGGAGCGACCATCATCGAACTCATGATGGCGCTCAACACCGAATTCAACACCACCCTCGTACTGGTGACCCATGATCCCGATCTCGCCGGACTGGCACATCGGATCGTCCGACTTGCCGACGGCGTGATCGTCTCGGATTCCGCGACGTGACCTCACTGGGTTTCGTGGTGCGCCTGGCCTGGCGCGAAGCGCGTGCCGCGCGGCGCCGACTTGCCCTGCTCACGGCCTCGGTGATGGCGGGGGTCGGGGCCCTGGTGGCGGTCAATTCCTTCACCGACAACATGACCGTCTCGGTGGCGCAACAGGCGCAAGCGCTCTTCGGCGCCGACCTGTCGTTCTCCAGCCGCCGGCCGGTGACCGACGTCACTCTCGCACGACAGCTCCTGGATTCGCTGCGCCAGGTCGGCGGCAGCGCCGTCCACATCGCCAGCGCGGCCGACCTCGGTGCGATGGCCTACGCACCGCACGGTGGCGATACCCGCCTCGTCCAGCTGAACACCGTCGACCCCGGTTGGCCGTTCTACGGCACCGTCACCACCGTGCCCGATGGTATCTGGCCGGAACTGCAGCGGGGCGGCGCGATCGTCGACCCGTCACTGCTCACGGCCATCAACGCCAAGGTCGGCGACACGATCTCACTTGGCGAAGGCCGATTCCCGATCCTCGGCACGCTGACCAACATTCCGGGGGACATCGGGCTGCAGTCGGTGTTCGGTTCCCGAGTCTTCATCGCGACAACGGCCCTGGCAAGCACCAAGCTGACCGGCTTCGGATCGCGCATCGGCTGGACTACCTACGTCAAGCTTCCGGCCACGATCAGCGCCCAGGCGATCGCCAAGGCGAATCGCCCCGCGCTGCAGGCGTTGCGCGTCAACCTCCGAACTGTGGCGGACGATCGCGATGCCCTGACCCGGGGGTTGACTCGTCTGGGCAACTATCTCGGGCTCGTGGCCCTGGCGGCGCTCCTGCTTGGCGGGCTCGGCGTCGCCAGCGCAGTGCACGTGTTCATTCGCCAGCAACTCGACAGCATCGCAGTGCTGCGTTGTCTGGGAGCAACCTCGGGACAGATCGTCGGCGTCTACCTCCTGCAATCGCTCGCCATGGGGCTGCTCGGGTCGATCCTCGGCGCCGCCCTCGGGGTGGGGCTGCAGCAGTTGATGCCGATTTTCTTGGCCGATTTCATACCGGTCAACGTGCAGGTTGCCCTGTCGCCGCACGCACTCCTCACCGGCATCGGCCTCGGTCTGTGGACCGCGATGATCTTCGCGATGCTCCCGTTGCTTCGGATCCGGGAGATCTCGCCGCTCGCCACGCTCCGGCGTGACGTCGAGCCGGGACGCCCCCGCTGGGATACCTGGCGCGCCGTCGCCGGACTGGGACTCGCGGCGAGTGTCGTCGGCCTTGCCGCGGTTCAGGTGAATTCGCTGAGGCAGGGTTCCTGGTTCGCCGTCGGCACTGCCGGTGCATTGCTGGTGCTCTGGCTGGCATCACTCGCCCTGACCATCGTGGCCCGGCGCTGGACCCCCGCGTCGCTTCCCTACCTCTGGCGGCAAGGACTGGCGAACCTGCACCGGCCGGCCAATCAGACGGTCACCGTGGTCATCGCGCTCGGCTTCGGCGCCTTCCTGCTCACCACGCTCTTCACCGCCCAGAGCAACCTGTTGCGCACGCTCCGATTCGAGAGTGGGGGAACCCAGAGCAATCTGGTGCTCTTCGACATCCAGCCGGACCAGCGCCCCCTGGTCGACTCGGCCCTTCGGCTCGCAGGCGTCACGCCGGGCAGCTACACGCCGATCGTGCCGATGCGATTGCTGATGGTGAAGAACGACTCCGTCGCCACCCTGCTTCGCCGCGCTGCAGTCGCGGGCGATACGACCGACTCGCTGGCCACTCCCCGATCGGCGAGTCGGCGACCTGCCGATGGTGCACCACCGTGGGCGCTGCGGCGCGAGTACCGCTCAACCTATCGCGGCACGAAGAACGCGGGAGAACGGATCTCGGCCGGCAAGTGGTTCGGCGGCGGACCGCAGGGCTCCGGCCGAACGAGCACCGACCCGGTCGCAATCTCGATGGAAGTCGAACTCGCGACCGAGCTCGGGCTCGCTGTTGGGGACCTCGTCACCTGGGACGTCCAGGGAGTGACGGTCCACAGCCGCATCACGTCGCTGCGACAGGTCAGCTGGGCGCGATTCGAACCGAATTTCTTCGTCGTCTTCGCCCCTGGAGCCGTGGATCGTGCACCGCAGTCTTCGGTGACCATGGTGCACGCTCCCGATGCCGCGACGCGCGGGCGGGTCCAGCGGTTTCTGGCCGAGCACGCTTCGAACGTGACATCGATTGACCTCGGCGAAATCGCCAGATCGGTGCAGGCGCTCGTCGACCGGATCATCCTCGCCATCCGTTTCATGGCACTCTTCTCCCTGGCGACCGGTGCGGTGGTGCTGATCGGTGCCATCGCCACCAGTCGCTGGCAGCGCGTGCGTGAGGGCACCCTGCTGCGGACCCTGGGCGCCACCCGCTCGCAGGTGCTGGTGATTCTCTGCGTCGAGTATGCCGCGCTTGGCCTCGGGGCGGCGCTGGTGGCATCCGGGCTCGCCGGAGCCGCGGGGTGGGCCATCGCCAAGTGGTACTTCGATGCCCAATTTGTCCTGCCGATCGTGCCGGTCCTCGTGCTGGCGCTCGGACTGGTGATCCTCACGACCGTCGTCGGCCTGCTCAACTCGCTCGAGGTCCTGCGACGGCCGCCGCTGGAAGTCCTTCGCGCAGAGTAGCAGGACCGGCACGGATCCGGGCTATCTTACCGGCTCAATCTCGTACGGGGAGTTTCCGGGATGCTTTCCATCGACCTGACCGGCAAGCGCGCTTTCGTGGCCGGAGTCGGCGACGACGGCGGGTTCGGCTTCGCGATCGCCAAGTCCCTCGCGCAGGCAGGGGCGACGATCTGCGTGGGCACCTGGCCTCCGGCGATGGGAATCTTCCAGACACTGCTCGAGCGCGGCAAGATCGCCGAGTCGCTCCTGCTGCCCGACGGAACGTCGATGGCCTTCGAGCGGATCTACCCGCTGGATGCCGCGTTCGACACCATGGATCAGGTGCCGGCCGAACTCCGCGAGCACAAGCGGTATCGTGAGCGGGGAGACTTCACCATCGCTGGGCTCGTGGCCTCGCTCCGGCGCGATTTCGGGGAGCAGCCGCTCGACATCGTGATCCATTCCCTGGCCAATGGCCCCGAAGTTCGCACACCCCTGCTTGACACCTCGCGTCGAGGCTACCTCGAGGCGGTCAGCATCTCCGCCTACAGCAACCTCGCCTTCGTCCGGGAACTCGGCCCGCTGATGCGTCCCGGCGGAAGTTTCCTGTCGCTGAGCTACATCGCGGCTCAGCGAGCCATTCCCGGCTATGGTGGCGGCATGTCGTCCGCCAAGGCCGCGCTCGAAGCCGACACGCGGACCCTTGCCCACGAAGCGGGGCGCCGCTTTGGTGTCCGGGTCAACACCATCTCGGCCGGACCGTTTGCGTCCCGCGCAGCCACGGCGATTGGCTTCGTGAGGACGATGATCAACTACACCCGGATCAATTCACCGATCATGCGCGACATCGAGGCCAGTGATGTCGGGCACACCGCTGCGTTTCTGGCCTCGCCGCTCGCCGCGGCCATCACCGGCTCCACCGTGTATGTCGACAACGGCTATCACTCGGAGGGAATGGCGGTCATCGACCCGGCGACGTTCGAATGACGACACGATTCGCCGCCACCACTGGCGCCTTGCTCGCCGGAATTGGTGTGGCGCTTGGGGCGTTCGGGGCCGAGTGACGTATCGCACGCTGCTTCCGATCCTCGACCAGTGGTTCGCCAGGGGTTCGACCCACGCCGATCCCGGTGTCGTCCCGTGTCGCTCCGGCTGTACCGCCTGCTGTCACGGTCCGTTCGATATCTCCCCCGCCGATGCCCGTCTCGTGGCAAGAGCGGTGGCGCGGCTCGATGAGAACGCGCGCGTTGCGCTCCACCAGCGTGCCGAAACCCAGCTCGCCCGCTATCGCGCGTTGATCCCCGCATGGGGACCACCGTGGGATGTCACCGACCTCGGCGACGAGGCATTCGACGAGCTGGTCGAGACACTGGCCGGGCTCCCGTGTCCTGCCCTGGGGGACGATGGCAGCTGCGTCATCTATGCCGATCGCCCCGCCACCTGCCGGATGATCGGACTTCCGATGATCAATGAGGACGAGGAGATTCTCGAAAACGCCTGCCCCATCCAGGGCGCCTTTCCCG
>CAAGKR010210761.1_pt1 | contig 13625 bp, 11 predicted proteins | sample 2556971 | NCBI WGS metagenome assembly CAAGKR01 (sample SAMEA5207829, study PRJEB30636) | soil metagenome | biome: forest; feature: boreal; material: soil | place: USA | collected 2011-09 | depth 1 m | reverse complement strand
GTACGACTCGCGGCTGAATCTCTCGAGGCAGGTTGCCGAAGACGCTCGCGAATACTTCGGACCAAAGGTGTTCAACAGCGTCGTGCCGAGAAATGTCCGACTGGCAGAAGCCCCAAGTTTTGGCAAGCCGATCATTCTCTACGATGTCGCATCCGTCGGGGCACAGGCTTACATGAACGTCGCCAAAGAACTCATCGAGCGAACCGAGCAAGGAGAGAACGGTGGCCACTGAAAAAACTCCAAGGCGGCTTGGCAGGGGACTCGAAGCACTTCTCGCCGGCGGAGGGCTGGCCTCAAGCGATCAGGGCGCACTGAAATCAATCCCCATCGCACAAGTTGGTCGAAATCCGTTTCAGCCGCGGACAGAGTTCAATGCTGAAGAGCTCCTCGAGTTGCAGGAAAGCCTCAACGCGAGCGGGCTCCTCCAGCCGATAACGGTCCGACGCAGACCCGGAAAGGATGGATTCGAGCTCATAGCCGGCGAGCGTCGTCTACGCGCAGCTACAAAACTCGGATGGAAAGAAATCCCCGCGATTATAAAGGAAATCGACGACAAAACACTTCTGACGCTCGCGCTCGTCGAGAATCTTCAGAGAACCGATCTCAATCCGATCGAAGAAGGAGAGGGCTATCATAGACTCTCGCACGATTTTGGTCTGACTCAGCAACAGATCGCGGAGACTGTTGGAAAGGATAGAACAACGATCGCCAACATGCTTCGCGTGCTTCAGCTCCCCGAGTCAGCGAGAAAGCTTCTCCAGGGGGGCAAGTTGACGATGGGCCACGCAAAGGTGCTGCTTGGCCTCGATGATTCGGACAAGATTGTGAATCTGGCCAACGAAATTGTGAGAGAAGGGGTTAGCGTGAGGGAGTTGGAGCAGAGACTCCGCCAGGTAGCCGGCGCGCCGAAGGCGGGGAAGGCGGGACGGCCGAGAAGCGGAGACCGCCAATCCCCCGAGGTTCGGGAAATTCAGAACAGATTACGGCGCTTCCTGCAGACAGACGTCATCGTAAGCGTTGGACCGAAAAACCGCGGTACTGTTACCCTCCATTTTTTTTCGCCCGATGACCTAGAACGCCTATTGGAGCTCATGCATGTTCCGGACTAATCAACACGGTTGTCAACCTGAGCTGTAACTCATTGCGGCTCATTGAGTTAACTTCAAGGGGCTGAGCTGATAAAGCTGTTTCTCCACACAAATCTGCCCCCATATGACGATATCTTTGAAGGACCTCGGACTCTACGCAGATATCCTGCTTGAAACGGCAACTACGCCGGATTACGAGAACGCGCTCAACGGAATTCAACTCGACAATCAGTCTCCTATTCGTGGGATCGCAGCAGCGGTCGATTTCTCAGACAGAGCCATTCAGGGAGCGATCGCAAGCGGCGCAAACCTCCTTATTGTCCACCACGGCATGTTCTGGGGCGGACTGGAGCGTCTGACAGGTCCCTCCTACAAACGAGTCCGCAGATTGATCGACGCGGACATTGCGGTTTACGCCTCCCATCTTCCGCTCGATCGGCATCCAACACTTGGAAACAATGCGCTTCTAGCCAAGGAGCTGGATCTTCAACCAACCGCGGCCTTTGCCACCTTTGAGGACGTTTTCATCGGATTGAGAGGAGAAAGCAACATAGAAACCGCGGCAATCGTTACACGTGCCCGGGATTTTGCGCGAACACACGGTGGAGGTGTCCGCACATCTGTTCTGCGAGATGGTCGACGAACACGCAAATGGGCGATCTGCACCGGTGCGGGAGCGTCCAGCGAAACGCTGAGGGAGGCAGGCACGATGGGAGTGGACACTCTCATCGTGGGCGAAGGACCTCACTGGACCGCGATTCACGCCGAAGAGAATGATCTCGCGATCATATACGCGGGACATTACGCGACAGAGACGCTCGGTGTGTGCGCGTTGGCGCGACACCTCAGCGAGAAATACGATCTGCCGTGGAATTTTGTGAGTGCGCCCACCGGTCTTTAACGGATTCGAAGCTGCTGAAACATCAGCAGGTGGTGTACGCGCTCTTCCAGGTTGAGCGCCATTGACCGGGTCCGCTTCGTTCGATCAGTCCCAGTTTAGCACCTTCTTCGGACTCGACGTTAACAATGATTGCAGGACGCCTGGATGCTCCTATCTCCACGGCCGCGAGGACGTCAGTCGCTTGCATCGTTTCTTCAGCACCAGCAATCCGGCTGTAGTATCCGACCGCATATCTCCCTTTCGTTCCAGCTGGACGCTCTCCAATGAGCAGAAGATGCTCGATACGTGGATTGGCTTCCTCATTCAGCGTGCGAACAATATCGGCAATCACCACTTCAACTGAATCCAGTCGAAAGGTGTAGGCTGACTGCACCCTGAACGGGAGTCTTCGAAATGTCGGGTCTGAAGAAACCGGTAGAGTCGCCGCGCTTTGGGCCAGCGATGCGGCGAGCATAGCTGAATCCGTGCTCGGCAACGACTCGATCGAATCGATGGGAATTGCTTTTACGTTTCCACGAACAAAGCCAACGCGCCAAGCTGCATGCGCGGATTGCGTTCTTCCGAGAGGCCAGGCGTTGCATTCTCGCCCGGTGTCGGCGGCCGCTGTTAGCGGTAAGACTGTGGTAGAATCGATCTTTCCGCCCCGACCGAACAGCTCGAAGACAAAACCGGAGACGGGTGGAACGACATCCTGGATTGACTCAATCGTACTGTCGGTGGCCTCAGGCAATACTATCGCCACACTGTCAGAGCTATTTCCGGCAGACAACAGCATTACCGGACCGGCGCTCACATCCCAGTTTGTATTGCTGACGGGGCCAAGCGAAAACACTGGCGGGAGAGACTTACCGGCAGCGTCGGAATCTCGCCCCTTGTCTCGGCAGGCAAGTACGAGCAGCAGCATGCTGATCCTGCTGAGAGTAACCACGCGAGCTGCCATAGGGTTAAATCTGTCTGCCGCATCATCCAGCGTCGAGAGTACTTAGCGAGTGCTACGTCACCATACGTATTTGAGTGGCGAATTCAGTGGTGTAGGGTTTCTCATGTGCGACTTCAACGCGCGGAGCAATCGATGCAGCCAGCAGTTGTAATTGCGAGCGATTCCTCAACAGGTGGTTCGGACCTCGCGCCAGGCGGGGATCTGAATCCACCGCTCGCTCCGGCCCGAGAGCGGTTCAGCTGGGCGCTTTACGATTTTGCCAACACGGTTTTTTCGATGAACATCGCGACGCTTTACTTCGCGGCGTGGCTGGTAAAAGATCTGGGTCGTTCCAATACGCTCTACGCCACGGTGAATGGCATAGCATCGGCACTCGTGGTGGTTTCGATTCCCCTGTTTGGTGCCATTTCCGACGCGACACAGAGGCGAAAGCCATGGGTTGTCGGCTTTACGCTCATTGCGTGTATCTCCACGGTACTGATCGCGGTTCTCGGTCAGACCGGATTGCCTCTCATTGGGGAGGGGGTAACGTCGGGAGCGATATCAGCCGCATCGTTACCCTCCGGAATTGCGTTGTTCGGTGTGCTCGCGGCATTTACCATCGCGAACTACGCGTACCAGGGCGCGCAGCCATTCTATAATGCAATGCTGCCGGAGCTCGTCCCGGTCGATCACCGAGGACGTCTTTCCGGGCTCGGCGCTGCATTCGGCTATGTCGGCTCAATAGTCGGTGTTCTACTGACATTTCCGTTCTTCACCGGGTCACTGCCGATACTTGGAGCGATTCCCGAACGTGTCATCCTCATTCTACGAAATGCAGTTCCATTTACGGCACATGGCGGACGTGTGTCCACGTTCGTCCCGACGGCGATTCTCTTCCTGCTATTCTCGCTGCCGCTGTTTTTCTTCTGCCGCGATCACTACGCAGTGCCCGGGAAAAAGCGCATTCCCTGGCGCAAGGCATTCCGGGATGTGCGGCAGACCCTGAAGGAGGCAAAACAATACCCGGGAACGTTGAGGTTCATCCTTACCTCTTTTCTGTATCAGGATGCGATGGGAACCATCATCGCGAACATGGCACTCTATGCAATTTTTGCGATGGGATTCAAGGCAGGCTCTGAAGCAACTCTGTTCGTAGTTCTTACGATTCCAGCAGTGCTCGGGGCGTATGGTATCGGCCGATTGGTGGATCGCTTCGGGCCCAAGCGCACTTTGTCGTGGGTACTCATGGGTTGGGTAGTGCTTCTGGTGGCAATGATCTTGGTGCCGACAAGAGGCGCTTTCTGGATCGTAGGCGGATGTATCGGTCTGATATACGGAGGCGTCTCGACCGCTGAACGTCCACTGCTGCTTGGTCTGGTTCCCGACGTTGAAGCTGGGCGTTTCTTCAGCCTGATGGTGCTTTCTTCGAGAGCTGCAGCCGTTGTCGGCCCATTCGTTTGGGCATTCACCGTCGATGGGCTGACGTCGCCGATGGGAACCGGGTTCGCGTATCGTGCCGGAGTCGCAACCGTTGCAATCGGGATGATTCTGGCGCTTCTGATGCTGCGCGGGGTTCCCGACAACTTCACCAGATCCGGTCGCGCGAGGTGATCTACGGCTTGTTGCGGTGGATCACCGGAATTGCGCTACACTGGTTCTATAGCGACATCCGGATAGTAGGCGAGGAAAAGATTCCAGTCGGTGGCCCGCTGCTGATCGCGGTCAATCACCAAAATGCGCTGGTCGATTCCCTCATAGTCGGGTGGCTCGTTCCTCGTCCCATTTCCATGACAGCCAAGGCAACACTTGCCGACAATCCATTCATCGCGATTCTCTTCAGGATCTTGCATGTCGTGCCGCTTCGAAGAGTAAGCGACGAAGCTCAGCGGTCGAATGGACTTCCAGTCGACAGATCCCGCAATGCTGGAGCCTTCAAGGAGATTCTGAATCTCCTCGGGAGAAACGGGGCGGTGCTGATCTTTCCCGAAGGCAAAAGCCACAACGAGATCGGACTCGAGCCACTCAAGACCGGGTTAGCGCGACTTGCGCTCCAGGCGCGAGATAAAAGCGCAATCAAGGGCCTCAAGATCCTTCCTCTCGGGCTGGTCTTCGAAGACAAGGGTACGCCAAGCACGGTTGTCGGCGCCCACGTGGGCCAGGTGATCGAAATGGACTCTTGGCCAGACAAGGATCACACGAAGCTTACAGAGGAAATAGCCGACCGCCTGCGTGCCGTCTCCGAGGAAGCGGGATTGCCGCAAACACACTTAAGCCATTCAAGAGACGACAGCGGCGTTGTCCGCGAGAGAGTTATCGCTCTGGCAGCATGGTGGGGTCGTCTCACCCACCGGCTGCCGGTGAGGATAGCGAGAAGTCTTGCGGTAAAGCGCAGCACCAATGCGGATGAGCCGGCAATGTTCACGATCATGTTTGGTGTCGGACTGGTGCTTCTCACCTACGTCATACATCTCACAATCGTGGGCGTACTCGTCCATTCGTTCTTACTCGATTGTCTTTATCTGGCCGGGCTGCTGAGCGGAGCGTACTGGGCAGCGTTTCAACGACATCCGCGGCACTATTAGCGCATCAGAGCTTCGTCTCCAGCCAGTTTTCCCCGACTCCCAGATCCACGACCAGTGGCACGGACAGCTCCGCCGAGTGTTCCATCTCGTACTTCACGAGCTCCTTCACCTGATCGAGCTCACTCGGGATTGCTTCGAAGACCAGCTCGTCATGCACTTGAAGCAGCATCTTGCTCTGAAGCTGCCGGGACTTCAGCCCATCATCGATTCTGATCATCGCGATCTTGATCAGATCAGCGGCAGACCCCTGAATTGGAGAATTGGCAGCAACTCTTTCGCCGAATGCGCGGATACTAAAATTCCGCTCGCGTAATTCAGGGATGTATCGCCGCCGACCAAATATCGTCTGCACATATCCGTGCTCACGGGCGAATGCCACCATCGAATCGAGGTAGTTGCGCACACCCTGAAAGCGCTCGAAGTAGCGCGTGATGAACTCCTTGGCTTCACCGTGTTCAATCCCAAGCTGGCGGGAGAGAGCGTGTGCTCCTTGGCCGTAAATCGTGGCGAAATTGATGGTTTTGGCCCGACTTCGCATTGTACTCGTCACTTCATCCAGAGGAACTTCGAAGATCAGCGCTGCGGTCTGACGATGGATATCGCCACCTGCCAGGAACGCTTCGACGAAGGCAGGATCACGAGACAGGTGCGCGAGAAGCCGGAGCTCGATCTGCGAATAATCAGCAGCCAGCAGTAGCCAACCTTTGCGCGGGATAAAGCCTCGCCTTATGTCCCGACCCAGCTCACGCCGAATTGGAATGTTCTGGAGGTTCGGATCATTTGATGAAAGTCGGCCACTGCTGGCGACTGTCTGATTGAACGAGGTGTGCAACCGGCCCGTCTTCGGATTGACGAGCCGAGGTAGCGCGTCGAGATACGTGTTCTCGAGCTTGGACAGCTCCCTGTACTCCATGAGTAGCGTCGGCAATTCATGCCCTGCCTCTGCGAGCTCCGCCAGCACAGCGGCATCGGTTGACGGGCCCGTGCTGGTTCGCTTAATGACAGGGAGATTCAGCTTCCCGAACAGTATATCCCTAAGTTGTGGATTGGAGTTAATGTTGAATTCCACTCCGGCGGCTTCGTAAATCTGCTTCTCCACTGCCTCGCGCTCTGCTTGGAAGCGTTGTTTCAGCGAGGAGAACAACGGCAGGTCAATCGCGATTCCCGTCCATTCCATCTCGGCCAGCACGCTGACGAGAGGTACTTCCACGCCTTCAAAGAGTCTGGTGAGCTGGTAGGACTCGAGCTGCGGCTCAAATACCCTGCGCAGCCGCAACGCCATGTCGGCGTCCTCGCAAGCGTAGTCTCGCGCCGCCGGGATAGGACACTCGTCGAACGGGATCGCCGTCCGGCCTTTGCCACACAGATCCGTGTACGAGGTCATCGTATGGTCCAGGAACTCGAGTGCCAACACATCCAGGCCATGCGAGCGTCGTCCCGGATCGAGCACGTAGCTCGCTAGCATGGTGTCGAAGTCCAACCCGGCGAGATTCACTCCGGCACTACGTAGCGTCAGCAGATCGTACTTCGAGTTCTGCGCGGTCTTTCGGATAGTCTGGTCTGCCAGAAGATCTCTGAGCGGTTGCATCTCCGGCGAATCGAGCGGAGGGAGATTGCGAACACTCGCTGGCATGTTCTCCCTCAGCATTCTGCCGGCAATGCTCAACGACTCGCTGTTGGTCTTCTTTTTCTTTGCCGGAGTTTCCGAAACGACCTCATCCCCACCTCGAATCAGCCCTCGCTCTTCCGGTGCGTCGGTGGCCGAACGGTCTCCGGCTGCGTCGACGAGGAGTTCTCCCTGTCCGCCTTGTGGCGGCCGATGTTGAAGCGGAAAATAGTAAGCCTCACCCTCGCCCACAGCGATCGCGATTGAAACGAGCGACGAGCGCAGTGGATCCACGAACTGAGGGCTCTCGGGATCGATCAGTGTCTCGGTAGCTACCGATATCACCCCGGCTTCGCGCGCACGCCCGATGGCGTGCTCCATCGCGTCGAGGGTATCGACAGTTACGTAATTGACGCGTTGTTGAGGCTTTTGCTCGACTGGCGCCTGTGCGGCCGAGTCTTTCGCCAGCGAGTGGAATTCCAGCTCGATAAACAGATCCCGGAGCCGATTGTGATCGGGCTGCTTGATTCTGAGTGATTCGAGATCGAACGGAACCGGCAAATCGTCGCGGATCGTTACTAATTCTTTCGACAGGCGGGCATTCTCTGCGTATTCGAGGAGCGCTTCGCGGGGGCGCTTCTTGGTAATCTCCGGGGCGTGGGCCAGGATTGATTCGAGATGCCCGTATTGTTTCACCAGCTCGGTCGCCGTCTTGTCGCCGATGCCCCGCACTCCCGGCACATTGTCCGATGAATCGCCAACAAGAGCCAGGTAGTCGGTGACAAATTCCGGCGCGACTCCCAGGCGTTCGTCCGCATTTTCAACTCCGACCCAATGCTCTTCGACGTTGGCAGGGCCGCCGCGACCAGGGTTGAGAAGCCAGACTCCGGGCTTTACCAACTGCTGAAAGTCCTTATCCCCAGACACCACCACCACATTGACACCGGCGTCGACGCTCTTCGCCACCAGTGTTCCTATGACATCGTCAGCCTCATACCCTGGAAGCGACATAATCGGAATACGATAGGCGTCCAGCATCTCGCGGATACGGTCCATTCCACTATCGAAATCCGACTGGAGCTCTTCGGTAAGTTTTTCGCGAGTCGCCTTGTACGCGGGATAGCGCTCATGTCGAAAGGAAAGGCCCGAGTCGTGTACCCAGCCGAGGTATTCCGGTTGATGCTTGGTGATGAGCCGCTGAAGAAAGTTGGCTATGCCCCAGCTTGCTGAAGTGTTTTCACCTTTGCTCGTGGTAAGAGGTCTCGAGATGAGAGCAAAAAAAGCGCGATAGATGAGAGCATACCCGTCGACAAGGAATAGCCGTGGGTTTTCCGGAGCTTTCATGGAGTCAATATAAGACGCCCTCGTCCAGGGAGAGCACGAGGGCATTTTGAAATCCGCCGCAATATCGCTCGACTACGGATCTAGCGCTGGCGACGGGCGCTGAGCGAGAGAAATTCCGTTTCGCTTGGGCGAGTCAACCTCCATCGGCCCGCATCTTCATAAAAAACGAGCTGAGCGTTGTACTGGCGATACTGCCAGATTTGAAGCCGTGCCGAAGAAGAGATCTGTGACGCTGAGAGTGTTTGATTGACATTTCTCTCAACTACGTCATCCGGCTCTCCCAGAGCAACAAAAACCATCCCTCGATCGGAGAGCCATCCAGGATTTCGATCCGTTCTGAACTGCGCGTTGGCCTGCTGAATCCTCCCGAAGTAGGCCTGCATTTCTTCGTTCGTGGGTGTTTCCGGAATTGGGTCGGTCGCGCGAAGAAACTCCGCCCACATCGTGGCGCGTTTTTCCAAAGGAGCGTTTCGAAGAGCGCCCAGCCGCGATGGAGTTGCAAAGAATCGCAGATAGCCGAGCATGTCTTCGAATGACATGAGAGGAATGTCTTCGCCAAAGCTCACAAACAGCGGCGCTTCCACACTGTCCGCGGTTCCCGCGTTACGACGACTAAAGAAGACACGAGCAGTGCCGACCCCAACTGTCGAAATCGGAACGTTCACAACGCCACTGAAGAGGGCTCCGTTCCGCGCCAGGAAAGCGGAGTCGCGCCAAAGCTGGGCACCTTTGCTGTTCCGCACCACGAAATTCACGGGAAGGCGAGCGCCCTGCCCGTAACCCTCGACATAGATCGCTACGGTGCTGTCGCGACCGAACACTGCGCTCGATCGGGGACTAGCCAGCAACCGCGGAGCAGAGTCGAGAACAGAGCGGCCGGCTGCTTCATAGACGAGGATCGGAGTGGACAGACGGCCTGCAACGAGTGATGGAACTGTAACCGGAGCCTCCTGAGATGCGGTACGGGATCCGCCAACATCGCGAACCGCTACTGAGACAGTGTACGCGCCGGGTGGAACATGAAAATAGTGTTGGAAAATCACGCTCTCATCGGTGCGGTTGGTTTCTCTGAACGAGCCGACACGGACTATCTCCATCACATCGACAGTTGCCGCCTCAATTGCACCCTGATCAAGTGTGATCTTCACCTCGTAGGGAGCGCGATATCTATCGCCTTCCCTTGTGAAGGTGAGGGCGCGATTGGGAATCGAGATACTGGCCAGAACGAGCGTGGTATCCGGAGATGCGCTGGCAAAGGAGGAGAGCCTTCCCACGAATGCGAGCGGGTTTGGCGCGGCCAGCAGGCCGATCTGCTGATATATCTCGCTCACATCGGGGGTTGGGCTCCCTTCAGGCGGCAGTCCCCCCGGATTGGGTTGAGAATTTCCACCTGATGTTGCCGAGCTGCACGCGAGAGCGGAGCCCAGAAACAGCAAGCCCAGGAACCGTTTCCTGAAAGTCAACATGAGTGGTTAATACCCTATCCGGTTTCGCCGGTTTCTATTAGCTTCGCGGCGTGTCTCGAGAACAGATGGTCGGCACTTCCATAGCTGGCTACACCATCAGGAAGGAAGTAGGTGAAGGCGGAACATCCGCCGTGTACCTGGCCGAGCATCCGAATCATGGCACCGTTGCCCTCAAAGTGCTACGGGAAAAATTGCGCCGGGACACAACTGCCGTAACCCGTTTTGTCCGGGAAGCAAAATACGGCGCCCGCGTTAAGCACCCTAACGTCGTCGAGACCATCGAAATAGGGCAGGCGGAGAACGGCCTTCATTTTCTCGCCATTGAGTGGGCCGAAGGCGAGATTCTCGATCGCTACGCCAAGCAGTACGCGCCACTACCGAGAGATGAAGTATCGACCATCGTCTCACAGATAGCCGCTGGTGTCCAGGAAGCTCATGATGCAGGGATCGTGCATCGTGATCTGAAGCCCGAAAATGTGATGTACGACGCGGCGACGCGGCGCGTCAAGCTGCTCGATTTTGGCATTGCAACCGATACACAGCCTTCGGGCGATGAGCGGCTTACACGCGCTGGCTTCTTTGTCGGAACGCTCATGTACATCGCCCCTGAAGCGTTATCGGGTGAGATCGTAACCGCCGCTGCTGATCAGTACAGTCTCGCGACCATAGCCTACTACCTCCTCGCGCGTTGTCTGCCGTACACAGCAAAAGCGCCGCGTGAGATGTTTACCCAGCTTCTTACGATGCCGCCTATTCCCCTGAAGGATGCGGGAGAAGGCAAATTCGATTTTGCGTCCGAGCTGGATGCTGTCGTGATGCGTGCCCTATCGCGATCCCCGGCTGATCGATACCCGAGCGTGATTGCGTTCGCCAACGCCTTCACGGAAGCCACCCGTATCCCGCCGGGGCACCCGAAGATGCTCGACAAGTTCAAGGGACTACTTAGACGCAGCCGTTAGGTCGTCGGGATCCACCGGGAGCCAGAGAGTAAAGGTCGATCCTTTTCCCGGCTCACTCTCCAGCTCGACCATTCCCCCGATGAGACCGGCGAGCCGCCGGGAGATCGCCAGCCCCAAGCCAGTACCGCGTTCCGCAGAGTTGCCACGTGGGCCTGCATTGACTTGCTCAAATTCCTCGAATATCCGGCTTTGATCCGCCGGATGAATTCCAATTCCCGTATCAATGACCTGTATTCCGATCCAGGGGTTTGTCGGGTAGGGAACGCGATCGGATGAATGCGTACCACTGTCAGGAAGGGAGTCGACGAGACGAGTACGAATGACGATTCCCCCTTTATTCGAGTACTTGACGGCATTTCCCAAAAGATTTACGAGAATCTGTCGTAAGTGGGTGGGGTCAGTCCTGATTCGCGGTAAAGCCGCGCCCATAACGAGCGACAGGCTGATCCCTTTTTCACTCACCAGGGACTCTATTTCACTGGCGACATCGAGGACGAAAGGACGCAGGTCGATGGTCTCGGTATGAATCTCAAGCCGACCCGCTGCCATTTTTGCCAGATCCAGAACCTGATCGACCAGGTGACGAAGATGATTGGCCGATGCTTCGATGCGCTCGACGGGCTTCACCTGACGTGGAGCAAGTTCTCCGTACACTCCTTCGCGAAGGAGATCGACAAAGCCGACAATTGCGTTGAGCGGCGTACGAAGTTCGTGAGACACATTTGCCAAGAACTCACTCTTCATCCGATTCACCCGCAATAGTTCCGATGAGAGTCGCTCCAGCTCTTTGGAGCGTTCTACAAGACTGCGAGCCTGCCGGCGCTCGTGGCGCAATACCAGGGCGAGGCCCAATACGGTTGCGAGCGACACAATCCAGCCTACGAGACCTGTCCAAAAATCAAACCCAAACAGCGAAAACGGATGCATTGACTCCAATCATAAGAATCCCTAACCTCTCGCACCATGACTGATTACTCGGCACTCATCACACTGCTTGCTGAACGCTCCGCGAAACGCGGTCAGTTCACGCTTGCTTCAGGTAAGCAGTCGAACTTTTACATTGATGCCCGGTTGACGACAATGAGTCCCGACGGATTGGCGATCATCGGTCGTCTTGCACTCTCGGCACTCCGCGAAACTGGCTGGAACGTCGACGCCGTTGGAGGCCTTACGCTCGGTGCCGATCCGATCTCTTACGCGATCAGTTATGCCAGCGCTGCTTCGGACCATCCGCTGCGCGCATTCACTGTCCGGAAAGAGTCGAAAGCTCACGGCACGGGAAAGCTTCTCGAAGGACCGTTCAGAGAAGGAGACAGGGTCGCGGTAATAGAGGACGTAATAACAACGGGAGGTTCTGCGCTGCGCGCGATTGAAGCCGTGCGCAGCGCAAACGGATCCGTAGCTGGTGTTCTGGCGCTGGTAGACCGAGGTGAGGGTGGGCGACAAGCAATCGAACAGGCCGGCGTTGCCATCATCAGCCTCGTGACCGCAGATCAGATCATCGCTGTTCTCACAGGCTAGAATCTCCACGATGAGGCTTGTGTGACTTCGGTATCCACCCGGGGTAAGCTGCGGACGGCCGAAACGTGCAGAGCACATCAGCGTAGGGAAGCACGAGCTCGGTCCTGAAGAACTGAAGCATGCCCTGTCCATCGTAGGTGCTTCTGAATTTGACAGGAGACATCTTCATCATGGTACGTACATGGCGGCCAAAGCTCTGGGGTGACGAGTAATCGAGGTGATTTGCTACCCGTGCTACCGATAATCCCGGATTCTCAAACAACCTGGCAGCACGTATCAATCTCGCGAGAGAGAGATAACGTTTCGGGGCCGGCAGTTTTGCCCGAAAAAAGCGGCTCATCAAGGTGCTCGGAAGAATGTTCAGGTGGCGCGCCAACTGGCGCACCGTCGAGATCCTTGGAGACGTATCGAACAGGAGCTCGAAGAATCTCCAGCAATCTTTCGACACTCCCGGTAAATCCAGGCTGATCTGGGTTAGAGCCGAGCGCTGCAAATCCGTTGATCCCTGGGAGGCGAGCAGGTTTCTGAGAGTTTGCCACCCTGCCGGCATTCTCGCATCTATGAGCGTTCGAATTCCAAGCTGGCCAAGCGCCAGAGTGGCATGGGGCGTCGAGCTCTGGGTCTCGGTCAAGAGCGCTATGGCGGGAATTCTTGGGAACTCCCGGACCATTGCGGCCACTCGTGCAGAGCTTTGCGAGCCGTATCGCGTGACAGAAATGAGGACCAGACCTACTTTTTGCTCTTTGAGATCAGAAAGAACCTCCTCGAGTGATTCCCGGTGGAATGCTTCACACAACCCGTGTGCTGCTGCATCTACCCTTGATCGCTCAAGTGGCGTGAGAATGGTCGAGACAGGAATCCGCGGAGAGTTGCGCTTTGGGTCTGAGGGCATCTGATCCTCACGGTTATGGGTGGAAGAAACCGGTCCGATGAGGAAGAATACGAGGGTGCGTCAGTTGATCGTCACACGTTGACGGATTCAAAAGACAACAATCGCCTCATTCGTCATTTTGGTTATATTTTTAGGAGAGCAATCGGTCGGACGATCGCGAATTGGTATCACTACCTATTCGAGGAAAGTCCGGGCTCCAGTGGACAGGCCGCCAGGTAATGCCTGGGCACGGGTAGCGAGAGTCACCCGTGACGGAAAGTGCCACAGAGAAGAGACCGCCATCCTTCGGGACGGCAAGGGTGAAACGGTGGAGTAAGAGCCCACCGCGCTCGTGGCAACACGAG
>CAAGKR010126482.1_pt1 | contig 13625 bp, 10 predicted proteins | sample 2556971 | NCBI WGS metagenome assembly CAAGKR01 (sample SAMEA5207829, study PRJEB30636) | soil metagenome | biome: forest; feature: boreal; material: soil | place: USA | collected 2011-09 | depth 1 m | reverse complement strand
GGCGCCGCCAGGATTCCGGCCGCCGGTGCCGCCAAGATCGAAGCCGCGCTGGCCGACGCCGATCCCGACGCCGCCCGCGAGCTCGCATTGCGGGCCGCGCGCCTCTATGCGGAGGCCGGTGAGCGCGACGCGTCCGAGCGGCTCTATGCGCGGGTCCTCGAGAGCGATCCCGAGAACGCCGATGCGTTGCTGGCGCTGGAGGCGCTCTACCGGACGCTTGGGGATCGGGCGCGGTTGGCGGCCGTCCTCGAACGGCAGGCGGATGCAGAGCTGGATCCGCAGGTTCGCCGCGCCTGGCTCATCGAAGCGGCGCAGCTCTATGAAGGGCAGGGGGGCTTGCCGGCAGCGGTGGCGGTTTTGCAGCGGCTGCGCGCATCCGACGAGGAAGATTTTGAGGCGCTCACCGGGCTTGGCCGCCTGTACGAGGCGATGGGTCAGGCAGCTGAGCTTGCCGGGGTGCTCGCCGAGCGCGCGCGCCTAACCGGCGATCCACGGCAGCGCGCGGCGCTCTGGGCTCGCGTCGGTGAGCTGCGGCTCGGCCTCTTCAACGATCTCGATGGCGCAGCCGTTGCCTACCGCGAAGCACTCGATGCTTCGCCAGACGATGCGCTTGCACTGTCCGCTCTCGAGGCGATCGAGGATCGCCGGGAGGATTGGTCCGCGCTGCAGGAAGTCTTGTGGCGCCGCCTGGGCGCGGTCGCCGGACCCGATCAAGTCGCGGTCCTGCTGAAGCTGGCACGCAACGCGGAGCAGAAGCTCTCCGACGTCGACCAGGCGGCCGGTTTCCTGCGGCAGCTCCTCGACGTCGATCCGAACAATGGCGTCGCCTATCTCGAGCTCGAACGCGTGTTGCGCGCCAACGACCGATGGCACGATCTGGTGGATGTTCTCGGCCAGCACGCGGACCGGGAAGGATCGGCAGGTCGCAAGTCGACGGAGCTGGCGCTGCGGGTTGCGATCGCCAACGTCTGGGAGCAAGAGCTGGACGCACCGGACAGCGCCGCCGAGGCGTTGGAGCGGGTATTGGAAGTGGAGCCGACGAACGTCGCGGCTCTGCTCTCCCTCGCCCGGCTCCACGAGAAGGCCGAGCGCTGGGATGATGCAGGGGAGGCCCTAGAGCGCGCGGCCGAAAGCGCGAGTGCGCCGATCGAGATCGCCGAGATCCAGTTTCGCAATGCCACGATCCTGCGCTCCAAAGGGGCCGACCCCGGCGAGATCGAGACCGCCCTTTTGCGCGCGCTCGGTGCCGATCCGAGCCACCGGCCGACGCTGGAGGCGCTCGAGAAGATCGCGCGCGACGCCAACGACGAGGAGCGGCTCGCCGACCTGCTCGCGCTCGGCCTCGAAACGGCCGTAGACGACGAGGAGAAGGCGCGACGCCTCCGCGAGATCGCCGCGCTCTATAACGGACCGCTCGCCCAACCCTCGGCCGCGTTGCCTTATCTCGAACGGCTGGTCGCGCTGGATCAGAAGGAGATCCCCGGCCGCGAGCAACTCGCGGTCGCGCTCTTGGCCGCGGGCCGGATCGACGAGGCCGCCCGGATCATCGGGGAGCTGCTCACGGAGCTCAGCAAGGCAAAACGTGGCAAAGAGACCGCCCGCTGGACCACGCGTCTCGGGGCGATCGCCGAGGCGCGCGGGGACATCGAAGCGGCGGCCGCAAGCTTCAACGCCGCCTACAAGCTCGATCCGAGCTACCCCGCCACCATCGCGGCGCTGGGCCGTCTCGCGTACAGGCGCAGCGAGTTCGACGCGGCCCGGAAATTCTACCGTTCGCTCCTGCTGCAGAATTTCGACGACGCGACCGCCGGCGTGTCCAAGGCCGAGGTGTACCTGATGTTGGGTCGCATGCACGTCCTCGCGAACGAGATCCCCAAGGCCCGAAACATGTTTGACCGTGGCCTGGAGATCGAGCCCGAGAACGTCGATTTGAAGGCCGCCCTTGCCGGTCTCGGATAGTCCATTCTCACAGGGTCCCGGGCACGACGGAGTGCCTTGTCACTTCGGCGCGCAGCGCCGTTCGGCGCGCTCGGCGACCCGCGCGAGCAAGCCGTCGGATCCGGCCGCCATTTTCTCCAGCGTCACGTGGCCGGCGCCGGGATCGCACAGGGTGCCGAGCGCGTCGATGGCCGCGGCTCGGAAGGGATGACGGGTATCCGCGGCAAGCGTGACGGAGACCGCCACGGCATCGGCGCCGCCCAGGTGCGCCACGGCGCGCAAAGTCGCGACCGCGACGCCTTCGAGCGCGAGGTCGGCTTCGGATTCGACGACGATCCGGCGAAGCGTCGCGACCATCTCGCGGGCAGCGGCCTGGCCGCCCAGCTCGCCGAGGAGGCCCGCCGCCAGCTCGCGCAGTGAGGCATTGTCGTCGCGTCGACCGAGGGTGCGCAAGAAGACAAGGCTGGCGCGCGGGTCCTTGCAGCGGGCAAGGCCGACCAGCGCCGCACGGCGAACCTCGTCGACGTCGCGCTCGGTCGCGCGGATCAGGAGATCGCCAGTGCCATCCCGGCACAGCCGGCCGAGCGCCTCGATCTCGGCACGACGGACGAACGGCCACGGCTCCTGCTTGGCGGCCGCGATGAGCGCGGCGGTGGCTCCGACGTCGGCCCTGTTCCCGAGCCCCGCGGCTGCAGTTTCTCGCACCCGGGGATCCGGATCGTCGAGCGCGGCCCGCAAGGCCGGCGACAGGTCGACGGCGGCCGCGGCACCGACAGTTTTCAGATTGCCGAGCTCCCGCGTCGCCAAGAAACGCAAAACGGGATCGTCCGATCCCGAGCGCAGACTCGCCAGGGCAACGGGATCGCCACCCATTCCCAATGCCCCGAGCGCTAGGATCGCGCGCCCGCGCACCTCGAACGCGCGGTCGGGAGCGAGCGCGCCGCGCACCGCGGCCAACGCGGGGCCTCGACCGTCGGGGCGGCGTTTCACCGCTGCGGAAATCAGGCGCAGGAGATCCGCGGCCCGTCCGGAGGTGCGATCGTCCTTCTGCTCGGATGCGGCGAAGGCCGCCAGCACGAGATCGGCGTCGAGGCGCCGGGCACGGCCGAGAGCTTCAACGATCTCGGTTCTCAGCGAAGGGGGACCGCTGCCGATCGCGGCTAGGAGCGCGGCGACGGCTCCCTCGTCGTCCATGCGGCCGAGCAGGCGCGCCGCGCGCGCCCTGTCATCGACAGGTGCGGCCTTTGACGAAAGGAGGTCGGTGAGGGGCGATACGGCTAGGGTCGGGGCCCGTGCGAGCGCGGTGCCCACCAGCCGCTCCTCCGTCTCGCTGGCGCCGCTCACGGCTGCGGTGAGCGCCTCGATGACGATCGGATTTTTCGGGACCGGCTCGATCGTCGTGAGCGCCTCGATGAGACACTCGCGCGCGGCCCCCTTTGCCGTGAGGACCGCCTGCGCGGTCGGAAGCACCACCGCCTCGCCGAGGCCGACGACCAACGGCAAGCGCGCAGCGCAGTCGGGCGCAGACGCGAGATCGCTCACCAGTCGGTTCCCGGCATCGGGCCCGTCGGCGTCGGTGAATATCGCGAGCTCGCCGATGGCCGTGGTGCCGTAGCTCTTGGGTGGGACGGCGGCCGTGCCGTACGTGACCTCGGTGACGATGGCCGTCACGCACGACGAAACGATCGGCTTCGGCAGTGGGACCCAATACGGCTCGCGCCAGCGGTCCGACATCGATGTTGGCGTCGGATCCGCCGCCGGTTCGTCCGGGATCTCCACGTCGAAGCGCTGCTCCCGGGCCGGTCCGAGGACGATCTGGAATCGTCGCAAACGATTGTTCGCGCGAAACGCATGCAGGCTCGCGCCATCGCCGGGAAAGATCCGCAGGCCGGTCACGGCGTACCCGGCCGTGGCCGCGTGCGCGGTCAGGAACTCACCGCGGCCGTCGCTGCCGAGACCCTCGGCCCAAGCCGTCGCGGGATTGCCGTCGTCGAGCTCGACCGGCGCCGTCAGCGCGCGCGCGTCGGTGCCGGCGCCGCGCGTGGTAGAGGCGGCTGTCCAATGAAAGTCTGCAATGGGATGCCCGGCCGGCATCGCTGGATCGCCCCGGTGCGCGACCAGCTTCTCGATTCCAGGCGGTGGCAGCGGCGGCAGGATCGGGCGGAACCGCCCGGATTCGAAGTCGTAGGCGCGGGGAAACAGACGGGGCGGCTGGCCGTCGCAGCGGGTGATCTCGGCCGCGGTCTGAAATTCGGTCACCCGCTCGGGCGAGACTTCGATCCAGATCGAGGTCTCGCCGTCGGAGTCGCGCGGACCGGTGGTGCCGGACCAAACGACGCGCCGACCGTGCCCCGCGCGGCCCTCGATCTCGCCGATCCAGACCTCTTCCCCGGGTGTGCCGAGGATCGGGATCCGCAACTCCACCAGAGGGTGACCCGCGACGACCCGATCGACAAGCGCCGGCGTCCCGCGCCGCAGGAGCGGCGTCTTTGGCTCCAAGCGCCCGACGCGTTCGTTGCCTTTGCGGATCTCAAGCGCGCCAGCGGTGCCCGAGATCAATTGCAAAGCCGAGGCCCGCAAAGCCGAGGCCCGCAAAGCCGAGGCCTGCAAAGGCGAGGCCCGCAAAGCGGGAGCTTGCGCCGCGGGAGCCTGCGTGGCCGCAGTCGCGAGAGCGGTGGCCAGGGCGACCAGCGCTACGAAGATGCGCATGCCTCCGGATAGCATGACATCTGCGCTATATAGAAGCCCTCATGAAGATTTTTTCCCGCAACGTCGGCGGCGGTCTGCCAGGCACCGTCGCGGGCACCGTCGCAATTTTGGGCCGCCCCAACGTTGGCAAGTCCACGCTGCTCAACCGGATCGTAGGTGAAAAGCTGGCGATCGTTACGCCCAAGCCACAGACCACCCGCAACCGGATCTTGGGCGTCTACAACGGCGAGCGCGGACAGATCGTGTTCGTCGATACGCCCGGCGTCCACGGCGCCAAGAAACAGCTGAACCGGTTCATGGTGAGCGAGGCCCTCGGCATCATCCCCGAGGTGGACGCGGCCCTCCTGCTGATCGAAGCCGGTACCGATCGTCCGGGAGTGCCCGAAGACGCGATTCTGCGAGGGCTGGCCGATGCCCACCGTCCGGTGATCCTGGCCATCAACAAGGTCGACACGCTGAGAGATAAGGCGTCGCTGTTGCCGGATCTCGAGGGCTGGAACGAGCGCAAGGAGCTGCGCGCCCTGGTCCCGATCTCCGCCCGTAGCGGCGCCAACGTGGACCGGTTGGTAAAAGAGCTGTGGGCGTTGCTGCCGGAGGGGCCCCCACTGTATGGCCCTGACATGCTGACCGATCGCACGGAGCGCTTCTTGGCGAGCGAGCTCATCCGCGAGCAGCTGTTCCTGACCCTGCGCCAGGAGGTGCCGTACGCCATCGCCATCGTCGTCGAGGACTGGCAGGAACGGGCGGCCGACGTGGTGATCGCGGCCAGCATCATCGTCGAGCGCGACAGCCAGCGGGCAATCGTGCTCGGCAAGGGTGGGGCGATGATCCGTGACGTCGGGACCCGCGCCCGGGAAGCGATCAGCAAGCTCCTGCAGCGCCCCGCGCACCTCAAGTTGCACGTCAAGGTCCAGCCCGACTGGACAAGCTCGCCGGAAGCCCTCGCCGAGCTCGGGTACCGCGCATGAGTGACCTCGACGCCGATCCCGTCCCCGAGATCGACGTAAGAGCGCGTCGCGGTCGTCGCGGTCGTCCCGCTGCCAACCGTCCGGATCTCCCGCTGGTGGCGCTGGTGGGTCGACCCAACGTGGGGAAGTCGTCGCTCTTCAACCGACTGGTCGGCGGGCGCCCGGCGCTCGTGGAGAACGTTCCCGGGGTGACCCGCGATCGCCGCTACGGCGTCACCGACTGGGGACCGTCGCAGTTTCGGGTGGTCGATACGGGCGGGCTCGATCCGTCGGCGGAAGGGATCCTGGGCGCCATGCGGCAGCAAACATTGCGCGCGCTCGACGAAGCCGATCTGGTCGTGTTCGTGGTCGACGCGCGCGAAGGGGTGACCGCGGTCGACGCCGATGTCGCGAAGGTGTTGCACCGATCGGGACGCCCGGTGCTGATTGCCGCGAACAAGGTCGATTCCGATCGCGGCGAGGTGGGGGTGGCCGAGGCCTTTTCGCTCGGGTTTCCGGAAGTGTTCTCGGTCTCCGCCAGCCACGGTCGGGGCGTGAGCACGCTCCTCGACGCGGTCGTATCGAAGCTGCCGCCGCCAAAGGCCTGTAGAACCCCGGGCCTCGCCGGTGCGCCGCAGCCCGCCGGCGCAGAGACCACGCCCGCGCTGCGCCTGGCCTTCGTCGGAAAGCCCAACGTCGGCAAGTCGTCGCTGGTCAACTGCCTGCTCGGCGAAGAGCGCGTCCTGGTCCACGACGAGCCCGGGACCACGCGGGATCCGATCGACACGCCGTTTTCGTTCGCGGGCCGCGAGTATGTCCTGGTCGACACCGCCGGGATGCGCCGCCGCCGGGCAATCGACACGCTCACCGAGCACGTCGCCGCCAAGATGGCTCGCGATCAGCTCGAACGGTGCGACGTCGCCGCGCTGGTCATCGACGCACGGATGGGCGCGACCGCGGAGGACGCGCGCCTCGCCAGCCTCATCGAGGACTCGGGCCGCGCCGCACTGGTCGTCCTCAACAAAAAGGATCTGGTGGGCCGGGGCGCGATCGACGCGAAGGTCGAGTCCACACGCGAGACGCTGTCGTTCTTGAGCTACGCGCCGGTGCTGATGACCTCGGCGGTCACGCGCGGTGGGGTCGTCTCCATCCTGGGCGAGGCCGCCCGGGTCTTCGAGCAGGCCTCACGCCGGGTCACAACCGGCGAGCTCAACCAGCTGGTCGAGCAGATCATCGCGCACAAGCCGCCGCCGGCCGGGCGCGGCGGCCGCCACGTCCGCATCTACTACGCGACCCAGGCCGGTGTCCGCCCGCCCACCTTCTTCGTCAGCACCAACCACCCGGCCGAGGTCGCGTATCCCTATCGGCGGTTCTTGGTCAACCAGCTCCGCAAAGCCTACGGGTTCGAGGGAACGCCGGTGCGCCTCATGTTTCGCGCCCATCGCCAAAAGCTGCGCCAGGCGCCACCCGCCGCTAGAAAATCCACGAAAGGCGCGCGGTCGCGGAAAAAATGAACGGCGAGTTGCCGAAGTTCCGGGGATCCTCGATCAGGTCGAGGGGCCGATACAGATACTGGAAGCTCAGGCCCACGGTGACGCGCCGGGTGACAAAGTAGTCGCCGCCGGCGCCCAGCTCGGAGACGAGCATGTGCGGCTCCCGCCGGACGACCGCGCCTCCTATCTGAGCGACGCCGAGTTCCAGATCGAAATAGGGGACCAGTCGAAGGATATCGACCGCGTAGGTCACGCCAAGCAACGCGGCGTCGGTGTGTATCGTTCCACCCGGCAGGCCAGCCTGCGGGCTCGCGCTCACGGAATGAACCGAGCCTTCCAGCGACGCACGGGCGGCCCACGCGTCGAGAAATCCGTATTCCAAATCCAGCGCGGCGGCGTCTCCCCACGGCTGGCGCCCGTCGACGTTGACCGTTCCGGCTCCCTCGCGAAGGGAGAGTTGCCACTCGTCGCGGCCGGCCGCCCACACCTCCCCGCCGATCGCAGCCGAGACCGAGAACGCAACGAAAGCGGCCGCCAGCCTCACGCACCGGTGACTATACATGCGATGCGATTCCTGCGATGCGCCCCATCCGCGCGCCGGGCCATTTGACCGGCTGGGGAGGCTCTGTTATCTCCCCCACCGGTGCCAAAGTATAAGCTCAGCAGGAAGAAGCTCCGGCAGCCGGACCAGTTCGTCGGTTTCTGGACCCGTGCCTCTGTCGCGGTCGGCGGGTTCGCGTCGTCCCATACGCGGGCCCTGATCGTCGGCGCGACGGCGCTCGCGACGGTGGTGGCCGGCTCGGTCGTCATCACGCAGCTCGGAGCGCGCCGTGCGATCGCCGCGTCGGAGGCCCTCGATCGCGTGGAGCGGATTGAGACGGCCGATCTCATCGTCCCGGGCGCCTCGCCCAAGGACGATGGGCTGCCGCACTTCGCGACGGAGAAGCAGCGTGTCGAAGCGGCTCTCACGGAGCTCGACAGCGCATTTGGCTCCGGTCACGGCCCCCTGGCCGCCGAGGCGATGTTGGCGCGCGGCAATCTCCTCCTCGACCTCGACCGCACCGACGAGGCTATCTCGACGTACGAGAAATTGTTGCCCGCGGCGCTCGACAAAGACCTGCGATTTTTGGCGCGGGAAGGTCTCGGCTACGGGTACGAGCGCAAGGGGCGGCTCGACGACGCGCAAAAGGTGCTCTCCAAGCTGGGCGATGACGCCAGCGACATGGCCGGTTTCTACAAGGACCGCGCGCTCTACCACCAGGCGCGCCTGGCGGAAATCCGGGGCAACCCAGCGGACGCCGCGCGGCTCTATAAAGAGGTGCTGGATAAGAGCCCGACCACCTCGTTGCGCGAAGAGATCACGAATCGCCTCGCCTCGCTCGAGATGAAGTGACCGGCCGCACGATCCTTGTTGTGACGGTCGCGGTCGCGTCCGGCTGCGCCGCCGCCACCGCTCGGCGCGTCGAGGGTGTCGCGGCTCCCGCCCACCCCGGAGGCGTCCTGCATCTCGTCTGGCGTACCACCTTGCACGAGCACGGCCTGTTCGAGCCGGCGCCCGAGGAATGCGCCACCGGCGCCCTCGGCGGCGGCCACCTGGTGATCGGATCGCGGGCCGGGAATGTCGTGGGCGTCGCCCCTGCGACCGGCCACGTCGATTGGGTCACCGGCGTCTCCGGTGGCGTCGACAGCACCGCCCGCTATGACGCCGCCCGGGGTCAGGTGTACCTGGGCGCCGACGATGGCACCTTTTATGCTATCGATCCGAGCTCCGGCGCGATCCGGTGGACCTACCGGGGTAAAGGGGCATTCGAGCGCCCGCCCGAGATCGGAACCGATCTCATCTATGCCAGCAGCGCCGCCGACCGGGTGATGGCGCTCGAAGCTGCGACCGGGAAGTGGCGCTGGCAGTACGAGCGCGAAATGCCGGAGGGTTTCACCATTCACGGCTACGCGGGCGCCCGCCTTTTCGGCACGCAGCTTTTGACCGGCTTCGCCGACGGATATTTTGTCTCACTGTCCGCCGCCAGCGGTGAAGTGATGTGGGCGCGCTCTCTCGCAACGGCCTCCGACCAGTTCGTCGACGTCGACACGACGGCCACCTTGGTCGGCGATCTCGCCTACGTCTCGTCGTATTCCGGTGGCCTCTACGCCATCGACCTCCACGACGGCGCCACCAAGTGGCGCCTCGGCGTCGAGGGGGTCGGCGACGTCACGGTCTCCGACCGGCGCCTGTTCTTCGTCGCGCCCCGCCAGGGACTGCACGCCGCCGATATGGACGGACACGTCCTCTGGCGCCAGGGGCTAACCGAGGCGGGCGACTTGACCCGGCCGCTGGCCGTCGGGCGCTACCTCATCTTCTCCGGTAGCCGCGCCGGGCTGTTCGTGGTCGATCGGACGGCTGGCGACCTCTTGGAGGTGTTCAACCCCGGCCACGGTATCTGCGCGGCCCCGACGCTGGACGAGACGCAACAGCGTCTCTTCGTGCTGGCAAACAGCGGCTCACTATACGCGCTCGATCTTCAATAAGCCGCACGAGCGGGGGCGACGGACGTTCCCTCGCTCAACTCAGAGCCGGACGCGCGTAATGTTGCGTTCCTTGCGCCTCGATGCGGCGGACGAGCTCTTTAATTCGCCGGTTGCCACCGGCGTCGCGCGCCTTCCACTCGACGCCGAATCCATTCTCGCCGCCGGGGTGCCCCTTCCATGCAATACGCGCGGACAGCGGCATGGCCACCTCGGCGCCGGGGGGAGAGACCTTGAGCACCACGTCACCTGCGACAGGTAGCGGCTCTTCGGTCCTCACGAATGCGCCGCCGCGCCCGATGTCTCTCAAGATGCCGGCGTTGTCCTGAAGGATGCCCTGAACCTGCCAGAGTACCGGAAGCTCGACCGGCAGGCGCTGGTGCCGGCGCGCGACCATCTCTGCGGAATCGCCGCGTGCCACCGCCAGCAAGTATTCGCGGGCCTGCGTTTCGGTCTCCAGGAACCGGATGCCGATTCCCGCCTTCACCTTGGTGCTGTGCTTACCGGGACGCCGCCACGCGACCTGTCCCCGAATCAGGGTTGGGCTCCGCCGCCTGCCAAGCCGAATCGCGACGACGACGGTCTCCCCGATCGCCAGCATCCGGCGCGTCGGATAGAAAATTCCTCCTTGAGGCAGCTCGGGCAGGTAGCGGGACAAAAAAGCTGATCCGCTGGGGAAATGCGCCTTGAGGATGGTCATGTGGGGAACTGGAGCAGATCGTATGATGGAGATCGGAAATTTTGTAAAGTACGTTGCAGAGAGGAACGCGTTTGCAGACCGCAAATTTCGAGTACCTCTTGCCACCCGAACGCATAGCGGCCAAGCCGGCCGATGCGCGAGATACTGCGCGCCTCTTAATTATGGATCGGGCGAACGGTGCGCGCAAACACGCGCGTTTCCTGGATCTTGTCGAACATCTTCCCCCGCGGTCGCTGCTGGTCCTGAATGACACCCGAGTGTTTCCAGCCCGTGTGCGTGCTCGAAAGTCCTCGGGCGGGGCGGTCGAATTTTTGTTAACGCGCTGCATTTCGACTGAGCCCGCCACCCCCGGTCGGTTCGTCGAGCAGTGGGAAGGGCTGACCAGAGGCCTGGGCTCGAAGCACGCGACCGGCGCGATCGAGGTCGGCGGCGGGGTCCAGATCGAATCGATCGCGCGGCGCCCGGGGGGCCGGGGCTGGGCGATGCTGCGAGCTACGGGTCCTGGGTGCTCGCTCCTCGCCGCGCTGGAGGAGATCGGCGAGGTTCCCTTGCCCCCCTACATCGAAGCGGCGCGCCGGCGCGCCGGTCGCGATGCACCGCTCGTCGACGATCGGGCGCGCTACCAGACCGTCTACGCTGCGATCCCCGGGGCCGTTGCCGCGCCCACCGCCGGGTTGCACTTCACGCCGCAGCTCCTGGCCCGGGCGCGCGACGCCGGTCATGAGACCGCGTTCATCACTCTGGACGTCGGCCCGGGCACATTTCGCCCGGTCAAGATCGACGATCCGGCGCAGCACCGGGTGGACGCCGAGCGCTTTCGGATCGCGCCCGAAGCCGCGGCGGCGATCGCACGGGCGCGGGCCGCCGGCCGGCGCGTGGTTGCGGTCGGCACGACCGTGGTTCGGACTCTGGAGGCGTCTGCGCGGCAGCACGCCGGCGCGGTGGTCGAGGGGGAAGGCTCCACGGATCTGTTCCTGCTGCCGGGCGCGCATTTCGAAGTCGTCACCGACCTCATCACGAACTTTCACCTGCCGCGATCCACGCTGCTGATGCTGGTGGCAGCGTTTGCTGGCCGCGAGCGGGTGCTTGAGGCCTACGAGGAAGCTGTGCGGCTCGGGTATCGTTTTTATAGCTACGGAGACGCCATGTTCATCACGGGAGCCTCGCCTTGACGGAAGGCGGTGCCTCTCGGGCTTTCCGAGTCTCCGCACGCGCCGGCCGGGCGCGGGCCGGCGTGATCGAGACGGCGCACGGCCCGGTCGAGACGCCGGTGTTCATGCCGGTCGGAACGCAGGCGACCGTGAAGGCGCTGTCGTCAAGCGATCTCGAGCGGCTCGGACCGCAGATCATTCTGGGCAACACCTATCACCTGGCGCTGCGGCCGGGCGCCGAACGAATCGCTGCGCTCGGTGGCCTACACCGATTCATGAGCTGGCCGCGGTCGATCTTGACGGACTCGGGCGGCTTCCAGGTCTTCAGCCTGCGCGCGCGCCGGACAGTCGACGACGACGGCGTCACGTTCAGCTCGCACATCGACGGATCGGTACAGCGTCTGACACCCGAGCGGGCGATGGAGATCCAGGCGCTGCTCGGAAGCGACATCGCGATGGCGTTCGACGAGTGTCCGCCGTCCGATGCGCCGCGGGAGACGATCGAAGCCGCGATGGAGCGCACCACCGCGTGGGCACGCCGCTGCCTGGCGGTCGCGCCGGCGTCTGGACAGCTTCGATTCGGGATCGGCCAAGGAGGCGTGCACCTTGACCTTCGGCGGGCGCACCTCCGCGAGCTGGCGGAGTTGCCGTTCGACGGCTTCGCACTGGGCGGGTTGGGCGTGGGGGAAGCGCCGGAGATCATGCACGACGTGATCAGCCGGGTGGCCGACGAGATGCCGGCCGATCGGCCACGCTATCTGATGGGGGTTGGCACGCCGGAGGACATCTGGGCGGCGATCGGCGCGGGCATCGACATGTTCGACTGCGTGATGCCGACACGCAACGCGCGAAACGGACAGCTCTTCGTGCGCGGCGGCCGGCTCAGCATCGCCAACACGCAGCACCGGAGTAACGGCCAGCCCGTCGAGGCCGGGTGCTTGTGCGAGTGTTGCACGACCTACAGCCGGGCCTATCTCGCGCACCTCTTTCATTCCAAGGAGCTCCTTTATTACCGCCTGGCGACGGCGCACAACCTCGAGCATTACTTGAACCTCGCGCGGCGCGCGCGCGCGGCCATTGAGAGTGGCGCGTTCCCGCGGACGCCGTGGTAGACGCTTAAGTCCATGGCCAAGCGGGTGGGGGTGATTCTTTCGGGTTGCGGCCGCCGCGACGGCAGCGACGCGGCCGAGACGGTGCTGGCGCTCCTGATTATCGAGCGGGCGGGCGGGCAGGCCGTCTGCGCGGCGCCCGGCGGCGATCAGAAAGCCGTCGTCGATCATCTGGGTGGTACCGTGACCGGCGCGCCGCGCAACGTGCGCAGCGAAGCGGCGAGGCTCGCCGGCCTGCCGATCTTGCCGATCGAGGCGCTGGACAGCAACACGATCGACGCGCTGGTGATTCCGGGAGGTGACGGCGCAATCACGCTGCTGTCGAATTATGCTGACAAACACGAGCTCTGTCAGGTCGATCCGGAGATCGCGCGCCTGCTTCGCGGGCTGCTGGCGGCGCACCGGCCGATGGGGTTCATCGGGCTCTCCGCGCTGTTGGCGGCGCGGGTGTTAGGTCCCGTCGCAGGCGTGCGCGTGACGCTGGGTTCGAGAGGGACAGCCGCCTCGAAGCACGCCGCCATCATGGGCGCCGACGTGCGCCCGTGCCCGGCGGACGACGTGATCACCGACCAGAAGGCCCGTGTCACCACGACGCCGGGGTTCCTCGTCGAAGGGGCGCGGCTCTCGGGTGTCGCCCGCGCCATCGACCAATTAGTGCGCGCGGTCGTCGCCGGCGCCAAAGACCGCGCGGTGGTCCCGGCTTTGCCTCGTACAGCGGTCGCGACCGGCGAGAGTCCCCAAGACAGTTTCAAAGAGCGTCCCCCCGAGCCCCCTCGGGCGGGACCATCGATCGAACCCCGTCGGCGCCCGCGCGCGGCTGGACGCTACTGATCCAGGCCCCGGTTCCGTTTGATCTGATCGAGAACCTTGCTGTATTCGATCTCCCAGGTGGAGGTCCCTTCTTCGAGGTTCTTGATCCGGCGGCGGACCTCCTCGTCGAGGTCTTCGTCGACCTGCATGTGCTTCTTGAGGACGTCGCTCATTCGCTTACGCAGGATGCTGTCGTCGACGTAGATCTCCTCGATGTGCGGCGACTGCATGAACGATTCGATCAT
>CAAGKR010364641.1_pt1 | contig 13627 bp, 7 predicted proteins | sample 2556971 | NCBI WGS metagenome assembly CAAGKR01 (sample SAMEA5207829, study PRJEB30636) | soil metagenome | biome: forest; feature: boreal; material: soil | place: USA | collected 2011-09 | depth 1 m | reverse complement strand
CGCCACGCCAGCCGCCCGGCCTGCACCACCACCAACCGGGCCACTAAAATACCTGCGAAACACATGACTGCCAGCACAATGTTACTCCGTAGCCCGGCAAACTCTACAAACGATCCCAGCAGCACGAAGAAAAACGTCCGCAGCAGAAAAGCCAATTCCCCGTGGAAGCTCAACATCGCATCATGCGGACGCCCGGCCAAACCGGCTCTCGGAGCCCGGATTGGCGTTTCGGCGAACCAGTCCGCGCTGGCCTTCCTTCCAAAATGTAGCTGCTCGCGCACTACTGAAAAATTGCTCAGCGTCAGCCCGAATATCAGAACTGAAACCAGGTCATTTCCTTGCAGAAAATGTACCCCGGAATAAACCAGCAGCACCGCCGCAAACGTCAGCACGTGCCAAAATCGCTCTTCCGACAAAAATGGCAGCAGGTAAGACCACAGCATGCCCGCAAGGATGTCGCAAGCCACCGCCAATATCAGACTCGATCCCAATGTCCACGCCACCGCCTTTGTATGGTGCTGCATTTTCCCTGGCTCGATGCGCTGTTGATAGGCGCGGTGCTGGGGTGCATCAGCAGCTCGATTCTGCTTCCGGTGCTGCAACAGGTGAGCCTGCGAACGGACGTGCGGGTCACGATGCTGGTGGAAGCTTCTCTGGGGGATGCGCTGGCGGTGCTGGCGGTCACGACGCTGTGCCGGTGGAAGCGCTTCACCATGGCAAATCCCCGCCACCGCTGCGGAGCACCGCATATAACTGAACACCGCCAGAAAAAATCCCGCTCCGAAATGTTGCAGGATTTCGCGCAACTTCAATTCCAGCCCGCCCTCAAAAAGTATCAGGATTAGTGCCAGCGTTCCGAATCCATGCATCGCCCCTCGAAAAAGATCCGGGTTCACCCAGTGCAGTACCGGCCCAATCAACACTCCCGACGCCATCAGAATAATCACGTCCGGCACGCGCGTGTATTTCACCAACCGGTTCGCCACAAACGCGAGCACCAGAAGGCTCCCAAGTAGCGCAAAGAAAAAAGTCAGATCCACTAATAGATCCGCATTTCTAAAACGCTCCTGAACTCCACCATCGCAACAACCAATTTCCAAACTCCTAATTGTAGCGCTGGTCTTTTATGCCAGCGCTTTTCCCCGCGCAACTATTATTGCCATCAAATAATAAGAACGCTGTCATCCTGAGAGCCACTTCGGCTCTCAGGATTTCAACTTCAGCAAAAACCACCCATCCGGCGTTACATGATACGGTCTTCCCGCGAAGTCGCCCCGTTTACGCGCCGTTATCCCGGAGCAAACGTCCGCGATTATCGGCGCTGACGCAGCAGCGCGTCCCAGCCCGTGACCAGGGTAAGAGGAGATGAGTTGCTCGCGGGTAGCGAGTTCACCAAGAACCGGCCGTCGTGAGAGACGTCATATTGAAACCAGCCGAACATCGTTACCTCGATGCGCGTCTGCGCAACGAACTGCGGCTGGCTAACCGTATTCTTTGCTGCGTCGAAAGCAACAACCATCAGCTTCCGATCCGGCTGAACATAAAAAATCTTTCCGCCATCGTGGCTCCAGCGTGGCTGGGAAGAACCGGCTGCATTTGATATCTGGAGGTGTGCTCCAGGTCCCGGAAATGGCTGCACAACAATCTGCCGCATCGGCAGCGCGATGTACGCAACCCACTTGCCATCCGGAGAGAATCGCGCCTCCGCTCCGAATCTTGCGAACTGTGTGGTTTTCTGGTCAATCGTAGAGTACACGTCCAGGCTCGGATACGTGCCTGCTCCACCGAGACTCATATACATCAGATGGCCGTCGGCTGACCAATCGCACGGGATTACGTCGGCGCCACTCACAATTTGCCGGGGACCACCGGAGCCATCCGCCGGAATTTCCTCAATGTTCAGGGAAGCATCACGATAGGCAATGGATTTGCCATCCTGGGACCACACCGGGGTACTCTCATCTCCCCCTTCCGTAAGCCGAGTGCTGATTCCGCGTTGCAGGTCATACACGCGGATAAAGTGCTTGCCATTGTGTTCATCATCCGAATAGACCGCCAAAGAACGGCCATCGGGAGAAAACTGTGGCCCCTCGTAGCCTGCCTCTGGAAACTGACCGAGTTCTTTTCCGACAGAGTCGTACCAGACCAGTCGCGAGGGAGCGTCGCCCGCGGACTGGAATACCAGTTTGCCGTTCTTGGAAACCGAAAACCCGGAATTCCAGAAATCAAAGAATTTGTCTACTTCCTGCTGCGTCAGTGGAACTGACGGTCCAGCAGTTTGGAGGCTATTCGTATCGAACGGCTGGGCCATGATGGTCCGGTCACGTACGTAGAGCAAATTGCCCGAGGCGAAAAAGACGTTGCCCGTGATTTCGGAGGAGATGTGCTTTGGCGCATCCGCATCTAGCGAATCTACGTATAGCCCATCGCCTTTTCCACCCGGCTCGCGGCCCCAGTTCACGAAGTAGAGGAAATGCTTGCCATCGGGAAGAAAGAAGGGCCAATGATGAGATTCCGCGCCGCCATGAAGAACTTTAGTGACCGCCTCCGGGGTGCCCCCGGCGGCTGGAATTCGGTACAGCGGACCAGTGATCCCGGGAGCGAACACGATGATTCCGTCTTGATTCCAAGCGCCACCAAAGCCCGGCGCGGCATCGCATAGGTTCTGCACTGCAGAATTCACCAGATCAATCGTTTTGAGTCTGCCTTGCGTGAAGAAACCGATATGCAGGCTATCCGGTGACCAGAACGGATAGGTCGCTCCCTCTGTGCCGGTGAGTTGTTGCGCAACGGGAGCGGAGAGACCCCGGTCCCACAAACTGGTCTTGCCGTCCGATCCCAATGCAACGAAGGCCAACCGGCTGCCGTCCGGTGATATCGCGAAGTTATAGGGCAAGAAGGAAGACCCCGGGAGAGACAACAGCGAGGAACGCACGGTCTGTGCCGGCGAAACGGTACTGCGCAATTGCATTCCGCCCAACCATGCCACCGCACCTGCAAGCAGCAGCGCCAAAATCCAACCGATCCATGCGCTGGTGTTTGTCTTTGGTTTCGCCTCGGTGTTCGCAGGCGATTGCAAATCTTCGCGCAGGCCGTCAAGCTGCAGTCTTACGTCATAAGCCGACCTCCACCTGTCATCCGCATCCTTGGCCATGCAGATTTTCACGATGCGATCCAACGCCAGCGGAGAGGTGGGCTGAATTGTAGAAATGGGCTGCGGGCTTCGCTCCAGCACCCCCGCAATTACGCTAGTCGTGGTCTTCCCCGGGAACGCGCGCTGCCCCGTCAGCATCTCGTAGAGCACCGCGCCCAGCGAAAAAATGTCGCTGCGCCCGTCGAGCTCTTTGCCCTCAACCTGCTCCGGCGACATGTACTGGAAGGTTCCAACAATAGTGCCCTGGGTGGTGGCGGGAGTTGCCTGATTGAAGCTAACCGTTGTGCCAGTTGCCAGCGGTGCCACCGTCTTGGCCAGTCCAAAATCCAACAGCTTCGCGCCGCCGGTCGTCAGCATAATATTCCCCGGCTTCAGATCCCGGTGTACCACTCCACTTCGGTGGGCTCCATCCAGCGCGTCCGCGATCTGCGCCCCATATTTCAGCACCTGCTCCACCGGCAGCGGACCCTTCTTCAGCCGCTCCGCCAGCGACTCGCCTTCGACGCACTCCATCACAATGTAATCGATGCCATCTTGCTGGCCGATATCGTGCAGAACGCAAATGTTCGGATGGTTTAAATTGGAAACGGTCTTGGCTTCGCGCTCGAACCGCTGCCTGCGAACAGGATCATCACTGAAATGTTCCGGAAGAATCTTGATCGCCACGCTGCGTTCCAGCCGCGGATCCCGCGCGCGGTACACTTCTCCCATTCCGCCCGCACCTAGCGCCGACACAATCTCATAAGGCCCCAGTTTTGTCCCGGAAGTAAGCGCCATAAATCCCCACGAGTATAGCGCCAGCTTTCACAATCCCGCCCTAAATCTCACCGCACCCCTCGGCGACATCTCGAATGTCCGCGCCGCCGATATCTCACGTGTAGGTGCCGGGCCTTAGCCCGGCCACACCATTCTTTCTTTCCTTTTAATCTCGACCCGGTCGGGATGCCAGCTCGCCACCGTGGCACAGTTACTCTTGACTGTGCTCTTGCGTTCTCTCTTCTCTGCAAACCTTCGCGCTCTCTGCGCCTCTGCGTTATCCTTTCCTTTCCCCTCTTTCTTTCCGCTATACACTCCCCTTGGTCCTACGCTTCTTCGGCTCCACCCGAAACGAAGGTATCTGCCCCCCGCCGCTCGTCACATTCGCCAGATCGCTCGAACTCAATCGCGTCAAAAATCCGGCCAACTTTCCGCGAAACAGATACGGCGCAAAATCTACCAGCATGTCCTGCATTTCCACTTTTCCGCCGCTCACAATCGTCGGAAACGGTTCCCGCCTCATCGGAATTTTTTCCTGCACAATCCAGCAACCATGCGCCTTCGACAGCGTCCCTCCGGGCAGCGCCTCCTGCATGGCCTTTTGCCATTCCTTCTCGCTCACTTTCCAGCCGAGCGTCACGCCCATCCCGCCATATTCGTCGCTCGGCTTCAACACCAGATTCTGCTGGTGCTTCCAGGTGTACGCCAGTAGGTCAATCGGCTCGCCGTAATAATCCGACTTCACATCCTCCACTATCCGCGTCCACGGCACATGCCCGCGAATGATGTCGCGCTCCTCCGCCGAGAACAGTCCGGCATTCTTCCCGTCCGTCAACACCGCGAAAAAAGCCTTCACATGCGGAATTTTGCAGCGAAAATTATTCGCCACGCAGGTGGTCCCCGCTGCGTACGCCCGCACCAGCGCTTCGCATTCCTTCGGCCGCGCCACAATGTCGTTGATCAGCACCCGCCGGTACAGCAGATCGATCTTTTTTCCCTTCGCCGAAAGCCTCTTCCCGTCAAAATCCAGCTCCCGCGGATCCGCTATCACCACCGGAATCCGCATCTTTTCAAAGCGTTCTTTCAAGATCTGAAACTCGCTCCACGTCGGCACTTCCCTCCAATCCACTATCGCCATCTGCGGCCGGTGTGTGGTCCCGCCCCAATCCAGATACGTCCGCACCAGCGCATCCAATAATTTCGCGCTGAGCGGATAGCTGTGCACCTCCCACCGTTTCGCAAACTCCCGCATCACCGGTGTCTCGCGGAATATTTCGGAAAGCGATTCCGAATATCCTGCTCCTGCCGGAGACTCCCCGTTGTACTCCGTGAACTTCAGCGAATCCGGTAGCAAAAATGCATCCAGCCGCGAAGCTGTGCTCGCCGGTCCGTATCCCGTCGTCATCCGCGCCAGCTTTTCTTCCTCCGGGCGCAAATGAAATTGTTTGAAAAGGGTTTCGTCCTGCATCGCCGTGGAGGTAACCCGCTCGGCTACCGCGGCGATGGTCTCCGCCACTCGCCGCACACGCGCCTCATCCGCAGGCGAAAGAAAAAACGGCCGTAGAAAAGGGCAGTGCACCCGCCGGCCAAACGTCAACCGCGCCCCGCGCAACTGGGTCAGAAACTTTTTCGGAAATGTCGGTACGCCCTTCAGTACCGGCCACAGCGCATCATCCCACTGGGTCGCGGGATCTACCTTCGCGGTCTGCTGGCCGGCCTTCACTTTTCCCGCCTTGCTCTTCATCGCCCGGGAGTTCCAGCCGAAGCAGGCTGCGCCACCGCTGCCTTGCTCGCCGCCGGTGCCCCGGTAAATCCTGAAGCAGTCCCGATGCCCAGCATCGCTTCCCATTGTGGCCACATATTTGCCGCATCGCCGCGCAACGCCCGGTCAATCACCAGCCGAGCCATCTTCTCCACCACATGCTCAAAATAAAATTCCGTGATCCGGTCTCGTTCGAAATCCGGCGCCGGATTCAGAAAATCAATTGCATATGGTACGCCATCCTTCACCGCAAACTCGATCGTATTCATTTCGTAGCCCAGCGCCTGATTGATCGTCTGCGCATCCTTCACCACTCGTGCTCCGAGTTCCGCCGTCAAATATTGATGCTCCACCAGATATCGCCGCTCTTTCGGATCGTATTTCACCGGAATAATCTCGGTCTTTCCAAACGTAAAGCACCGCACATATTCCTTGAAATCGATAAATTCCTGCAGCGTCATGCAGTACGGCGACGTCTTCTCGTACGCCTCTAGCAATTCCTCTTTGTTATTCACTTTATAGACGTGTTTCCATCCGCCGCCCGAAAAAGGCTTCAATATCGCTGGACGTCCCACGTAATCCAGCAACGCATCCCATTCCACTGGATACTTCAAATTCCGCAGCGATTCCGCATTGATGTCTACGTCCACCGGATAACCCTTCTGCGGCAGCAGGACCGTTTTCGGTATCGCGATCCCCAGTTTCGCCATCACCGAATAATTAAAATACTTGTCGTCCGCCGTCCACCAGAACGGATTGTTGATCACATACGTGCCCTGCAGCACCGCGTGTTTCAAATACCCTCGGTAATATTCCACCTCATGCGAAATTCGGTCCACGATCACGTTGTATTCCGCGGGCTCGTTCATCTTCGTCCCGCCCAGCTTCACGAACTCCGCACTCACCCCATCTTTCTTGCCCAGCTCATTCACGCGCGCGTTAAACGCAGGAGGAAAACTAAACTCTCGCCCGCACATTAATCCCACCTTCTTCGCCATTGCAGTCCCTCCCACATATTCCAAAATGTATCCCAGTAACGAATTGCTTCTAAGGAGTCAGAGCTTCAGCTCCGACATGAACTGCACGCCCCGAACGGGTTTTGGCCCCTGAAGAAAGTTTTTCAGCTCACACTATTCGCCGAACTCGATCTTCCATCCATCATGCTGCCCCGCGTCTCCGTCACCAGATGCCGCACCACTTCTTTCAAATCACCGGTCTGCTCGTAAATTCGTAATTGCCGGTCCGCGCTGGTTCCATTATTCAGAATCGTGTGAATATACTCGACGGCGCTGCGGCTTCCCAATTCATCCAGCACGTCATCCACAAACCCCAGCAATTCCGGCATCAACTCCCGCATCGGAACTTCCGCTTCTTTCCCAAAATCAATAAATTTCCCTTCGATTCCGTACCGCGCCGCCCTCCACTTGTTCTCTTCAATCAGCGCCCTGCGGTACAATCGCCAGCTGATATTTTTCGTGTACAGCTTATAGAGCTTCACCACGATCGCTTGCGTCAGCGCCGCAATCGCTACCGCCTCTTCCACTCGCGTCGCCACATCGAACATCCGGAACTCCAGCGTCCCGAACGCCGGGTGCGGCCGCACATCCCACCAGATTTTCTTTCCATTGTCGATGCAGTTCAGCTTCATCAGCAGGTTCACAAAATTCTCATATTCGCTCCAGGACATAAACGTCTCCGGAATTCCGGTCCGCGGAAACCGCCTGAACACCGTTGTCCGGAACGATTTCAGTCCGGTGTTCCGTCCCATCCAGAACGGCGAACTCGTCGACAGTGAAAGCAAGTGCGGTAGGAAATACCGCACCATATTCATCATGTCGATGGTGGTCTGCTTGTCTGGCATCGCAATGTGCACATGCATGCCAAAGATCAGCAGCGACCGCGCCAGTTGCCCCATCTCTTCCACGATGTTCTGGTACCGCTCGCCGGGCGAAATTACCTGATCGATCCAGCTCGAAAACGGATGCGTCCCCGCCGCCGCCACCTGCAATCCCGTGCGCTCCGCCGCCGAAACCAGTTCGCCGCGTGTACGGTGCATCTCCAGTCGCAGTTCGCCCACGCTCTCGCAAATCTTCGTTCCCGTCTCCACGATCGACTGGTGCATTTCCTGCTTCACTTGGTCGCCCAGGCCGTGCGAAGCCGCTGAAAGCAGTTGCACCACGTGCGAGCGCAACTCTAATGTTTCTGGATCGATAATCTGGAATTCCTCTTCGACACCGATGGTGAAGCGGTGAGCCATGGCGGCCCTCCGATGGTCAGGTCTCTACAGGCTGCGCAGAGCCAGTATCATACCCCCACCTCCCCGAAAATTACATCACTCCCACAAGTTACTGCACTCTAGAGGTAGGCATCGGTCTGTAGGTGCTGGGCTGCAGATCGGCCAGCCCTCTCAATCGCCGGGTGCCGCACCCTTTACCTCTAAGAGTGCGGGTTTCTCTTATATTTTGCTCTCTCTTGTTATCACTGATCGCTGCGAACCTTTGCGGCCCTCTGACGTCTCTGCGGTATCCTTTGATTTTTCTTCTTCTCCCCCGTCCAACCGCTCAATTTGGTTCTGGACGCCTCCCACCCAACTTGCCAAACTCTTCCCATGAAAATCGCGCCCTTCCGTATCGAAGAATATTTCGGCAAATACGAATTCACCGCCAAATATCTCCTCTCTTCCTCAGACGCCGAATCCCTCACCATCGCGGATCTCCTCGCCTTTGAACCCTGCGCCCACGACGCCCTCCTCAAACACTGGTGCGGCTACACCGAAACTCCCGGCGCTCCTTGGCTGCGCGAAACCATCACCGCCCTCTATAAAGAAATCCGTCCTGCCGATGTTTTCGTCGTCGCCGCCGCGGAAGAAGCCCTTTTCCTTTTCTATCACGCGCTCCTCGGACCCGGCGATCACGCCATTGTCGAAACTCCTTGCTACGAAAGCGCTCTCACTCTTCCCCAAAGCACTGGCGCCGCAGTCAGCGAGTGGCGCCGCAAATCGGAAAACGCCTGGGCCCACGACCTCGCCGCACTCGAATCTTTAATTCAGTCCAATACCCGCGCCATTTACATCAACACCCCGCACAATCCCACCGGACTGCTCATGCCGCTTCCCGTTCTTCAACGCCTTGTCGAGCTTGCCTCCCGCCAGGGCATTTATCTTTTCGTAGATGAAGTCTACCGCGAGCTCGAACACGATCCCGCCACCCGTCTTCCCGCCGGCTGCGATCTTTACGAGCGCGCCGTTAGCCTCGGCTCCATGAGCAAAACCTACGGCCTCCCCGGCCTGCGCCTCGGATGGCTCGCTACCCGCGACAAACAAATCCTCAAGAAGTGCACCGACCTGAAGTACTACACCACCATCTGCAGTAGTGCCCCCAGCGAATTCCTCACCGACCTTGCCCTCCGTCACCGCGAAAAAATAATTGCTCGCAATCTCGATCTCGTCCGCCGCAATTTAAGTCTTCTCTCCAATTTCCTCGCCCGGCACTCCGAGCTCTTTTCCTGGACTCGTCCCAACGCCAGTCCCATCGGCTTCGTCAAATTTCATTCCAATCAGGACGTTCACCAGTTCTGCGAATCTCTCGTCCAGCAATCCGGCGTCCTCCTCCTCCCTGGCTCCGTTTACGACGAACCCCGTCACCTCCGCTTCGGCTACGGCCGCGCCCACATGCCCGAATCCTTAGCCCAGCTCGACAACTACGTCTCCTCAAAATCCGCCGCCGTTTCCCACCCGTAGCCGAACGATCCCTCTTCTCTGCGATCTCTGAGGACCTTCGGCGGTAATCTTTCGCCTTTTCCTTGCCTTCGTCTCAAAAAAAAGGGCGCACTGACAAATGTCAATGCGCCTTTCCGATCCAAAAAATTCCTAATCTCCTACGCCGCTCCCATCGATCTTCTGGCTTGAAAACATTCCCGGCAAAAAACCGGTCGGCCCTGCGTCGGCCGAAAGGGAACCGTGGTTTCTTTACCGCACTGCGAGCAGTTCGTCCTGGTTTCCGCTCGCATCGTGGCAGCGCCGCCACCACTTCCAGCGCTCCCGCCCTCCGCTCGCTTGGCCTTGCAGCCTTTGCAGCGCTTCGGTTCGTTCTTGAATCCTTTGTCGGCGAAGAACATTTGCTCTCCCGCCGTAAATACAAACTCGGCACCACACTCCGAACATTTCAACACCCTATCGTGGAATTCCATGAGCGCTCCCCTGGGACCCCAACTCCGGCAGGGGGCGGGAGTCTCGCACACGTGACCAGTATTTTGACTGATACAGTAAGTAGACCTGTACTCCGGGAACGCCGGGCACGGATCCCTGGGCCTGCGTGCGAAGAAATCTACTGCTTCCCAAACGTCTCTGCCTGATAGGGGCCTGATCCCGAAAGTGCGGCGCCGAGCCGAATCGCCAGCAGGAAATCAATCCTGTTCGCGACGCTGCTTCTTGCGCAGTCGCTTCCGCGAAAGCGCTTCTTTTGCCCGACGCTTCTCGCCGGGTTTCATGTAGAAGCTGTGTTTCTTTATTTCCTTGATGATGTCTTCTTGCTGCACTTTGCGCTTGAAACGTCGCAGTGCATTCTCAAGAGACTCACTCTCTTGAATAACCACTTCTGCCAATGTATTTCACCCCAGTTCCGGTTCGGATTGGATGACTGCAGTGCTCTTTACCGCCTGTGCACTACACCTAATTCATTATCGCACGAGGTCGCAGGCATCTTGTAGTCAATTAAACCCCTGCAAGTCAAGCACTCTTTCGCGGCGAGCATTCGCTCGAAAAGACGGTACTCTTCCGATATTATATACAAAAAAGTAATGCCTCAGGTCCAGCCACTGCTGTATGCCCGCTGCGCGCCTCTCCTGTTACACTGATGTGCGTTCTGAAACCTGCTCTGGGAGTTGTAGCTCATGCCGGATATGCGCGACGCACTTGCTGTTCTGCTCGCCGGGGGTCAAGGCGAACGCCTCTGGCCTTTGACCCGCGACAGGGCCAAGCCTGCCGTTCCCTTCGGCGCTCTCTATCGCATCATCGACATCACCCTTTCCAATTGCGTGAACTCCGGTCTGCGCCGCGTCTTCGTGCTCACTCAATACAAAGCCCTCAGCCTCAGCCGTCACACCCGTGCGGGCTGGTCGCCACTCATGGGCCTTGGCGAGTTCATCGAAGTTCTTCCTCCCCAGATGCGCGTCTCCCAGCAGTGGTATCAGGGCACTGCCGATGCCGTTTACCAGAACATTTATTCCATCGGCAGTGAGCGTTCCAAATACGTCTTTATCCTCTCCGGCGATCATATTTACAAAATGAATTACGCCAAGATGCTCAAGCAGCATATCGATTCGAATGCCGACGTAAGCGTCGCCACGCTTGAAATTCCTTCCGCGGAAGCCTCTCACCAGTTCGGTGTCATCGAAGTCGAAAAGGATTGGCGCATCGTTGGGTTCGAGGAAAAGCCCGCCAAGCCCAAGCCTTCTCCGCACAAGCCCACCCACTGCAACGCTTCCATGGGCGTATATATTTTCAATACCCAACTACTTATTCCCACGCTTCTCGCCGATTCCGAGGATCCCAAATCCGCACACGATTTCGGCAAAGATATTTTGCCGCGCATTATCACCAAGAACCGGGTCTTCGCCTACAACTTCGTCGACGAAAACAGCCAGGAGTCGCTCTACTGGCGAGACGTCGGCACCATTGACGCCTACTACGAAGCCAACATGGATCTGGTCGGCGTTTCTCCGGTCTTCAACCTTTACGACAAAAATTGGCCGCTGCGCACCTGGCAGCAGCAGTATCCTCCCGCAAAATTTGTTTTCGCCGATCCCGACCGCATGGGCGTTGCTCTCGACTCCATCGTCGGCGGCGGCTCCATCCTCTCCGGCGGTAAAGTTCAAAACTGCGTCGTCGGCTACGACGTCCGTGTGAACAGCTACTCCGAAGTCAGCGACTCCATCATCTACAATCACGTCAACGTCGGCCGCCACTCCAAGGTTCGCCGCGCCATCATCGACCGCCACGTCAGCCTTCCCGAAAACACCGAGATCGGCTTCGACCTCGAAGCCGACCGCCGCCGTTTCCACGTCACCAGCTCCGGCATCGTCGTCGTAGTCCGCCAGGAATCCCTAATCGAAGAACCCGAACCCGAATAATTTGGAGTGCTGGAGTTCTACTCCCGCTTTCACGGCGTCAACATTTCTAAAACTCAAAACGTTGACCCGTAGGAGTGCAGCACGTTTCCCCTGAGCCTCAAAGGGGCTGCACCCCCTGTCCGCAAGATCCAAAACTAACCGGTGGCCGGGAGCTACACACGCCGTTTCGCGTGTAGGTCTTGGGTCCTCCGCTTTACTCTGCGAATCTCCGCGCCCTCCGCGTCTCTGCGTTATCTCTTTCTTGCTTTCGCATTTACCTCTCTTTCATTGCCTCCTTCCACCAAACCGATCGCTAAGTCATCTTGAGCGAAGGTCTGCGTCTTTTGCAGACCGCAGTCGAAGGCTCCTCTTCCCGCGCCCTACCCTCTGCTACAATTTACTTTCCAAATCACTCAGGAGCCATCGCCGTCATGTCCACCAAAATCACCCGAGTTCACGCCCGCCAGGTCATCGACTCACGCGGCAATCCCACCGTCGAAGCTGACGTCACCCTCGAGTCCGGGGTCTTCGGCCGCGCTGCCGTTCCCTCCGGCGCATCCACCGGTGAACACGAAGCCCTCGAGCTTCGCGACGCCGACAAATCCAAATATGTGGGCAAAGGCGTCCTGAAAGCCGTCGCCAACGTCAATCAGGAAATCGCCAAAGCGATCATCGGAACCGATGCCGCCGACCAGCGCACTCTCGATCACAAAATGATTTCCATCGACGGTACTCCCACCAAATCCCGCCTCGGCGCCAACGCCATCCTCGCGGTCTCCATGGCCGCGGCCCGCGCCGCCGCCGTCGCGCTGAAGCAGCCGCTCTACAAATATTTGTCCCGTTATTCCACGGACATGTCCGCCAATCTTCTTCCCGTGCCGATGATGAACATTCTCAATGGCGGCGCGCATGCCGACAGTTCCGTGGACTTCCAGGAATTCATGGTCATGCCCATCGGTGCGCCCAACTTCAGCGAGGCATTGCGCTGGGGCGTCGAAATTTTCCACTCCCTGAAGACCGCGCTGAAAAAGCACGGCTATTCCACCGCCGTCGGCGACGAGGGCGGCTTCGCGCCGAGCTGCAAGTCCAACGAAGAAGCCATTCAAATTGTGATCGAAGCTATTTCTGCCGCAGGCTACAAACCCGGAGATCAGGTTTCCATCGCCCTCGATCCCGCCGCCAGCGAATTCTTCGACAAGTCCGCCGGAAAATATATTTTCAAGAAGTCCGATAAATCGCAGCACTCTTCGGCCGAACTGACCAGGTACTGGACTTCCTGGGTGGAAAAATATCCTATTGTTTCTCTCGAAGATGCCATGGCCGAAGACGATTGGGCCGGCTGGAAATCGCTGACTGAAAGCGTCGGCAGCAAATCTTCCAAGAAAAAAATCCAACTCGTCGGCGATGATCTCTTCGTCACCAACACCGAGCGTCTTTCTCGCGGTATCAATGAAGGTATCGCCAACGCCATCCTCATCAAGCTCAATCAGATCGGCACAGTGACCGAAACCATCGACGCCATCGAACTCGCCCGCAAAGCCGGCTACAACTCCATCATTTCGCATCGTTCCGGCGAGACCGAGGACACCTTCATCGCCGATCTGGCCGTGGGCACTGCAGCTGGCCAGATCAAGACCGGCTCGGCATCGCGCACCGACCGCATCGCCAAATACAACCAGCTCCTCCGCATCGAGGAAGAGCTAGGCACCGCCGCCCGCTTCAACGGCAAAGCCCCATTGAAGTAACGCGTTCGCCCCCTTCGCGTTCGTCTCTATTAATGTAGGGGCGGCGTTACGCTGCCCTCCTGGGTTTCCGTCTTCAACGATGCTGAACGAATGATCTTGGGG
>CAAGKR010306420.1_pt1 | contig 13627 bp, 10 predicted proteins | sample 2556971 | NCBI WGS metagenome assembly CAAGKR01 (sample SAMEA5207829, study PRJEB30636) | soil metagenome | biome: forest; feature: boreal; material: soil | place: USA | collected 2011-09 | depth 1 m | reverse complement strand
TTCGGCGGCGATTTGGTCGCGTGTCTGTCATGTGCTGTATCTCCTTTATAAGGCAACTTCCCGGTGACCGTTCATTCTAGCGGTCATCATTTGAACTAGAAGAGGAAACTCATCATCCAGTGCAAACATCGTGCCCTCTCCGCAGCTACTCGAAAAGATCTTCACTGTGTCGGCCCCTTGACAAGACCTTCCATATCAACAGTCTGCCACAAGACGCTTTCATTTACCAGGAGATGTTTTGACATGTGCTAGACTTTTTTTGACATGTTGAGATTAGATGGACATTTTCCCTCTTTTTTGCTATACTTAAGGATGAGTAAACGCATCGGAAGTGGATGACTGTCAGGAGTAGATGAACCTTGGAGAAGAAGCGATCTGCTGCCTGTTCAACCCACAACTGGCCTCTCGTTCTACTTTATGCATGTCTGGTTCCTACTGGGCTTCGGCAGTGAAACGCAAGGCTGTCAGCACAGAGAGTGCCGACCGAGAAGGGGTGAAGCGAGGATGAGTCTGGAAGAGCTTGTTCCGAATGAATGCTTGCGACGTGCACGCAGTCTCAAAGGCTGGTCCCAGGCGGACCTGGCCCAACACCTCGGCACCAGCTTTGAAATGGTGAGCCGATGGGAGCGCAGTGTCACGGTTCCCAGCTTCTACTACCGGGAGCGCTTATGCGCCGTCCTGGGCCAGACTGCAGAGGAACTCGGCTTAACACGCGGTCACAATGGTTCAATCACGCCTTCTTCCTATCCTCATGTGTTTCTTGCATCGTCGCACATGGATGCGGAGAAGCCGGTCGTCTCTCACCTCAAGACGTATCTCGAGGAGCGGGGAATCACGCTCTGGAGTAGTCGTCAGCTCGGCAGACAAGCAATCGCGAACGCAAGTACGACCTTGCGCGAGGTCGTTCGAGCCACCCAGAGTATCCTGGTCATTGTCTCACCTGAGGCACGTTCCTCGCGCCATGTGCGAGATGCGCTTGAGATGGCCAGCATATATCAGCGTCCGGTGTGTGGCGTCTGGATCGAGGGGGAGCACTGGCAGGACTGCCTGCCTGAAGGCAGTGTCGAACTTGCTGCCCTGATCGATGCTCGCCGGAGCGATACTTCCGCCATGCTCGAAGAGACCGCCAAAGCACTCGAACAAGTCAGGCTTGCCTCCCCGAATGGCACTGAGGTGGCCCAGCTGAGCCTCCCTGACCTTCCAATGGAAGCCTTCCCACCTGCGAACCAGCCAAAGGAGATACCCTTGTCAACCCATCCGTCTGAGCAGCCAGCGGAACTCGTCCCACCACAAAGCCAGGTTGCGGAGGGATTGCCTCCACCTCATCGCTCCTTGGAACCAACCAATACGGCCAAACCCATGCCTACCGCCCTGCCACAGCCCGCAACACCGCCTATCCCTAGCAATCGCATCGGCCACTCTCGCATCAGGGTGGGTCTGCTCATTGGATTAGCGATCCTGGTGATCGCAGGAGGCCTCTTGGGTAGCCTCAGTTTGCTTACGCATTTTGGGCTGCTCGGTGCGCGCAGCAGTTCCTCTACGCCCACCCCAGTACGTGGAGGCACCTGGACGGACGATTTCTTTTTCAATCCCGATTCGTTCATTCCCAATGGGTCCACCGTGTCCACCTTGTTCTCGATTCAGGCCGACCAGGCGCTCTACCTGCCACTCTTCTATGGCGACGCGCAAGGCGTGATTCACCCAGGGGCGGCGAGCGAGGTGCCTTCCATTCAGAATGGTGGCGTGAGCGCCGATGCGACCATCTGGACGTTCCACCTGCGCCCGCACTTGCTGTGGTCGGATGGGCAGCCCTATGACGCGCGCGACGTGGACTTCACCTGGCGGCTCTGGGCCAATCCAAAGTTCAGTGCTGATAATACCCTAGGCCTTAACCTCATCACCTCCGCAGACGCCTCGGCGGACCACCTCTCGATTACCTTTCACCTTAAGCGCCCCTTCGCGCCATTTCTCGCAGACCTGTGGGTGGATGGCTTTATGGCACCCCTGCCGGCGCATCATTTCAATTCGATGGCACCCCAGGCCATCGTGAAGTCGCCTGACAACCTGAACCCCAAAGTGGTGAGCGGCCCCTTCATGCTGGCTGAGAGCGTGCCTGGGGACCACTACACGCTGGTGCGCAACCCCAAATACTACCTGGCTAAGGAAGGGCTACCCTACCTGGACAAGGTGGTGTTCCGCATCGTCAATCGCGACGCCATCCCCAAAGATCTGCAGGCGGGGATCATTACTTCTGCCTGGTTGCTGGATTATAGCAAGGAGTATCAACGCCTCACCAACTATACACTCACTCCTACACTCACCAGTAACGAGTTCGAGGGGCTATTCTTCAACTTTCACAACACGGTCCTGACCAGCCATCAGGAAGTGCGGCAAGCGATGGCGATGGCTGTGGATCAGCAGGCTTTGATTAGTGGGCCTCTCCACGGGTTTGCCAGCCCGCTCTGCACCGACCATGGCTCGGCCTACCACCCAGGCTTTGATCCAAATGCCTCCTGTCCTATATTTGATCCGGCGTCGGCCAATAAATTGCTGGATGACAACGGCTGGGTGAGAGGTCCTGATGGGGTGCGAGTCAAGGGGGCGCAGCGACTGGAGTTCGAGTACTCGACGACAGCCAACTCCCCACCACGCCTTGCCATCGAGACGATCATTCAGAGCAACTTCAAGGAGATCGGCATCAAACTCGATATCCAGAACTATCAGCCCTTCACCTTCTTTGGCCCCTTCTTGACTGGGGGAAAGGCTTCGCCGCCCACGGGAGCGGTGGCGGGCCGGTATGATATTGCTGAATTTGCGAACAGCTTTAGCTACGACCCCGACGATTCCTCCATGCTCTCGTGCGACCAGTTTCCGCCCAAGGGATACGACTTTGACTTCTACTGCAACCCCGCCTTGGATGCTCTCTATCAACAGGAGCAGGCGACGGCGGATCCAGGCCTGCGGCAGCAGCTCTTCTTTCAGATCCATCAACTCTACCTGGCGGAGTTCCCTTTCATCACACTCTACAGCCAGCATGATATAGCAATGGTACGTAAGGGGATACACAACTACCAGCCCAGTCCCTTTGAGGGAGAAACTATCAACATCTGGGAGTGGTGGTGCGACGGGGGGAAGTGTTAGTGAGTTCGGTGAGTTTGCTAAAGAACATTTTAGCGGCTAAAGTAAAAGTAGAACAGAATACATGATATATGCTCTATTCTACTAATAGTCGAACGGAACCGACGGGCGTCCGATTATCCCCAAGAAGACCAGCGTGACAGGCAGACATCTGAGCTGACTGTCGAGATCAGAGTATCTGTTTGTTTTCTTATAGGTGTGGTCCATTTAGTAAACGGAGGGAGAGAATAGATGGCTCTAGAAGGATGTCCACTCATTCATTATTTCCAGGCTCTGATTCCGACATATCCTCTTCCTCAACCTCTTTAACCACTGCGGGAATAGATAAACGCCGGTACAATTGGCGTACCTCGATTTCAATGTCCAGACTTGTCAGGAAAACGCTTTGCCCCGCCCCATATTGATGGTAGATCCAACCGGTAGTAGAGCGAGAAAAGACCTCGACGCGCTGAATGATCTGGCTAATAAAGATGATTTCCTGGATACTCTCTTTTGCCTGATAGAGTGCTAACTTCACAAAGCGATCTGTCATCTCTGTTGATCTTGAGAGTACCTCAACGACCAGGACGGGAGAATCGATGATTTGTGATTCCCCATGATCAGCGGCATCACAGGAGACAACGACATCAGGTATTAGTGTCTTTGTGGGGGCTACCCGTACCAGTTTATCAGTGATATATGGACGGCAAACTGCGTCATCACCCAGTGCCTGGTCAAGCGCTACACCACAGTTGAGCGCGATCGTCGTATGATTTGAGGTTCCACCTGCCATGAGGCGTACCTCACCATCGTAGTATTCATAGTGACGGTCAGAGTTGTTGACGAGCAGCAGATACTGCTCAAACGTCATGTACTGACGCGCCGGTTGCATTGCCATATAGCACCTCATTTATCCACATACGGGAATTTGACCATCACATTCATTATATCATGCCCTGGTCAGGCTCTCCTCTCCTGGCAGCTTCTGCGGCAAGCACCTGGGATTCCTGGTCAGTCAAGGTGACGGTCATTCGGTAGGCTATGAAGATCACCCCCCTATAAAAGAACGATTATATGAAGCCAGTCCTCAAGTTCAGGTTGCTCCAATTTCTGCTTGCTCCAGCAGACCAGCGACATCTTCATCCAGGTCCATTTCACTGTTCGTATAGAAGCGGTAGATGGCAAAGAGGGTTTCAAAGAAACGCAGTCGTATCTCTTGGTTGTCTTCTTCAACATGTCTATTCACGTTCCCCTTTACTGACAGGCTTCATGTGCTGGCCCTATCTTACCATAGGTGGCTAGACATGGCGGTAGTGCTTTTCCTCCTGCGGTTCATATCGTATCCTGTTACTGACAAATAATGAGCAGTTAGCAGAGGAGGAAGTATATGACGAGACAGACCTCAAAAGGAACGTGTACCTTTTGTCATAGGGATCTGAGTTCTACATGCCCAATACGCGCGAACAAGTCATTGCGTAGCAAGGCCACCAGTGGCTCGACCACAGTGAGTGGCGTCCACATGAGCCTTTCAATCGGGAGTGATACGCATGAATACAATTGTTGGCAACCGTACTCTCCGCCAATTGCTTGAATACCGGGTCGCAACGATACCCGACAAAACCTTCGTGACCTACGATGATCTAGAGGGCGGCGTGACCCGTCTTTCGTATGCCCAGTTCGGTGCACAGGTTAACCGTACTGCCCACGCGTTACTTGCCCTGGGAATCAACAAGGGAGACAAAATCAACATCCATTTGCCAAATTGCCTGGAATTCCTGTACCTGTGGTTTGGGGCAGCGAAAATAGGGGTGGTGGTGATGCCTACGAATATCCTGTCGGTACCTGCCGAACTGGAATACCTGGTGAGCCATTCTGAGAGCCGGCTCATTTTCACTCAGGCCAGATATCTCGCGACTATCACCGAGGTTCAGCAGCAATGTCCAAACGTGGAGAAGGTGATCATCTGTGGAGAGGGAGCAACCTCTCCAAATACACTCGACTTCTCGGCCTTGCAGGCGGAGCAACCGAGGAACGCGCCCTCGGGCGAAGTAACTCCGCTCGACGATGTCAGTATTCTCTACACCTCCGGCACTACCTCCCGCCCAAAGGGGGTTCAGATCACCAATGCTAACTATATCTACGCTGGCGAGACGGTGGCAAAAGCGATTCGCCTCACTCCAGATGATCACCACTTGATTGTTTTGCCACTTTTCCATGCTAATGCCCAGTACTATTCCACGATGAGTGCGCTGGTAGTAGGAGCCAGCATAGTTCTCATAGCGAGATTTAGTGCCAGCAGCTACTTCGATTCCTGCATTGCTCACAATTGTACCGTCGGTAGCCTATTCGCTGCTCCCATTCGCATGATTTTAGCTCAGGAGCGGCGCTCAGAACAACACTCGAATCAGTTACGCGTGGTTCTCACAGCCCAGAATGTTACGGCAGTCCAGCTTGAAGAGTGGGCGGAACGGTTTGGAGCTCCTCTGTTGCAGTTGTATGGTATGACCGAAACGATGGGACCGCCCCTCATGAACCCAATGGACTACGAGCGGCGCAACCTCTCGATTGGGCTGCCTGCACCAGGGTATGAGGTGGAACTGGTAGATGAGGCAGGTGAGCCAGTGCCACAGGGAGAGGTCGGCCAGATTTTAGTTCATGGACAACCAGGCTGGTCGATTATGAAAGGCTACTTCAAAAATCCAGAGGCAACGGCTCAAACCATTCGTCAGGGGTGTATCTGGACGGGGGATAACGCCTATCAGGATAGTGATGGCTATTTCCACTTTGTGGATCGAGCAAAGGATATGATTAAGCGTGCCGGTGAGAATGTGGCAGCCAGCGAGGTGGAAGCCGTTATTTTGCAACACCCGAAAGTGTTCGACTGTACGGTGATCGGGGTACCCGATCCTCTTCGCGACGAGGCCATCAAAGCCTTTGTCGTGCTTTATAAAGAGGAGCAGGCAACAGCCGAAGAAATCATCGAGTGGTGCCGGAGCCGTCTGGCCAAATTCCGGATCCCTGAATTTGTAGAGTTTCGTACAGAGTTACCCCGGACTTCCGTCGGGAAAATCCAAAAACATATCCTTCGCTCGTTGGAGTAGTTCCTTATTTTCTCTGACCTACTTTACTTGGCAAGAAAGACTTCCCTTGAACTCTTGTTAAGTAGAGAAGTATCGGGAACTACATGGACAAATGAACCAAAGCGAAACAGTTACCGAAGCGTTGAAATCGCGATAGTATTTCTTGCAATACGCTTTGTACTTCTGGACTGACAAAATCATGGCTTGTACTTCAACTTGCTTATCGTGTATACTTTCTTAAGGCTCCAATATACGTTATGTATTTAAGACTCCAATTTCGTAGTTATCCACCTGAAACGTATGCGTTATAGATACGCCACGTAGCTTTTGAGCGATGTGGCAACAACTGATATAGGAAGTACCATGATTTGTATGCTATGCGGGGGTACGGGAGGAGCGAGACTCGCTCGCGGTACCAACTACGTTTGCGATCCAGCGGCTCTCACTTACATCTGTAACGTCGGAGATAACATTCGTTTACTTGGTCTGACCATTTGCCCTGACATTGATACGATCATCTACTACATGTCCGGAATTGCTGACTACGACAGAGGATGGGGACTGCAGGCTGAAAGCTTTGATTTCTTCGATCGATTGCGTCTCTTCTATCCAGATTTCTGGTTTGGCCTGGGAGATAGAGACCTGGCTACTCATGTATGGCGCTCAGAGTTACTGCGGAATGGGTTGAGCCTCTCGGAGATTACCAGCAAAGAATCCCACTTATACAGTATCCAATCTTGTATCATACCTGTAACCGATTCATGGGTAGAGACACAAATAGAAACGGTATCACTTCAAAAACTACATTATGAAGAGTTTTTTATACGTTTGAAATGTGAGCCTTCCGTTAATCAAGTACTCTATAAAGGAATAGAAGACGCAAAACCAGTTCCCGAAGTCCTTGAGTCTATTGCATCCTCAGGCACTATCATCATTGCACCTAGCAATCCTATAGCCAGCATTCTACCCATCGTTTCAGTTCCCGGTATCCGAGAAGCGCTCGTAAGCAACAGGGAGAAGGTATGGGCAATCTCGCCAGTCATTGAGGGGCTTGCGTTGCCTGCAGGCGAGCTGATGCGTGCTCACAGTCGCGAGAGGCTGATGGCTTCGCTTGGACTTCCTCATAATCCCCTGTCCATTGGAAAGTTATATCAAGATTTTTGTTTTCACTTTGTTCTCGATGAAAGGGACTTCAAGTACGCATCACAACTTGAGGAGATGGGATACGACGTTCACTTGTTAAAGACGGATGCGCTCTCCCTTGAACGACAAGTGAAGCTTGCCAGCGATCTCCTGCAATTAACAGGCGATCTAGACAGAGTAGAAATTAGAGTACTTGCAAGAGAACATATCACAAGGGGGTGATCTCGTTGACTGAGTTCTTGTCCGGGATGGAGGGCGTCATGCTTCAGCGGCGCGATGTACATCCCAATGAAACGTTTCTGAAGTGGAAGGATGATGAGATATCGTGGGGAGATTTTGTTGATCATATTTATGCAGTTGCCGCAGGTATTTGGGATGCGGGAATACGTACAGGGGATAGAGCGGCCATGATGATGGGCAACTGCCCGGAATTTCTGTACGCATACTATGCAATGGTCTTCATGGGTGTAGGAGCAGTGCCATTAAACGTGGCACAGAGAGGCGAGGCTCTTGCCTACATCCTTAATGACTCAAGTGTGTCTACTATTGTAATAGACGATGTGTTAGTAGAGCATTTCCTTGCCATCAAGGATCGTGTTCCCAATGTACGCCTGATAATTATCCGGGGGACAGTACCATCTGTAGGGGGCAATGTCATTGCTATCGATGAATGGCTTAAAGCTGGTCGTGGTCGACCCCCCATTGGCTCGCTTGCCAAAGCCCCTGCTGATAACATCCTTTACACCTCTGGGACTACTGGCCCACCCAAAGGAGTTGTCAACAAAGGTATTAATCCTAGCAACATCATCAAGCTATGGGAGCCGACTGGAGTACGCGCTGGCGAAACCATCTATACTCCATTGCCACTCTCCCATGGTAATGCCCTTGCCGTCTCAGCGCTGGGTGCAATCATGCTCGACTACAAACTGGCCATAGGCGAGCGTTTTTCTGCCTCAAAACATTGGGATGATTGCAGAAAGTACAACGCAGTTGAGTTCAACACGCTAGGCGCTATGATTCCCATTTTGCTCAAACAGCCGGAGAGACCAGACGATGGAGACAATCCCGTCCGCGTAGTGCTTTCTGCTGGCTGTCCCGCTTATGCCTGGCGTCCCTTAGAGGAGCGTTTCAAGCTTCGAATCATTGAGTGGTTTGGCATGGTCGACTCGCCTGGTTTCCTGATGAATACAACTGGTAAGATAGGTTCGATGGGCAAGCCCCTGCCGGGATTTGATTTTCATGTTGTTGATGATGGAGACCATGATGTTCAGCCAGGGAAAGTGGGTGAACTTGTCTTCCGCTCTGAGGTCGGTAAAGCGGCAGCATTCTACTATGGCAAGGAGGATGCCACAAATGAGGCCTGGCGCAATGACTGGTTTCATTCAGGGGATCTTGCCTGGATAGATGAAGAGGGCGATTTCTTCTACGCAGGCCGCAAGAAAGCATCAATGAGGCGGAGAGGCGAGAACATCTCGGCATGGGAGATTGAGTCGGTAGTAAACCAGCATCCAGCAGTATTGGAATCTGCCGCACACGCCGTCCCATCGGAACTTTCCGAGGACGAGATCAAACTGGTAATCGTTCTCAAGCCAGAACAAGTGGTAACTTCGGAAGAGATACTTGATTTCTGTCGGGGGAAGATGGCCTACTATGCCATCCCCAGGTATGTCGAGTTTAGAGACTCGCTACCGAAGACTGGAACACACCGTATCGAGTACAGTATCTTAAAGCAAGAGGGGTTTACCCCAGAAACGTGGGATCGCGAGGCGGCTGGATATGCAGTCTCCAGAGATCTGTAACGATCAAGTGTCGGCACCTATCCGTCTTGCCAACGCCGCTCGCACGTTTAGTTGCGCTCAGGCAAGACGAAAGGAGTGAGAAACTATGCAAAAGGTCAGGGTAGTAGGAGCAGGAATGACTCGATTCGGCAAATTCCTCGACCGAGGGTTGCGTGAGCTAGCTGAGGAAGCCGTCAGCAACACTATAAAGGATGCAGGCCTCGACATCAAGGACATACAGGCTGCCTATGTCGCCAACTCAGTGGCCGGTTTGATTACTGGTCAGGAGACTATACGTGGACAGGTGGTCTTGCGTCACACAGGGCTGATGGGCATTCCAATCGTTAACACTGAAAATGCCTGTGCGAGTGCTTCTACGGCATTCCACCTGGGTTGGATGTCCGTTGCTTCTGGCATGTACGACTGTGTGCTAGCATTGGGTGTAGAAAAACTTTCTGACCCGGACAAAGCGAAATCATTACGAGCGTTCAACTCCGCTGTAGATGTTTCTGAGCTTGCCGAAATAGAAAAGCGACTCGGCAGGAGTGGCGAGGGGGCCGCGAACAGAAGCCTGTTCATGGACCTCTACATTTCGATGCTCAGCTCTGGCAAGTCTGTTGGCCAGTCGGTGGGCGGTGTAACACGTGAACAGATGGCGCTGGTTTCCGTAAAGAATCACTACCACGGAAGCTTGAATCCCTATGCCCAGTATAGGGAAGAAGTAACACTCGAGCAAGTTCTGCAAAGTAAGCCCGTGGTAGGCCCACTGACGGTGCTCATGTGCTCCCCCCTGGGTGACGGTGCAGCAGCAGCACTTATCGTGAGCGAGGAGTTTGCCCGCAATAAAGGCCTCAAGGGTCCGCGAGTGGATGCCTCAGTGCTGGTCTCAGGACGAGGTGATGAGCGCTCCATGGAGCCATCTACCAGGCGGGCAGCGATGAAAGCGTATGAAATGGCAGGGATAGGACCTGGGGATGTGGACCTTGCCGAGGTCCATGACGCGGTTGCTCCGGCTGAGATCAGCATTTATGAAGATCTGGGATTCTGTGCTCCTGGCGACGGACCAAAGCTGATCGAAGAACACGTGACGTGGTTAGGAGGAAAACTTCCTGTAAATACATCCGGTGGTCTGCTCTCACGGGGGCATCCAATTGGAGCAACAGGGCTGGGCCAAATTGTAGAGATAGTTTGGCAACTTCAAGGAAAAGGAGGTAAAAGACAAGTAGAGAACTGCAAAGTTGGCCTGACACAGAACGGTGGTGGACACATCGGCTTCGATGCAGCGGCCATGGCAGTTCATATCTTCTCTGTGTAATATGTTTTCGTAGGGATATTTCCTCGTAGGGATTTATCATTGTAGGCGTGCCGACGGATTACACTGTGAGAGTTTGTTGACAATCAATGGAGGAAGCTCAATGGAATTCAAAGAAGTAATTGGTAACCGTAGGTCAATTCGCTATTTTCAGCCGTGGAAACCAGTCGAAAAAGAGAAGATTCAGATCATGCTGGAAGCGGCACGGCGTTCCTCGCGAGCAGTCAATGCGCCATGGTACAGAGTCGTAGTCATGGAGCGGGATGAATTGACTCCCGAGCAACGGGAGGGATTACGTACCCCGACAACAACTACAGACCTCGACCTTGCCCCGTTGTTCATGTTCTGGTTTATCGATCCGACAGCTCCCAATCGTGGGCAAAGGACACTCAAGCAACTGGTCGATGTTGGTGCCCTCAATGCCAGTCATGGCTGGTCACATGCCTACGTCGATGAAGTGGTCTTCCCGCTTGTCCTGCAACCGTTGATGAAGAATGATTTGGTAGCTGCAATGCTCGCGGCATGTGAGGCAGGCTTTGCAATGACCCAGGCTATGCTGGCTGCAGTCGACGAGGGACTGGGTGTCTGCATGCACGCGTTTAATCCGGAAGCGGTCAAGGATGTTCTCAAGGCGCCAGACTACCTGATCCCAATTTGGGTGTTACTGGTGGGTTACCCAGCGGAGGATCCGCTCACTGGCGGGCAGCGTCCCAGAGAGCCACTTGCGGAGACGTGCTTCTGGGGTTCCTTCGATAATCCCATCGAGAGCGACCCCAAGGTAGTTGAATACCTGCGGGAAAAGAAGATGATTCAAGCCGAAGCTCCGGCTCCCTGGCGCATGCAGGAAGTCGCTGCGCTTTCGCGTATGTTTGGACTACCTGAGTAGAGAGGCCTAACCCCTAAAGCTGAGAGAAGATGAATATAGAGACTGTAGAGCAGCTTGCAGAATATAGAACCGTGCAAACCTGGCTGAAAAATGTTCACCACCAGTCACCTGCGAGCACCACGACCGATTATGACCGCCTCAGTACACTGCTGAAGTTCTGTTCTCTAGCTGAGAAAGACCCTGATACAATCATCGCAGAATGCTTCAGGGCGCAGAAAGAAGGTGATGAGTGGAAGCACATCAAGTTCAAGGTCAGGCGTACTTACTCAGCTTTGATCGACCAGGCTGATGAGCAGTTATTCGGCGGCGGTACCGCGGGCAGGCAGCGAGGAAGCATTATCAGAAGCTTTTTTATTCACAATGGAGTGTCTATGCAGGCCGAGCCCCTGCGCTAGCCTTTCTTTATCCATGTGCTTGTGGCAAGTGGTCAGGCACATGCTCAAACATCGATGTATGAGTTTTTGTCGTTCCTGAACACGGAAAGAGAGATGCTACAATGGCTATTGCAAAGCCACAAATTTCAGCGGAGACTCAACAGCAACTGCGCCGATTTTTCGAGGAGACCCCCACTGCTTCCAGGCTCCTCACAACGTTGCGCAGCCGAAGAGTAGGATTAGGCTATAAAATTGAAACCGGAGAAGATGAGACGCATCCAGTCACCGGGCGTGTGATGAAGCAAGAGCGTGGACCACTTGCCTTCGCCTCTGCCGAAGCTGTCGTGCCACTTTCGAATACCGAGCAGGCACTGCTTTGCTGGGCTGGCATCGGGCCTAACGGTATGGTCAACTGGGACATAGCTGTTCACGGTGGGTTCCATGAACTTGCCTGGTTATCTGGGCGAACAGCAGCGGGTCCTGGAAATTCCTTCGCAACTGACCTCATAGTGATCAACGACAATGGTGTGTCTTTGTACAATCCTGGCTTGGAACGTGAGAAACGTGTAGAGATTGAGGGACCAGAGGATTACTGGAAGGTGATTAATTGGTTCGAAACGGGAACCCAAAAGATATCAGACTCGCGGCCTGACATCGACTGGTCTGTGAGGGCGCCAGGAGCACCACATGCAACCCTATTCGGTCCATACCAGTACAATGTCAACAGGCCGGGCACAGCCTGGTTGATACCGATTACAGATATGGGTTGGCTCTATTTTAGTGTCTTGCTCAACCTGTTCGATGTCTGGCATTTGTTCCCGCTTGATGATGCCACACAGCAGCCTGCAGGCGTGGGTCAGTGGGTCCGTGAGGGTCAACTGGAGATGCCCGTACCTATTAGCTCACTAGAGAAATTCATCTTCCAGGTGGAGACTTATCCTGCTGGCTCAATGGTCCAGAACATCCGCCTGGCATCGGAGGCGATGGGTCTGGGGGCTTGGATATTCTGCGGTTTCTTTGATGATATCCTCATGGGGGCCTATCCCGGTATCGCCAAGGGCTTCGGCTTTACGTGTGAGCCACTCAACCCGAAAGCACCGGCTGCTATGGGAGCACTTAAGATATTCGGGCTTGAGGGCGTTAAGGAAGGAACCTATGTCCCCTCCCCGCGCTACAAAAACGGCACCGAGGTTATCAAGCAGATGTTGGAAGAGAAGTATGGGCATGGGGCAACGATGGCGAATGATGAGTCTAACTGGGTCCTCACTCACGGCGGACCATTCAAGCCAGAGGTTATACGTGAGATCGCCAATGATCCTGCCGTGCGTGTCTCTGATTGGGCGGTCGAAGCAGTCATCGCATACATAGACTACTGCGTTGATCGGTACGGCCAGTGCCCGGTCTACAACAACTCCTTGGAGTGTAATTTCGGTGTGGTTGTCCACCATGTGGACCCCGCATTCTACGAGAAGTTCTATAGTAACAGCGGCATCCCGTCGCAGATTCACAAGCACATGAAGGACTGGCATTAGCTAGGCTGTTCCACCCGACTCGTTCGCCGTTATTACGCACCTTCAGTAACTGGAAGCACGAGGCCCATGAGTAAATTTGCCATACTCATGGGCTTCAACCCGCCAGTTCTCACCATCGAGCCTGAGAAGTCACTGGCGTACTTCGCGACCATTACACAGTTCTCGTTTAGACTAACGACAGTCTTCCAGAACCCCAGAAGGAGTTCTGTGAAAGGAACCAAAGGCGATGATGCAACGGGTCAAACGACTACTTGGGCACCAAGTTGGGCAGTTTCGGCGTCTTGCGAACGACCGAAAAGCGCTTTGCCTTGCCGATCTTCGCTCCTTTTGCTCGCCCCGGCGATTTTCCGCGGGGTTGTGGGGGGCGAGCAGGTGTGCCCAACTGTGGCAACAATTTCTGCATCC
>CAAGKR010057022.1_pt1 | contig 13628 bp, 14 predicted proteins | sample 2556971 | NCBI WGS metagenome assembly CAAGKR01 (sample SAMEA5207829, study PRJEB30636) | soil metagenome | biome: forest; feature: boreal; material: soil | place: USA | collected 2011-09 | depth 1 m | reverse complement strand
CTAAATGTCTATATGAAATAGTTATGCCTTCACTAAATTTTTCTATATCGTCTGGACGATCTCCATCTGGTTTAAAAGAATATAAATCTTCTTTAATTTTATTTAATAAAAGCTCTTTTTTCTTTTGTGATGCTGGAACTTTAGCTGCTTTTGGCTCACGGTTAATAGTCTTCATTACCGTTGGAGTTCCATCTCCAATAAAATATTTAAAAGTTAAGCCTTCTTTTGCTCTTTTTATAGCCCCTGACAATAATCCTGTTTTAACTACCCCATATACTTTAATTTGCCCTGCTGAACCGGGAACTACTCCTAACGAATGTAATAATTCATTAAATGTTAAACCTGGTTTTGCTTGTAACATCTTCATAACTTCAGGTGTGTGATCTGGAGCTTCATTTAATACATCTTCGTGTGTTGTATTAGTTGCATTATAATATTGATATCCTTTATTAGGAGTAAAAGGTAAAAAATAAGCTTCCTTTTCTAAAGGATTTGGACCACTTACATAAGTTAATTCAAATCCTCTTACTTTATCTTCTCTCCTTGTTGCTCTTGTTTTTTTATATTTATAAACTGAATTTGTTTTTGTTATTTTAAAAACGGTATTATCAAACCCTTCAGCTTTTTTAAACTCCACACTTACTTCCGGATCACTTCCGGGGTAAGCAAATTTAACTTTTCTAAAAAGATACACAAATGAAGGAACTTTAATTAAAGAATCTTTCTCTGGAACTTCATCGTTTATATAAACAAGAGGTCTAGAAGATCTTGGTTCTTCATTTAATTGAAAATCTGGTTCTATTGGTGTAGCCATTGCTTTTACAGGTGCCCAATCTTTTGGATCCAAAGTTACAAGAAGACGATTCATAACATATTTTGCTCTTTCTGGAGCTGAGTGGAAATCTTTTACAAATCTTCTAACTAAAATGTCAATCATTTGAGAAGTGATTATTTCATTTATGTCTTTGCCGTCAATTAAACCCATTTCAGTTAAACAAGCTATAACTCTTCTCTTATCTCCCAAAGGTAATGCTTCATAACGAGAGTCATTTTTAACTTCTTCTAATGGGTCTTCATTTAATTGATGATCCTGTACAACAGGTTCTGGTTTAAATTGTGTCCAATCTTCTGAATCTATTACTGTAAAAATCTTTAAGATTTGTTTTTGAGTAAAAACATTAAATTCGCCAAAATCCTTTTTTAATAGTTTTATAATTTGAGTAATCTTTTCTGTTGTTACTTTATCAGAGAAGTTTTTTGCTAAACCATATGAATGTAAAGCTTTTTGTAAGATAATTTGCAAATCGGTTGGTAGTGAATCATAACGTGGGTCGTTTAAATGTATGGGATCTGTGCTTTTAAATCTTTCTGGATTAAAATCTTCAGCTTCAGTCATTTGTTTCAAAGTTCCATCATGCTTAACTTTCTTATCAGTTTCTCTATCTAATCTTTTATTAATAGTGGTAGCTGTTCTTGAAAGATTCATTCTACCTAATAATTGTTGGATGGTATAATCAGAGAATTTAACAGATTTCCCAACAACACTTTTACAAATTGATTCTAATTTAGAAATATAAGCTTCTGGGGTCATTGAACCTTCCATTACTTTTACTCCATGATCAACCATAATTTTTTCTTGATCTTCTGGTAAATTATTAAAAGTAACCATTTCGAAAACATTTCTTTTAAGTGTTCCGATGGCCAAAACTAACATAACATAGCTTTGATCTTTTAAAGATGGAATAAAGGAATTTGATGAGTATGACATTTTATGAGTTTTATATATTTTAAATATATAAAATTACACAATACTGGTTATGCCATTTACTTTTTCTAATTGTATAAAGTGCTCTGGTAAATCTTTTACTTCCTCTTGATGTGATATTATTATAATATTGTGATATTGCTCTTTTAAACGAATTAAATAAGGTTTAATTTGCTCTAAGTTAATTGCATCCATTTTAACAAACACTTCATCTAGCATCCATAAAGATGGTTTTGGCAATAAAGAAATTTTTGTTAATGCAGCTCTGATTGCTAAATTAATTACTGTTCCTTCCATTCCTGATGCTTGTGTTATATCTCTCTTTCCTTTACCATCATTATAAAATTCATCATAATAAAAGAATATTTCTAATGTATTTGAGTTTAATTCAAATTTAACATTTAATTCAAATAAATCATTTATTTGATTATTGATTTCAGAATTGATTGCTGGAATATAAGTTTCTAATATCAAAGAAGGGATTCCAGTTCTATGCATGCCTTTTTTATAAAGTGTTAAACCTTTTGTTACAGCCTCTTGTTCTTTAATATCTTCAACTTTCTTATTATAAGCTTTAATGTTTATTTCAATCATATCAAATTCTTTTTTAACATAAAGGATATTGGCTTCGTATTCTTGTCGCTTTATATTTAAAGCTTTAATTAAAGAATTGTTTGTGATAATTTTTTCTTCATATTTTTCCTTTTTTTCAATTTTCTTTTTATTATCTTCCACAATTTTAATTTGTTGAATAATAGCTTCTTGTTTACTTTCATATAATTCTAATTTTGATTCACACAATTCAATTTGAGAAACTGTTGCTAAATAAGATTTTTGTGCTAATATTAACTCTGCCTCTTTTTCAACATGATATTCAATTATTTGTTCTGAAGCAATTATTTTCCTTTTTAATTCCTTAATATCTTTCTCAACTTGATCTCTGTCTATTTCATGCCAAGTTTGATTACAAGTAGGACATACTTCGGAACTTAATTGAGCTTTAAGATGTTTTATTTCTGCATATTGTTCAGCTATTTCCTTTTTTAAAGAAGAATGCTTATTAGGTTCAGGTTTCCAAAGATCAATTAAATCTTTTTCTTTCCAAGAAGATAACCATTTTTTTTGTGCGGCGATAACTTGTTCTAATTGAGAAGTTTTTGAAGATACTTCTAAAGAAATTGTTTCTGAATCTTTTTTTAATTCAACTAATGACTTAGATACTCCAATAATATTAAGATCTTTAATTTTTTGCTCTAACTCTTTATTAAATCCATAATGTAAATCAATTTGAGTTTGGGTTTCTGCACTTGAAGTAGTTGTTTGAACTAACTCTACAGCTAATTCATCTTTTCTTTCTTCTAATTCATTTAGAGGAATTAACTTTTCTAATTCTTCTTTATATTGCTCATATAGATAACCTGTCTTTTTTAATTCATCATCACATAATTTATGTTTTTGATCATAAATTGATATTCCTAAAAATTTAATAATTAAATCTAATCTATCTGCATTTCTGTTTTTTGCAAAATCAGCTAAATTATCTGCTGTACATAATACAGTTGTTAAAAACACTTCTTCATCACCCAATAACTTTCTTAAAACTTTTGTATCTGTTTGTGGACGAGATTCTTCATGGCGGGGGATTTCAATTCCATTTATAGTTTCATAAACTTCTAATTTTACTTTACCTCCATTTGCAGATGGCGCAATTGTTCTTTTAATTCTCCAATGAAATCCATTTATTGTTAATTTAACTTGAACCCAAGCTTTTATTCCTTCTGGTTGTTGATCATTAATTAATTTTAACAATGAACTTGAGCTCTTTGGAGAACGGTTAAATAAACAGAATGTAAGAGCTTCTAATAAAGAACTCTTTCCTGTTTTGTTTGGAGCCAACAAACCAATTAATCCTGGCATAGAAGCAAAATTTACAATATTGTCTTCTCCATAACATAAGAAATTATTTATTTCAATCTCTTCAATATAATATTCCCCAATTTGATAATCAGTATTATCAACTGTTTTGTTATAAAGAGTATCAATGGCTTTTAATTGTTCAATGGAATCTGTTGATAAACCTTCTCTTTTATAAAATTCTGAAAAGAAGTCTATAATTTCTTCTTCTTTTTGTTTTATAGTTTTTGAAACTGTTTTCTTTTTAAAACGTTTTTGAAGTACAATTTCATTATCAATACTTACCTTTAAAGATTTCTTTAACTCAGTAAATTTAATTGATGAAAATGTTTCTTCTGGGCCTGTATAAAGTAAACGAACAATAAACTTATCTGTAGGAGCAGATATTTTCTTATCCCATGTTTCTAAGTCTTTTATTTCATAAGTTATAAAACCGTTTTCATTATTTAATTTATGAAATGTAGAATTATATTTCGCTCCATCCCATTCCCAAACTAAAAAGCCTTTATCTAACTCTTCTGAAATATTAATTTGAGTCCAGCTTCCACAATAAGCAATTTCATCATTTCTAAAATGTTGTCTTTTATGAATATCTGCTAAAAATGCATTATTACAATCTTTAAAAAGATCAATTGAAATCTCTCCTTCTAATTCCCAATTTGTATCTGTTAAACATCCTTTGACTGCTCCATGAAAACAACCGATTGCATAATCAGTTTCTCTTTTTCCCATAACATAAGGATCTTTCTCATCAATACAAGACCATACCACCCAATCAATATCATATAAATTATAAATTCCTGATTCGGTTAAATAATAAATTGGATGTTTAGAGTTTATATTATTAATAATTGGAGTTAAAGAATCTAAACTTCCTTTTTGTTTTAAATCTAAATCATGATTTCCAGGAATAACAATTATAGGACAAACAAAAGCTACAGAATAAAAGAAAAATGAAACAGCTTCTATTTGTTCTGGTGTCAATCTAGCTTTACTATCTACAACATCGCCTCCAATATAAACTACATCAATTTTTTCGTCTTCTAATTTCTTACATAATTTTCTTGTTAACTCTTTAAACTCAGCATGCCTCTTTTTACTAAAAAAATGCAAATCGCCAATGTGGCAAATCTTTTTTGGTTTAATCATGTTTCTTATATGTTTATTGAGTAAAAATGCTTTAACGAATTGACTAAAACAAGTCTATTGCTTGTGAAAATTTCATTTACATCTTTATAAATTGGAAGTATCTTATATAAATTTACTTCTGCACAAACTGTTTCTAAGCTTTTAACCATTTGTTTTTGTAATGGTTTCTTTACATCTGTGTCGGGAATATAAATTACTTTGGTGTTTGACAAGAATGTTAATAATCCTTTAGAAATTGAGTGTGTTCCCAACATTGGAATCGCATTGGGAACAACCAAAGCATCATAAACACCCTCAACCAAAACAATTGGAACTCTCTTATCAATAAATGATTCATAGAATCCATTAAAATTAGTATTCTTCCTAACAGAATAACGTTTTTGTTTTGGAAAATGAATTACAAAAGCAGTAAGCTCTCCTTCTAAATTATAAGATGGAAATATTATTCCATCTTTAAAGTCTCCAGCATAACAAAACTTAATTTGCCTTTCCCTTATCTTTTCTTTTGTTAAACCTCTTCCCAATAAATAAGAAGAAGCTTCTTTATTATTTAAAACATTAATAACATATTGAGGTAATTCAAAAGCCTTTTCTTCTTTCTCTTCTTCTTCAAGTGTTCTAACATGAGTATTGAATAAATGAAGATATTCTTTATAACCATAATCTTTAATAAGCTTCCAAATGGATCCTGAATAACCGCAAGCCCAACAGTGAAACATGTTTTTCTTATATGAAACTTCTAAATTAAATTTATCTATGGGGCTGCCTGATTTCTCACAGCATTTGCAATTATATTTCAAGCCATTGTAATTTGTTTTTACAATGCCCAAAGGTTTTAATGCTAATGTTAATTGTTTTTCTGTACCTAACATATTACTTAGTTTGATTTAAGAATCCCATTCCTGTTATCCATGAATCCACCATATCATAACACCAATCATTTGGAACATCTTGTCCTTTACGAGGACCTTGTCTAATTGTTTTTGTAGTAAGATAAGAAACAATCTCTTTTTTATCTTTTGATATTTCAAAACAATATTCTTTTTCTTTCATCTTCTTTAGCTTTGCTAAAGTTCTTATCTTGATTCCTGGAAATGTATTCTTTCTTGCAGTAGCCACAGTAATGGTATTAACTTTCACTCCAAGTTTATGAGTAACTAATCTATAACCAAAATTAATTGAGGTTAATACTTCAATTGTGGATGCAGAACTTCCACCACCAAAAAATCCAGCAAAACTTTCTTCAATTACCATATCAGTAATATTATAAGTTTCTTTTAATTTGATTAATAGTTTTTCATAAACTAAAACTCTTTCGATTAAAGAAGTTTCTTTATCATGAATTAAATAATCCATTTTAATTAACTCTTTAGTTTTAATATTGAAGATTGAATATCCTATTACAGATGATGATGCGTCTAAGCTTAATAAATAATCCATGTTTATAATATTGATTTATTTAAAAATAGGATATTGAAGTGGTAAAAACAAAATATGCCTTGAAGTTTTTAAGTCCAAGGCATAAAATGAGGAAAGTTATTATAATTAATTATTTTATCAAAGATTCGACTAATTGTTTCATCTTTAGATGAAACTTAGGTGTTATAGTAAAGATTACAACAAAGATTCTATTAAATAAAAAAGAATATTTCTCTTTTAAATACAATAATTTTTGGATATTTTAATCTAAATTAGAAAAAGTATAGAAAGGTTGGTAACTAAATAAGTATTTGTTGTTTCTCTCAATCTAAATAATTATTTTTCTTGTAATATAGAAACGTTATACTTGTAAATTACAAACCTTTAAAATTATTTTAATTAAAAAATGAAAGTCAAAATTAAAAAAATAGTGTCAAATGCCGTTATTCCTCAATATGCTAAAGAGGGTGACGCAGGATTAGATTTAGTAGCAGTTTCAAAAACAAAAGATCAATTTGGAAATTTAGTTTATGGAACAGGATTAGCAATTCAAATTCCTTTGGGTCATTTAGGATTATTATTTCCAAGAAGTAGTGTAAGTAAAGTAACTTTATCATTAGCTAATTCAATTGGTTTGGTTGATTCAGGATATAGAGGGGAAATAATTTGTAAATTTAAACCAACAGCATATTTTAATGATAGGAATTTAGATAATTCTGGAGAATATGAAATTGGGGAGAAGGTTTGTCAATTAGTTATTATACCTTATCCAAGTATTGAATTAGAAGAGGTAAGTGATTTAGAAGATTCTGATCGTGGGTCAGGAGGTTTTGGATCTACTGGAGCATAAATAATAAAGCGTAATGAGAGTTACGCTTTTGTTTTTTAAACATATTTAATAAAAAACCTCATTCTAATGAAAAAAACTATTTACGAAGCTATAAGCGGTGGTGCATTAACACCTTCAGAATCAGCTCCAATAATCAAACTAGATTCAAATCCAGTTGTTAAAGCTATTCAAGAAATTATTAAGAAAGATAAAACTCTTAAAGATGTTGAATTAGTTAGAATTCAAGAAGATGGTGAAATCTATCAATTAGATTTAAGATTTGAAATAGGCCCTGCACAACATGCACAGTATGCAAGAGAAGAAGCTAAACACAGATCTTATGATATTAAACGTAAGTTAGAAGTGGATTTAACTGCAGCATTTAATATTCCTTCTTTTTCAATTGCAGGAGTTAGAGTGGTGACTGGAGAAAAGGTAGATGTTTGTGAATTTGAAATTTCTTTTATTTATGCAAACAAAGGAAATATTAAACCTACGAATGAATCTATTGAAAAGGATATAAGAGTGAGGTCACTTGTAGAAACCGCTTTAAAAGTAAAAGAAAAAGCTGTTAATACAGATCCTTTGAAGGAAGCATTGGAGATGGAAGAAATATTTTCTCCTTCGGATGCAATGAAATATAAAGCTGGAGAAGAAGTAAAAGTACAAGGCAATGGAGGTAAAATTGCTACAGGTATTGTTACAAGTGTGGGTACTGTTGGATATGGAGTTAAAATTGGAGGAAGAGTTTATCCAATCAAAGCAGATCAAATTATTGATGCTCCAGCAATGGCAGAACCAATGATGGCAGAATCAGATAGCCAATTTCCAATTAGAGAAGATCAAGCTACTGGAACTGGAATTTTTATTAATGGTAAAGCAGTAGATTTAAAAACAATTTATGTTCAAGGAGTGGATATGAAAGATTATCCTGATTTTTGTGATGCATATGTTGAATCAGCTGAGTTCGAAGATGGAACTCCATTAACAGATCTTGAGATAGAAGAATTCAATGACAAGCATTCTGATATTGTTTCAGAAAAAGCACATGAGTCTTTACACGAAGCAGCAAAACAAAAAAGAAATGAAGCTTTAGATCTTTTAGAACGTATGGGAGAAATTAAAAGAGAAGAAAAAGAATAAATAATTTGAGATATTAAAATTTAGTTTTTAAATTTAACATATGAGCCCAACAGGTTATGATAAGTAAAACGATTATAACCTCACCCTAAAGAGAGATAAGAAATTATCTCTTTTTGATTCTAACCCAGTTCGACATTAATCTTTTGGGATTGTAAAAACAGATTCTCAATTTTAACTCACACTAAAAACACATCCTATGAATATCTCAAAAGCACTTAAAGCGAAAAACTCTTTGGTAAAAGACATTTCTACATTATCAAGTAAAATTCAACAATATAACTCTTCAATTGTGGGATCTGAAAATCCTTATAATACAAAAAACTTGTTAACTGAGTTGGATACAAAGACTAAAGAATTAATAGCGCTTAAAACTGCTCTTAATATAGCTAACGCTCCCATTCAACCTTCTATTTATGAAATCTCTGAACTAAAATCAATGGTTTCAAGATTAAAGAGTATTGGTACACAAAGTGGTAAAAGCTTATCACACAGATTTCACGGTGAAAGTGCACCAATAGAATATGTTGCACAAATAACAACTCTTGAATTAGAAGATATTATTAAAGGAAGAGAATTAGAAATCGAAGCATTACAAGAAAAGATTGATACATTTAATTATACAACACAAATTTAATTATGGAAAAAGCATATTACATTTATGCCATGGAGTTATCGAATAACGGCTTTGGCATAATCGCAGTGGATTTTATTTTAAATGATCCAAAAGGAAAACTTTGGAAAAAGAAACCTTTATTTCAAGGAACATTTGATGTTTGTTTTCAAGAAAAGAAAAAATTAATAAAAGCTGCAGCTAAATTAGCTAAAGAAACAACCACAGCATAATATACGGGAGCCGAAAGAAATACGTAAAAGAATAATTATCACAAATAGCTTCATGGCTATTGATCTACATTCGAAGATACTGATATCGAACTAAAAATTTAAAGTTTATGACGTCTAAAACTCATTACTTAAAATTTAAAACTCATTTAGATAATTTATTTTTTGAAATATTTTGAGTAGGCTTCCACCATATTCGGAGGAATGACAGGTCGCATACTAGTTGACTGGGTCAGGGTATAACTTTTAACAGGTAAATAGATGGGCCTAGCCTTAAAGATATTGTTCCCTGTTAGATTCCGGAGGTTCGAACCCTTCCCCTCTACTAAAACTTACTAATGATTTATATTTCAATTGATACAGAGACAGGTGGTTTGGATCCTGAAAATCATTCCTTATTACAATTTGGAGCGATTATAGAAGATACCGAAAAGAAATTATCTTTTGAAGATATCCCAAAGTTTGAAGTACTAATTGAAAATGATGTTATCATTGGAACTCCTTTTGCATTATCTATGCATAAAAAGATTCTTGATGAATTGGCCTTGCCAGCAAATAAAAGAACTCAAAAAGTTATTTCTAAATCAGAATTAGCTGATGAGTTTGCTTTATGGTTATGTATGAACGGATTAGCTCCTAATACAAACAAACCAATTGTGATTAATGTTGCCGGAAAGAATTTTGGAACATTTGATTTAAGAGCTTTAAGAAAGGTTCCACATTGGGAAGAACTTATTCAAGTTAGTCACCGTTTATTAGACCCTGCAATGTTATTCTGGGATCCCATTAAAGATAAAAGAGCTCCTAATATGGAAACTTGTAAAGAGCGTGCAGGCATTGTGGATACAGCTGTTGCACACACTGCTTTGGCGGACGCTTGGGATGTAATTCTTTTATTAAGAACCAAGTATTAGTATTTCTCATTAGTTTTATACTTTAAAAGTTTATATCTTTAGGTATAACTATAAAACTTATTATTATGTCAGGATTTGGTGGTTCAATATTTACAATGCTTGGTGGCTCAGGAAAAGCAACTTTTTCTATGCCCGAAATGCCTCAACAAGAAAAAGATCCAGAAAAAGCAAAGCTATTAGAACCCATTCGTGACCCTCAAGAAATAATTGAGTCGGGAACATTTGATGTTTATGAATCTCATAAGCAAGCAGAGTGGGAAGAAATGGGAATGATGGATGGGTTTACTCATACAGAAAAAGAAAAGCTTACAATTCTTTATAACCAAATAAACGAGAATTACGAAATTTGGGATACAAAGTATAAAGAATATTATTTACTTGCCGCAAACTATTCATTCAGAGCATTAAGAATGAATGATCAAATTAGTCCTTCCACAAAAGAAAAATTATTTGATAATTTAGAAGCTAAAAGATTTATCAAAGATATGAATAATATCTTAGATGGAGTCTTAGAAGTTATGAAGAAGTTTTTACCCAATTCTAATTCTGAATTTGGAATTATGTGTTTATTTTCCCATTCTTACGTAGGAGAGATTGTTGCGTGTGAAATGGTAATTGAACAAATGAAAAACGAAATAGGAATCTAATGTGGAATTATCGAATTATAGCTCACGATGAAGTAGAATGGCCTGCAAGTAAAATAAATCCAGAATTAGAAGAAGTTTATTTGGAAATTGTTGAGATGTATTATGACAAGAATAAAATCCCCAATGGTTATCCTGCAACAAGTAAATCTCTTGGAGGTGATTCAATTAAAAATTTGAATTGGTCTCTTAATAAAATGAAATTAGCTTTAAAGAAACCAATCATATCAATCAAAAATTTTCCAAACGAATATAAACCAAATGAAAACAAATAAATTATTAATATCATCAGACTTTTATAGTGTACAAGGCGAAGGAAAAAGCTCAGGCGTGCCTTCTTACTTTGTTCGCTTGGGGTTATGTAATCTTAATTGTGGAATGTCACAATTATTTGCAAATAAACTTTTAAAAGAAAAACAACTACAAGATGGAGAGGTTTTTCAAGGAGATCTAGAATTAGAAGGGAAAGCAACTTGGACTTGTGACTCAATTTCGCAATGGTTGTGGAGAGGAGAAGAAAAAGATTTTCAATATCTTATTGATCAATGGAAGTCTCAAGGACTTTCTAAAGATATTAAAAGCGGGCTTGTTCATGTTATTTGGACAGGTGGTGAACCAACAATAGCTAAGCATCAAGAAGCTATTTATAATTTTTTTGATTATTGGTATAAAAAAGAAAACTTTTTAGGAGATGATAAAGCAGTTCCTTATTTTGAAATTGAAACAAATGGAACGAATGTTATAAATGATAATTTATGGAGATTGTTAAATCAAATTAATTGTTCTCCAAAGCTTTCTAATTCTGGTATGTCCGAAAAACAACGCATTGTTCCTTTGGCTATTAAACGTATTATGGAGCATGTAAATTACCAATTCAAATTTGTTATCTCAACAGAAGAAGATGTTAAAGAAGTATTTCGTGATTTTATAATTCCATTTAATATTCCTTTACAAAATGTAATTTGTATGCCTGGTTTAGATTCTCAAGCTAATTTTCACGAAAGAACAAAGTTTGTTTTAGAGATGGCAAAAAAATATAAATTTATTGGAATGACGAGGCTACATATTTCTGCTTGGGATAAAACGTTGAATGTTTAGGTTTGTTAATATCGAAAATTTCACCATATTTAAAAGGTACCAATAAAAAGGTACCTTTTTTAATTTTAAAAAAACAAACAAATGATACAAATGGACAGTAATTCTGGAAGCATACATTTTAAAGTTCCAGTAGGAAAGATAACACCAGAAGTGGCAAAAAGATCAATTGAAGAATTGACTAAAGCAGATCTTGAAGATTTTCACAAAAAACCAAAATCTCAACTTGAAGAAATTGTTGGAATGATTACAGCACAAGAAAGAATTGAAATGATCCAACAAGGATTAAATCCTTTTAACGTTGAAGATATTTCTTATTTTAGAACAATACAAAACAAAACAGTTAAATTAAGTTTTTGGAGTAGATTTAAAGCAGCTTGGTCGTTTGCATTTAAAAATAAAATAAATGATGATTTAGAAATTGCAGTTTTAAAGAAAATAAACAATTCTAAAAGTTCTCCATCCGAACCAGTGCTTCCTAATCACTCAATAGTTTCCGAACTACTTAAAAACTATAAAAACTATGAGAAAGTAAATACTGAAGTTTTAAATAATTTAAAGAAAAGAGATATGGCCAAATTTACAGAAACTGTTTTAAAAGCTCCTCCTTCTGGTATTCCTCGACGTAGTGAAAAATTTCAAACTGAGATTTTAGAAAATTTAAAGAAAAGGGAAGAAGATTCTAAAATTGTAAAAGAAACTCCTAAAATGGAAATTCCAAAAGAAGCTTTTATACCTGGAAAGATCCCAACAGTATTTGAAGAAGCTAAACCTGTTTCCAAAAGAGTTAAGATTAAAATGAAATTAGCTGATGCTAAAGTTGTTGCACACAGAGGTCAGGGCAAGAAGGTTAAACCTGTTGTAAAAAAAGTACCTGCGGCAAAACGTGTTATTAAAGGAAAGAAAAAGAAAGTAACAAAGTAACCCGCGAAATTTATATGAAATACTTGGGTTTACCAAAAAGTCTACCTAATTTTAAGTATAATTTAAAAACATATAATTATTATGAAAAACACAAAAAAAGTAAGCAAGGCGAAGTTAACTTCTCCAGCTAAAATTAAATCTGAAGACGCTTCTAAAGTAGCTTCTAAAACAGGTTTTTCTATTGCACACGTACGTAATGTTCGCGATGGCCGTAGATACAACGAAAACATCATCAATACTTTCAACAGCTTAACTGCTCGTAGAAAATAATATTGATAGATTATTATTTCATTAAGAAGAATCCATCCTTGTGATGGGTTTTTTTTTTGCTTATTTTTAAAGAAAACTAACATTATGGCTAGATACATTTCTACAAAATTATTCGAAAACTATTCTGTGGCGCTTCGCCAACACAAAGCTCAACATTCTCACTGCTGCCTGCTTCATGGGTACGCACTTAAATTTAAAGTTTGGTTTGCTTCAAATGAACCTTTTGAAGGTAAGCAATTAGATGATATGAATTGGATTGTTGATTATGGTGGGTTTAAAGATGCTCCAAAAGGAAACGGATTAAAATCATGGATGGATGATATGTGGGATCACACTTTACTAATTGAAAAAGATGATCCATATTTAGATTTCTTTCAATCAGCTGCCATGGAAGGGCTTTGTAAATTAAAAATCATGGATAAGATGGGTGCAGAGAGTTGTGCTAAATTAGTTTATGATCATTTTAATGATGTATTATCCAAGACAGATGGAGGCCGTTGTAAAGTAATTAAGGTAGAATGTTTCGAAAATGATAAGAACTCTTCTATTTATGAAGAATAACCCTCTATTACAATGAAAGAAAAACTTAGCTCAAGTTCTCTTACCTATTCGTCAGGAACTTATACAACAACAGGGACAACCATAACGACAACAGCAGCAACTACTTTAGTTGATCCATTGACTGGCGTAATTTCTTTACCTCCAGGTTACACTTTATCTTT
>CAAGKR010388795.1_pt1 | contig 13644 bp, 7 predicted proteins | sample 2556971 | NCBI WGS metagenome assembly CAAGKR01 (sample SAMEA5207829, study PRJEB30636) | soil metagenome | biome: forest; feature: boreal; material: soil | place: USA | collected 2011-09 | depth 1 m | reverse complement strand
CTCCTCGAGCGCCCCACCCTGCACTCCCACGCCGGGAAGGAGGAGCGGCGCCGCGGGGGCCCGGCGCCGGATCTCGGCGACGGCGTGAGGAGCGGTGGCGCCGACGACGAACCCGATCGCGCCGCCCGAGTCCCATCGCATCGCCTCATCGACGATGTGCTCGAACAGCGGCGCTGCCCCGTGCATGGACGGGCACTCGAGGAAGTCGGCCGCGCCGGGGTTGCTGGTTCGTGCAAGGAGCAGGACTCCACGTCCGCGGTGGGCCAGGAAGGGCTCGACGCTGTCCCTGCCCATCAGCGGGTTGACGGTCACCGCATCGGCCCCGAGGACGTCGAACAGGGCCCGCGCGTAGGCCGCCGACGTGCTGCCGATGTCGCCGCGCTTGCCGTCGAGGATGAGCAGGCGGTCGGCGGGAACCGCCGCCCGCAGGCGTTCGAGCACGGCGTAGCCGGCGCTGCCGTACTGCTCGAAGAACGCCAGGTTGGCCTTGACCGCGCAGACCATGTCGAGCGTGTCGTCGAGCAGAGCCTGGCAGTGGCGCTCGGCCGCGTCAGCGCCGTCCAGGCCGTCGGGATCGAGCCCGACGCAGAGAAGCGAGCTTGTCGCGGCGATGGCCGCGGAGAGGCGACCGGCGAAGCTCTGCGTGGTGGTTACCAAGCTTCGCGGCTCGTGCTCGGCTGAATCGCCCCCTGGTCGACGCGCGGAGCGTACGGGATCTCGATCCGCTCCTTCTCGGTGGAGCTGCAGCGAGGGCAGATCTGCGCCATGTGGGCGTCCAGGATGACCGCAGCCAGACGGTAGATGGGCGTGAGCGTTCCGCAGTTGTCGCAGGGGGCGATCATCGGCATCTGGTGCTCCGGTTGCGGTCGATGTCGCTCCAGTATGGCAGCGGCCCGGTCCGCGACCGGCTGCACGATCAGCGGAAGATGGCTTCGATTCGCGCGCGCACGTCGGGAGTCAGGTGCTGGAGTGCGGCCAGCGCTCCCAGGTTCTCCCGCACCTGCTCGACCCGGCTGGCGCCGGTGATCACCGTCGAGACATGCGGGTTGGACGCGCACCACGCGAGCGACAGCTGCGCGAGCGATACCCCGAGGTCGTCGGCCACCTGCTTGAGCGCCCGAACACGGCGGTTGGATTCGGGATCAGTGAGGCTGTCCCGCAGCCAGCCGTACCCGGCGACCGTCGCGCGACTGCCTGCCGGGACGCCGTCGAGGTACTTGCCGGACAGGAGGCCCGACGCGAGCGGGCTGAAAGTCGTCAGACCGATCCCGATGTCCGAGTACAGCGGCGCGAACTCCTCCTCCACCTTGGTGCGGTTGAAAAGGTTGTACTCCGGCTGCTCCATGGTGGGGCGGTGCAGGTGTTCGCGCGACGCGAAGTCCCACGCCCGCCGTATCTCCTCGGCGCTCCATTCCGACGTGCCCCAGTACAGAGCGCGTCCCGACTCGATGATGTTGTGCATCGCCCACACCGTCTCCTCCACCGGGGTCTCGGGATCGGCGCGGTGGCAGAAGATGAGGTCGAGGAACTCGAGCCCGAGCCGGCGCAGCGACCCCTCGACCGCGTGGAGCAGGTACTTGCGGTTGAGGGTGTTCCTTGTGTTGACGGATTCCTCGATGCCCCAGAAGAACTTGCTCGACACGACGTAGGTGTGCCGCGGCCACCCGAGCTCGGCGATCGCCTCGCCCATGATCGTCTCCGAGCGGCCGCCGGCGTAGACCTCAGCGTTGTCGAAGAAGTTGATGCCGGCGTCGTATGCGGCCGCGAGACACTCGCGTGCGTTCTGACCGGCGAGCTGCGGACCGAAGCTCACCCACGATCCGAACGACAGTAGGCTGACCTTGAGGCCGGAGTGTCCCAGGCGGCGATATCGCATCTCCATGCACCGAGGATACGTGGCCGGGGACCTCCTGGACCGTTCTGCGCGCTGTCAACGTGCCATCCCGCCGCGCCCATGACCAACGGCACCCGCCGAACATTACCCATGGCCCTGGCCCTCGCACCTCTGTGGTGGTGCACTGGTTTCGGCGCAATTGCAACGCCATGGCTTCCCGAGCAGGAACGGGCCAGTTGCGTGTGGGACCCTCTCGGTCGGGATCTGGAGGGACCGGCATGATCGCGACGAGGACAACCGGGCGGCAAGGCCTTTGGATGTGGACCGCGGTGGCGGACCCGATCGCGACGATCGCGCCCGCGCCGGAAGCCGCCGTGGCGGCGTCGGAAGCAGCATGACCGCCGGCCGTGGCCCGGGCGCCCTTATGGCGCCGGGGCTCGCCGCCCTCTACGGAGATGCGCGCACCGCACGCGAGCCCGTGCGCCCCGCGCCGGTCAAGGATCTCCTGAGCATTGCTCAGCTGGGTCGAAGCAACGTCCTGACGATCCTCGACATCGCGGCAGGGTTCAAGCGGAACCCGCTCGAGCTGGCCGGTCTGTTGCGCGGCCGCACCGTGGTGCTGTATTTCAACAAGCCGTCGACGCGGACGCGCATCTCCTTCGAGACAGCCGTCGTGCAGCTCGGCGGAACGCCCGTCGCGGTGGGGCCTCACGAGCTGCAGCTCGACCGCGGTGAGACCATCGAGGACACGGCCCAGGTGCTGAGCAGCTATGCCCGCGCCTTCGTCGTGCGCACCTTCAGCGACGATGACGTCCGCCGCTTCGCCCAAGCCGCATCGATCCCGGTCATCAATGCGTTGACCGACCACCACCACCCGTGCCAGATCCTCGGTGACCTGCTCACCATGCGCGAGCTCTGGGGCGGATTCGACGGCAGGCGAGTCGCGTTCGTCGGCGACGGCGACAACGTCGCCCACAGCCTCATCGAGGGCTGCGCCCTGCTCGGGGTGGACATCGCCGTCGCCTGTCCCGCCGACTACGAACCAGACAGTGGCATCGTCGCCAACGCTCGGCGCATCGCGACCGCGACCGGTAGCCGCATCGTGGTGACCGATGACCCATCCGAGGCAGCATCGCGCGCGGACGCCGTGTACACCGACGTGTGGCTGTCCATGGGCGTCCCGGACGCCGAGCGCGCCGCACGGACCGAGGCGTTCCATGCGTTCCAGGTTGACGCCCGGATGCTCGAGTTCGCCAAGCCGGGCGCCGTCTTCCTGCACTGCCTGCCGGCCCACCGCGGCGAGGAGGTGACCGCCGACGTCTTCGACGGCCCGCGCTCGCGCGTGTTCCAGCAAGCCGCCAATCGACTTCCCACCGAGCAGGCAGTCCTCTTCGCGCTGCTCACCGGGAGGCTCGCCTCCTCGACCACGGATACAACGAACGGAAAGGAGCTGTCGTGAAGAGAGTCATCATCATGGGTGCCGGTGGTCGGGACTTCCACAACTTCAACGTCGCCTACCGCGACGATCCCTCCACAGAGGTGGTCGCGTTCACGGCGACGCAGATCCCCGGCATCTCGGATCGGACGTACCCGGCGAGCCTGGCGGGCTCCCGGTACCCGCGAGGCATTCCGGTCAGGCCCGAGGAGGAGCTGACGGCGCTCATCCGTGAGCACGACGTCGACGAGGTCGTCTTCTCGTACTCCGACATGCCCCATGTGGAAGTGATGCACCGCGCATCCGTCGCTCTCGCGGCGGGGGCGACCTTCACGCTTCTCGGCCCCGACGCGACGATGCTCAAGAGCACCAAGCCGGTGGTGAGCGTCTGTGCCGTGCGCACCGGCTCTGGCAAGAGCCAGACCAGCCGGCGCGTCGGGCGCATCCTCCTTGATGCAGGCCTGCGCGTTGCCTTGGTGCGTCACCCCATGCCATACGGCGACCTCGAGGCGATGCGCGTGCAGCGCTTCGCCTCCATGGCGGACATCGACGCGTCGCATCCCACAGTCGAGGAGCGTGAGGAGTACGAGCGGCCCGTCGAGATGGGCATGATCATGTACGCCGGCGTCGACTACGGCGAGATCCTCGCCAGAGCGCAGGCCGAGGCCGACGTGGTCGTGTGGGACGGGGGCAACAACGACTTCTCGTTCTTCGAGCCCACCCTTCAGATCGTGGTCGTCGATCCCCTCCGCGCAGGCGACGAGCTCCTGTACCACCCAGGCGAGACGAACCTGCGCATGGCCGACGTCGTGGTCATCAACAAGATCGACAGCGCCGGCCTCGAGAACTTGGAGAAGGTGCTGCGCGACATCGTGCACGTGAACCCCGCCGCGACCATCATCCGCGCCGCGTCGCCGACCTCGTTGCAGGCTGGACCACCGTTGGCGGGCAAGCGGGTCCTCGTTGTCGACGACGGTCCGACGCTCACCCACGGGGGGATGCGCTTCGGAGCCGGAACAGTGGCGGCGCAGTTCGCCGGAGTGGCAGAACAGGTTGATCCGCGGCCCTTCGCCGTCGGCTCCATCGCAGAGGCGTTCCGCCGCTATCCCCATCTCGGAGCTGTGCTTCCGGCGATGGGCTACTCCGATGCACAGCTGCACGAGCTGGAGCAGACGATCAACGCCGTTGACTGCGACGTGGTCGTCACCGGCACTCCGATCGACCTCGGACGGCTGATCCACTCGCGGCACCCGATCCGGCACGTGACGTACGAGCTCCAGGAGATCGGCGAGCCCACCCTCGATCAGGTGCTGCTGCCAGTCATTCGCAGCGCCAGGCCGGAGCGGGTCGCGGTCGCTGTGTGAGGCCTCCGCCCCCGTGGGGTCGGCTAGTTCGGCTCGGAACGTCCGGGAGCCCCAGCCGCGACGGCGGCGCGCCCATCGGGCAGCAGCAGGGGCGGTTCCGTGAGGGTCGATGCGACCACGGTCAGCACGAGCTGGCCCTCGAGGCGCCACCAGGCGCAGAAGCCAGCACCGCTGACGGTGTCATCGACTCGCAGTCCGCGCCATGAACCGCGGGACGCTCCCGTGTCCGAGATCACCACCGATCGTGGGTCACGCCGGAGCCCGGAGCGGACCGCCTTGAGCGCGCTCTCCTTGCACGACCAGATGACCGTCACCAGCAGGTCGTGCGTGGCCGTCGCAGCGTCCGCGACCCACGCGCGCTCCGAGTCGGTGAACCAGTCGGTAATGAACGCGGGATCGCGAGGCTCGATCAGCTCGAGGTCGCAGCCCACCGGCGCCGCCGGATCGGCCACAACGCTGGCGGCGTAACCGGCGCGGTGGCTGATCGACACGCTCACCGGTAGCCGTGCGCCGCGCAGCCATGCGTCCGGGGCACCGTCGCCGGCGGCGCGGATCTCGATGTGTGACGCGTCCACCTCGAGCGCGGTGCCAACCGTGCGCTTGGCCATCCAGCGGCCGGCCCGCCAGTCCTCGCGCCGCTTGGGCAACTGCAATCCGGCCAGGGTCCGGCGCTCTTCGGGGAGAAGCCAGTCGTCATCGAGCGGCAGCTCGTCAAACCGTCCCAGCAGCCAGCCGATCACGGCTGGACACCGTTGGCCGCCGTCTCCCGATGCACACCCCGCTCGACCGCTTCAATAAGGTAGGGACGGAGCGTGGACGCGCTGATGATGTGGTGCACCGATCCCATGCGCTGTGCTCGTTGCACCGTGTGCACGGCGTCGAACTCCGCCGCCACGTCACCGAGCTTCTCGCCCCGCACCTCATCGAGCAACGCCGCCATCTGGGCACGCAGCGGTGCTTTGGCGGCCGCGGGGGCGGATTCGACGCGGCGAGCCAGCTCGACCACTCGAGAATCGGCTCTCGTCCGCTTCTCCACGTCGCGAGCGAACACCACGGCGGCCGCCGGTGCGCCGCCGATCACCGAGGCGAAGGAGCCCTCCACCGCAGCGACCTCGAGCGTTTCGCTGAGCGCTGCGCTGAAGACGACGAATGCGCCTCCGTGGTACCGCGAGATGACACAGAACACCATCGGGCCGCGGAAGTTGACGACGGCGCGGCCGATCTCGGCGCCGAACTCGAGCTGGAGGCGTCGCATTGATTCCGGGGAGCCGTCGAAGCCGGACAGGTTGGCGAGCACGACGACGGGGCGGTTGCCGCTTGCTGCGTTGATGGCGCGCGCGACCTTTCGTGACGACTGCGGGAAGAGCGTGCCTGGAGTCCAACGATCCGGCCCGTCGGCGGGGATGAATCCGACACGCTGCAGCGGGCGCGATTCCAGGCCAAGGATGCAGACCGGGAACCCACCGAGATGCGCATCCCAGACGACGGCGATGTCCGCGTGCTGCATGCCCGACCACCGCTCCAGCGGCGCGTGGTCCTGGTCGACGACGGCACCCATCACCGCGCGGATGTCGAAGGGCTTCTTGCGTCCTGGATTGCGCGCTTCGCTGAAGATGTCGCCCACGTGGGTGAACTCGCTGCCGGTTCCGCGTGGATGAGGCGAGGTCCCGACATCGCGGTCGAAGGGATCCGACGTCGCAGCGCGCCGTGGGAATCGCTCGCCGGGCGCCCGGAATGTGTGCTCGTAGTGGCGCAGCAGCAACTGGCACGCGGCCCCGAGATTGGGTGCCCAGTACTGTGCCTGCCCATTGGGACCCATGACGCGCTCGTAGCCGCCGATGCCCAGGTTGTCCTCCGCCGAGACACCACCGGAGTAGTCGAGCGCCTGCTTGCCGGTGAGCACCATGGCGCCCTCCGGCGTCATGATGAGCACGCCCTTGGTGTGCATCAGCATGGTGGCCTCAGCGTTCCAGTACGGCTGGGCGCCGACGTTGATGCCATTCACGACAAGATTGATCTCGCCCCCTGCCTGCGTGAACTCGACGATGCGGCGCAGCACGCGGGCGATCCAGTCCATGTTCTCGGTCCCCGAATCCATGGAGATCTTCGCGCCGGAGGAGATGGTGAACCACTCCAGCGGCACATGCATGCGTTGGGCGAGGTCGATGGCGGCGATGATGCGGCGGCACTCTTGTTCTGCGAGCGCGCCGAGACTGCGGCTCGGGTCGCCGAGGAGGATCACCCGCTCCATGCCCTCGGGGTATTCCCAGGTGAAGCTGCGGATGACCCCGACCACCAGGTTGGCGGTGTTCTCGCCGTACGGCCTGTCGACCGGACGGAGGTCTCCGCCCTCGCCGAGGTCGTGCTCGATGAACTCACCCGGGGGGATGTCACCCGTCGTGGCGTCCGCTGACGATGCCAGCATGCGGACGATCTCGTAAGGGTATACGAGGCCCCGACGCAGCATCGACACCACCTTCTGACGGTAGGCGGAGAGGGGCTGGATGGGAAGGGTGGTCGGCGTGTCGAAGCGGAGCATGGAGACCCCGGCTCCGAGTGGATCCGAGAACTGGAGGACGGTGTCGGAGACTCCGCCGGACCCGTTCGGCACCCGTGCTCTCACTGCGATCTTCTCGAGCCCAAGCCCTTCTGTCTCGGGCGTGATCCGGCGCACGATGTCATAGATCTCGCGAGCGGACAGCGCCAGCTGAGGCCAGATGTACAGGAGGACGCGGTTCCACTGCAGCCGTTGGTCCGGGTTGCGATGCGACTGCCATGTACGAATGCTGGCGAGCGCTTCGAGCAGCATGCGTTCGAGATGAGGCAGCGCAACCAGGCGGCCGGCCGCGTCCCGAACCGGCGTGAGGTCACGGACTTCGGCGATAGCGAAGAGGCGCTCGTCCTTCGGGTTGTCTCGGCTCACCCCGTGGAAGACGTAAACGTCCTCCACCGATGGGAGCCGTCGGATTCGGAAGTTGCGCAGCCTCCAGAGCTGCAGTCGCTCGCCCATCATCGGATGGAGGCTGCGATACAACGGCTCCTCGCGGAAACCATCTCCCGCCCTTCGATACGCGAGGTGCTGGCTGGCCGACATTCCCAGCCCTCGACCCGGGCCGGTCACCGCGACGACGACGCGCCGCACGGCGGCGGAAAGGTGCGCGGCGAGAACCGAACGCCGAACCCGCTTGGCCAGCGCATCGACGGGCGGTGGCGGCCCGTCGCTCCACACGTAAGCGTCCACCACCACGCCGTCCCCCGAAGGGAGGTCGTCGATCAACGGTCGCAGGGTCTCGAGCGCGCCGGCGAGCTCCGTGTCAAGCGCAAAGGTCGTCACGACGTGACCCGTGCGACCTCGCTCGGGAAGATCGGCGATCGCCGCCAACCGCCCACCGCAGTCGACCACGCGCACGTCGTTGATTCCGCGATCGCGGTAGTAGCGGCGGGTCATCACCTCGAGCATCACCCCGCGCAGGGCAGCGCTCGCGCCGGCGAAGCGGCCGCTCAGCAGGTTGTGCAGGGGCTGTGGACATTCGACGAGGGCGGTGACCCGCTCCGCCCTGCCGGCGGCGTCGGGTTGCAGCGCGAGGGAGGCGAGCAGCTCCTCCGCCTCGCGGTAGACCTTCTGTCGAGCGCGGTCGAGAAGAGGCTGGTCGAAACACCGGTGCCGTACCTCGCGAGCGAGGTCGGCGACAGCGGGGTGAGTGTGGCGCGTGGCGGTCTGAAGGCGGTCGAGAAGCCGGCGAAGATCGTCGCCGGCGCGAACCCCCAACGATGAGCGCTCCAGGCGCCGGTCGAGCAACGACAGAACGGCCGGCACCTGGATCTCGGCATGTTGATGAGAACGAACGATCAGGTAGAGAGCGTCCTCGAGCTCCGGGCTCCGCTCGAGCGCGGTCACCCCGTAATGAGCCAGGGTGCGGCTCAGCGCTTCGGCGAACGCAGGAGGTGTGGGCTGCGCGTCGAGGCTGCGCAGGTGATTGAAGAGATGATCCTGGAGGCTCCTCCCCGCCCCATCGATGTCGTCGTCGTCAGGCCGTCGTCTGGACAGCGAGCACACATCCGCGAAGACCAGCAGCACGTCGTCCTCGGCGGCCCGCAGCGAGGCGTCCACGATGCCGCTCGCGCATCCGCGAGCGTGGTCGGCCAGCGCCGCAGACACCGCCGCGGCGTCCACGTCGTAGCCGAGCATGAGGTGGCGGATGACATCGAGCGCCCGACGACACGAAGCGCGGCCGTCGTCATCAGATGCATCCGGTTGTGGGAGCACGACGCGATCCCCGCTCACCTGCGTGCCCGACGCTCGTCGCTGATCGTCGCCGGCGAGCTGGAACAACGGTGAGCCCGTGTCGACCTGCACGTTCTGAGTCACCAGAACCTTGGTGACGGTGCCGCCAAAGGGTGCACAGAGCGGCATCTCGAGCTTCATCGCCTCGAGGACGGCGAGCACGTCTCCTGCAGCGACGACATCACCGGGGCGGACGCGGACGGACACGACCACCGCGGGCGACGGTGCACGCACCACTCCCCCGCCCTCCCGTGCCACCGTGTGCGGAACGCCGTCGACGTCGACCTTGAAGCCTGTCCCGTGCTCCGCGCACAGCACCCGGTGGATACGCCCCGAGTACCAGATTCGCCGCTCGTAGCGCCCCACGCGCTCCACTCGGACTTCGGCGCGGCGCCCGTCGAGCTCGACGAGCCACCGCCCCGGACCGCGGCGGTCGAGATGGAGCCGGTATCTCTGATTGCCTTGGACAAGCTCGACGTTGTGTCCGATCTTGTCAGAAACTCGTGGGCGGGCGCGAACGGCAGATGAGTAGAACTGTGCTCGTTCCACGGTCAGCTCCGCCTGGTCGACCTCGGTGGCTGCCAGGAGAAGTGCCACGTCGGCGTAAGGCCGGTCGCCGCGGAGGCTGCCCGCGCGATCCAACCAGCCGATGTCGGCGGTCCCGTCGACGACCTTGGGCGCATCCAGCAGCTCGAGCAGGAACGCGCGATTGGTCGTGCCGCCACGCAGCACGATCACCGTCTCGGCGAGTGCGCGGCGAAGACGGGCAAGAGCCTCGGGTCGGTCGCGACCCCAGGCGATGACCTTGGCGATCATCGAGTCGAACTCAGGGGCCACCGCGTCGCCTTCAGCGACACCGGTGTCAACGCGGATGCCCGGGCCGGTCGGCAGGCGGAGCACGTCCACCACACCCGGGGACGGCGCGAAGCCGTTGTCCGGATCCTCCGCGCACAGCCGTACCTCCACAGCGTGGCCACGCGGCTGCGGCGCCTCACCGCGCAACGCGCCCCCGGTGGCCAGGTGGAGCTGGAGCTTGACGATGTCGACACCCGTGGTCGCCTCGGTCACCGGGTGTTCGACTTGGAGACGGGCGTTGATCTCCATGAAGTACGCCTGCCCGCTCGCGGGGTCGAGAAGGAATTCGACCGTTGCGGCGCCGCGGTAGCCGGCCCGCTCACAGAGTCGTGCCGCCCACCTGCACAGCTGTGCCTCGGTCAGCGCATCGAGGGCAGTCGACGATGATTCCTCCAGCACTTTCTGGTGGCGCCGCTGCACCGAGCAGTCGCGCACGCCAAGTGTCCACACGGTTCCGGCGCCGTCGCCGACGACCTGAACCTCCACGTGGCGGGCGCGCGGCAGCATCGACTCCATGAAGAGCGTCCCGTCGCCGAAGGCGGACACAGCTTCCGCCCGCGCTAGGTTGAAGGCGTCGGCGAGCTCAGCAGCGGCGCGCACGACGCGGATGCCACGCCCTCCCCCACCCGCGGCCGCCTTCACCATCAACGGATAGCCGATCCGTGCGGCGTGCTTGCGCGCCGCCTCCAGCGTGTCCACCGGGCCCTCACTCCATGCGCCGACACCAACCTCGCATTCCTCGGCAAGGCGTTTGGAGGCGATCTTGTCGCCGACGAGCCGCATCGCCTGTGCGGATGGTCCGACCAGGACGACACCCAGTCGCGTGCAGAGATCGGCGAAGTCCGGCCGCTCGGCGACGAATCCCCAACCGACCCACGCCGCGTCGGCGTGTGCCTCGCGCAGCGCAATCTCGAGTCGTTCGAGGTCGGAATACGGACTGCAGCGTGCGCCACGCGGGCCCGGGATCAGGGCGGCACCGAGCGACACCGCCTCGTCCGCCTCACGAACGAAGAGGGCACGCCGGTCGGGATCGGTGTAGAGAGCGATGGTGCGGAAATGGACCCCGCGCTCCGCGTTGAGCTCACGCACGGCGTGAATCAGGCGCATCGCCGCCTCGCCACGATTGACGATGGCGATGCGCTCGATATGGCCCACCCCACTCTCGGCTGTCACCGGCGGTCCGGCGCCGGCCGTGGTCGTCATGTCATGGCGCGGCGGAACGGCTCCAGTAGTGCGTCCGGGACCGTCAAGGGTGCCGGCGTTGTGCGGTAGCCGCGCATCCGCAGGAACACCGTTCCCGATGCGTCAAGGACTTCGGCGTCCACGCCAGCACCGGCATTCGGCTGTACCACCGCGAGCACGCCGTCGGTTGACTCAGGCGCCGCCGCCAGGATGGCGATCGAGTCGACGTGCGCCGGAAACGCCAGGATGCCGGTGGTGCCAAGCTCGGCGACACCAGCGGTCTGGAAGCACAGCTCGGCAAACCGCGGAGCGTGGACGGTGGCGGCCGCCTTGTCGCGGACGTCCACAGGAAGCCTCGTGGCCATGCGACCGACCACCGACGGTCCCGAAGCCCACGCCGCATCGAGCACCTGATACGCGGGCCCGTGGAAGTAGACCTTGTAGATGTCGCTGGCCAGGATGGCTGTATCCGGCGGCACCTGCGGCCGCACGGCCGTGCCCGGCTTCGGCGGAGTGGCCGAGAGGCGGACGCGCGCCGTGAAGTGAACTGTCACCACGGCCTCGCTCCGGCCGGCGAGCATACGGCTGCCCAGCAAGGAGCAGTCGGCAACCACGTCATCGTCCTCGGTGTGGTAGTCGACCTCGATGCGCACGACGCGCGACTCGTTGCGGTAGAACTTGAACGGAGCGGTGAAGTCGACATCCTCCACGGCGGTGACGTACCAACCTGGACATGCGATGCGTGCGGCCTCGGCGAACGCGTCGACGCCCATCACACCAGGGAGAAGCGCTACTCCTTCGACACGGTGGTGATCGAGAAAGGGGTCGCGATCAGGATCGAGGGTGGTCTCGACGACAAGCCGGCCGGTCTTGGTGGTCGTGAGCACGCTCCCGACCATCGGACCGTACCCGCTCACCGCAATGACCTGCGCGTCGCCTCCGTCCAGAGCCCGCTCGTCGCCCAGGACGCCCAGCGCCCCGGCAACCACCACCTCGCCGCGGGTCCCGCCGGCGGTCAGCTCGCGCCGCACCGTCGGCACGCCGACCTCGGGCGCCAGCATGTCGATCCCCGCCATCTCCATCATCTTGGGAATCGAACCTCGCGTCGCCATCCCGATGCGGTCCCACGCGGTCCAGTCGATGGCGATCGCTCGCAGCGACGGCCTGCCGGTGCGGAGGCTCGAGCACATCTTGCAGAGGAGATCGTTCGCCGCGCTGTAGTCGGTCTGGCCACCGTTGCCGAAGCGCCCCGCGACCGAGCTGAACACAACCAACGCCTTGGTGGGCATGTCACCGGCGGCGCGCAGGAGGTTGAAGAGTCCGTCGGCCTTTACATCGAACACGAGGTCGAACTCGCGCGGCTTCTTGTCGGCGAGGAGATGGCTGATCTCGATACCGGCGGCGTGGATGAGCACGTCGATCGTGCCGCTCTCCTGACGGATCTCGTCAACCGCGGCGGTGACGGCGGCGGCATCAGTGAGGTCGACGCTGTGATAGAACGCGCGTCCGCCGGCAGCCTCGACGGCCTGGATGGCGGAGAGCGCAGCCGCCTGGCGCTCGAGCGCCGCCAGCTTCTTCTCGATGACGACGGGGGTCACCTTCTCACCGGAGGCACGCATCCGGGCAACAAGATCCCGCTTGAGCGCTTCGCGATCGTTCGCGAAGAGAGCGATATCTGGATCGGACGCATCGGGGCGTGGCGTGAGGTCGAGGAGGTGGAAGGTTGCGCCGGACGCGGCGGCGAGGTCGGCGGTGATTGCCGAGACGATGCCGCCGGCGGCGCCAGTGATCGCGATCACGCTGTCGGTTCCCAGGACGATTCCTGGCTTTCCGTCCGTCGCAGGGCGCTCTTCCAGACGGACTGTCCATCGCGCGCCGGACGCGTGACCGACCTCGACCGCACCGGGGTCTTTGAAGGTTTCCGCGATGAGGTGATCGGCGATCACGGCGTCGGACGCGTCAGTGCCGTGGTCGACGGCCTTGACAACACCGTCGGGACGTTCGCGCGCGAATGCCTTGGTGAAGCCGGTCACAGCGCCTCCCATCGGTGCTGTCGCACCGGCGGCGTCGTAGCCGTGCCGGCCGCCCAGGCGCGACGCGCTGATCAGGAAGGTACCGGGCGCACCGATGCCGTCCAGGGCCCGCATCGTCGTGTAGAGCAACTTCACGCGGCGCTGCAACGCGGCGCGCCACGCGGCGAGGTCGAGATCCTGCAGCGCCGGCTCGACGTCCAGCGCGGGTAGCCAGAACACGCCCTGGATCGGACCGGCCGCGACCGCGTCGCGTAGCTCTGCGGCGAACGCGGTGGTGTCCTTGCCCGGATCGAGCGCGATCGGCGTGGCCCCGAGACCGCGCAGACGGTCGGCGAGCGCGGTGGCGACCCCACCGGTGTCGGCGACGAGCAGCACCCGCGCGCCCTCGCCGAGCCTGATGCCTGTGTCGGCGCAGAGATCGAGCGGTGACCGGGGCACGAGATGAGGCACGCGCCGAGGGACGCCGTCGGCGGCCGAGAGATCGGCCGCTGCTATGCCTGGTGAGGGCTCCGCGGTGGGGGCCGCGACGGGCTCGCTCGCCACCGCAGTGCCCGCGCCCTCACGACCGCCGTTGTCCATGATGAAGCGGGCCACGTGAGCGATGGTCGGAAAGTCGCGCAGCCGCCGCGAGTCGTCGCGAGCGATGCCGTAGCTGT
>CAAGKR010074068.1_pt1 | contig 13646 bp, 11 predicted proteins | sample 2556971 | NCBI WGS metagenome assembly CAAGKR01 (sample SAMEA5207829, study PRJEB30636) | soil metagenome | biome: forest; feature: boreal; material: soil | place: USA | collected 2011-09 | depth 1 m | reverse complement strand
TTGCGGCGATGGCAGCTGGTTTTTGCGCAGCCCCGCTCTGGGCTCAACAAGAGGGGGATAACAAACAGAAGCCCGCGGCGCGCGTGATGCTGCCCCTTCCCGATCTTAACGGAGATCAGCGGGACACAGATCAGGGCACTGAAACCATGCAGCCAGACCACGGGCCGGTGAGCGGCGTCCAGAGTCCAACCCTGGGTACTTCGCAGCTGCGACACAGTTATTGGGTACCAGGGGTTCAATTCAGCAACGCTACGCAGTCCGGTTCCTCGAATCCATCACGGAACGCTGGATGGACCGCGACGAATTATGTGAATGGCAACTTGAGCTTGCTGGGAGCGTGGAGCCATGCCCTATTCACAACGAATTATTCGGGTGGCGGCTTCTTCTCACAGGATCCGACCCAGGGAAACGGGCAGTATCATCAGCTCGCGGCAGCGTACGAGATCGATCAACGGCGATGGCAGGTGCTTTTTGATGACCAGTTTTCATATTTGCCCCAGAGCTCTTTTGGGTTTGGGGGCACCAGTGGATTGGCTTCTCCTGGAATTACGGGTTCCTTGGCCGCACCTGTGCCCGGACTGCAGGGTGCGGTAGTGCCGGGTCAGACCATTTTGACGGCTGTGGGTCCTCGCTACAGCAATTCCTCTGCCGTGCAACTGACTTACGAAGTGAGCCGGCGGGGATCAATCACGGTCGCAGGGGTACATGGGTTACTGCGGTTCATCGACGCCGGGAACATCAACAGTGATACCGAAATCTTTAATGTCGGGTACAACTACGCGATCACTCGCAAGGACACCTTGGGAATGATCTACCGATTCAGCGCTTTTCATTACTCGGGTGATCCGCAAGCGCTGGGCGATCATGTAGCCCAGTTTGTGTATGGAAGGAGGGTTACAGGGAGGCTGGCGCTGAACCTTGCCGGCGGGCCGGAAATGACCAGGTTCCGGGTGCCCGTCAACGGTTCGACGCAGAGTGTTTCCGGATCGGGAACCGCATCACTGGTCTACGCCTTCCCCTTGACGACCATCAGACTGGGCTACTCGCACGGAGTGAGCAGCGGGAGCGGGTTTTTTAGCGGCGCGAGCACCGATCAAATTAATGGCTATTGGGCCCGACCGCTTACTCGGGCGTGGAATGGCACCATGAGTTTCGGGTACGCCAAGAACAGGCAGATTGTGGCTATAAAGGGTCTGACCTTGCCGAGCTACAATACTTGGGTTCCAGCAGCAGGATTGACTCGACCGCTGGGTACCAAAGCCAGTCTTTCGCTCGGATATCAAGCGCAGATTCAAACTTCGAATGTGCCGCTGTGCAACACTCCGAATTGCGGGACCAGCCTTACGACTCATCAGATTGAACTGAGCGTTCAGTGGCATGCGGCAGCACAGGTACTACGATAGCGTGGAGAGATGCATCTAACTAGATGGCAAGGGCCGCTCTTCCCGCGTGTGAAGTAATGATAATCTGACAGAAGGACTGCAGAGCCGGACGGACAGACCAACAGAAGAAAGAGACCATGTACAGAGGATTCTACGGACTAAAAGAAAACCCGTTCAACGTCAGCCCGGACCCGCGGTATCTCTTTCTTACCCAACAGATCGAGGAGACCCTGTCCAGTCTGATGTACGGAATACAGACGAGGAAAGGTATTCTCACGCTCACGGGCGAAGTGGGAACCGGCAAGACAACACTCATCAACCAGCTTCTTGACTGGCTGCACGAACGCGGGACGAAGACGGCGTTCCTGTTCAACTCCCGGATGAACTCGACGCAGCTATTCGACTTTGTGCTGGCAGAGTTTGATATTCACTGTGAGTCAAATTCCAAGAGCCAGCAACTGATGAAACTGAATCATTGGCTTCTGGAACGATTCCGTGCGGGTGAGACTGTTGTACTGATTCTTGACGAAGCACAAAATCTCACATTTCCAGTGCTGGAAGAGATTCGCTTGCTTACCAATCTGGAGACTTCCACGGAGAAATTGCTGCAAATCGTGCTTTCCGGCCAACCTGAGCTCGATGAGAAGCTGAATCTGCCGCAACTCAGACAGTTGCGACAACGCATCATGATTCGTTGCAAAACCGGTCCCCTGACAAAGGAACAGACGCACGACTACATTCTCCAACGATTGAAGATTGCAGGAGCAACCGCAAGCGAGCAACCGGTTTTCAGCCCTGCGGCCGTCGATACCGCGCACCTTTATTCTCTAGGAATTCCGCGCGTGGTGAACCTGCTGTGCGAACATGCATTGATTAACGCCTACGTGGAACACCAGCGGCCGATCCAGCCGAAAATCGTCGAGGATGTCGCGCGCGAATTTCAGTTGGATGAGTTCGAACCGACCGCCTCGCCCGAGAATCTCCGGACCAGCGCGGAGCTTTACAATTCCGAGGCATTCATCCAAAACCTCGGTGAGGCGCTCTCGCGCTTCCGGTTGAGCCCGAACAATCCGACATTTCGAGGAAGAAAGTAATCTTAGCGGCAACACTCCTCCGCCCGAGCGAGCGGATTTCGTTCGCGCGCAGCGCCCGCATCTGAGCCAGAAGTCCAGGCATTCATCGCATCTGAATGGAAGAAAAGAGACGAGTAAAACACTCGTTTTTTCCGACGAGGGATCAGACCTTCCTGGGAGCCAGGAATTTGCAATTCTGGCGAATCTTGGGAGTGATTCGGTTCCGTTGGGCCCCACAGATGTCCAAGGAATCCTGTTGTCAATTGATGGTAAGATTTTTCCCGCTCGGCTCGCTGGGGGCGAATTTCCCAGAGCCGCCATCCTGCCGGGACAACCTCAGACCCCGCCAACCCATTTGTTTTCAATCAATTATGCGATGGCCTTATATTTACCTCCCGGCAACATGCTTGATGGACTGTGGCAGACTGATTGCGATTACCGTGTATGCCGTTAGAGATCGTCTGTTAGCATCTAAGTGGTTGATTTTACACGGCATAGAGTGATCTTGAGTTCAAGCCTGAGGTCAAATTCGGATGTCAACGGATGACATTAATGGCGGTAGCCCATCCGGACCACAGAAAGGCTCCCGACCCACTCAAGTGTTTGAGGCTTCATGTTTCGGTTGAGTGTGACTACAACCAGCAGTCGCGGTCAGTTGGCAGGTTCGTCTCAGAGCGGTTCCTGACTTCGACGGATAACTCTCCAAGGTGTACCACAAGGGTGTAGATGGTCCTTTCAACGGTCAGCAGCATTTCAAATCAATCTTCCTCCGCAGACGGAAGAGTAAACATGATTCGAGTCGGTGTAATCGGTTACGGATATTGGGGCCCGAATATCGTTCGGAATCTCCACGGCTTGGATAACACACGCGTCGAGATGGTGTGCGACAAAAGCCCGGCAGCACTGGCTCGTGTGCGCAAGTCCTATCCTGGCGTTGCGACGACATCCGATCCTTGCGAGGTGTTGCGATCGCCGGAGATTGACGCCGTCGCGGTGATCACGCCTGTCTGGACTCATTACGAACTGGCCAAGGCGGCACTCGAGAATGGCAAACATGTTTTTGTGGAAAAGCCTTTTACTTCCAGCGCGGCACAGGCCGAGGAACTCATCGAACTGGCGGAGCGCAAGAAGCTGACGATCATGGTGGACCATACGTTTTTGTTTACCGGCGCGGTCCGCAAGATTCGTGAGCTGGTCGACAATGGAGATCTCGGTGATCTCTACTATTACGATTCGTTGCGCGTCAACCTGGGACTTTTTCAGCACGACGTCAGCGTGATTTGGGACCTAGCACCGCACGATCTCTCGATCATGGATCACCTAATAAGAAAAGAGCCGGAAGCAATCGTGGCGACCGGCGAGAAGCATCTGAACGGCGTGGAAGACGTGGCGTTCATGACGATCTACTTCCCGCAGAACATGATTGCACACATTAATGTGAACTGGCTCTCACCCGTGAAGATTCGGACCACCCTGATCGGGGGCCAGAAAAAAATGCTGGTCTGGAACGATCTGGTGGCAGACGAAAAGTTGCGAGTGTACGACAAGGGCGTGCAGATCAGCGGTGGAGAAGGAATCCGCGACCTCCTCGTAAGCTATCGCACGGGCGACATGTGGGCACCCCAGCTCGAACAATTGGAAGCACTGCGTGTCGAGCTCGGCTACTTTGCAGATTGCATCATGAACAACAAGACGCCTTTCAACGACGGACACGCCGGTCTTCGAGTCGTCCGGATGCTGGAAGCGGCCGAACGTTCCATCCAAAAGAGAGGGGAGTTGGTACGCCTGTGAATGAATTCTGCTCGATAGCCCCAGACGTGAAATTGGGAGAGGGAGTCAAGCTTTCCCGGTTCATCAATCTCTATGGCTGCGAAATCGGCGACAACACGAAAATCGGAGCATTTGTCGAGATCCAGAAGAACGCGACGGTTGGGAAGAATTGCAAAGTCTCCAGCCACAGCTTTGTTTGTGAAGGCGTGACGATTGAAGACAACGTGTTCATTGGACATGGCGTCACGTTCATCAATGATTCCTATCCGCGCGCGACTTCGGCCGACGGCCAGATGCAGACCGAAAAGGATTGGAAGGTCGAGCGGACGGTGGTTAAGAAAGGCGCTTCGATCGGGTCGGGAGCGACGATTCTTTCCAACGTGACGATCGGAGAAAACGCGATTGTCGGCGCCGGAAGCGTTGTCACGAAAGATGTTCCCGCCAATGCCATCGTTGCGGGAAACCCCGCCCGAGTGAAGCGGTATGTGGAAAACAAAGTGACAGTTGTCATGGGAGACAAAAAGTGAACGGAAAAAACGCCATTCCATTTCTCGACCTGGCTACGATTCACCGCGAACTCGAGCCGGAACTTACTGGAGTTTTCAAGCGCGCATTGGACACCGCGGGTTTCATTGGCGGCCCCATGGTCGAGCAATTCGAACACGCGTTCGCGGAGTTCTGTGACACCAAATACTGCGTGGGCGTTAACAGCGGAACGGATGCCCTGCGCTTCGCGCTGTCGGCTGCCGGAGTGAAATCCGGCGATGTCGTAATTACCGTGCCGCATACGTTTATAGCGACCACGGAGGCGATATCGCAGGCAGGTGCGGAACCTAGGTTCGTGGACATTGATGAGCGCACCTACAACATGGATCCGGCGAAAGTTCTCAATTATGTGGAGAGTTCCTGCACGTTTGATAGCGAGCTTGATGTTCTGATCGACAAAAAGACGGGTAAGCGAGTCACAGCTATTGTTCCGGTCCATCTTTATGGACAGATGGCCGACATGGATGCGCTCCTGGAAATAGCCGCGAAATACAAGCTGATCGTTATTGAAGATGCCTGCCAGGCGCACGGCGCCCAGTATTTCTCAAGAAAAGAAAACCGCTGGCGGATGGCTGGGTCCATCGGAAAAGCTGCCGCTTTCAGTTTCTATCCGGGCAAGAACCTCGGAGCCTGTGGCGAGGCGGGAGCCATCACCACTAACGATGAAGGCGTGGCACGGACAACGCGCATGATGCGGGATCACGGTCAGGCAAAAAAGTACTACCACGACATGGAGGGGTACAACGGGCGACTGGATTCCATTCAGGCGGGAATCCTAAGCGTCAAGCTGAAGTACCTGCCGAGCTGGAACGAAAGCCGCCGCGAGCGCGCCGCCAAGTACAACGAACTGTTTGCCGCCGCGAAGACGAATGTCATTGCACCGCACGAACCCTCCTGGTCCAAGGCCGTATATCACCTTTACGTTATCCAAGTGGAGAACCGTGAAGTAATGCAGGCCATCTTGGCGAAGGAGAATATCGGCACGGGGATTCATTATCCCATTGCCCTACATCTGCAGAGGGCGTACACCAACCTCGGCTACCGGCCCGGCGATTTTCCGGTGTGCGAAAAGGCTGCAGAGCGAATCCTGTCCCTTCCCATGTTCCCGGCCATTTCAGAAGCAGACCAGGCGCGGGTTGTGGATGCAGTAGTTCGGAGCGTACAGGATACGGCGGCACAACGTGAAGAGGTAGCGACAGACTAATCCATCCGGCGGACGCTGCGAGAAGCTGCAGTTGCCTTTTCGAAACTGCAGTTCGCATCTCGCAGCCGGCGATAGACATGGGCTCCAATCCTAGCGGTCTTTTTTCCTGTGTGCAGCATGGCAGCTTCCGCGACGAAACCGAGGACGGACCAATGGATGCAACCCACAAGCTGAACGAGTCTGGAAGGAGACCAAGGCAATGAAGGAAAAAGAGAGAGTCGTTGTCGTCGGACTAGGAGAGGTGGGCAAGCCCCTTCTAGAGATCGCCTCCGAGCATCATCATGTCATTGGGGTAGACATTACGCCGCCAGTCGAGCCGATCGGGAAGGTTGACGTCTTGCATGTCTGTTACCCGTTCCAGATTAAGGATTTTGTCGGTGAGACCGCGCGCTACATAGAGTTTTTCAAGCCTACGCTGACAATCATCAACAGCACAGTGGCGGTCGGCACCACGCGAGCGGTAGCCCAGCGAACGGGCGCAGCCGTGGTGTACAGCCCGGTGCGCGGCAAGCACGTGCGCATGCGGGAAGAGCTCCGCTCCTACACAAAGTTCGTAGGAGCGATGGATTCCCCCAGCAGCCAACGGGCCGCCGAGCACTTCGAGTCCATGGGCTTGAAGACGAAGGTCCTGTCGGCTCCAGAAGTAGCGGAACTGGCGAAGCTGACCGAAACTACTTTCTTCGGGCTGATGATAGCCTGGGCGCAGGAGGTTGAGAGGTACTGCGATCAAGTGGATCAGAGTTACGAAGAAATTGTCTCCTTTTACGACGAGATTTCGTTTTTTCCAACCGTCAAGTATTTCCCGGGAATCATCGGCGGCCATTGCGTGATGCCGAATATCGAAATCCTGCGCAAGTTCGATGATTCGATGATTCTGCGGGCCATCCAAACTTCCAATCTAAAGAAGATTGAGCGTGAGGCTCACAAAGAAGTGAGCGACCACACAATGAAAGACAAACAGATGGCGGTTGGGTCAAGGAGCTGAAGCCGTCGCGGCGCCCACGAGGGTGTGCGAGCCAGGCTCGCGGCGCTGATTAGACACGGACCATGGTTTCTTCCGTTACAACCCAACCGGCTGATATCGATTCGAAGGCTGAGCCTTCGATCGCCTCCAGGAGCTTGCCGCTTCAAGGCAAGCGGGTGGCGATGGTTATGTTTTCGCATTACCCCGGCGATCCAAGACCACGTCGCGCCGTGAATGCCCTCGTAAGCGAGGGCATGCAGGTGGACCTGATATGCCTCGGAGATGAAAAAGCTCCAAGGCGTGAGATCCAAGGCGGTGTAGACGTCCTACGAATTTCCATCGAACGCCGCCGGGCCGGCAAGCTCGCCTACGCTTACCAGTACTCTGCCTTCATTCTGATTTCATCGGTGATCTTTGCGCTGCGTTCATTTACCCGCAGCTATAAATTGGTCTACGTGCATAACATGCCGGACATCCTCGTCCTGAGTGCGTTGATACCGAAAGCGCTCGGAGCAAAGGTGATCCTAGACTTGCACGATCCAATGCCCGAACTCATGACGACGATTTTCAATCTTGACAAAGACAGTCGAAGTGTCCGGCTGATCAGTCGAATCGAGAAGTGGAGCATGGCACGCGCCAATGCTGTGCTTACAGTTAACATCGCTTGTAAGCGAATTTTCGGTTCTCGCAGCTGCCGCCCGGAGAAGATTGGAGTGGTCATGAATGCTCCGGACGAGGAGATTTTCCCGTTCCGCGAGCCGGACTCACAGGCATATGAAAACCAAGCCCGCAACGATCGCTTCGTGATCATGTATCACGGGTCCTTAGTTGAACGGAATGGCCTGGACCTTGCCGTCGAGGCGCTCGCTCGAGTACGAGAGGCGATTCCCACCGCGGAACTCCGGGTGTACGGCCCCAATAGTCCGTTCCTTGAACGCGTGATGGACATGGCCAGGGACAAAGGGTTGCAGGAAGCAGTGCGATATCTCGGGCCGAGGCGACTAGAGGATCTGGTACGCGAGATCGAGGGCTGCGATGTGGGCGTCATTCCGAATCAGAGAAATTCGTTTACCGAAATTAACACCCCCACACGCATTTTTGAGTATTTGGCTCTCGGAAAACCAGTCATCGCGCCGTCAACGCCAGGCATTCAAGACTACTTCAGCAAAGAGTCGCTGGTTTTCTTCGAGTCTGGCAACGCGGAGGACCTCGCGAAGAGTATTAAGTATGTGTTCTCTCATCCCGCCGATGTAACCGAGATTGTAAAACGTGGGCAAGAGGTTTATCGAGAACACAACTGGAGCAAAGAAAGGCTGCAACTCATAGGGGTTGTCGCGGGGCTCCTGAGCAAATGAGTCACTCGAGTCGATTCCACAAGTCAGGCAGGCTGTTCAGCACGGAGTGCCACGCTTCCCACATCAGGGTGCAGTTCTTAAATCCCGGCGGTGACCATGTTTAAGGATCTCCAAAAAGTCCACGAGATCGTCGAGAGAGGCTTCCACGGCCGCCGTGCGCTGGTGATCGGTGACTTGCTGTTGGACCGGTACCTTTGGGGTGCGGTCGAACGGATCTCCCCTGAAGCACCTGTTCCGGTCGTCCGGGTGGACCACAAAACTTATGCTGCTGGTGGAGCCGCGAACGTAGCGGCCAACCTGAGTGCGCTCGGCTGCGGGGTGTCCGTGGCAGGGGTGGTAGGGGCGGATGAAGACGGCCGTCAACTTCTAGAACTTCTCCAAACCTCTGGAATTGAAACAACAGCGGTTCTTTCGGTGCTGGACAGACCCACAATCTGCAAGACGCGGATTCTCGGGGGACGGCAGCAAATGCTGCGTCTGGACGTAGAGAAGTCCGGCGAATTCAGCCTCGAGTTGAAGAGCCTTCTCCTTTCCGGAATCGAGGCAAAGATCCCGGGTTGCTCGGCGATTATTCTTTCGGACTACGGGAAGGGATTGCTGGACGATTCCGTTTGTCAGGCTATCATCCGCCGGGCGCGTGAACTTTCCATACCCACTTTCGTCGACCCGAAGGGCCTGCACTACGAAAAATACGCCGGATGCGATGTGATATCCCCGAATCGAATGGAACTAGCTGCGGCGACTTCCACGGACTCTGGAGACTTGGAGTTGCTCTTGCAAGAGGGCCAGCAGCTGCGGACTGAGCTTGGGATTGGTCACCTTGTTGTGACCTTGAGCGAGCTGGGTATAACGCTGCTGGAGCCCAGCGGCATTCACCGCTTCCCCGCACTAGCCCGTGAGGTCTTCGATGTATCCGGTGCAGGCGATACGGTGATCGCAGCAATGGGTGCGGCTGTTGCAGCTGGTATGCAACTGCACGACGCCATCCGACTTGCCAACTTGGCAGCCGGTATCGTTATCGGAAAGCTGGGAACGGTCCCGATCTCCAGAGACGAATTGCTGGCAGGTCTTGCGTCAGGCGGAGAGACCAGTCAAGCGGAAAAGATCTGTTCTTTGGAAACACTCTTGAAGCGAGCAGCACATTGGCGCGTTGCCGGTCAGCGAATTGTTTTCACAAATGGATGCTTTGATCTTCTTCACGTGGGACACCTGGCCCTACTGGAGCAAGCGAAGCGCGAAGGAGACTGCCTGGTGGTCGCTCTAAACACGGACCGCTCCGTTCGTGCTCTAAAGGGAGCGAGTCGCCCGATTATTTCCGAGGATGCCCGCGCAAGGATTGTGGCAGCCCTGCCGTGCGTTGATGCAGTTGTGCTTTTCGACGAAGAGACTCCCCTGAATCTAATCCGAGCGGTGCGACCGAATGTCCTCGTCAAAGGTGGAGACTATGAGGAAGACGAAGTTGTGGGGGCCAACGACATGAAGAGTTGGGGAGGAAAACTGACCCTGATTCCTCTCGTCGAGGGCTCCAGCACAACTGCAATTTTGAAGAGAGCGATGGCTTCCCTGCGCGAAGACTCCCCCGAGATCATCCAGTAAGCTTGAGTGTTGGGTGTTGGCTGAATGTTGGACACCCCGCTAACGCAACAATTACAGCTTCAGGCGCGTGGGCTACTGGCCCAGTGCACGGATGGACACAACCAGATTGTGGTTGCCACGAGGCGCTTGGCGGAGATGTCAGCATGGCCTCGGTAAAAGTGAGAGGATGATATGGATCAAGGCTATACCCACCCGCCCTACGTTCTGATCACCCCTGCTCGCAATGAAGAGGCATTCATCGAGAAGACAATCGAGTCGGTGGTCCATCAGACGGCCATACCGGTGAAATGGGTGATCGTGAACGATGGTTCAACGGACGCTACCGCAAGCATTGTAAGCCGATACGTCGCGAGATACGACTGGATAGAATTAGTTAATCTCCCTGTGCGCAGAGATCGCAATTTCGCTGCGAAGGTTTATGCGTTCAATGCTGGTCGGGAGAAATTGAAGAACGTCGAATATGAAGTCATAGGCAATTTAGATGCAGATGTTTCACTGGACGAAGATCACTTTGAATTTCTTTTAGGTAAGTTAAGAGAAGACTGTCGTCTTGGAGTTGCAGGAACAGTTTTCAGAGAGCAAGAGTACAGTTCGGAAACCGATAGCTTTGAAGGACAGGACCACGTTTCCGGCCAGTGCCAGCTGTTCCGGCGTCGGTGCTTCGAGGAAATCGGTGGATATTTCGCAAATAAAGCTGGAGGCATCGACTGGATCGCAGTTACAACCGCTCGAATGATGGGCTGGAAGACAAGATCATTTCGGGAGAAGTCGTTTTTCCACTACAGGCATTTGGGAACGGCCGAGCGCAGTCTCCTCGCCGCGATGTTCTCCTACGGTGAGAAGGATTACTACCTCGGTGGACATCCGATCTGGGAACTATTCCGAGTCACTTACAGAGCCACCAAGCGACCCTATCTCGTCGAAGGACTTGCGCTGGGTTTAGGCTATGGGTGGGCGATGCTGCGAAGGACAAAGAGGCCCATCTCCAATGAACTCATGAAATTTCACCGGAAAGAACAAATGCGCAAACTACGCGCCATCCTGAAATCTGTCTTAACATTCAGGCAGGTGGATAGCTTCAAAGTTCACCCGGATTAGTCATCCTTTGCTACCTCGCCAGGCCGGTATCATGAACGAAACTCTAGTCGGAAAAATCGCAACCGCCGTTGACCGATTTTGCGAATGGCTTGATGGTTACGGAGAGACCTCCTACGATCATCAGAGTTATTTCGCTGGCAAGCTCGGCCGAGCTGCCAAAGCTCTGTATTACCGCAAGCCTCTGCTGGGCACACTCGCGGTCGCGCCGATGGTGTTTTCTGAGGCTTTTGTGCCTTCGGCGCGAAGACTCTTCTGGAAACCACAGCGATTTCCCATTGCTGACGCCCATTACACCATGGGCTTTGCGTTCCTTGCGGGAATCTACGGAGCGGACAAGCATTATCAGCGAGCAGTTCATTTCCTTGAGATCCTTCAGGAGACGCGCTGCTCGAATTACGAGGATTACTGCTGGGGATATCCGTTCAACTGGGAGACGAGAAACGGAACCCTCAAAGAAGGCACCCCACTCATCACCACCGTGCCGTATGTTTACGAAGCATTCTCGCAGGTTTATGCGATTGATCGGGACCAGAAGTGGCTGCGAGTCATGCAATCCATCGCCGAGCATGCCCTCAAGAGCTATCGGGACATGGAGACGGCGCCGGATACCGCGAGTTGCGCCTACACACCTGCGCCGGACGACCCGTGTGGCGTGATCAATGCGAGCGCTTATCGAGCATTCATGCTCACCAAAGCCGGGATTGAGCTCTCCGAGCCGCGGTACACAGAGGTCGCGAAAAGAAACCTGAACTTCGTCCTGGCCTCTCAAAATGCAAACGGTTCCTGGTACTACGCGACGGATGGCACAAGAGATTTTGTAGATCACTTTCATACCTGTTTTGTTTTGAAGGCTCTCGCGAAAATCGAGCACCTTACAGGAAGCTCTAAGTGCCGAAGCGCCATCGAGCGGGGGATCAGCTATTACGTGAAGAATTTGTTCGACGCCAACGGTCTGCCGATGCCGTTCTCCAAGGCGCCGCGGCTCACGGTGTATCGCCATGAGCTGTATGACTATGCGGAGTGCATCAACCTGGGTGTCCTCTTGTACGGCCGTTTTCCAGGGTTAGACAGGATCTTGTCCGGTGTTGTCACGGATCTGTTAGTGCGATGGCAAAAACCCGATGGCTCGTTTCGGGCCCGTCAGCTTCTGGCCGGCTGGGACAATGTGCCGATGCACCGCTGGGCACAATCGCAGGTGTTTCGCAGCCTTTCCTTTTTGCTATCCCGAGAACTAAAGAAGCCCCAAAATAAGATTGCAAGCGATACCCTTCAACCATTGGAGTCGAAAGCTAGAAACTAGCGTTACCTCATGTGCGGAATCTGCGGACAATTTAACTTCGGAAACCAGGCGCCTGTTCAGCGCCGGGACATCGAAGCGATGACCAGGACCATCACCCACCGAGGGCCGGATGACGAGGGGTACTACGTTGCCGGACCGGTGGGACTCGGTTTTCGCAGGCTCTCGATCATTGATCTTGCGGGCGGTCATCAGCCCATGTCGGATCAGGAAGAATCCGTTTGGGTGATTTTCAACGGTGAAATCTATAACTTCCATGAACTCAGGCGAGAACTGGAAGGGCACGGCCACGTGTTCCGCACGAACTCGGACACAGAGGTCATCGTCCATGGATACAAGCAGTGGGGCGATGAGGTGCTCAACCGCCTCAACGGCATGTTCGGGCTGGCAATCTGGGACGTGCGTCAGAAGCGGCTTGTTCTGGCCCGTGATGCATTCGGAATCAAGTTGCTCTATTACAGAATCGATGGGGATCGTCTACATTTCGGATCGGAGATGCGTGCTGTTCGGGCAATGATGCCGGGCGGAGCCGAAATTGATGCTACGTCGTTAAATCTGTTCCTGCGCTACCGCTATACGCCATCACCTTTCACGATCTTGAAGGGCGTGCAAAAACTCGCTTCGGGGACCAAGCTCACAGTCCAAAACGGCGCTTATCTGGTAAGCCGATGGTATAACTTCAAGCCCACTCCTTTTGCGCCAACAAAGTCGCCCGACGAAGCTAGGGAAGAGTTGCTGGCTCTCTACAAAAACGCGGTGAAGCGGCAGCTCATCAGCGATGTGCCGGTTGGATTGCTGTTGAGCGGCGGACTTGATTCCGGGCTATTGCTTGCCTTGATGAATCTCGAAGGGAGTTCCTGGCCGACTTACACCATTGGATACGGCTCGACCTTCGCCGATGATGAATTGGCGGATGCCGCAGAAACCGCTCGCGCGCTGGCATCGAAGCATTCCAGCATAACGATTACGAGACCGATCTTCGAGGAGACCCTACCAAGGATTGTGGCATGCCTGGAAGAACCGATCGCAGCTTCCTCGATTGTTCCGATGTATTTTGTCTGTAAGCGAGCCCGCCAAGACGTCAAGGTAGCTCTGGTCGGACAGGGGCCGGACGAATTGTTTGGCGGTTATCGGCGTCATCTTGGTGTCCGCTATGGCTCGCTGTGGGCACGACTGCCGGGTTGGATGCGCACCCCGATCTCCGCGGCGGTCGCTGCACTGCCGAGAAATGAGACCCTGAAGCGGGGCGTTTACTCACTGGCGATCCCAGATCGGATGCGCAGGTACCAGCATGTTCTGTCGCTCCTGCCAGGAGGCCAAGTCGACGAACTTTTCCAGGATGGGCTACTGGCGCCGAATTC
>CAAGKR010147154.1_pt1 | contig 13660 bp, 12 predicted proteins | sample 2556971 | NCBI WGS metagenome assembly CAAGKR01 (sample SAMEA5207829, study PRJEB30636) | soil metagenome | biome: forest; feature: boreal; material: soil | place: USA | collected 2011-09 | depth 1 m | reverse complement strand
CTCCACGCGAAGTCCTCCAGCTCCACGGCAGTCTCGGAGTCCCCACGCCCAGCGGCACGCCGGGCCAACTTCCGGGCCTCGTCGAAAGCCATCAACGTCTTGTCGGCCTCGAGGTACTCGCGCTTGCGACCGCGCAGGCCGTGACCCGCAGCCCGACGGGGGCTTAGCGGCGCATTCTTAAGCGCGAGGTAGGTGTGGCTGGCACCGCGTCCCATGTACGCACCTTAGCACGCGACTTTGCACTTTGCTGCGTTTTTCTAAAGTCCAGTGCTCAGCTGAAAGACCGGCGCTCTTGTCCCGGCTTGCGAATTGCGCGAGAAGGAGGCGTCTCGCGTGGCGCCGAGCGGACGCCCCTTCGGGACGACAAGCAGCGCTGTGTCTCGGCACCGGCCGGGCGCCTACTGGCCGTCAAGAGCGAGCGTGTCCGTCTGCCGAATACGTCGCCGAACTTCCGAGCCAGAGCACTTAGGGGTCACGACTTAATTAGTGTCGTGCTTTGTGGGGCGATGGTGTAGTTCCAGTCACCATGGAAGTCGTGGCGGTGGAGGTTGACTTTGGCGAGCTCGGGGTTGCTGACTTTGATGCCCTTGGGGTAGTCGGCTTCGTCGAGGCGGGCGTAGACCTTCAGGCCGGTGCTGGTAGTAGTGCTCGTGATCAGGTTGATGATCGTGGCGTAGTCGACGAGCGGCTTGCCACGCCAGTTGTGGCCGATGAAGCTGAACAGGCGGTGCTCGATCTTGTTCCACTTGCTGGTCCCGCGCGGGAAGTGGCAGACCGCGATCTGTAGGCCGATCCGGTCTGAGAGCTTTTGCAGCTCTACCTTCCACAGGCGGCCGCGGGCGCTGTTGGATCCGCCCGAGTCTGCGGTGATCGTCAAACTCCTCGCGTCCGGGTAGGCCGCCTGCCCGAGCTGCTCCCACCACGCGGCGATCGATGCGACCGCGAACTGGGCGGTGTCGCGGCTGACGCCAACGCTGACCCACCCCTCGTTGCGAGCCAGGTCGTAGACGCCGTAGGGGATCGCCTTGCCCTTGGCATGACTGGGGAAATCGTGCGTGTTGACGCAGACCGGCTGCCCCGATTGCGCCCACTCGCGCCCGACAGCCTTGAACTCCCCGACCAACTCGCGGTGCTTGGTGTCCACGCCGATCACCGGCTGGCGTGCCTTGATCGCCGCCGCAGCGGTGTCGTTGATGTACTGAAACTGGGCGTCGCGGTCGGGATGATCGGCACCCTCACGCGTCTTGACGTTCGCCTGCATCGTGTACTCGATCCCCGCCAACAGCCGCAGCACCGAGCGGTCCACCAACTCATGCCCAAGCTCACGCAACCCCTCCGCGAGCTTCGCCGCGCTCTTGCTCGTCCACCGCAACAGCCGCTCAGGATCCCCCAGCGTCGCCGGATCGACCAGGCGCTCGAGATCCTCCACCACCGTCGGATCGCTCTCGCTCAACGGCTTACGCCCCGCGCCCGCACGACGCACCCGGCCCGCCTCAAGCGACCCCTCCACCCGCTCGCGATCAAGCTCCGCCAGTCCCCGATCAATCGTCCGCCGCGAAACCCCCGTCACCCGTGCCACCGCCGCGATCCCACCATGCCCATGAGACCGCACCTCCGCAGCACACCACCGCCTCCGCCCGCGCTCATCAAACGTCGACCTCATCGCCTCCCACCGAACACCGATCGCACCCTCATCGATCACACAACAACATTCAACACCAGGCCCCGAATCCCTCGACCAACTACGACATTAATAAAGTCGTGACCCCTAAACGTCCGTTCGCCTCAGTGCGGCGCGTGTACAAGGACGTAGCGTGGACGCCTCCGCGCAGCGACCACAGCGTAGGCCGGACGACGCGGCCTTGCCTACTTGCTTACGCCCCGAATAGACTCGGAGTCGGGCTCTCCAATCCCTGCGGTCGCCACTTGCGCACCGAGGCGTTGGTGTCCGCGTGCGCTCGACGCAGCGCAGTCTCAGACCCGTCGAGCTCGCACAACCGGTCGAGCGCGGTGCGCCGCACGCTGGCCTGCGCCGTCTGCAGACCACGCAGTATGAGACGACGTCGCCGAGCTTCGTCAAGCACCTCTGCGGCGTCGAGCAACCCATGGATGAGCGCATCGCGGTGACGCGGCTCGAACGCCCCGGCATCTTTCAAAAGCTCGTCGAGTCTCGCCGGGGCAGCCCGCAGCGCGCGCCGCGCCCCCCAGCGGCGCAGCGGCGGCTCGAAGGAAAGACGATGCTTGGCGAGCGTGTCCTCGTCAACGGTGTAGGTCCGGCTCGTTCCCTCGCTGAGATCTACCTCCAGCCACTGCGGCGAGACCCACGCCAGCGGGTAGGAGATAACGTGCTCGTGCGCAAGGAAGGACTCCGCCAACTCATCGAGGTCGGCGTCGTCCAGCAGACCGCTGTCTTCGATCGCGACGATCAGCCTGGCCGTGACCCGATCCCACCGCCGACACGTGCACAACATCAACGCAACGAACGAACCGGGCAGCTCCCCGGTGCCGTGAACCCTGCCGAGCAACTCAACCGCCTCGACGTGACTGGTGCTCGATCCCCAGCCGCTCGGCGAAGCCAGCAGCTGCCGACAGAGCTCTTCGGAATCCTTGATCGCCGTCAGCTTTTCGAGCCTCGAATCTCCGTCCCAAAGCACGTTTCGCAGCGTAGAATCCCCGCCGGACGTTTGCGAACACCGGATACGTGGGCCAACCGCCATACGACCGTCTGACCCGGAGAATATCCTTGCGTGGTGGCTTCGATGAGCAAGACGCGGCTCGACGCGATGGTCGAGGAGGCCACCGTCGATTGCTACAACGAGAGCGAGCAGGTCACCGGCCTGTTCACCGTGATCGAAGACGAGCTGACGGTTCCCTTCAAGACACAGGTGCTGGGCGTGGAGGTCACGGTCGAGCGCGTGGACTTGAACGGCGAGGACCAGATCGTCGCGATCTGCTCGCGCGAGAAGCTGCGACAGTCGATCCCGCTCCTCGACCTGCCTCTGCCAGCCACTCCGCCCAAGGGCGCGGAGTGGATCGAGGCGTATCGCCACTGGCTGCGTTGAGCGTGAGGAGGCCAGCTTTGCATCAGCATAAGCCTTGACTTCTACAAGCCTTGGCTTATACTTCGCCGGGCATATGTGCGTGCTGTTCGCCTTCGATCCCAGCCGCATGGCGGGCGGCGACGAGCGCCATCGCTGGAGCAGGCTGGTACGCCGGACGATCCCAGCCGCCGACGCGCTCTACGACGAGCATCTCCAGGCATTTCGCGATGAAGGACCAATCTCATGACCCCCGTCAAGACCACAAAGAACCGCAAAGGATTCGACAAGCTACGCAAGCAGATCGACGCCAACCCGGCACGTCACGCGAACGTCGAGGAGCACAAGACGGCGATGCTCAGCGAGCTACGTCGCAAGCTCGACCTCACCCAGGCAATCGTCGCCGACCGACTCGATGTCACCCAGGAGAACATCTCCCAGATCGAGTGCGGAGAGGCCGACGTTCGACTATCCACGCTGAGCCGGTACGTCGAGGCCCTCGGCGGACACCTGGAGGTTCGAGCCGCATTCCCCGAGGAGACCGTCGCACTCAGCGTGGGAACAGCCGCGACGATGCGTCGCCGACGAACCCGACGGGGATCCGCAGCCGCAGCCAAGACACCTCGCAACTCCAACGCCCCGAGAGCAAAGAAAACACCAGCAGCAAACGATGCCTGACACGGACCCAGCACACTCCACGTCGAGTGGCGACCGGCTCAGCAACAGGCAGGCCGATCCGGCGTGCCTGTTGCGTCACGTCTAAAAGCTCGCCAGCTGACGAGCAGCACGAACGACGGCTGTGAACTGCTCGGGCGACTCCGCCGCGCGCAACAACTCGATCGGCGCCTGGCTCACGTCATCTGGCTCTGCGTGGGTGGGCGGGAGTATTGGCTGCGCCATAGACGCTGACCACGCGATGGTGGCTCGCTGAACCGCGTTCAACGCTCAGGTTTTGCCGCAGCACTTCTTGTACTTGCGCCCGCTCGCGCACCAGCAGGGCTCGTTGCGGGAGGGCGGCCAGGGCCTCATCAGCCCGCGCTCGACGAGGTCGGTGGCGTAGTCGGCTCGGGTGGTGGAGCCGTCTGGATCAAAGTCGCGGGCGGCGCACCATGCCAGGTAGTCATCGACGGCGATCTCGACGAGCCCGACCCGATCGGCGATGCTCTTGCCGCTCACGTCGCGCAGAACGGACTCGAGGCGTGCGCAGTAGGCGGCGTACGGGGTTTTGTTCGTAGTCGGCCGCGAAGCGCGGCAGGATCGCCAGCGCGCGCTCGTACTCGGGCGCCGGATGCCAGCCGATGCCGAGCGCTCCCAGGGCGCGCTTGCCGCGTTGTAAGCGCCTCGCCTGCTCAGCCTCCAGGCGTTCCTCACGGTCGAGCAGATCCTGCGCGCGGTGCTGCAGCTCGTCGTTGCCCCCACGCTGCTGTGCCAGCAGCCAGACGATGTACGTGTCGTCGCCGGCGAGCGCGAGCTCCAGGCCGGCGGTGAGCCATTGCCATGCCTCCTCGTGCAAGCCCGCGCCGCCGTAGATCTCGCCCGCGTGGAGGTGGATCCGTGGGTCAGAAGGATTGCGCGCAAGCGCCTGCCCAAATGCTTCACGGGCCTCCTCGAAGCGCCCAGCGCGAACCAGCAGCTCGGCGATCAACGAGGCGGCGCTGGGATAGTCGGACAGGTGCTCGTTCCTGAGCCCTGCGGCTACCGCCTCGCGCATCTTGTGGACCGCGTCATCGAAGCGCCCGAGCTGCTCGTAGGCCCACGCGAGCTCGGAGAGGTGGTCCGCGCGGTCCGACTGTGAAAGCCCCAGCGCGAGCGCCTCGTGGAGGAGGCGCACAATGGTTGGATAGTCGTTGGCCGCATGCGCGGCGTCGAGCCGGCGGCGCACTTCGACGAGGTCGTCGGCCGCGAGAGGTTCGACGTCGGCCTGCAGCTCGGTGTGGGTCATGCCAGCCCCTCCAGCTTCGTGACGAGGTTGCGCTTGCGAGAGTAGCGGTCGCACAGGTCTGCCCTGTAGGCCGCAAAGTCGGCGGCGCTCATGAGTGCGCCGGCTTCCCGAACTCGCGCGATGGCGACGTCGTAGCGGTGCTCATTCCTGCGCTCGATCGCCGCCTGTGCGAGTCGTTGGAAGACGGCTTGCGCGTCGACGGGATGCTTGTCGCGGCGGCGTCGCGCAAGGTCGAGCCACAGCCCCTCGTCGCAGCCCCCTTCGACGGCCGCCGACCACGCAGCCTCGACGTCCTCATCGCTGAGCAGGATCTCTACCAGCGCGGAGAAGTCGGCCGGCCCGCGCCACGGGTCCGGCTTGCGGCTGGCCTGCCTGCGCGTGGTCGCGAGTCGGGTTCGCAACCACGCATGGGCCTGGTCGCGGACCTCGGGCCAGCGCTCGCCCGCCTGGGCACGTTCGCGCAGGGCGCGGTAGGTCCCGACTCTTGACGGCGACGAGCGCGTCGAGGTCGTTCCCGGCGAGCGCCTCCACGATCACGGCCAGCCTGGCAGCACGCCGGTCGTGGCGATCCTCGCCCGGCGAGCGCTCAGGCACCTGCTCCCACTCGGACTCTGCGAGCTCACGCAAGCGTGCACGCCCCGGCTTGCCGAGCACGGTGCGATAGGTGTGGGCGGCGCCGTCGAACACGCCCCACTCGCCGGTCAGCTCGAGGACGAATAGCCGCTCAGCCAACGCGACGCGGTCGAGCTTGGCTTTTCGGCAGGCAGCGAGGTGCAGCTCCGGCAGCCGATCGAGCAATGTGGTCATTTGATCGCTGTCGTCATGGACGCGGTCCATCGCGTCCTCGACGAGCGCGATGAACTCCTCCGTGAGCTCCACGACCGCCGCCGCGCTGCCGGTGGCAAGTAGCGCGTCGATTGAATCCACCATCGCTTCGAGGTCGGACGTGTAGTTCCACACGTCGTCCCACTCGACGAACTCGTCGCCGACGGCCGCCCGGATAGCAGCTCGGTACGTGGCGATCGTCGTCGTGGTCTCGGGGCCGGCGGTCGTCGCCGACAGCGTCACGCGCTGAGCAAACCTCACGTCTGCGCGAGTCGCCTCCATGACGAGGTCGACCAACTCCTCGGCGGACAGCGAGCCGAGATAGGCGCGCAGCTCGCGCGCAGAGAGCGCGGTAGTCGTTCGTCGCACGCTCACGGTGGACATGCGGGTGAAGTGTGGCGTTCGCGCCGGACGGCGAGAGGGGGCCGCGCTTCCACGCGGTCGACGCGCGGGCCTGCGCTACGCGGGTGGACCGGCTCCATCCCAGCCGCCATCGATCTTGCAATCGCGCGGCAACACGCGGCCAGTCCTGAAGACGCCCTGCCGCCTCTGTATCAGTTGGGATCCTCACACGTATGACCTCGGACGGTATACCGGCGTCCGAGTGACGATGAAAGCACGGCTACGATCCCAAAGGCTATTCGGCAAGTTTTGTCGCAAAGAAACTTGCCAAAAGATGTTAGTCTGGTGCCATGCCCAAGACAAGTGAGAACCGACGGGGCCGCGGCCGAAGCTCCAATAGCGTCGCGACTCGCGTACGCGAGCGGGTGCTCGCTGAGGGAGAGCGCTACTGGTCGCACTCCGACTTCGGCGGACTTTCCGCTGCTGCGGTGGCGCATGCCCTCTCGCGGTTGACCGCCGAAGGCGTCTTGCTGCGAGTGCGCAAGGGTCTCTACTACAGGCCGAAGATGACCGCCATAGGACCCAGCATGCCCAGCGCCACTGCCGCATTTGCTCACAGCCTGCGGGTGCCGCTCCATCCGTCCGGGTTGACAGCGGCGAGCGGGCTCGGTCTGAGCACGCAGAATCCTGCGCGTGGCGAATTCGCGACGCCGGCCGCAGGGGCCCCTGGTGGATTGGGTGATGTGGTCGTACACACGCGGCGGCCATCTTCGCGTTTGGAGTTGGACGGAGAGGATGCCGCGCTGTTGGAGCTGCTGCGGGACAGGGCGCGCTTCAGCGACCTGTCCCCCGAGGAGACCGTGGAGCGCTTGGTCGCCACGCTCTCCGATCCTGAGCGCTTCGGGCGCCTGGCTCGCGCTGCGCAGAGCGAGCCGCCGCGAGTGCGCGCGATGCTGGGCGCCCTTGGTGAGCAGGCCGGCACGTCAGCCAAGACCCTGGAGTCGCTGCGGGCCAGCTTGAACTCTCTGAGCAAGTTCGACTTCGGCGTGCTGGGTGTCCTGCCGAATGCGCGGAAGTGGCAAGCCCGATGAGGCTTGACGAGCACGAGGACTTCGCGACGTTCCTGACGGCCGCTGCCGCGGAGAGTGCGCTTCCCGAGACGTTCGTGGAGAAGGACTACTGGATCACCGAGATTCTTCGCGTAATCGCGAGGACGCTACCCGACCGCGCGATCTTCAAGGGCGGCACGAGCCTGAGCAAGGGATGGGGTCTCTTGGACCGCTTCTCCGAGGACATCGATCTGTTTGTCGACCCCTCGATCGAGCCCGCACTGCGAGGACGCGCGATCGACCGCGCGCTCAAGCATCTCAAGCGGAACGTCGAGGAGATCGGCGGCCTGGAGTTCGTCCAGACCGAGTCGCGGACGATCGGTGGACGCGGACGGATCGACACCTTCCGCTATCGCTCGCGATACCCCGCGATCCAGGGATTTCCACCCACCGTGCGACTTGAGCCCGGGGTGCAGAGCGGCAGACAACCAACCGAGACGGTGCAGATCTCCTCGATCGTGAGCGACATGCTCACAGCCCGCGGCGTCGTGGATCAACTCGAAGTCATCGGGTATGAGCCGTTCTCAATGACGCTGTTGCACTACCGGCGGACGTTCGTCGAGAAGCTATTCGCCATACACGGCAAGATCCTGAGGCTCACACAGGAGGGTGAGCCTCTCGGCCGCGACGCGCGCCACTACGCGGACCTGTACGTCCTCGCGGGCCGCACCGAGGTCTTGGACATGCTCTCATCGCCGGAGTACGAGTCGATCCGCATCGACTACAACGAGAAGAGCCGCACCTACTTCCCCAACAGCCATCGACCTCCCGAGGGTCTGCGCTTCGACGAAAGCGAAGCGCTGTTCCCCTCCGAAGAGCTACGAGCCCAGATAGAGCCCGGCTACGAAGAAGAGTGCCGCCGCCTGTTCTTCCGAGCGCACCCGCCCTTCACCGCCGTACTGGAGCGCTTCCAGAGCATTCGCAGGTCGCTGTGACCATGCCGCGACGCATGCGGCAGGGCACGATCTGCCGCATGCGTCGCGAAAGACCTCCAGCGCTGGATGAAGGTGGCCGTGCCGACACGCCCGCCACCATCTCCTGCATACCGTCCGCTCCGCGACCGCGCCGGCCGAGTTGTGCGTCGGCTCAACACGATCAACGCGAGCCAGAGACCTTCCGCGCCTCAGGCAAAAGGATCGTGGGAGGCAGGAACGCGTCTCTTGACACCAATATGCCGAATTTGGAACCTGCGACCGCCCGGCCCCTACAGCCAACTTCCAGCGCTGAGCAGACTTTGGACCCCAAATTGGACCCCAACCCACAAAACTGGCTACCTAGCCAAAATCCCGAAACCAGCCAATTTGCAGGGACTTTCTAATCGGGGAGACAGGATTTGAATCTGCGACCGCCCGGCCCCCAGCCTGAGGGATGGGGTGCCGCTCAGTTGAGAAGGCCCGTGTTCATTGGGTTTTCTGCTTCTGGGTGCTCGTCGGTTTTGCTCAGTTTGTTCCCCGTTTTGTTCCCCGTGGGATCTCGGCGAGGTCGCGCTACGCGACTAACCCGTCACCAGCCGAAGAGCCGGAGGGATGGATGGCTCAGGTGGCTCAGCCGGCCCTGACGGTCCGCGGCCTCCGCCCATCGGCATCATCGCTAGCCCGAAAACGAGAGCGTCGAGGTCCTTGGAGTGGACGTGCAGCTCCCTCGCGATGTCGGCCTTGGCGATGCCCTCTCTTCGCAATGTCCCGAACACCTTGTTTAGGATTTGCGAGGTCTCGCGGTTGATTGGGTATGGCTCCTTCCTCCGATAGCCACGCTGCGAGATCTCGACGCACAGCGTGCGGTATTGCCATTCCGTCAACGCATTGAGGGTGTGCAGCCGGTGCGTAAGCGCGGCCACCGAGACCTTCCACGGTCGCTTGGCTCGGATGATGTCCTCAAGGGTCGGGAAGCGTTGTACGGAGGGCACGAGGCTGGCTGCCGGCATGAGAAATGCGGCTGCGAATCGGTTGGCCTCCTGCTCGGCCTGCTTGCCCTGCGGAAGCTCGTGATGCCAGTGCAGCACCAGATGGCCGAGCTCGTGAGCGACGTCGAATCGGCTGTGCTCACCGGACTTCTTCGTATTTAGGAAGACGAAGGGCTGTGATGAGCGCGACAGGGAAAAGGCGTCGACCTCGAGGCACTCTTGGGCGAGGGAGTAGACGCGCACCCCATGCGCCTCGAGTAGGTGGATCATGTTGGGAGTCGGCTTCTCGCCCAGATCCCACTCGGCTCGAACGACCTGCGCGGCGGTCTCCGGATCGACACCTGGGCCGAGCGTAGGGACGGCGGGCTCCGGGAGACGAAAGCGCGAAGATATCCAGTCGTGAAGCGCGAAAGCGAACGCGCCCGCCGCAAGAGCCGCGTGCCGCTGCGATGCAGTCATCGCACGAAGAGATCGAAAGCTCACAGCAGTGTCGGGCAGAGCCTCAAGGTCCTCGGCTTCAAAGAAGCTAACTGGGAAGTCGAGCACTTCAGAGAGCTGCGCGATCGTGGCTTCGCTCGGGTCGTAGTCGCCGGCCTCAAAGCCAGTCATGCTGCGCGTCGAGACGTCGATCATTTCGGCGACGCGCTTCTTGGTGAGGCCGCGTCTCTGACGTGCGAGTGCGAGGCGTGAGGGTGTGAACACGCCTGGTTAGATCCGCTCGACGGGCACGTCGATGCCAGACGTTCCCTCGTCCTCATCCTCGTCAGGGTCTTCCTGGCCCTGCGTGGCGATGGACTCGATCTCGATCGGCTCGAAAATGATGCGATCCGACCATGACACGACGCGACCCTTCTCATCCTGGCCCCTCGGGCGAGACAGCTCGTAGCGGACCTCCTCGGCGTTCGTAGCGATCAGGAGCACCCACAGGGCCTGGCGTGAGCCGCCCACTGCGACGAGCAAACCGGGCGCCGGCCATAGCGAGAGCTGTGCCGCGTTGATTTCGACCGCGAGCTTCGTCTCGGTTCCCTTCGGGTACTTGGTCTTGGGTTCAAGCACCCCGTTTCGTCCGGTGTATTCATCGCCCGTGGCGACGGTGACCGCCACCGCTCCACCCGGGCTGATGAGGCGGGAGAAGTTGTTCGCGTCGCTGGGCGTCCACTCCTGCTCGACGTGCAGCTCGCGCATGGCACGGTGGGTCTGCGCCCACTGGACGGTTCCCGGATAGCTGGGCGGATCGAACGCTGTACAGGTTCTACGTGCGACCAAGCCCCGCAAGACAGCGACCCGGATGATCGCCTCCTGCAGGCCGAGGGCGTGGAGCCCCGTGCTGCGCTCGTGCGGCTGCTCAAAGGTACGGGCTGGCTCGGCCATAAGGCAGGAACCTCCAGGTAGATAGGGCCACTTCGCGTTAAGGTATCACGAATGAGTGCGCGAAACAGGAAGTACGCCACCCCGCGCCGTCTTGCGTCTCGCTCAGAAGATCCCGTACTCACGAACAAGCCTCGGAAGCGAGTCAGTTTCAAACAGCAGAGCAAGTAGCCCTAGCTCTAGCTCCTTGCCGAGACGTGCGGCTTCACCGAAGGCGGCAGAGCCCTTGGAGGTTTCGCGGGTCACCGCGTTGAGCTCACCACGGAAGCTCTCGTCATCGAGCAGCCCGAGGAAATCATCGTAGGCCCCCAGTGCGCGGCCTCCCGGGTCGGCCGCCTGGTGATTGAGGAAGGCTGCGGCGATCCTGTCGACCGGTGGCATCTCGAGTTGAACGCGCAGGAACCCCGGCATCTCCTCCTTCCTCAGCGTGGCGCATTCGAATACCGGCAAGAGCCCTCCGGCAAACAGCACCTTGCGTGCAGTGCGAAGCTTCGCGTTGCGCAGGCCCCACTTTTCCGGCCCAACACGCTCCTTGCCCGCGAAGTCCACACACATCGTTCGCCAATAGCGGACTACGTCGTTGAGCAGGAATCGAGGCGGTCGATAGTGCTTGACGGACTGATCGAGATAGCGATCCAGGAGTTCTTGTCGCACGACGTTGTAGATGTCCTCACGAGTCGCGTACACAGACTCGAGCAGGAACAACATGCGCCGGCTGAGATTGCTGTTCAGGTCATCCTCCAGGCCGATCTTCTCGATGATCCGACGGCTGGAGACAGGCTCGCCAAAGATGCCTTGATCGCCGGGTGCGCGATCAAGGACCGCTTTGACCTCTTCTCTAGAGGGGTACACATCCTCGCGTGCGTTGCCTCTAACGAGAAGCATGAAGTCATCGTCGCTACCGCTCGTGACCTCCGAGCGGCCCCACGAGCCCATCAGCACGATCGATACATCGTCGTCGTGGACCAGCTTGGCGAGACTCATACGGCGTTCGGCAAGGCGCCTACTCGTCAACTCACGAGCCGCGAACAGATTTGGGAAGTTACGTCCACTCGCTGCTGTCAGCTGCTCGAGTGGACTCGCCATTGCTCCATCGCCGTTCAAGGACGGCGCGGCGACGCCTCAAGGATCCACGGCACGTCCAGACACCGCCCGAGCAGCGGCATGAACACCTCTTCGTGTTCCTCTGTGAGCGAGACATGGTGTAGATCGGGACCCATCGAGCTCACATGGAGGTGTCGAAGGCGCGTCCGGAACGCATCGAGCAACTCGCCACCGACCGTCAGCGTGTCATCAACCGACCAAGCGTGAGCAATGTCGAAGCAGAAGCCGGCGTCCGGCAGCTCCGCGAACCAGCGAGTCAGCTCCTCGACAGTCCGCCCATCGTCCTTACGCGCGTCCATGTTCTCAAGCACCAGCTTTCTTCCCAGGACTCGAAAATGGCGAGGGTCTTCGATGGTGTCGGGGTGTATGACGATCGCCTGAGCCCTGACCGAAAGCTCAGCGAGCGCGTTAGCGAGGTCCGACTCGGACATCGTGCGACCCTTGGACGGTCCGTGAATGCTCACGTAACGGAAGGGAAGCGGAGGATCGCTAGCTAGGAAGCTCGTCAGACCATCGATCTCGTCCTCCGATAGCGCCGACATCTCGATCGCAAAGGGCGAGAGCTCCGATGCCTGCCTGATCAAGGCCGGCCAGTCACCTCTCAGATCGCTCATGTATCCAGTCGACGCCCCCAGTGGGTGATGCGCCAACATAGGGTGGGGCTCAGCGAGAACGAGCGGAGTCATCTCTGCTCAACTTAGCGATTGGCCAAGACAGCATCCCTCCGATGGTGCGCAAGCGCACAATCTACGGGCCTGGGAGGCGAAGAACTCGACAGGGCTCACCTCGCCATGCCCCGAGATAGCGAGCCGGTCGACGAACGATCAGGCTCGGTAAACGCCTCATTGACCATCTGCACCTCGCGCTCCGAAGGCGCATAGTGCGCATAGATCTGCGTCGTCTTGCTGTCCGCATGCCCCAGGAACTCCTGGATCGTGCGCAGTGGCTGCCCGGACGCGGCCAGACGAGTAGCGAACGTATGACGCAGATCGTGGAACTTGACCTCCCGCACGCCTGCAACCCGACAGGCAGCCTTGAACCGCTTGGTGACCTTCGAGCGATCGAGCTGCGAGCCCGTCTGCGGATGCGCGAATACAAGCTCGCCGTCGCCGCGGTACTCGGTGCGCTGTGACCAGCGGTCGAGCTCCCCGGCGAGCCGATCGGCCATCGGCACCGAGCGGCGCGTGGAGAGGTCGGACTTGCCGTCGGTCGAATGCTCCCCACGCACGAACGTGTTGCGGACGCGGATGCGCTGAGCGGCCCAATCGACGTCGCGCCAGCGCAACCCGAGCAGCTCCGACTGTCGCAGGCCGGTCATCGCCGCGGCCAAGACCAGCACGCGCAGGACCGGGCCGAGCACGTCCGGCGGGGGCGGTGGCGAGGGGCCGGGCCGTCCTTTGCGGGACGGCTTTGGCTCGCGGAAGACGACTTCGTCGGGAATCGCTCGCAACACGGCGTCGAGCTCGTCGACCGTCAGGAACTGCAGATCGGGGTCAACGTCGCCCGAGCGTCGGCGACCGGGTCTCGCGGCGCGGCGCGCGGGGTTCTCACGCGACCAGCCACGCTCGATCGCGTGCTCGAGGATCGAGTGTAGGAAGCTCACGACGTTGCGGACCGTCTTTGGAGACCGCCCGTCGCCCAGCATCGCGCTCGCGACGGCTTCGACATGCGCGGTGGTCACATCGGTGATCGGCACCCCGCCGAGGCGAGGAGAGATGTGCACGCGCTGCATCGACTCGCAGTTCTCCTGATAGGACTTGCGGGCTCCTTCGAGCTTTTGCTTACGTCGCAGCGAGTCGGCGACGTCATCCACCGTCGGGGTGTCCGCCCGGCTGACCGGACGGGGAGACCGCTCCTCCTCGTCCTGAATCTTGGCGAACGCCCGCTCGGCCTGGGCACGCGTGAGACCATCGCGCCCGCCTGTAGAGCGGATCGACCCGACCTGTTGGCCGACGCGTTCGTTGGGGATGGTGGTGACGTGATGGGTGAGGATGTGGGTGGTTGACGACCGAACGACCGAAGGGTGTGT
>CAAGKR010307559.1_pt1 | contig 13663 bp, 14 predicted proteins | sample 2556971 | NCBI WGS metagenome assembly CAAGKR01 (sample SAMEA5207829, study PRJEB30636) | soil metagenome | biome: forest; feature: boreal; material: soil | place: USA | collected 2011-09 | depth 1 m | reverse complement strand
GAGGGCCGGACAACAGCAGAGCGGATCTGACGGAAGTGTGGAGCGCGGTGGAAACCGCGCTTCGCTTGCTTGTGGGGAACACGACGACAAGCGGGCAGGCCTTGATACGCGATGCCCGGGCCCGTCAGCTGCTGACCTTCGATCAGGCGAATTCACTCGTTGCCCTTCTCGCGGTGCGCGAGCAGCTCGATCGGCCCGAGTACCAGCCGACCGACGCGGACGTGAATGCGGCGCGCTCGGCGTTTCTGAAGCTCGATGCGGGGTTGATGTCGGGCGCGGGTGAGGGCGTAGTCGCGGGCGCCTCGGCGGCTCCGCAGCCGTACGCACCACAATCGTACGGGTCGCCGCCACCGCCGCGGCCGTATTCGCCCAAGGCATCATCAGCCGCGCCGGCCGCGGCGCCCATCGCCCCCCCGGTTGCGGGATTGGAGCCGATGATGCGGCCAAAGAGGTCGCGCCCGTTGATCATCGGGCTCGTCATCGCCGCGGGAGTCGTTGTTGGCTTGGCGATCGCCGGCTACTTCCTTTTTGGCCGGGGCGGCGATAGCAGCCTCCTGGCCGGCGGCATCCAGGCTTATCAGCGGGGCGACAAGGTGACCGCGTCATCCGACTTCGAGCAGGCGGCGCGCGCGAACCCGAACGACGCGATGCCGCACGTGTATCTCGCGCGCATGGCCCGTGAGGTCGGCAACTACACGGTTGCGAACCAGGAGCTCCAGCTCGCGCTCAAGGCGGAACCGGGGAATCTCACGGCCCGCAGAGAGTACGGCGCACTCTTTCTCTCGATGGGAAACTACGAACAGGCTCGCGTCTGGTACGTGCACGCCCTGGAGATCGACCAGAACGACGTCACGGCGCAGGGGTGGCTCGGATGCACGCTGATCAAGCTGGGTCGCATCGACCAGGGCATGACCTGGATCAGGCGCGCTGGGAACGGCGCGTGGTCGGCTTGCAGCACCGCGTTGCCGACGGCGCCCGGGACGATTCGCCCCTGATCCGCCCGGAAAGCGTTCGCCGGCACCAACTGGCGAACGGACTCACGGTCCTCGTACGGCGCGACGCGTCGGCGCCGGTCGTGGCGATCGTCACCTACGTCAGCGCCGGTTACTTCGACGAGACCGACGACGTCATCGGCATCGCCCACGTGCTCGAGCACATGTACTTCAAGGGCACGCCCTCGCGCGGCGTCGGTGAGATCGCGAAGGAGACCAAGGCGCTCGGCGGCTACCTGAACGCCGCGACAATCTACGACCACACGAGCTACTACACGGTGCTGCCCTCGTCGGCCTTCGCCGAGGGACTGGCGATTCAGGCCGACGCCTACGCAAGCTCGTTGATCGACAGTGACGAGCTGCGCCGCGAGCTCGAGGTGATCATCGAAGAGGCCAAGCGGAAGGCCGACAGTCCGAGCGCGGTCGCGACGGAGACGCTCTACGAGCTATTACATGATCGACATCGCATTCGCCGGTGGCGTATCGGCCGCGAGGAAGGGCTGCGCACGTTCACTGCCGACGCGGTCCGCAAGTTCTACCGGTCGTTCTACCATCCCGGAAACACCGTGCTGACGATCGTCGGCGACATTGATCCCGATCGTGCCATCGCCGAAGCCGAAGCGAAGTACGGTCCGTTGTCGCCAGGGAATGTCGAGCGTTCACGCGGTCCGCAGGAAGAGAGTCCGGTGGGCTTTCGATATCGCGAGTTGACGGGCGACATCCTGCAGACGCAGATCGCCTTCGGCTGGCGTGCGCCCGGTACGCTGCACCCCGACGCGCCGGCCCTGGATCTGTTGTCCGGGGTTTTGGCGTCGGGCCGGGCATCGCGGCTCTATCGCGCCGTCCGTGATCGCAAGCTCGCGTCGTCGATCGGCGCCTACCACTACACGCCAACCGATCTGGGTGTGTTCGTCGTCCACGGCGAGACGCGTCCGGAAACGACGGCCGATGCGATGCGCGCCGTGTGGGACCAGTTGCGGCGCGTACGCGACGGCGACATCGGCGCGCACGAGGTCGAACGCGCCAAGCGTATCTACGAGTCGCGCTGGATCCGCCAGCTCGAGGACATGGAGGGGCAGGCGAATTATCTGGCGGCCTGGCAAGCGCACGGCGATTGGAAGGTCGGCGAGCAATATCTGGAGCGGCTCATGACACGGACGCCCGCGGATCTTGCTGACGTCGCCACGCGCTGGTTGTCGCCCGAGGACGTGGGCGTGCTGCTCTACCGGCCGGCGAGCGCCCCCTCGATTGCCGCAGACCCCGGAGCAATGCGGAAGTTGTTGACCAGCGGAAGTGTCGCTCCCGTCGAACCGTCGAACCCGTACACGCCCGCGCCGCCGATCACGCCCCTTCGACCGGCGCGCGAACGATCGGCGGCGAAGGTCATCGTGTACCGCGAACCCGGCGCCGTTCCGGTACTCGTGCGGCTGAAGCCGGAGTCCCTGCTGACTTATATCAGCCTGTTCATCGTCGGTGGAGCGAGCGAAGAAAAGGAGGTGCTCGCTGGACTGACGCTGTTGATGGCTCGCACCGCTGGCCGCGCCACGGGACGTCGCAACTCGCTGCGGATCGCCGAAGAGTCGGAGATGCTCGGCGGCAGCATCTCGGCGTCGGTCGGTGGTGACAGTTTCGGGTGGACGATCTCGGTGCCGACCATTCATGCGGCGGCGGCGATCGAGCTGCTAGCAGACGTCGTCCAACGACCGTCGTTCCCGGCTGACGTGCTCGAGACGGAACGTGCCGCAGCCATCGCGGCGGTCGTCGCCACTCGCGACGACATGTACCAATATCCGATGCGTCTGGCGAATTCGGCGGCGTTCGCCGGCCATCCATACGGAGTACCCGCGGCGGGCAACGAAGAATCGCTTGTGCGGATCGGTCGCGACGACGTCGTCCGATGGCATCGCGAGAAGGTCCTACGCGGCGCGACTGTCATCGCGGTGGTGGGCGACGGAGATACCGACCACCTCGCGTCCATCGCGGCCGGCGCCTTCTCTGGCCTCGCGCATGTCGATCCGCCAAAGCTCGACAGTCCATCGTGGCCGAAGAAGGCCATCGAGATCGTCGAGCCGCGCGCGCGCGCGCAAAGCGCGGTGACGATGCTCTTTCCCGGTCCGTCTCGGCTCGACGGTGATCGGTTTGCGGCGGCGCTCATCGGCGGAATCGCGAGTGGACAGGGCGGCCGGTTCTTCGACGAGCTTCGCGAAAAGCGATCGCTCTGTTACACCGTGCACGCCTTCCCCTCGGAACGCTGGCGCGGAGGATCGTTCGTGTCGTACATCGCGACATCGCCCGACAAGGAAGAAGCGGCGCGCGCGGGACTGCTCGAGGAATTCCGAAAGCTGCGCGACGACGGAGTGACGGCCGAAGAGCTGGAGCGGGCGCAGACCTATGCCATTGGTGTACACCAGATACGCCTCCAGAGCGGAGGATCCGTGCTCGGCGAGGTCGTCGACGCGTGGATGTTCGGAAGCTTGAGCGAGCTTGATGACGTCGAGGTGCGAATTCGCGCTGTCACGCGGGACGATATCCGTCGAGTAGCGAAGCGGTATTTCGATCCGGCACGCCGAGTCGAGGGCATCGTCAGGGGCACGACGGCACCCCCGTCAGGCGTCACCCGGTAATCGACTCCTTGAGGCCCCGCACAGCGCGTCGAACGGCGCGCGCGGCAGATCGGAGTCGCCCGTTCGGCGCGCGAAGCCCCCGCGCCTGCGCGTAGTCGCTCGCCTCGTACACGACGAGCCCCTTGATCGCCGCGTGACCCGTTGCCCAGGAAAGCGTTTGCCAGATCGCCCGCTCCTGGGTGAGCTCACCCTCATTGAGCGGATATGCGCCAGCCGCAAAGACCCAATGGTCCTTCACCGTCGGCGTGGTCTTCATCCAGCGGTCGGCCGCCGGTTCGAACTTGGATGCGAGATCGTCAATGCCTGTCTTCTCCGGAAAGAGTGAGAAGCCGACGACGTCGACCGGTGAGCCGGCCTTGGCAGCCCACGCGTAGAGGAGGCTGTCCGCGGTACCGTACTGCGATACCGAGATACCGATGCGGATGTTGGGGTTCACCGCCTTCACCGCCTTCGCCGCGGCGGTGACGTACGCCTCCCAAGTCTCGACGGGGAGCTTGCCGACGATGCGCCCGCCGAGGCCAAGTGGATCTTCGGCTGGAAGGAGGATGTCGGGCTGGATCTGGCGAGCGATGTAGTCAATGGTTTTCAGCCGTTCCGCCTCGGCGAGCGGCACGTGACCGAGCTCCGGAACCAGTTTGCCTCGATAGCCGATCGCGACGATGACGGTGATGCTGTCGTCGAGTCGGTCGAGGATTCGGCCGATCGAATCCATCGCGAGCTTCGTCGCGCCCGGCGCGATCACAACTTCAACGGCGCGCACGCCCAAGGAATCGATCAAGGCGAGATCATTCGCTACGACGGCGCCGGAAGGCACGGCGGCGATGTCGGGAAAAACCTTCAAGCCGACACGGAAGTCGCCGGCCGGGCGCTCGTGAATCTGATCGGACGCATGCTGGCGCAATGACGCGTTCGATGGAAATGCCGTCTGAATCACCCCGAGCACGACGAATAGCACCACCCACACAACCGCGAGGGTCGAGACGAACGCGCGAAAGGCCGCCGTCGTTCGACGTAGCGCCGGAAACGCAGGCGAGATCATCGGAATCAGGAGGAAAAACGGTGTCGTAACCGCAATCGGCGAAAAAATGATCGAGGAGAGAGTGCTCGACTGGGCCGTGAGCAAGCCGGCGAGCGCATTCGCGATGGATGAGCCGTGCGCGACGCCGATGCGTATGATCTCAACGATGGCGAGGACGACGTCGTACACGACGATCGGTACGCCCCACAACGGATTCACCAACCGGCGCGAAATCGCGTACGTCGCCTGGATCGCGATGAGGACGACGACCAGCGGCCAGATCCAGTCGACGCCGACGACCGCGCGGCCGGTGATGAAGGTCGACGTTGCGATTCGCACCAGAACCGCTGGCAGCAGCAGAAGTCCCGCCATGCCGGTGACGGCCGCGAACGGACGCGACGCCTGCGTGAGCTGCGCGATCCGGCCGGCCAGCACCACGTCCCAGATGAGAATGATCAGCGACAGCGCGAGATACGCCGCCGGGAACCAGGTCGTCATCCGCGCTTGCGCGAATCGGCGTGAACCTTGGTCGGGTTCAGGCGACGGGTGAACACGTCGAGAGCTTTGCTGAGGTCATGCGAAGCGGGGGCGAAGAAGTCGAGCACCAGGAGCCCTCGATCCGGCAAGGCATGGACCACCAGATGCGACTCGTCGAGCAGGAGGGCGACGTCGCACGCGCCGTCGGGTCGGCGACGCACGGCCGGGATGCCCAGGGAGTTGAATCCCGCCGCGCCGGCGGCCGCAATGAGAAGGCCGCCGAGCACCTCCGCATCACGGAGCTGTTCGACGGGCACCCCGTTCAAATCGGCCGAAACCCGTGTGTGCTGTGTCAACCCTTCATCGCTCGCGCTTCTCTCGTCGCTGTCGCTCCTCGTGACATGCCTCAGGGCAAGCTCCTCAGAACATCGACATCGCGAGGAAAGACCGCAGCGAGTCGTTCGTGCTCCGCAGGCGGACCGAGAGGAGGCGGACGCAAGCCCACAACACCTTGTACGCGAGCTCACGGTTGAAGTCGAGGAGGATCTCGAAGTCGGGGCGCGAAATCGTCAGCGTCTTGGTGCCGCCGTTGGAGATCGCGTCAGTTGACCGCTCGGAACGATCGAAGACGGCCATTTCGCCGAACAGGGTGCCGGTCTTCAGCACGGCGAGCGCCTCTTCGCCGCTGCCGGGCACGTTGCGGCTGATGCGGACCTCGCCCTCAACCACGAGGTAGAGGCGATTGCCGCTCTCACCCTCGCGGAATATGTACTCCCCGGACACGAAATCTTCCGGCTTGCACACCTCGGCGACCTGCTGGATCTCATCGTCGTCGAGGTCCTTGAAGATCGCCACGCCGCGCAGGAGTTCCTTGACGTCCGCCATCCCTCGCCTCGTGTCCTTTGTCTGGTCGAATGGCCAAGCTACCGGCGGCCAAGTCCGGGGGCAAGCATGGGCTCCGTTAACTTTCCCTCTATGACGGTGCGTTCGAACCTACGTTCGATTCCGAACATCGTGTCGTTGTCACGAGTCGTCCTCGCCGTCGCGTTCGTCTTGGACCATGACGCCAACGCGCGTCTCGGGATCGTGCTCGCCGCCGCGGCGACCGACATGCTCGACGGATGGCTGGCGCGACGGGCCGGGCTGGTCTCGCACTTCGGCGCGCTGGTCGATCCCTTCGCCGATCGGGTATTCGTTCTCGTCGCCGTCTCGACGTTCGTGTACGAGGGCACGCTATCGACGCTGCAATACTTCATCATGATCTCCCGCGATCTGATGACGGCGATGGGCTTCCTCGTCGCGCGGGGCGTCTCGTGGCTCCAGCCGGTCGAGTTCCGCGCCCGCCCCTCGGGGAAGGTGGTGACGGCTCTCCAGATGATCGCGTTCGTCGCGTTGCTCCGTAGGCCGGAGGCCGCGGGACCAATGATATGGGCTGTCGGGATCGCCTCGCTCTATTCGATCGTGGACTACACCTGGGCGCTGTGGCGGGCCAGGGTACAGTGATCCCGCGAACCACAAGACGAACTGCCGTGACGGTCGCGCTGATCGTTGGCGCCGGGCGGCTCGCGGCGCAGGGTCCACCGATGACCAAGGAGCTGCGGATCGACGGACTGATGTCTGGCAGCACGGCGATCGAGCTGGGCGCAAGCGTGATCGTCCCCGCGGGTGTCTACGCGCGCACTGCATTCACAGCGGCGACAGGAGTGACGCGGCGCGCCGCCGCGACCGAGTCGGCGACGCGGTTCGAGGTGGTGTCACGCTTTCTGCTCGACCCCTTTCGCGAGTCGCCATATGGCCTGTCGATCGGCGGCGGCTTAGGCGTAACCAACGCCGCCGGCGGCCCCCACTGGCGGCCGTACCTGGCGTTCCTGTTCGACTTCGAGCTCGAGCGCGCTAGCGGGGTGACCCCGGCGATTCAGCTTGGGCTCGGCGGAGGCGCGCGATTGGGGGTCGTTCTACGGTCGGGAATCGACGGCTCGCGCTGAGGCCTGGTCAGGCCGCGGACGCGTCGTCTTTCTTTTTCGGGGGCTGAGCGAATCGCTCGCCCAAAGTCCGAAGCTGATTGACCTGATCTTCGCCGAGCTCGTGGTAGCGCTCGGTGAAGTACGGCATTGTTTCGTTGAACCAGGCGACCTGATCTTCGTGATCGGCGCCGACTACGCCACACCGCATAATATGCTGAAAGAGCTCGTCACGAGCCTCTTCGAAAGCGCTTGGGGTGTTCGGGGTCTTCGTTGGACGGATGTTCTTCTTGGCCATGCTCTGGGAGACGGGATAATAGACTGCAAAATCTAATCAAAAGAAGCGTTTGGCGCCTATACAACTGCGGCGGCGCCGATGGATTCGAGAATGATGTTGGAGAGCGCGGCCGGCGCGTCCTCCGGGACGAGCCGGGCGGCGCTGGGGATCCGGATCAGGCGGGCTCCGGGCATCATTCCGGCGAGGCGTTCCGGGAGCTTCGGGTTGACCCATCGGTCCTGATCGCCCCAGACAATGAGAGCCGGCTGCTGGAGTTGCTCGAGCGCGACCTCCCGCATGTCGTCGCCGTCGATGGATCGGCCGAGCATGAGCAGGTGCTCGAGCCCGTCGCGTCCGACGTACGGCGCCAGATAGCGGGCGATCAGCGCGTCGGGCATGGATTCGGGGCGCGCGACGCTACCCTTGAGTAACTCGGTCATGAGCGGGGCCGCGCCCAGCACGCCATGAGACACTCGGAACGCAAAGCGAGCCGTGTTCCGATGGAGCGTTTTCACGTCGTTGGCGGGGATGTCGTCGAGCGCGATCGGATTGACGAGGACCAGCCGGTCGACGCGGTCGGGCCTGGTCGCGGCCAAGTGGAGCGCCACCGCTCCGCCCAGGTCTACGCCCACGATGGTCGCCTTCGGGAGGCGTAGAGCCGTCAACGCGCGGTCGAGGTAGTCGCTTTGGGCCGCGATGCCGAATGGCGCGTCGAACGGTCTATCTGACTCGCCGTAGCCAAACATGTCGATGGCAAAAGCCGTTCGATTGGCTATGGCGATCTCCGGTCCGATGTTGCGCCAGAGAAAGGCGCAGGTGCCGAAGCCATGCACGAGCACGACGGGAGCGCCGCCATGGCCATAGCGTTCGACGTGCATCGACCCGGGACCTACAGGGATGCGGAGCAGATCTGCGTCGATGGGGGTACTCCGATTGGGTTCGAGTGAGCCAAGTACAGGGAAATCCTATTCGCGTTTCGTGCCACGAGATTAGCTTTTCCCGAGCAGCGCAGCGGCATTATGAGGAGTATCCGGATGTCGGACGAAACGTATGACCAGGAACGGGCGCGCAACCTCGAAGGATTGTTGCGAGCCCTCAGCGAGCGGATCCGTGAGCTGGACCAGCGCGGAGCGCTCCTCTTTAATGCCACCGAGCTCATGGGACTCGTCGGCGACGTGAAGAGCGAGTTGTTTCACTACGAAGTTCGCGCCACGTACGACACGCCGGAGGTCGCCGACAGCCGGCGGATCGTTCAGGACGCCAAACGGGAATCAGAAAACACATGGCAGAAAAGCGAGTGGCACCGGGACGAAGAAACGCCGCCGGAGTGGTGAAGTCGTCCCAGTCGGGATCGAAAAAAGGCTTCTACATCCTGATCGTGCTGGTCGCCGTCGCGGGCATCGCCGCGCTGTCATACCTGAGTAGCCGGAGCAAGGCGAGCTCGGTAATCACGATCGATCCCAACCTTCCGCCGGTCACCTCGCAGGGATACGTGATGGGAAGCCCGACAGCACCACTCGAAGTGATCGAGTTCGGCGACTTCGAGTGCCCCGCATGCAACCAGTTCGCGGAACTCACCGAACCGGACGTTCGTGCGCAGTTCATCAACACCGGAAAGATCCGGTTCCGCTTTATCGATTTTCCGATCTTGAACGCGCACCGCAATACGCTCAACGCCTCCGTCGCGGCGGCCTGCGCCGACGAGCAGGGGCAGTTCTGGGCGCTGCACGACATCCTGTACGCCAAACAGGATGAGTGGAACGGCGAGGCGACGAGCAACCCCGACAAGGTCATCAAGGGCTTCGCTCACACGATCCCGGGGCTCGACGCGTCGAAGTTCGATGAGTGCGTTGATGCACGAAGGACGCTGCCGAAGGTGCAATCGCATCTGAAAATCGCGATGGACCGCATGATCCCTTCGACGCCGACGTTCATCATTGGGTCGCAGCAGCTCTCTCTGCCCGGCATCGACCAGTTCAAGCAGGCGGTGGATCAAGCGCTTGCCGCGCTTGATTCGACAGCGAAGGCAACGAGCTCGAAAACCGCTGGCGTGCCGATCAAGAAACGATGACGCGCCGGATGTGGATGGCGGCGCTCGCCCTCGTCGGGTTGTTCATCGCCACCTACTTGGCGCTCTATCATTACGGATACATCGGCCAGCTCACCTGCTCGGCAACGCACGGGTGTGAGACTGTTCAGACGAGCCGGTGGGCGAAGCAGCTCGGACTGCCGGTGGCGACGTGGGGCGTCGGCTACTACGCCCTCGTCTTCGCATTGACGATCGTTGGTATTCAGGATCGCTTCGCCGAATCCCGGCTACTGTCGCTGGCGCTGATGGCGCTGACGGGTTGGGGCGCGGTCTTTTCCGCCTGGCTGACGTACCTCGAGGGCTTCTCGATCAAGGCGTGGTGCCAGTGGTGCGTCGGGTCGGCGATCATCGCCTTCCTGCTGTTCGCCGTCAGCCTGATCGACTGGCGGCGAACGCGCGTCACTACGCCTGCTTGACCCCGCGCTGACGCCCCTGCGACGCGTCGTTGAGACGCAGCTTGGGTCGCTCGTCTTCGGGAGCGGCGTCGGCCCCGCCTTCGTCGCCTTCAACCGCGCGGCGACGATAGGGTACGAGGTCCGTGCCGAGGATGACCAGCGTGCGCGTCGCGACGACGCTCGCCAACGGCTCGGGGATCGACATCTCGCGCACGTAGGTGTCGATTGCGCGGTCGAAGCTCAGATCTTCGGCGAGCGTGTCGACGAACATCAGGGCATTATCGACGTGGGCACGGACGATCGATTCCTCGGCGCGAGCCTGTGCGAGGCGCAGGCGCTGTTCCGCGGCCGGCTCGAGCTTCCGGCGGAAGATCCGCTCGGGGAAAAGGCGTCTCAGAAAGCGAAGCATGGATTGGGGGTGCTGGTCGACCTATTCTTTGCACGCACTGGGCCAGCGGGGGAGGTCCCTCGCTAACGCTCGGGATAAACCATCCGTAGTTAGCCTGTGAGGGCGGAACCGCGCGGAAGCGATTGGGTAGGTTGACCGTATACGCGTCAAACAGGCTTTAGCGCCATTCTGGCGGGAGAACCATGAACAGCTTTCGTCGCAGTCGACGGCTCATCGGACATGTCGCGCTTGCCACGGTTGGAGTTGCCGGGGTGATCGCGGCCGTTCAGGCGCCATTCACCGTGAAGGGCGTGACGTACCGTGTCAAAGTGGAGACGCGGATGCCGAATTTCAGCTTTGGCGGCGGCAACGTTGATGTTGGCGGTGGTGGCGGCGGTGGCGGATTCGGAGGGGGTATCGGCCAGCTGGTTCGCGTCGAGCTCGCCAGCAACCGAGCGAAGGTCGAATTCCAAGTCGGCAATCCGCCGGGCTCGAGCATGACCGACTACTACGTCATCCTGCTGGATTCGAACAAAGTGTACCGCGTGAGTCCCGACGCGCAGACTTTTTCTGACGCGACTTTGGCGCCGAATGCTGGCGGTCGTGGTGGTCGCGGCGGTGGCGGCGGCGCGGGCGGCTTCGGCGGTGCTGGTGGTGGCGGAAATCGTGGCGGCCGCGGCGGGAACAACAACGCCGGCGACAACAACGCCAACGGGCGCGGTGGTCGTGGCGGCGGCGGCGGCGGCATCAACCCGATGACCGTGCTCACCGATGCTGTGATCACCGATATGAAGACGAACGTCGAGGATCTCGGCGCGGGCGACGTCATCGAGACACGACCGACGAAGCACTACAAGATCACGTTGGATTACGGCTTCAAGCTGTATGGTCAGCCGCGCCAGGGAAAAACTGTCACTGAGATCTGGACGGTGGATTTTCCCCAGCGCGTCGTCAATCCGTTCGAGGCCACCACGGCCGCCGGCGACTCAGGCACGATGGCTGATGTCACCCGTCGATTGATTGCCGAAGCGAAAACGATTCCGGGCACGCAGGTGAAGGTCGTGACGACGCAGACGGTGCCGGTGAGCGCGGTCGGCGGCGATCAGGTCGAAGTGACCGGCGCGGGCGCGGTGCCACAGACGGTGAACATCGTCCGTACGACGACCATCACTGCGCTCAAGGAAGCCGATGTGGATGAAACTGACCTGCAGGTGCCGGTGGGATATAAGAAGGTCGCGAGCTTTGGACGAGGCGGCCAATAGCTCACGACTCCTGCGCTTCGTATTGGTCTTTCAACGCCGCCACCACGTTCGGATCAGCTAACGTCGTCGTATCGCCGAGCGCGCGCCCTTCAGCAATGTCCCGCAGGAGGCGCCGCATGATCTTGCCCGACCGTGTCTTGGGAAGATCGGCGGAGAAGAGAATATCGTCCGGCTTCGCGATCGCTCCGATTTTCTCGGCGACGAAATTGCGCAACTCATCGCGAAGCTCGGCGCTATGCTTGAATCCTTCGCGCAGCGTGACGAAGGCGGCGATCGCCTGACCCTTCAACTCGTGCGCTTTGCCAACGACCGCCGCTTCGGCGACGGCGGGATGCTCGACGAGTGCCGATTCCACTTCCATCGTGCCGATGCGATGGCCGGCGACGTTGAGCACGTCGTCGACGCGGCCGAGGATCCAGTAGTAGCCGTCGTCGTCGCGCTTGGCGCCGTCGCCCGGGAAATAGAGATCGGGACGGCCCGGCCACTTCGTGAAATAGGTCTCCACGTACCGCGCGTCGTCGCCCCAGATCGTGCGCAGCATGGAGGGCCAGGGCTTGGTGAGCGCGAGCAACCCGCCGCCGACCTTGATCTCCTTTCCCTTGGCGTCGAGCAACGCGGCGTCGAATCCGGGAAGCGGCGTGGTCGTGCTGCCGGGCTTCGTTTCCGTCAGTCCAGGCAACGGCGAGATGACGATTGACCCCGTCTCCGTCTGCCACCATGTGTCCACGATCGGACAGCGGTTCCCTCCAATCTTCTCGCGATACCACATCCACGCTTCCGGATTGATCGGCTCACCGACGGAGCCGAGCAATCGGAGCCGGGTTAGGTCGTGTTTCGCCGGCCAGTGGTCGCCCCACTTCATGAACGCACGAATCGCGGTCGGCGCGGTGTAGAGAATGGTGACGCCATTCCGCTCGCAGATCGACCAGAAACGATCACGCTCCGGCCAGTCAGGCGCGCCTTCGTACATCATGCACGTCGCGCCGTTCGCGAGCGGACCATAGACGAGGTACGAATGTCCGGTCACCCAGCCGACGTCGGCGGTGCACCAGAACACGTCATCCTCCTTGAGATCGAACACGAGCTTCATCGTCGTCGTCACGCCGACGAGGTAGCCGGCGGTGGTGTGCACGATGCCCTTCGGCTTTCCCGTCGTGCCCGACGTGTAGAGGATGTACAGCACATCCTCAGCATCCATCTTCTCCGGTTCGGCCTTGGGTGACGCGTCGGCCATCAACCGATGCCACCAGTGGTCGCGACCTTCCTTCATCGTGGCGAACGCCTCGTCACCGGACCCGCCCGACCGTCGCTGGACCACGATCACGTGCTTGATCGACGGCGTGTCCTCGAGTGCCTTGTCGGCATTTCGCTTAAGGGGAATCACGGCGCCGCGACGGTATCCGCCATCGGCGGTGATCAGCACTTTGCACTGCGAGTCGTTGATGCGATCGCGAAGTGAGTCGGGAGAGAAGCCGCCGAAGACGACAGAGTGGATCGCCCCGATGCGCGTGCATGCGAGCATCGCGATCGCGACTTCGGGAATGAGCGGCATATAGATCGCGACGCGATCGCCGCGCCTCACGCTCAGTGATCGCAGGACGTTCGCGAACTTCTGGACCTCGACGTACAAGTCCCAGTAGGTCAGCGTCCGCCGGTCGCCAGGCTCGCCTTCCCAGATCAGCGCCGCCTTGTTTCGGCGCGACGTCTCAATGTGCCGGTCGACGCAATTCACCGAGACGTTGATCTGTCCGCCGGTGAACCACTTCGCGTGTGGCGGAGTCCATTCGAGGACCTTGTCCCACTTCTTGAACCAGTCGAGCTCTTCGGCCTCCGCGGCCCAGAAGGCTTCGGGATCCTTGGTGGCTCGTGCGTGCAGGCTCGTGTTGGAAACGTGGGCGTTTTTCGCGAACTCCGGTGGCGGAGGGAATTTGCGGTTTTCGGTAAGAAGGGCGTCGATCTCGTTGCGTTCGGCGGCCATGGGATTGTCGCGGGAAGAAGCTGACTAGCTGGCTAGAGACCCCTCGCTTTGCTCAGGGAAGCTAGTTAACAAGACACCCAGCTAAAGAGCCAGGCCATGCGCCGGCTTATGCTGAAAGCTCTTGTCTAGTGAGCTAGTGAGCTAGTGAGCTAGTGAGCTAGTGAGCTAGTGAGCTAGTGAGCTAGTGAGCTAGTGAGCTAGT
>CAAGKR010204775.1_pt1 | contig 13668 bp, 8 predicted proteins | sample 2556971 | NCBI WGS metagenome assembly CAAGKR01 (sample SAMEA5207829, study PRJEB30636) | soil metagenome | biome: forest; feature: boreal; material: soil | place: USA | collected 2011-09 | depth 1 m | reverse complement strand
GGCCGATCGTCTTCCCGATGTCGAGGCGAAGCAGCGTTCCATACGGGCCGACGGTCTGTCCTGCGATGCCGACACCCTGAAACGGCTCCATGTGATAGCCGGCGAGTTTGTCGTCCAGCAGCCCGTGGTCATAGAACGCCTCGAGCCGGAACTGGTCGGAGAAGACGAATCCGTACGACAGATGGCCGATGATCGCCTTCTCCGCGCGGACGGATCCCGATCGAATTCCGTGGATGCGCTGGGAGCCGAAGAATCCGAGCTCGTACTTCGAGAATCGGTCGAGGCGCTGCCCGTCGAGATAGTTGAGGTCGACGCCGATGCGCTGAAACTTCGGAAGATAGAAGCTCTTGGCGAGTGAAGCGCCGAAATCGGTGAAGCTCTTCTGGTTCGGGTTGTACTCCGAGAGGATGCCCCATGGTTTCCACGAGGTGCGCCGGTTGTACTCGTAGAAGCCGTCGACGGTGTAGCCCCAGCGCGCGTACTGCGCCTCGAGCGACGGTGTAATCACAAACGTGTCGCTCGGCACGGCGAACGACGCCGCCGTGTCTTGCGCGCGTTGATACGTGACGTGCGAGACTCCGAGCGAGACATCGATCTTGCCGAAATTGAGAAAGGGATGGCCGGCGCGCAGCGTCAGGTTCGTCGGGAGAGACTTGACCGCTTCGCCCTTCTGTTCGAGACCGGCGCGGTACATGGCGTTCGTGGTGGGCACCGCGATGCCGAAGAAGTCGGCGCCGAGGTTCGTGCGCGTGTTCGCGACATTCGGATTGGTGGCGTTCGCAGCGATGATCACGCCGGCAAAGAAGACGTTCGTCTGAATTCCGCGTTTGCCGAGGTCGAAGTTGAAGTAGTCGATGCCGCCGAGGGGCAGGACGGGGTAGTCGAGACCGGCATCGTGATGGACGCCGCCGAGCATGAAGGTGCGTGCAGTGTCGAAACCCTCTTTCACTACGCGTTCCGAACCACGCTTCTCCAGATAGCGCAGTCCCGCCTCGGTGTCGCGCACCATGCGAGCGTCGGAAGCGGCGTCGACCTGATGCCGCTGCTCGAAGTCGCTGGGATCGATCCGAAAGTCGCTGAACGTCGTCTCCCGCAGAATGACGCTGGCTCGTCCGGCGGCTGAGATCACCTGCTGTGCGCCGACGTTGATCGGCAACCAGACGATCTCGCGCGGATCGGTCTTCGCGACATCGGCGGAGGTCAGGGCCGCGTGCGTGGCGCGGGCGAAAGGCTGGAAGTCGACACGCTCCTCATTCGAGAGGATTTCACCCGTCAGATTGAGCTGGATCATGGAGATGCGGATGCGTGCCCAGGTGTGCGTGTCGATCCAAACCGTGCCGCGGTAGAGCGGCAGGGCGGCGGGCGCGTTGGGCGGCGGCTCGAAGCGCACTTCGTAGACGTGATAGCCGTTCAGATCCGTCTCTCGAACGAGCTGATAGCGATATTCGTTTGTGAGATGGATGTCGAGAGGAAGCTGCGTCACTTTCTCCGGCTGAATCAGGGGCAGCTCCGGGATGCGTCCGTACTTCCACTTCACGCCGTTGATGTAGAAGTCCTGCCACACCCAGTCGGCGCGTGCGTGCGGATCGGAGAAGTAATCGCCGGCGATCGTCGCTTCGATTGCTTCTCCGCCCTCGAGAGTGAAGCGAAGCTTCGTGGCGTTGCGGGCGATGTATCGCGGCTGGATGCTCTCCTGATACGCGCGATACGACTGATGATTGCGGATGATCTCTTCGACGCTGATGCCGCGCTGCGTCTGGACGCTGATCGCTTCCTTCGTCACTTCCGGTTTCTCGGTGTGATCGAGCGTGAGAAGGAACGGCGCCTTGACGGGCTGCACGCCGATGAGGAAGTGGCCACCCTTGCGGCCGACGTCCGTGATGTCGCGATCGCCGGCAGCATCGACGCGCCGCGGCCGCGTGTAAAGATCGCTGGCCAGTGAGGCGATGGATGCCGCGTTTGTCTCTCCGCGCGGAACGACGATCGTGCGAAGGTCCTCTCCACGGACGAAGGTCAGCACCGGCATGTCGACTTTGTTTCCCTTGGCGTCGAGCACGTTCGTCTTCGATGTGGAGTCGAACGCGTAGTCGCCGGCTAGAGCGCGATTGAAGTTTGCCAGCGCTGCCAGATCATCGGGTGCGGTCTGCGTTTGGTAAGCTCGAGTGGCGCCATCGGCCAGCACGCGCGCCAGGTCGTAGAACGAATTCGGTGACTGCGGCTGCACCAGCGCGAAGATTTTCTTCGCCGGATCTTTCTCCACGATCCACGCCGCCGTCTTGCTCACCTGTGCGGCATCGACGAGGAGTACGTCGACATAGGAGAACGCGCCGGTGTCGTAGAGCTTCGACAGATCGTCGATACTCATCGGCGGCAGGATGACGCGCGTTGCGACATTCAGGCCCTGAGCGTTGACGGCAAGCTGCTTGATGGCGTAGCCGGAGAGTGTCGCGTCGGCCCCATCCACTGCCGCGCCGAGAAGCTCGAACGGCCCGTGCAGGCGCGCCCACTCCACGATCGTCTTCGTGTGAGACTCCACGTCGAGCAGAGGATCCTTGTCACGATCGACCGCATATCGGACGATCAGCGCCAGTTTCTTGCGCTGTTCGGGCGAGAGTGCGTCAATCGACGCGCTGACGGTCGGGAAGTCATCCTGCCGGATCTGGAGCAGGAGCGGGATCGGGGAGGGGGGGACCTGTTGCAGGTCGGCGACAGCTCCCACGCAGAGCGTGCATTCGTTCGGTGTGCTTGCAGCAAAAACGGAGAGGATGGAAATTTGCAGAGCAAATGCAACGAACGCGAATTTCTTCATTCTGACCTCGTGGACGATGGCGTAACGCGCCGTCATTAACGCCGCCCGCGGAGCCGAAATTGCCGGAACTAAAGGGAACAATGTTTCTCAATGAGTCGTCGGGAGCAAGATTGCCCCGCAACGAGCGCTCCGCGCTCGAGGATTCCGCCCGCGACGGCGGCCTGGAAGTCATTCGGCTCACACGTGACCTCGATGTCGCCGGCATCGTCCAGCAGCACATCCAGCGCGGGCGCGGCCTCTTCGTCGCTGCCGGCGGGGACGGCACGATCAACAGTGTCATTCAGGCACTCGTCAACACGGACGCGGTCCTCGGCGTCATCCCCGTCGGAACGTTCAATCACTTCGCCCGCGATCTCGGACTGCCGCTCGACTGGCGGAATGCGCTCGAGGTCGCGATCTCGGGGACCACTCGTCAGGTTGACGCCGCTCGCGTCAACGAACGCTTCTTCGTCAACAACGTTTCAATGGGCCTCTATCCCGAGCTCGTGGCGCGACGAGAGGAGAAGGGGCGCGACTACCCACGATGGAAGGCGCGTGGATACGCGGTCATCGCCACGCTTCAGAAGTACCCGCACGTCACCGTCACCGTGGAGACCGAGCACCATCAGGAAGTGATCCGTACGCACGTCCTGATGGTCTCCAACAACTCCTACGATCTGTCACGGATCGGCATTCAGGCGCCACGAAGCACATTGGAAGAGGGGCGACTGACAATCTATTGGCTGCCGCACCTGCCGCGTCTCGCACTCATGCGCTTCGTCGCGCACTTCCTGGCCGGACGTGTGAGGGAGGCGCCGGGATTTCGTTCGTTCCGCACGATGCGCGCAAAGATGCAGTCGCCCCGTCCGCGCCTTCAGCTCGGCATCGACGGTGAAGTCTTCACGATGGACACGCCACTCATCATCACCATCGTTCCGAAGTCGCTGCTGGTCCGCGTACCGCGGGACGTATAATCCGCTGCTTTTATGCGGATCAAGGAACTGCCGCAGCACATCGGCGAGAAGGTGGTCGTGAACGGCTGGCTGTACAACAAGCGCAGCTCGGGAAAGCTGCAGTTTCCGATCATCCGCGACGGCAGCGGCTATCTGCAGTGCGTCGTCTTCAGGAAGGAAGTCAGCGAGGAGACGTGGAAGGCGGTGGAAGAGGTGACGCAGGAGTCGAGCTTGCGCGTCACCGGGACCGTACGTGCCGAGGAGCGGGCGCCGGGCGGCGTGGAGGTGGGCGTCGAGTCATTCGAAGTGCTCGACCTCACGCAGGACTATCCGATCACGCCGAAAGAGCATGGCACCGCGTTCCTGATGGATTTGCGGCACCTCTGGCTGCGCTCCTCAAAACAACACGCCGTTCTCCGCATCCGCAATGAGCTGGAGAAAGCAATTCGCGATTTTTTTTACGATCGCGATTTCGTGCTCATCGACTCGCCGATTCTCACGGCGAACGCGGCCGAGGGGACGTCTACGCTTTTCGAGACCGACTACTTCGGCGAGAAAGCGTACCTTTCGCAGTCCGGACAGCTCTATCTCGAGCCCGCGGCCGCAGCTTTCGGCCGCGTGTATTGCTTCGGGCCGACATTTCGCGCGGAGAAATCGAAGACGCGCCGGCATCTGATGGAGTTCTGGATGGTCGAGCCCGAGGTGGCGTTTCTCGAGTTCGATGGATTGCAGGATCTCGCCGAGGAATTCATCGAGTCCATCGTCGGACGCGCGCTCGATCGCTGCCAGGAGGAACTGAAGGCAGTGGAGCGCGATGTCTCGAAGCTGGAGAACGCCAAGCGACCGTTTCCCCGCATCACCTATCGCCAGGCGATCGAGCTGCTCGCCAGTCAAGGGATGTCCGTCAAATTCGGCGACGACTTCGGTGGCGACGAAGAGACGGTGATCGCGAATTCATTCGATCGCCCGGTCATGATCTCGCGCTACCCGGCGGCGATCAAAGCGTTCTACATGCAGCCCGATCCAAAAGATCCGAGCGTCGTGCTCGGTCTCGACATGATCGCGCCGGAAGGCTATGGCGAGATCATCGGTGGCTCGCAGCGCATCCACGATCACGATCTGCTGCTGGAGCGGATCCGCCAGCACAATCTTCCGGTCGAGGCATTCCAGTGGTACCTCGACATCCGCAAGTACGGAACGTTTCCGCACTCCGGTTTCGGCATGGGCCTCGAGCGTGTCGTCGCGTGGGTGTCGGGCGTATCGCATCTGCGGGAGACGATTCCGTATCCGCGAATGTTGAATCGAATCTATCCGTAGCGCGCGATGAGCGAAAACCTCCGCATCATCCCCCTCGGCGGTCTCGGCGAGATCGGGATGAATCTCATGGTCTACGAGTACGGCGACGCAGCGATCGTTGTCGACTGCGGAATGATGTTTCCCGATGCCGCCACGCTGGGCGTCGACGTCATCGTTCCGGACATGACCTATCTGTTCGAGAACGCCCAGCGGCTGAAGGCGATTTTCCTGACGCACGGTCATGAGGATCACATCGGCGCGGTTCCGTTTCTCGTCGAGCGGGCGCCAGTGCCGATCTACGGCATGCCGCTCACGCTCGGCTTTGTCCGCGACAAGTTCGAAGAATTCGGGATCGACAACGTCGAGCTGCGCGGGATCGCGCCCCGCCAAGTCATCGAGAGCGGTCCTTTTCGCGTCGAAGCGATCCGCGTGACGCACTCCATCATCGATGCCCTGGCGTTCGCCATTCGCACGCCGATCGGAACGATCATCCACACCGGCGACTTCAAAGTCGATCACACGCCGATCGACGGCAAGACGACCGACCTGGCCCGCCTGGCCCAGTACGGCGAAGAGGGCGTGCTCCTTCTCCTGAGTGACTCCACAAATGCGCTCGTGCCGGGTCACTGCGCCTCGGAGCGCAGCGTGGGCAGCGCGCTGGAGCGCGTCTTCGCCAATGCCCGCGGTCGCGTGGTCGTGACGACGTTCGCCTCACACATTCATCGCGTGCAGCAGGTGATCGATCTCGCGGCGAAGTACAACCGGCGGATCTCGATCCTCGGCCGATCGCTCGTCGACAACATCGAGACGGCGGAGCGCCTCGGTTACATCCGCGTCCCGCGCGAGGTGCGCGGTGACGACGCCAGCGTCATCCTGACCACGGGAACACAGGGCGAGCCGGGATCGGCGCTTTCGCGCATGTCGATCGGCGAGCATCGCGAGGTGGAAATCGGCCGCGGCGATACCGTCGTCATCTCCGCGCGTACGATTCCCGGCAACGAGCGCGCCATCTCCCACATGATCGACAACCTCTATCGCCGCGGAGCGGAAGTGGTGTCGTGGGACACCGACGCCGTGCACGTGTCGGGGCATGGGTGCCAGGAAGAACTCAAGCTGATGATCGGCATCACGCGGCCGAAGTTCTTCATCCCGATTCATGGAACGCTGCGGCACATGGTCCATCACGCCCGGTTAGCGGAGAGCGTCGGCGTGCCGCGCGGAATCGTGATGACAAACGGGCAGGTAGCGGAGACGGATGGACACGAACTCCGCGTGCTCGAAGATCGCGTCGCGTACGGCAAAGTGTTCATCGATGCCGAGGCCGAGGAAGTGCCGGAGGTGGTCGTACGCGATCGGCAGCATCTGGCCGAGGATGGGTTCGTCATCGTGGTCGCGGCGATCGACAGTGCCGGCAAGCTCGTCCGCGATCCGGAGATCATCACCCGCGGTCTCGTGCACGTCGACGCGAATCAGGAAATGCTGGACGAGGTCCGCGGCCTGCTGATTGGCATGCTTGCGGGAACACGGACGGAGAAGCTGCGCGACTCCGACGTACTGCAGGAGTCGATGCGAGCGCTACTGAAGCGATATTTTCGCAAGCGGATGGGACGGCGGCCGATGATTCTGCCGGTGATCTGGGAAATGTAAGAGAAGAAGTTCGAAGTTCGAAGCTCGAATGGAGAATGAAGAATTCTTAATTCGTCATTCGCACTTCGAACTTCGAACTTTCTGTCAAAGGAATCCGATGTCAATTCTTCACGCAATCGTTCTTGGCCTCGTTCAGGGCCTTACCGAATTCATTCCCGTTTCCTCGACGGCGCATCTCGAGATCATTCCCGCCCTTCTCGGATGGGGTGATCCGGGTGCGGCGGTGTCTGCGGTCGTGCAGTTCGGCACGTGGATCGCCGCTCTGATTTATTTTGCGCGCGACATCATTCGTCTCATCGCCGGTTTTTTCCGCGGACTGATGACGCGGCGGATTCTCTCCGACACAGACTCGCGCGAGGCGTGGCTCGTCATCATCGGCACGATCCCCATCGTCATCCTCGGACTCGCGCTGAAGAAGTACATCGAGTCGACATTTCGCAGTCTGTGGGTCGTGACGACGATGGTGATCGTTGTGGCGATTCTGCTGGAACTGGCGGAGATGTACGCCCGACGCCGGCAACTCCGCAATTTTGAACAGCTTCGTGTGGGGGATGCGGTGGCCGTCGGGTTCGGACAATGTCTGGCGCTGATTCCCGGCTCCTCGCGAAGTGGATCGACGATCATGGCCGCGCTCTTCCGCGGCATCGACCGTCCGACGGCAGCGCGATACTCGTTTCTGCTCAGTCTTCCCGCCGTCGGCGCCGCCGGATTTCTGGAGCTCTTCAAAGAGAGGCATCAGCTCGCCTCGCTCGGATGGACGTCGATCATCATCTCGATCGTCGTGGCGTTCGTTTCGGGTTACGCGTCGATCTGGTTTCTGATCCGTTACCTCCGGACGCATACGACACACGTCTTCATCTACTATCGTTTCGCGCTCGGCGCGGTCATGATTGCGCTTCTGGTTGGCGGGTATCTGAAGGCGTGAAGAAGTTCTGGCTGGCGGCATTGTTTTTGGTCGGCTGTCGCACGACAGCGCCGATCGATTGGACCGCGTATGGGCACGACGCTTCAGGCACGCGTCACTCACCGGCGACGCAAGTAACACGGGAAAACGTTCGCGATCTCAAAGTCGCGTGGATCTATCGGACCGGCGACTACGGCGTGGGCGAGGCCGCCGCGCGCTTCGAGAGCACGCCGCTGCTCGTCGACGGCACGCTCTACCTGACGACGCCGTTTGGCCGCGTCATCGCCCTGGATCCCGACACGGGCGTCGAGCGGTGGAACTACGACCCGCACATCGACGTGAGCGGCGACTACGGGGACTTTGCCAACCGAGGGGCCTCCGTCTGGCGCGATCCGCAGAAGGGTACGGGCGATCCGTGCGCGATGCGCATCTTCGTCGCGACAATCGACTCTCGGCTGATCGCGCTCGACTCGGCAACGGGTCAACCGTGCCGCGACTTCGGCGCAAACGGCGAAGTGAATCTCGAACGCGACCTTACCAACGCCCCGCGCTGGAAGGGGGAGTACGAGATCACATCGCCGCCGGCGATTCTTCGAGATCTGGTCATCGTCGGCTCAACGATCGGAGACAACAATCGGGCGGATGAACCGAGCGGTGTGGTACGCGCCTTCGATGCGCGGACCGGAGCGCTGCGCTGGAAGTGGGATCCTTTGCCGGCGTCCGCAAATGTCGGCGCGGCCAATGCGTGGTCCGTCTTCGCGGTCGATCCGGCTCGCGATCTGGTTTTCATTCCGACCGGCAGCGCCAGTCCCGACTATTACGGTGGCCAGCGGCCGGGCGCGAATCTCTACGCGAACTGTGTCGTCGCACTGCGCGGAACGACGGGCGAAATGGTCTGGCACTTCCAGGTCGTCCACCACGACCTGTGGGACTACGACGTGCCTGCGCAACCGGTGCTCGCCGACTGGAATGGCACTCCCGCTGTGGTGCAGACGACGAAGATGGGCAACCTCTTCATTCTCGATCGTGCGACGGGCAAGTCGCTGTTGCCTGTGGAAGAGCGCGCCGTCCCGAAGAGCGACATTCCCGGAGAAACGGCGTGGCCCACGCAACCGTTCACTTCCAATCCGCCGCTCGTCCCGCAACAATTCCGCGCGGAGCAGATTTTCGCGCTCAACGATGCCGACCGCGATTGGTGTCGCAATCAACTGTCGATGCTGCGCAACGACGGCATGTTCACGCCGCCATCGCTGCAGGGAACGCTGGCGTATCCGGGCAACCTCGGCGGTTCGAATTGGGGCGGCATCTCTGTTGACCAGGATCGGCAACTCATCATCGCGCCGACGAACCGGCTCGCCGCGACGGCCTGGCTGATTCCGCGCAATCAGGTTGCCGAGGCGCGCAGGACCGCCGGCGAGGCCGAAGTTGCCAATCAGCGCGGAACACCGTATGGCATGAAGCGATGGTGGCTAATGACGCCGGGCCACGTGCCGTGTACGCCGCCGCCATGGGGGGCGCTCAGTGCGGCGGACCTTCGCAGCGGCGCGATCCGCTGGGAAGTCCCCCTCGGCTATTTTCCGTGGCTCACCGCTCAGCCGGACCACGAGCGCTGGGGCTCCCTGAACCTCGGCGGTGCGATGACGACCGCGAGCGGTCTGGCATTCGTAGCCGGCACATTCGATCAGCATCTCTTCGCCTTCGACGTCGAAACGGGACGCGAACTCTGGCGCGCCGAGTTACCCGCGGGCGGAAACGCCATGCCCATGACGTACGTCTCGCCGAAGAGCGGAACGCAATACGTCGTGATCGCCGCCGGTGGCCACGGACGTCTGCACACGAAATTAGGTGACTACGTGATGGCCTACGCGCTGCCGAGTGTGGCCCAGGCAATCCTGCCTGGTGTGGCGCAGGCAATCCTGCCTGCGCACGCATCCGACATCTCCGGAACCTGGCAAGGCGATCTCCGCGTGGGACACTCGCGGTTCCCTCTCGCGGTCACGTTGAAGAATGATGGAAGCGGCGAGTTCCGATCGGAGACGTTGACCGGAACGCTGACCGGTACGCGAACAGACGATCGCATCGAATATCGCGGAGCGTTTCAGTACTCCGCGAAGTCGTGCAGTGGAACGATGACCGGTTCGCTCGATCTGGCCAATCGCGGGCATCTGCTGATCGGAGAGCTGGAGCTGAATCACAATTGCGGCGATTCACCGCGCGAATCCGCCACGCTCTCGCTGCGCCGCTAATCCGACAGGACCTGGATCTCCGGGATGTTGCGGTAGCGCTCCGCGTAATCGAGTCCGTAGCCGATGACGAACTGCGGATCGATCGTGAATCCGACGTAGTCCGGCTTGAAGTCGATCTTGCGCGACGCTTGTTTGTCGAGAAACGTCGCCGTCTTCACTACGGTCGGCCCTCGGCTTTCAATGTAGCGAAACACTTCACGCATGGAGAGACCGCTGTCGATGATGTCCTCGACGATGAGAACGGCCTTGCCGTGCATGTCGAGCTGCGGCTCCTTGAGGATCGTCACCACGCCCGACGAGTACTTCTCGGTGCCGTAGGACGAAACCTGGATGAAATCGAGCGCCACATCGAGGGAAATCTGCCGCATCAGGTCGCTGCAGAAGAACATCGCGCCCTTCAGCACGCAGAGCGCAATGAGCTCCGAGCCGGCAAAATCCGCACTGATCTGACGACCCATTTCTGCAACGCGCTCAGCGATTTGCGCTCGAGTGATTAACGTCGACTGCGGCATTTGTGCGAGAATTCTATCACTCGGATTTTCACTGCTCGGACGCTTGCCATGTCGGTCGCTGAAATCGGTTTACTCCACGGGCGCTACGTGCGTCTCACTGACAGGTTCAAGTCGATGTGGACGTATCACCAGTTCGCATCGGGTGTCTTCAAGAGCCTTCTGAGCACACCGCTGCCGTACAGCATCGACTTCCAGAACACGTACGAGCGGATCAAATCGGCGAGCGCCACGCTCAATTCGGCGCAGACGCAGGAAGCCAGCTCCGCGCTCGGGCTCTGCGAGCTGGCGCTCGATCGCGCCGCGATCCAGCTTCTGCGCGCCGACGATCAGGTCAGCGCGTCGGTCCTCCGGCGTTTCTTCGAGAAACTCAAGCGTCAGGACGAGACGATCATCCAGTTCCTCATCAAGTTCTATCTCTACGCCGACGCCGTGGAAGGCGATCGTCGCGACAAGCTCGATTTTCTTTTCACGCGGATCGGCGAGGACTTCATATCGACCCGCGGCGAGTTCTGGTCGCGCGACTCGCTGGAGTTTCGCGAACGGATCATCGCGCTCGTGTCCCTGCTCCGCATCATCGACACGCCGCAGGAAGAAGTCGTGCGTCTCATTCGCGCCATCCGCGCGATTCGTGACGACATCCAGTCGGCCGAGGCGTTCGAGGAGTTGACGGAGCGGAACCTCCTCAAGAACGCCCGCCTCTTCAAGCATCGGCTGGGCGACCTCTATTTTCATCCCGACATCCTGCTGGCCATCGTCGAGCTGAACGTAACCACCAAGAACAAGTTCCTCCGCCTGTATCACGACGAAGAGCAGCGCATCGTCGACGATGCGCAGAAGCTGATGGATCACGGTCCGGCGATCGAGCGCAACTTCGGCGACAGCAACCCCGAGCTGCTCGAAGAGATCGCCCGCTTTCGCGACTTCAAGCAGCGCTTCGACGCGTCGCGAGCGACATCGAACGTGAAGCACGATGTCATCACGCACCTCAAGCAAAGCATCGGCAACATCCTCGCGCAGCTCGATCGCGGTCTGGGCGGCGACGACGACGAGGCGTCCGCCGACCTGCCGCCGTCGTTCTTCAGCGAAGCGGAACAGGTCGAGAAAATCACCGCTCGCTTCGGCCCTGATTCGGTCCTGCATCGCTTTCTGCTGCGCATCGCCGGCGCTGTGGAGCTCGCCGATCCGTCCGTCATGCCGGAGGAAGTGGCCGATTTTCCGAACGTCAAGGAACTGCGGCTGGAATCGTGGGAAGTCGCCGCGTATCAGAAACTCTTCAACCACCGCGCGCCGGAAGCGGATGAGGACAACGAAGAGCTCTGGATGCTCTATCTGCGGGCGTCCGCGCTGCGAATCAAGGTGGATGAAGAGGCCACGATGCTCGCGGCGTCAACCGGAGCGGGAGTGCCGGCCGAGAATGACGTGCTCGTTCGGGCGAAGCAGAGTCTCGACTGCGGGAAGGAACTCGACGAGTCGTTCAACGACTTCCTGCACGAGGCCGTCTACTACTCGAATCCGAAAATCCTTCACCAGCTCTATCGATCACGATTCCGTCTGCTGCGCGGGTTCAGCGGCCTGTGGCTGATCTACGACCGCGGCGGACAGCCGACCGGCGTGTAGAATTCGCGCCGGTGAAAATCTACCGTTTTCTCGATGGTGGCCGCATCGCCACCGCCGACCGCCCGCCCGCGAACGGGGAGCTGCTCCCGCCCGCTACGCCCACCAAGATCGTGGCGGTCGGCCGCAATTACGCCGAGCATGCGAAGGAGCTCGGCAACGAGCCCCCGTCCGAGCCGATCATCTTTCTCAAGCCGCCGAGCGCACTGCTGGGTCCGAATGCGACGATCGTGCGGCCGCCGCAATCGGAACGCGTCGACTTCGAAGGCGAGCTGGCGATCGTCGTCGGCAAGCGCGCTCGCAACGTGAAAGCGGACCGCTGGCGCGATTTCGTCCTTGGCTTCACCTGCGCGAACGACGTCACCGCGCGCGATCTGCAGAAGAAGGACGTTCAATTCACGCGCGGAAAGAGCTTCGACACGTTCTGTCCGATCGGTCCGTGCATCGAGACGGAGATCGATCCGTCCGATCTCGCGCTGCGGACGCGCGTCAACGGCGACGTGCGACAGAACGCACGCACCAGCATGATGGTCTTCCCATGCCCGGTGCTTTTCGAGTTCATCTCCGCGATCATGACGCTCGAACCAGGTGACGTGATTCTCACCGGCACGCCGGCAGGCGTCGGGCCGCTGGCGTCGGGCGACACGGTCGAGGTGGACATCGAAGGCATCGGCACGCTGCGCAACCATGTTGCGTGATGAGCTGCTGCGCCGCTTTCCCGCGCTTGCCTCGCTGCCGCCGCACACTGAAATCATCGGCGGCGCGATCCGCGATCTGATGTTGGGCGCAGAGCCGGCCGACGTCGATGTCGAGTGCGACGAGCCGCTGCCCTGCGCTTCCCGGCTGGGCAAAGTGATCACTCTCGGTCGCGGTGATCTGCAGGTCTACCGCGTCGTACTCGGCGGCCGCGTCTATGACTTCTCGCGACGCACCGACCTCGGCCGCCGCGACTTCACGATGAACGCGATCGCGCTCGATCTGACCACCGGCGATCAGCGCGATCCGTACGACGGAGCGGCGGACATTGGGCGCCGTCTCGTACGCATGATCCATGCGAAGAATTTTCAGGATGATCCGCTGCGGATACTGCGCGCCGTGCGTCTGGCGCTGCAGTTCGACTTCACGATCGACACGGCGACGATGACAGCGATCCGGCGGCGTGCGCCGCATGTGACCACCGTCGCCGCCGAGCGCGTCACGTACGAGCTGCACGCGATCTTTTCCGCGAATCAGTTTCGTCGCGCGATTGCCCTCCTGCATGAAGCGGGACTCGACGAGCCGCTGTTCGGCTACGCGCTCGATCCGCAGCGGTATCACGCCGACGACCTGTCGCCCGCTGCCGCCTACGCGCTGCTCGCGCGTGATCCGCGGGCGTTCGCCGAGCGTTGGCGCTGGAGCGATGCGCTACTGCGTCAGGTTCTGACGCTGCAAAAGCTCACGCGCGAATGCAACGCGATCGAACTGTGGGATGCAGGGGAGGCGATTGCGCGTCAGCTTCCCGCGCTGCTTCGCGCGATCGGACGCCAGCCGCTTGTCATACCGGACATCTTCGCAATGAAGGCGCTCCTCGATGGCAACGAGATTGCCGCGCTCACCGGCGTCGAAGCAGGCCCTCGTCTGGGAGCGATCAAACGCACGTTGCTGGAAGCGCAACTGCGCGGAGAAGTGCGGACACGCGAAGAGGCGGAGGCGTTTGTGCGAAAACAGG